>OHJS01000247.1_pt1 | contig 39572 bp, 21 predicted proteins | sample 1568661 | NCBI WGS metagenome assembly OHJS01 (sample SAMEA3879603, study PRJEB24766) | human gut metagenome | biome: human-associated habitat; feature: feces | place: USA | collected 1985/1987 | reverse complement strand
GCAAATACGAAGAATTTGGAGAAGAATCCGGCAAACGGCGGGATTCCGGCCAAAGAGAACAAGGCCAGCGTCATGAGGAAGGTCAGGCGCGGGTTGGTCTTGTAGAGTCCGTTGTATGCACTGCGGTCCACTTTACCTCCGGTATGTTGTTCAATGACACTGATTACACCGAATACAGCGAGGTTGGCGGCGATGTACACCACGAGGTAGTACACCAGTGAGGCCATTCCCTGTTCGTTTCCTCCCAGTACGGCCAACATGATGTAGCCGGCCTGTGAGATACTACTGTAGGCCATGAATCGTTTCAGGTCTTCCTGCAGGATGGCGAAGATATTGGCAATGGTAATGGTCAGCACGATGACGATGCTCAGCAGCAGGCTCCAGTCGGCTATCATCTGTCCGAACACTTTCATCAGGATGCTCATCAGGGCGAAGGCAGCTGCACCTTTAGAGATGACAGACAAGTAGGCTGATACGTTGGTCGGGGCTCCCTGGTAAGTATCGGGGGTCCACATGTGGAACGGAACCAAGCTCAGCTTGAATCCCAGTCCGGCAAAGAAGAACACCATGGCCATAATCTGGAGCGGTGTGCCGGTCAGTGCGGCCGTTACATCGGCAAAATAAGTGGTTCCGGTAGTACCGTACACCATAGAGATACCGTACAGCATCAGGGCAGAAGAGAACATGGAGTTCAGGATGAACTTCGCTCCGGCTTCGGCACTGTGATGACGGAACTTGTCGAAAGCCACCAGACAAGCCATCGGGATGCTGGCCAGTTCCAATCCTACATAGAACAGGATAAAGCTTCCGGCACTCACCATGAAATACATTCCCAGCAGTGTACTCAAGGTCAGCATGTAGAACTCACCGGCTTTGTGGCGGGTATCTTCGCGTGACAGCCATTCGCCCGACTGCAGGAATACGAGCAGGGTACCGGCGGTCAGGATGGTTTTTACGACAGATGCCATTTGAGTGGCATGATACATTCCTCCGAATGCTTCACCGCTGGTCGGAACGATGTTCAGGGCCAGTTGCACCACCATGAATACGCAAGCCATATACTGGAGCGGCTTGTGGCTGGGTGTCTTCATAATCAAGTCGGCCAGCAGCAGGAGGAGGATAATGGCGACCAGGCTGATTTCAGCCTGCATAGTAAATAATTCGCTCATATAATTTCTTTTTATTTATTCGGGTTATCGGATAAGTTGGCTGATAATAGGTTCTACGCTTCCACTGATGACGTTGCTCACCCAGTAAGGAGCAAGTCCCAGTCCGGCTACGGCCACAATCAGGCAGATTACAGCCAGACGTTCGTCCCAAGTGGCATCGGTCAGTTTCAGGTGTTCCGGGTTATGGCAGGTGCCATACAGGATTTTTCCGACCACGCGCAGGATATATACTGCCGTAATCACAATACTCATCGTAGCGATGACGGTGCAGGTGCGGTGGAACAGGTCCGGATTCTGGAAAGAACCGACAAAGACGGTCATTTCGGCAATGAATCCGCTCAGGCCCGGCAGACCCAAGTTGGCCAGACCGGCAATGACATAGCCGACAGACAGGAACGGCATGATTTTCATCAGTCCGCTCAGCTGACGGATGTCACGGGTGTGCGTGCGTCCGTAAATCATACCGATGAGGGCGAAGAACAGGGCGGTCATCAATCCGTGGCTCAGCATCTGCAGGATGGCACCCGTCGCACTGACGCGGGTCATCATCAGCAAGGCAAACAACACCAGTCCGCAGTGGCTTACGGAAGAGTAGGCGTTGATGTATTTCAAGTCGGTCTGTACCACGGCACTGAAGGCACCGTATACGACAGAGATGGTTGTCAGCACCAGGAAGAAGTCACCCCAGATGGCAGCTCCGGTCGGCATCAGGTACATGGCGATACGGAAGCATCCGTAACCTCCCAGTTTCATCAGTACGCCGGCGTGCAGCATACTTACGGCCGTCGGGGCAGAAGCATGACCGTCGGGACTCCATGTATGGAAGGGGAAGAGGGCACCCAATACGCCGAATCCCAGGAAGACCATCGGGAAGAAGATGCGTTGCATTTCGGTCGGTATCTGGTGTTTCACGATTTCCAGAATGTTCATGGTTTCTGCGCCGGCTCCGTAGTAGATGCCCAGGATACCAATCAACAGGAAGGCGGAACCACCCATCAGCATCAGGGTCAGTTTCATGGCGGCATATTCCTTGCGGCCGCTTCCCCATACGCCAATCAGCAGGTACATCGGAATCAAGGCTACTTCATAGAACATGAACATGGTGAACAGGTCGGTAGAGATGAAGAAACCGAATACACCGGTGCTCAGCAGGGTGAACCACAAGAAGTATTCCTTGGTGAGCGGCTTTAGTTTCCAAGAGGCAAATGTACCGGTAAATACGATGATGGAACTCAGCAGCAGCATGACCACTGAGATACCGTCTACTCCCACCGAGTAGCAGATGTGAAGCGGGGCATACCACGTGATGCTGTCCGTGAAAAGCATCTCAGCCGTGGCTCCGGCATGGCGCTGTCCGATATAAGACACCGTGAGGTAGGCGGCAAGCACCAGCAGGATGGACGAGCCGGCTACCATCACTCCTCTGACCTGATTGACGTTGCGGGCAATCCACAGTCCCAGCAGCATCAGCAGAGGTATCAATACGAAAAGACTTAATATATTCATACGTTATAGATTCTTCTTTGTTAGTTCAGCAGCAAGATGATTGTCAGTACAATAATACCTGCCAGGAAATAATGAGTGTACGTCTGGATTTTACCGTTCTGTATCGGCTGTACGGTTTCTCCAGCGGCGTTGGTGCTCCATGCCATGAAATTCATGAACTGGTCGATGACGTGTCGGTCGAACCATGCCAGCGGAGTGGATACGCAGCGGAAGATGATTTTCTTGGTAACGAACAACCAGATCTCATCCATGTAGAAGCGCTTGTAGGCTGCACGGTGCAGGGTACTGAAGCGCTGTGCCAGCATCTCGGCTACAGGCTGTTTTTCGCGGGCATACATCCAAGTGGCCAGGGCGATGGCGATGACGGCAATGACGATGCTTGTGCCGGCTACTCCCCAGTCGAGGTGAATGTCGTAGGCATGTCCATTGGAAGAAACGAAGTGTCCGAAAGGAATGAATCCGGCTACGAGGGTAACCAGTGCCAAGAACATCAGCGGGAAGGTCATGGTCAGCGGACTTTCATGCGGTACATGATGTGCGTGCAGTTCCTTGTTTTCCTTGCCCCAGAAGATGCAGTAGTACAGACGGAACATGTAGAAAGCGGTCATTCCGGCGATAATCGTCATAATCCATCCGATGACCGGACTGTACTGGAAGCAGGCTGTCAGAATCTCGTCTTTGGAGAAGAATCCGGAGAAAGGAGGAATACCGGCGATGGCCAGACAGGCAATCAGGAAGGTGATGTGGGTAATCGGCATGTATTTGTGCAAGCCGCCCATGGTCTCCATCTCGTTGCTGTGTACGGCATGGATGATACATCCGGCGCCCAGGAAAAGCAGGGCTTTGAACATGGCGTGAGTGAACAGGTGGAACATGCCGGCCATGTAACCCAGACCGCCTTCGTGCGGGTCGGCTGCGGTGCAGACACCCAGTGCCACCATCATGAAACCAATCTGTGAGATGGTAGAGAAGGCAAGTACACGCTTGATATCACTCTGTGCGCAAGCTACGCTGGCTGCATAGAAGGCAGTGAAAGCACCTACCCAGGCCACGATGTGCAGGGTGTGAGGTGCATAACCGATGAACAGCGGGAACATGCGGGCTACCAGGTAAACACCGGCTACCACCATGGTGGCGGCATGAATCAAGGCAGATACCGGAGTCGGACCTTCCATGGCGTCCGGCAACCAGATGTGCAACGGGAACATGGCACTCTTACCGGCGCCACCCACGAACATCAGTCCCAGTGCAAGGGGAAGTACCATTCCGGCCTGCATCAGACGTTCCGTGCCCGGAGTGAAGGTAAAGGTCTGCATGTAATATCCGTAAATCAGGATACCGATCAGGAAGCCCAGGTCGGCAAAACGGGTTACGATGAATGCTTTCTTGCTGGCAGCAATGGCTTCCGGCTTGGTGTAGTAGAAACCGATGAGCAGGTAAGAAGACACACCCACCAGTTCCCAGAACACATACATCTGGAAGATATTGGTTGCAACGACCAGTCCCAGCATGGAGAAAGTAAACAATGACAGGAAGGCGTAATACCGCTGGAAACCGACCTCTCCTTTCATGTAACCGAAAGAATAGATGTGTACCATCAGGGAAACGGTGGAGATGACCACCAGCATCATGACGGAAATCGGGTCCAGCAGGATACCCATGTCAATATGAAGAGACGAAGTGAACGGCAGCCATTCAATGTTCCACGGAGTCAGCGTAGGGTAGAGGCCTTCCGCAGTACGTGGAGCCGTGAAATAGCTGAATGCCGTCAGATAGCTCAGTACGGCTACCACTCCCAGTGAAAGTGTGCCGATGGCGCCCGCTACACGATGAGGCATTTTCATGCCGGCCAGTGCCAGAAGCAGGAAGCTCAGCATCGGGAGGGCAAGTATCAGAATTGTATAATCCATAAGCAATTTAATAATGTATAAGAAAGTTATCCTTTCAAATCGGTTATATCATCGGTAAGCACCTGTTTCAGGTTGCGATACACATTAATAATGATGGCAATGGCCACGGCGGTTTCGGCTGCGGCGATGGCTATTCCGAACAGGCTGAAAAAATGCCCCTCCAGTTGTCCGGGGAAAAGATAACGGTTGAATACCGCGAAATTGATGTTGGTGGCATTGAGCATCAATTCTACTGAAATCAGCAGTGCCAGCAGGTTCTTGCGGGTGAAGAAACCATAGATGCCGCAGAAAAGCATGACGGTGCTGATGACAAGGTAGTGAACTACATGAATTTCTATTTCCATAATTTTACTGTATTATTTTTCTTTGCGTGCAATCAATATCGCACCAATCATACAAGCTAATAACAATACGCTGACGGCCTCAAACGGCAGGACGAACTGGTACTTGTCGGTACCAATCAACGCGTGTCCAATCTGGTCGACCGGAAGTTCCACTCCCTGTGGAATCAGGTTCAGGGCAAATCCGTTGGTCATCACTAGGAAGAGCACCAGTGCAGCTCCCACTACGGTGGTAATCAGTACGCTGATAAGCTTGGCCCGGTTTTGCTTGTATTTCATATTCTTGTCCGACTGGGTCAGCAAGATAGAGAACACATACAATACCACGATACCTCCGGCATACACCATCAGCTGGACTGCGCTCAGGAAGGTGTAGCCCAGGATTCCGTAGATGGCGCCTGTGCCGAAGAGCACGAACAGCAGGTAAGTGGCTGCACGCAGCAGTCTTCCTGTAGTGACAGCCAGAATGGAGCTGACGATGATACAGGCACCTACGATATAAAATACGATTTCTTGAAGTGATATATTCATATCCGTTTCGTTTTATTTATTTCTTGTTCAGTGTCATTACGAGTTTTTCTTTCTGGAACACCGCATTCTCGAAGTCGTTCGTGAACCGGATGGCATCGTGAGGGCAGGCATTGACGCACAGCATGCAGAACATGCACGAACCCAGGTTATACTCATATTTCACCAGTACTTTTTTCTTTTTGCCGTCTTCAGTCTCCCGCATTTCCGTAGTCAGGCGGATGGTTCCGTTCGGACAGTTCATCTGGCACAGGCCGCAGGCAATGCAACGGTTGTTTCCGTTCTCATCGACCGGCATTTCGAGCATGGCTCTGTGACGTTCCGGAATATGGAGAGTCGTGTGGCGGTTCTCCGGATACTGTTCGGTCACTTTCTTCTGGCAGAACACTTTCATGGAGGTACGCATACCTACCAGCAGGCTCTTTACTCCACCGACATATCCTTTTAAATATTCTTTCAATTCATTCATATCCAAAAATTTTTAATCAAAATGTCAGGCCGCACACTTTGCATACGGTCATCAGTAACAAAACCACCAGTGAAAGCGGCATCAGGTATTTCCATTCCAGTGTCAGCACCTGGTCAATACGCAGGCGTGGGAAAGTCCAGCGAATCCACATCAGCAAGAAGACGATGAGGAAGGTCTTGCCCATGAACCAGACAAAGCCGGGGATGTAGTCCATCACCAGGTTCAGGCCGTCGAGTCCGGCAATGTGCAAAGGCATCCATCCGCCCAGGAAGAGGGTGGTAGCAATACCGGCTGTGATGAACAGATTCAGGTATTCGGCCAGATAGAAGAATCCGAAGTGCATACCGGAATATTCCGTATGGTATCCGGCAGTCAACTCCTGTTCCGCTTCGGCCAGGTCGAACGGGCCACGGTTGGCTTCTGCATTACCGGCAATCAGATAGATGATGAACGCCATGATGGCTGGGATATGTCCTTTGAAAATGTTCCATCCGTTGGCCTGTCCTTCTACGATGGTCTGGATGTCCATGGCTCCGCTCATAACTACCATGGTCAATACGCTGAGGCCGATGGAAAGTTCGTAACTGATAATCATGGCACCACTTCGTACGGCACCAATCAGCGTATATTTGCTGTTACTACTCCATCCGGCCAGCAGGATACCCAGTACGCCGATGGAAGAAGCCGCCAGCACGAAGAAGATACCGATGTTCATGTGCAGGATTTCCCCTCCCTTGTTCCATGGCAGGCAGGAGAAGGTAAGGATAGAGGCCAGAATGACCAGAAACGGAGCCAGGTTGTACAGGAAATGGTCGGAGTTCTTCAGACTGATGATTTCCTTGGTCAGGATTTTCAATACGTCGGCCGGAACCTGTAGCAATCCGCCTTTTCCTCCTACACGGTTCGGACCGATACGGCACTGGAAAGCCGCACAGACTTTACGCTCCATATAGATAAGGATGATGGCCAGTACGGCGTACATGACAAGGATGAACACGCCGACCACGAGGCCTTCAAGGGTAAGTGCCAGCCACTCGGGCATCAGACTGCACAGAAAGGCATGAATCTGCATGAGCAGCAGGCTGAAATTATAATAATCTAAAAACATATTTCTTTTAATTTTTCAGTTTTACTGTGATGATTGTCCACTTGTTTCATCGGGAGATTATCGGTCAATGTCGGGAATGACAAAGTCGAGTGTACCTCCAATGGCGATTAAGTCCGCAATCTTTGTTCCGCGGCAGATCGTGTCCATGGCATGGACCAGTGGAAGTCCCGTGGAACGATAGTGCAGACGGTAAGGCACCTTGTCTCCATGGCTCTCGAGCACCACGTCGAACTCTCCACGGCTGGTTTCTACTGAGGAAGTGAACACGCCTTCCGGCAACTTGATGATAGGTTTGGTCTTCGCCCGGAATTCGCCTTCTGGAATGTTGTCAATCAGCTGTTCGATGATGTGGCAGGATTCCATGATTTCGTCCATACGTACCATGTAACGGGCAAAGGAATCTCCTTCTGTATAAGTGATTTCTTTGAAGTCTACCTTGTCATACAGGGCATAAGGATGATGCTTGCGCACGTCGTTGGCCCATCCGGAAGCACGTCCGGTACCTCCTGTACAGCCCAGTGAGATGGCATCTTCCTTTGACAGGATTCCCACGCCTTTCAGACGGGTGTCGGCGATGACGTTGGAAGTGAAGATGTCGTGATAATCTTGAATGACACTGCGCAGGTGCTTGATGAATTCTTTCACTTTCTGCTGGAAAGTGGGATGAATGTCAGCCTGTACACCACCAATCATGTTATAGTTTTGAATCAGACGTCCTCCAGTGGTTTCTTCAAAGATATCCAGAATCATTTCACGTTCACGGAAACCATAGAAGAACGGAGTCAGTCCACCCATATCCATCACCAGACAAGAATAGAACAGCAGGTGAGAATCGATACGTTGCAGTTCGTCCATGATGGTACGGATATACAAGGCACGTTCCGGGATTTCGATTCCCGCCGCCTTTTCGATACACATACACAAGGCGTGACGGTTCTGATGGGCACTCAGGTAATCCAGACGGTCGGTCAGGGCCAATGTCTGCGGATAAGTCAGGCTTTCGTTCATTTTCTCGATGCCTCGGTGGATGTAGCCCAGAATCGGGTCAATCTTGCGGATGTTTTCACCATCGAGTGAGGTGCGCATACGCAATACACCATGCGTAGAAGGGTGCTGAGGACCGATGTTCACTACGAAGTCATCTTCTCCAAACACTACGTTTTTGCGTCCTTCGAGTGTACCGTCCGGGCGGAGGAAGTATTCGTCGGTGAGGTCGGCGTTCTCTTCGTTGTCCATCTGCAGCGGATTGGAGTTCATGTCATAATCCTTGCGCATCGGATAACCTTTCCAGTCTTCACGCAGGAAGATGCGGCGCATATCCGGATGGTTCAGGAAGACGATACCGAAAAAGTCGTACACTTCACGTTCTTTGATGAGTGCCGTTTTCCACAAATCACTCACAGTAGGTAAAAATGCTTTTTCCCGGTCGGCTGCTACAGATTTGAGGATGATTCTGGCTCCTGTGCGGGTAGACTCCAAAAGATAGAGTGCTCCAAGCCCTTCTTCTCCCCAGTCCATTCCTACGATGTCACGTAAGAAATCCATGGGCTCCTCTTTGTCGTCATGCAAGGCTTTGGCTGTGGCATGCAGCTTGTCTGCCGGTATTTTGACCACTGTTTCACCAGCCTGGCTGATTTCTGCTTCAGGAGTAATGCGTTTTATTTTTTCAATTTCCATTTGCATTTTCTTTTTTACTTGGTTGATTCCTCTTTTTCTTTGCGGTTTACGCCTCCTAAGAAACGTTCCACTTTGATTTTACGCTGGAGTTGCATCATTCCGTAGAAGAAGGCTTCCGGCCGTGGAGGACACCCTGGAATATATACGTCTACCGGGATGATTTTGTCAATTCCGTTTACTACGTGATAAGATTTGATGAACGGACCACCGGAAATGGTACATCCGCCTACAGCCACCACGTATTTCGGTTCGGCCATCTGGTCGTACAGACGTTTTAATACCGGAGCCATCTTGTAGGTGATGGTTCCCAATACCATGATCATGTCTGCCTGACGGGGAGAGTTACGGGTTACCTCAAATCCGAAGCGGGCCATGTCATAGCGGGCTGCTCCCAAGGCCATGAACTCTATGGCGCAACAGCTGGTTCCGAAGGTAAGGCTCCACAGAGAATTGCTTCTACCCCAGTTGATAAGTTCGTCTACTGTACCTAAAATGATACCTGCCCCGTCCATGTTCAGACGGCGCACCATCTCTTCCAAATAATCATTGTTCTTGAAGTCTTCGTACTTCATAGAACGGATGGAGGTTGCTTTCTTTACTTCCATTCAAGCGCTCCTTTCCGCCAGGCGTATGCCAGGCCCAAAATTAAGACAACCAAGAAGAATCCTACACTGACCAGTGCATATACTCCTACCTGACTTGCCACCACTGCCCATGGGAAAAGAAATACCGTTTCAATGTCGAACATCAGGAACAGGATGGCGAACAGGTAGTAACCGGCTCTGAACTGTACCCATGATTGTCCGCGAGTAGGGATACCACATTCGTAGGGCTCTCCCTTCTGGGGATTGAATGACCTTGGAGCAAGTAGCTTCGCAATGGCCATAGCTGCAGCGACAAGGACGACGGCTGTCAGAATAACTACAATAATAAATGTAAAAAACATATATCTAAGAATTTTTGATGATACATAAATAGGGGTGACTGTCCCTGATACGTCAAACCTCTGTTTGTTCAAATGGTGTATCTGGAACAGTGAAGAATCTTAGATAGTATTAAATCAGGATTTTTTCGAGCGTATATAAATAGTAGATCCTATTTAAATGTGTATAAGGATGTTTGGAATGTTTCTGATAAGATGTGTATAAGTAGAGAGGAGGTCTGTGCCCCAGATTTTCTCTGGTACAGCAAGCTGTCAGAAAGAATTTCCCGTCAAACTCCTTTTGCGCTTGAACGCACAGGAATTTATGTGGAATATGTGCTTTCCCGTTGGAAATCAGATGGTCTACTGCTTTTGAAGTAGGATAGTCTGGATGCGAATGGATGCAGCTTTCTGTCTGTTCTTTTACTGCACTTTCTTCTTGTATGAAGTTTGGATAGAGGGTATAAAGGTCAGCTCCTATGAATAATGTCATAAGAGTGATTATTGATAGAAAAGCAAAAATCTTCCACTTATTCATTCCACAAACCTTAATACCTTCAAAAAACGCTGCAAAGGTAGGCAATTATTTTGATTTCATAGTCTGTAATTACATTAAATTTTCTTGTCAATTCGATTGCCTGAGATTAGAATGGATATCCTATGGCAAAATGAATTCCCATTCCATCCTTGAATCTGGGAATGTTGTAATAGCCGCTTTTGCCTGTATCATAGGGCACGTGAAGGGCGATTCCGAAATCCAAGCGAAGAATCAGGAAAGAAAGGTCATAGCGTAGGCCGACTCCTGTTCCCAGTGCGATGCTGTCGAAGAAATTGTTCAGGCTGAATTCTGCTCCCGGGCGTGCTTCATCTTTCCGCATAAGCCATACGTTACCGGCATCCAGAAAAGTGGCACCGTTCAGGTTGCCTCCCATGAAATTCGATAGAATACGGAAACGGTATTCCAGATTGGCCTCCAGTTTGATATCACCGGTCTCATCCACATAGGAATAACTGGCAGTGTTCGTGGGGTGGAACCTTCCGGGACCAATGGATCGGACCGTGAAGGCACGGATACTGTTGGCTCCTCCTACATAAAACTGCTCGCTGTAGGGTGCAATTGTTTTGTTTCCGTATGCCCAGATGACTCCTCCCATAAGGCGTGCGGCCACTTGCTGCTTTTCACTGATATGGTGCAGGAACCTGACTTCTGAAGAGTATTTCAGGAATTGTGCGAACGGGGTTCCCAACAGTTTCTTTTCTTTGGTGCTGAACTTTTGACCGAATGCCGCATAAATCATGGATGTGACATTTCCCGCCGAGGTTAATGAGTTTTCCCACCACACTTGGCTCTTCTTTTTCCGGTAGCTGTTGTCGTAGGTCACGGTATAAGTCAACGACGGAATAAACTGGTCATCCAAGCTGTGGAACAGCATCGGGTTAGCGTTTGCAATGGAATCGAAACGGGCTGTGCGGTTCTGTAAAGTGTTGAAAGCCAGATGTAGCGGTGTGACCGTATGCTTGATGCTGCGTTTGGGTTGGAAACTGTAGGACACGGTTCCTCCGAATGATAACATCTTGAAATAACGTGCACGGTTCAATTGCTCGGCGTAAATTTTGAAATTAGTCTCCGACGGGAAGCGGAACGGGTCTACCCGGTTTCGTATCCACGGAAGAATCAGTCGGGGAAAGTTCAGTGACAGCGCCGCTCCTAATTCGTATAAATTCATTACGGAACTTTCACCGTCCACCGTAGAACTGGTCTGCCATTCGTAAGATCCTGACAATTCCAGGTTCAATGACGCTCCCATTCTTTTGAAATTCTTTTTTGAAAGATTGAACTTTGCTCCGGGCCCTGTCTGTTTCGTACTTTTGGTGGTGACATTCAGTTCCAGTTCACTGTCGTAAGGCAGGTCGAACATGGCATTGACATCAATGTCCAGCGTATCTGTCCCCCGGCGGGGAGTATATTTGAAGTCATTGAACTTGAATACCCCCAGTCGTGACAAAGCCTGTTGTGTATAGTCCTGACGTATTTGCGAGTACGTTTCTCCGCTACGGTAGAGGAAACGCCGGCGAAGCACTCCATACCGTATGCCTGGTCTTTTTCCGGCATAGCGGATGGTGAAGTTGTGGAAATTCAATGAATCTTCCGGCAATTCGCCGTTATGTCCGATCAGGTTAATTTTCGTGTTTCCGATGTAGTATGTTCGCAGTCCTTCTTCCGGTATATTCTGTTTTTGTACGATTTTTAAGTTCACATATCCCGGACGGATTAAGGTATCTGCCAAAAAAGAGATAAAGTCGGAGCGGTAATAGTAATATCCGTTGTTGCGGAACAATTCCACCAGGCGGTTCCTTTCCTCATTCAGCTTGTTGACCGAGAAATCATCCTCTTTTTTGAGCAATCGTTCTTCATAGAATTTCTGAATCAATGTGTCGGCTTTTCCTGAGAACCCAACATAACTTATGGAATCCAGTTTATAACGTTGTCCCGTATAAATGGTATACAGTAGTTTTGCCTTCTTGGGATTTTTGGCCGTATCTACTTTTACCGTTACGTTTCCTTGGAAGAAACCGTTTTCACGCAGCAAATTGCTGGCAATCTTGGTACGGGTTTCCGGATTGACCGTCGATACATAAATAGGGTCGGCTGCCAGTTTCTTGAAAATCCATTTTCCGATACCTTTCTCGTAACGTTCAAAACGGTTGTACACCCACAATCCAAGAGGGAAAGGGATACGAAGATTGGGGCTACCGAAAAATGAGTTGTTCGGTGCTACGTTCAAAGCCCCTTGCACCTCTTCCAGAGTGGCTTCTCCTTCATCTTCCGGGTTGTATCCGACAATCTGGGGAGAAGGGGTGCCGATGTAAAGCAACTCATCTTCAGGGAGATGTTTGGTTGTAGAGCATGCCGCCATCATTACAAGCAGCAGAAGCCCTGTCAGGAAACGGCTATTTATCTTTATTTTCATCTTCATTCTCATCTTCCTCTTTTTTTACAGCTTCAACGGGTGTTTTTTCTTTTTTCCTGAAAATAAACAATTCACCTACCTTGCTTACTTTCTTGCGCAATACGATACCTACACCAGTTTCGGTGACTTCTCCGTCGAGGATACTTTCATAGTTCTTGTCGTGGAAAAGTTTTACATATCGTGTTCCACTATTGTCCAGACGGTATTCCAATGAAATATTGTCGATGAAAGACTCATCCTGCTGTACGTTGTTTCCGGTGGAAACCTTTCCGCCGATGACCACCCGGATACGGTTGTTCCAGAACCGTTTGGCGAATTGGAAGTTATAATCTGTGCTCGATTGTCCGGTTTCTTCGCCATTGTTGGTTTCGATGCCGAAGTTCACGTCGATGGTCTTGAGGGCACTTCCGGCCACTTTCGAAATCTGGTCTTGCAGGAACGAATTCATTACGCTGCTTCCGCCGCCGCCACCTAATGTGCCCCCTTCCGTCAGGTACATTCCTGTTACCAGCATGGTTACAGCCACTTTGTTCTTCTCTTCTGCCGACATGGAAGCCAGTTCGTTCTGCATGGTTCCGTCTTCCGGTGCATCAATGATGAAGGTAAATCCCAAATCTTCCAATGTGTTGGTGATATTTACCCCCACGTCAAAGTTGACCATGCGGGAGGCCTGGCCTTCTTGTGCTACGGACGAACGTACTCTTTCAGTAGCTTTGATGTTCAGTTGCGGATTCATGGCATTCCCACTCCATTGTATGTAGCTTCCGCTTTGTATGTGGAATGTCTTCAGCTGAATGATAGGCAGCTGGTACTTCATCTCTCCGCTCAGAAGAGAGTATTTCCCGTTTAGAATGATGCTTCCAGCAGGAGTGTATTGGAAAGACAAGTCTCCCCCTCCTTCAAAATACATATAATTGCTTCCTTTCTCATCCAGATAGACCCGGCATTGCACGGCTTCATCGATGTGGAGAGTCATCAGCATGTCGATTCCACCCAATGTCAAGGCTGGTAATATTCTCCGGCTGACAGAGGTCGTATCACTAAAATTCATGAATGTGACCGTTTCTCCCAGCTTGTCTTCCACGGTAAGAGGAGAATCCTGTAATATATAGGTAAAGTCACTGCTTCCTAATATATTCATGTTGCCACGTATGGTCATGTTGTCCGGAGTACCTTTGAGGGTAGAGTGGAAGTCTACGTATAATTTCCCGAATACAAGCGAACGTTTGGTCTGTTTGGCATTCAGCAGCTCAAAATTGTTGGCATCCATTTTCAGGTCCATTTTCATTTGACTGAGGTCTGCCATGTCTACACTTCCGTCAATGGTAAACGGCGTTTTCCCTTTGGTGAAGATTTTGAACCGGTTGAATGTCAGTTTGCTGTCTTTCACTTCCACCGGTCTGTCATCAAAACGAAGATTCAAGGAAGCTTGCGGAATGTAGATATTTACGCTGTCCAAGTTGATTTGTCCGTTCATCAAAGGACTGGCACTGCTACCTGAAACCTTCATGGTTCCGTCTACATCTCCACTTAAAATAGCCATCTGGTCGGGAATAAAGGAATTGGCAATCTCCAGAGGAAAATGGTGTAGAGCCATTTCCGCGCTGAGACGGTCATCCCCTTCTTCTTTTGCCGGGAAATAGGAACCATCTATGCTGGCAATCTCCTGATTGTTCCGGGTGATGAACCCGTTGATACTTTGTTCTCCACTTTGTTTGGGCAGGTATACTGCACTTAATGTCCAGTCTCCTAATGCGATGCCGTTGTATGCCAGTTGGTCCACACTATTTTCCAGTGAAATCATGTCCGTGCCGTCTTTCTGTACATAATGTGCTTCGGCATTGATGATTCCGCTGATATCCGGCATGTAAGGGATTACCCGTTTGAACTCTCCGATATTAATCTGGCTCAATGTAAGGGTTAGATCCTGTTGTGCTGTAGAATCAGGAGTAGAATAAAGGCTGATGCCCGTATGCATTTCATCGTGGATGGAAAGGTCGGCCAAAATACGCCCGTCGTCTCTCAGATAGATGTAGTTGTCAGAATTTACCGTAAATTTCCGGTACACCAATGTCGGGTCAAACGGGTTGATATGCAGGCTGATGCCTTTTTTCTGCAAGCCGGCTGTCATGCCAATGTTGACTCCACATTCTTTTTTCCCGTTCAGATATTCTATGGTGGCGTTTATTTTGTCGGCTTCTACATCTCCGTTGAGCGTGATGTCGAATGCTTCCTGAAAAGGCTTGTCGTTCGCAATGATGCCACTACTTAACAAAATCTTTTCAGGTTGCTGTGAGGCATTGAAATAAATTGTATCAAACGCCAGACTGTCCGTCCTTAACCCATAAAGATTCATGGCCGCATTCAGTCCCTCCTCGGGAGAAGTCTGTACGTTTACGTTCATGCGGTCAAAATTGATTTTCCGGATGGCCAGCATATTGGAAATAGGGTTATCTTTTCCTGCTAAAATACGCAGTTGGGCGTTAGGAAGTAACTCTTTTAAGGCCGTTTGGTCGATATGCCTTTTTTTCCATTGCATATCCAATGCCTGAGTCAATCGGGTAAACTGGTTGCCCAGTTCGTCAATTCCTCCTTTGCTACGGAACAGGAAGGTCAGGTCGCCTGCATTGACAAAGCTATGAATGGAATCACGTGCCGTAGTAAATCCCATGTGAAGATCTTTTGTCTTGTAGGTCTGTTTTTCCGTGATTAATCGGATATCTTTGACAGAAACCTGTATTCCATGTCTTTTCTTCATATTGGTATTCAAATGAAGATCAATGTTGCTTGAAGTCTTAAAAGGAGTTTTGACTATCCCCATTCCATACCAGTCTAAATTGGCTATCTGAATCAGTCCGTCTGCCTTGACACGTGACGGATGTAATGATGCGTCCAGTTGAGAGGATATTTGCATGACATTGTCTTTTATGTTCAGTGTCATGTTTGCCTGTGAGTTTTTTAATCCAGCTTGGAGTTGTACGCCTGAAAGCGTGTGTGAGGCATATTGCAGATGAGAAAGTGCGGCATCTGCCTTTAACCACGTACGAGGAGAGAAGAAGTCGAACCCTTTTCCTTTTACGTGTGCCTGGGCAGACAGTTCGAACAAAGAGTCCATCGGCATGAAATTATGCAGATTCAGTTGGTCTATATTCAAATCCGCCTGATAGGCTTCTGTCAGAAGATTATACTTCCCGTCCAGTTCCACATAGCCTTCCTTGTGGTTCAATCGGGTTTCTGCCTGCAGGTCATTTCCTTTCATTTGCGCCTTACCTTGAAGTTGTGTCCCCGAAGGAATCAGCATACCTCCCGTCAGGCTTTCCAGAAAATTCATCCGGTAGAAATTCGTATTCAGGTTGATGACACCCTCTCTGGATATGCTGTCAAGTACATGTTTGATTGTACCGTTAGCTTCCATCCGGAAACAATCTGCAATTTTCATCTGACACGTTGCCAGCTTTAAATCCTGTAGGGTTCCGTTTATGTCCATACGGATTTGCAATGGGGCAGACGGGAACGATTGGATAAATTCCTTCGGCATGTCGGGAATAAGTTTGAACAAATCAGTTTTCCCGATTTCGGCCATTAACTGTCCTTCTAGTACTCCGTCTTGATTCTGTTCGGTCACAGACCAGTCGGCAGTGGCGTTGAAGGTTATGAAAGAATTGGGGGTTTTGATTTGCAGTCCGGGCACACGGATTGCTTTGTCGTCTGCCTGTAACTTTCCTTCCGAAGAGGTGATTTCCAGTCCGGAGCGCTCTTTTAATTCAAATTGATGTAGGAGTGCACGGATATTGTTGCCCTGATAATAGAGGGAATCCAGTTGCAGATTCACTTCAGAAAGCATAATGTGCGAAGGGTCTAAACCTTTTTCCAGTGGGGCTGAATTTCCGGAATTATAAAATACCCGACCGTTCAAAAGTTTGAACTCGTTGGCCGAATAAGCTTCTTTATGCAGGTCTACCAGTCCGTCACGCAGGGAAGCGTTTTTTACCACAATCCCAAAATTCATCGTGTCGAGTGGCATATCCATCTGGAAGCCGACATTGTGCAAGTCTATTTTTTCCAGCTTGAATTTCCAGAAAATTGGTGCGCTCCGGGTGGTATCTTGTGCCGTGGTATCGGCCAGACACATCTTTAAATCTGCATTTTTCAATGTCAGCTCATTAAGAACGGCTGTTTCCGGTGTCAGGTCTACTCCGTGTGATTTCAGGAAAAATTCGCCCAGTTTTCCTTTCAGTGATATCCCTTCAATCAGGTTGGATGTATTTACAGACGCATTTTTCAGTCCCACTCCATCCACTTCTATCTGTTTCTTCAGCAGAGGAAGCAGTTGGATTTTTACGGTAAGTTCTTCTACGTCCAGCAGGGTATCTTTTTGGTCTTTCACGGTAGTTTCATGTACGACCAGGTCCAGTGGAAACGACAGAGAAATGCGTTGTATATGAATCTGCATGCCCGTAGCTTGCGATGCATACGCTGTAGCCTTGTCCACAATGAAATTTTGGACAGGGGGTATGTAAATCAATATGCATAGTAGGATGAAAAGGATGAATGGGCTTGCCAACACGATTCCTCCCCATTTTATATACTTTTTCATACGCTGTTGAGCAATTAGATATTGCGAATATACAAAAAAGAACCAAATAATGATACTTTTTGTTTATGAACTGTGGGCTGAAATCACATTATTTGTTTACCTTTGTGGAGTTACTAAATTTATATACAACTTTATGAAACCAACTTTATTTGTATTGGCTGCTGGTATGGGGAGTCGTTACGGTGGCTTGAAACAACTTGACGGACTGGGTCCTAACGGCGAAACAATCATGGATTATTCTATTTTTGATGCAATTCGTGGTGGTTTTGGCAAATTGGTATTCGTAATCCGTCGTGATTTTGAAAAAGATTTCCGTGAAAAGATTGTAAGCAAATATGAAAACCATATTCCTGTGGAAGTTGTGTTCCAGGATTTGACGAACTTGCCGGAGGGCTTCACTTGTCCGGAAGGCCGTGTAAAACCGTGGGGAACAAACCATGCGGTATTGATGGGTAAGGATGTCATTAAAGAACCGTTTGCCGTAATCAACGCAGACGACTTCTATGGCCGTGACAGCTTTGCCGTAATCGGCAAATATTTGTCAGAGCTTCCTGAAGGAACTAAGAACGATTACTGTATGGTTGGTTTCCGTGTGGGAAATACATTGTCCGATAGTGGTTCTGTAGCCCGCGGCATCTGCTCTACCGACGAGAATGCCCATCTGACTACCGTGGTGGAACGTACGGAAATCATGCGTGTGAACGGAGTCGTTTCTTATAAAGATGAAAAAGGTGAGTGGGTAGGTATTGAAGATAATACGCCTGTTTCAATGAATATGTGGGGTTTCACTCCAGACTATTTCAAATATTCTGAAGACTATTTCGTAGAGTTCCTGAAAGCTAATATTGAAAACCTGAAATGTGAATACTTTATTCCGTTGATGGTGAATAAATTGATTAATGAGGGCACTGCTACTGTAAAAGTGCTGGATACTACTTCCAAGTGGTTCGGTGTGACATACGCTGCCGACCGTCAGAGCGTGGTTGACAAGATTCAGGCTTTGGTGGATGCAGGTGAGTATCCTTCTAAACTGTTCTGATAACAATCGGATAATTATATAAAAGGAAGCCGGGGCTGCAGAAAACTGTGGTTCCGGTTTTTTTCTGCCTGTGATTTTGGGAAAAAGAAAGAGGCTGTCTTTCAGTGACAGCCTCTCCAAAGGTAAATTGCTATTTTATAAACTTTTAAATATCTGCAACTGGTGAAGGAGTTGGTGCAACAGGGTTGTTCTCATCTTCTGTCAATGCCGGATTAGCCTGAATTTCAGTTTCAGGGATACGCCACAGCAGAATATTGTCACCAGCTGGGATGTTAAATACCATGGTTGAGTTTGGATAACCGGCACCACGGCGGTCAATACCCTTATTTAAGCGCATAAAGTCATACCATATAAGGCCTTCACCCCAAAACTCAATTCTTTTTTGGCGCAATATTTCGTCCTGTACATTTCCACCGTTAAACTGATATTCCGGGTCACGATAAGTCTTTACAAAATTAACTAAAGTTGCTGTGCTTCCTGTGGTTATGGCTTCAGCTTCAGCCTTGATATAATACATTTCTTCAATTCTCATCAACGGCATATCATTGGCATTCGTATCTGCTCCCAGGTTTGCATCGCTGTAACCTCCGTAAGGAGCAAACTTACAGCTTGTATATGGACGGTAGCCATAATCTACCAGGAATTGCTGATAGGCAGGAGTTAATCTGGTATTTTTACCTTCTCCATCACTCCACCAGCTCTTACGTACATCTGTATCAGATATCGTGTTATATAATGATTTGCTTATCTGATGACCACCACTATACCAACAATATCCATAATTGAAGGTTCCGTTGTGTGAAATCCAGTTTACAATACCTGAAGATACCACATCGTCTGTTTCTGCAACAATGATTCCCCACATCCAGTTGTTCTCAGATTCGGAATCCCAGAATGCCGGTAAACCAGTTTCGTCTAGTGATGACGGAGTTGCAGAAGAATTTTCTATTGCAGATGTAGCATCTGCTGCGGCTTCTGGATAATTCTGCATGACCAGATTCATACGAGCGCGCAATCCGTATGCTGTCGCTAAATCAATATAACGTTTGTCTTTACGTGCATAATCAGATTTGCTCAGCAATTCAATGGCCGTATCCAAGTCCTGTTTAATCAATGTAAATACTTCAGATACAGTGGAACGTTCTGCTCCATTTAACGCTGCCTCATTTGAATTTTCATTTGTGATTAACGGCACACAAGGAGATGATTCATGTCCTTTATAATTGAATTGATACAATTGAGCCAATGTCAGATAAGCAAATCCTCTGCCAGCCAATCCTTGCGCCAAAAAGAACTGGCTTTGAGAATCCTCTGTTTCAGGGTCAATAGAAGAAATCACATTATTGGTATTGAAGATAATTTGATATAAATCATTCCAAACCATTTGTGATTCATAGCTGGTATTGGTTCTGTCTGAATAATCCAAGCTGCCTGCAGCCCAGTTATAGCCATTGTTTTCCATTACTACATCCTGACCGTTGGCATCTGTAGCCATCATGATGCTTGGATAACCGATGTCGTTGTGTCTCAAACCGCCAAAAGCTGTATAGTTAGGTCCATATTGCGTAAATTGGGCAAAGATGGCTGTTACACCCGCTTCTGCACGTTCTGGTTTGTTTTCTGCAATCTCTTCCTTCTGCTGAGAAGTTACAGTTGAGCCATCTGGAAGCGTATCCAAATCTTCACAGCTGCTTAAGGCTATAGAGGAAATTGCAGCTAATGTCAAAAAATATTTTGTCTTCATTTTATAGTTTGCTTAGATTAAATAATTAGAAACTTAAACTAACACCACCTGAGATGGTACGGATTGCTGTATAAGTAGCTGTTGAAGCTGATGTAAAGCTCTGACGAGGGTCAAGACCTTTACGAGCTGACCACAAGGCAAGGTTGTCTGCTGTGAAATAAACACGCAATTTGCTTAAGCCAATCTTTGAAATCAGGTTAGTCGGTAATGTATAACCAATAGTGATATTGTTTAATGACAAATAGTCAGAACTTGTTAACCAACGTGTAGAAGTGCTGTTTGCATATTTATCAGAAGCACTCAGACGAGGCACATCTGTATTCGTATTTTCTGGTGTCCATGCGTTACGGATATCTGTGTGGAAGTTACGTCCGGCATCTGATTCATATCCGTTGTGCATCAACATCTGATAACCATAGTCAAGGATTGTACCACCTAACTGATAAGACAGCTGTATAGAAGCATCGAAGCCAAAGGCGTTGATTGTCGTACCGAAACCACCATAGACAGTCGGCAGCAAGTCGCCGGTTGCAACTTTATATTGGTTTGCGATATTTAAATCTTCTGTTTTAATTCGATTGCCGTTTTCGTCTTTAGCCCAATATTGAGCGACACCATTTTCCGGATTGACACCTGCCCATTCTGGCAAATACAATCTATACATTGATTCACCTTCTTCATAAATGCGGGTACCATCAATCAACTGACCTTTCAAGTCCGGGTGCAGCTTATTGATTTTGTTGTTCAGGAAGGTAGCATTGAGGTTGGCGCTCCAATCTACGTTCTTGTTTTGTAAAATCACTCCATTCAAATCAATTTCTACACCAGAGTTGGTCATAGAACCTACGTTCATAGGAATTTGGCTATATCCAAGACTACCTGCAACTGGTTTGTAGTAGAGCATATCTGTGGATTTACGTCCGAAGTATTCAACTGTACCGTTCAATCTGCTGCTGAACAAGGCAAAATCCACACCCACATTGTATGAAGTAGAAGTTTCCCATGTCAAGTCCGGATTTCCTTTATATGAAAGTGTACCATCGGAGAAAATGCTGTTGGAACCGCTTATTGAATATTGGTCAAGCCATGCGTAGTAGTTACCAATTGCATCGTTTCCTTGCTGTCCGAAAGATGCTTTCAGCTTCAACATATTAATCCAATCGTAATCTTGCATAAAGCTTTCTTTTGAAATGACCCAGGCAGCACTTGCAGACCAGAAGTCACCCCAACGTTTGTCTGGAGCAAAACGTGAAGAAGCATCACGACGGTAAGAAACATTTCCAATGTATTTATCGTCATAAGAATAGTTTACACGGGCAAAATAACCCTTCGTCGTATATTTATCGGCATAACCACTACCATTTTTCTGGTTGATAGCGTTTCCTACAAAGAAGCTTTCAGGGTTATACAGGCATGAGCCAGAAGCACTTACTTCTTCATAATTGTATGTGTAGCCATCATAACCGGCAGTGATATCAAAATGGTTGATGTCATTTAAAGAGAATTGGTAATTTGCTACATATTGTTGGTCAAAACCTGTTGTACGCATTTGTACCTGATAAGCCGCACCGCCCATTGAAGCAAACTGTCCCATATAAGCGTTCTGCAAGCTGTGATAACGGGTGTTGTCAATATTCAAGCCATAGCGTGCTGTGATGGTCAAACCTTTTATCGGTGAGATTTCAGCATACCATGAAGAGTTCAGGATATCCATTAAATATTCTGTCTTGTCATAAGCCAGCTGGCCGGCCGGGTTAGATATAGACATGAATGTACGTGAGAAATTGGTAGACTGTCCATCACCGTAATCATATACTTTACGTCCTTGGTTGGTCATGATATTTCCATTTGCATCACGCACATACATTGGGTAGATAGGAGCAATCCAGTTAGCCATCATAAATGCGTTACCACTAGAGTTTGAGGTTGTCTGGTCGCCCGGATAATAGCTTTTTGAGTAGTTGTAATTTACATTTGCACCTACCTTTAACCATTTATTAACCTGATAGTCATCTCTGACACGTCCTGAATAACGCTTGAAACCTGAACCTGAGATAAGACCACCATCATTCAAGTATGACAAAGAAGCATAGAAGTTATTGCGGTCTGTACTACCGGAAATTGACAGGTTGTATTCTTCACGCAATGTCGGCTTGAACATTTCGTCTGACCAGTTATCCGGTGTATAATAATATGTACCGTCACTATAGCCGAGTTTTGCATTTGGATTCAATTTACCGTCTGTACCAATCAATGATTCTCCTTCAGGTAAAGTATAGATTTGATAACCGTTACCACCTTCTGTGCCTGTCATGATTTTGCTGTTAGCGTAGGCATGTGCCGCTGCGGCATCGTAACCTAAGCTATATAATCCAGTATTATAGATGGCGCGATATTCTGTTTCCAAGTATTCGGCAGTACTGGTTAATACATCGTAGTTTTTGATGGCACGAGAGTTTGAACCCCATTTTGCGTCAAAATTAACGACGGCCTTACCTTGTTTACCTTTTTTGGTTGTAATCATAATGATACCGTTAGCACCACGTGCACCATACAATGCGGTAGAAGCAGCATCCTTCAATACTGTGAGTGATTCAATATCAGCTGTATTGAGAGAAGAAAGGTCTCCATCAAATGGTACGCCATCCACTACATACAACGGATCTTGACCTGCATTGATAGAACCCACGCCACGTACACGGATTGTAGCTGAAGTTCCAGGCTGACCGTTTGAACTCTGGACTTGTACACCTGCTACAGCACCAGCCAAAGCATTGGTTACATTCGAAACCTGACGTTGTTCAATCTTATCCGCATTCATTACTGCGGCAGAACCTGTAAATGTTCCTTTTTTAGCGGTTCCGTAAGCGGTTACTACGACTTCGTCAAGTACCTCAGCATCAGACTTCAACACTACTTTTACGACAGAAGCCATCTTCACTTCCTGCGTCTGCATTCCGATGAAGGAAATGACCAAAGTTCCCGCGGAACTAAAGAATCCTTATAATTGTCTTGTAATCAAGCTTATACATTTTTTTCTAAATATTTCCTCTTCATAAGTTCTAATAATCTACAAGAGGATGTTTTTCACAATTTTTCTACCCAGAATCTACTCCCTTTTTATTATAGAATCCCGGTTATATTACAACTTATATTTCTTAATTTTGAATGAGTTATAAGATAAAAAAACTAACTTTGTAAACAAACACTTTAGCAAGATGAAAAAATATCCTGTAGGTATACAAAGTTTCGAGAGCCTTCGTAAAGGAGGCTATCTGTATATAGATAAAACTGAACTTATTTATCGTTTGGTATCGACCGGAAAGTATTATTTTTTCAGTCGGCCAAGACGATTCGGGAAAAGCTTGTTGATATCTACGTTGGAAGCCTATTATTCCGGGAGAAAAGATTTGTTTCAAGGATTGTATATTGACCAGGTGGAAAAAGAGTGGCTCTCTTATCCAGTTTTACATATTGACCTAAATGCGCAAAAATATGACACACTTAAAAGCCTTGATGATATTTTGAATGATATCTTAACAAAATGGGAAAAAGTCTATGGAACAGAGCCGAGCGAAGTATCTTTATCCTTGCGTTTCCAAGGAATAATTCAGCGTGCAGCCGAAAAGACCGGAAAAAATGTCGTGATTTTGGTAGACGAATATGATAAGCCCATGCTTCAGACTATCGGAAGCAATGAACTGCAAGACAGTTATCGTGATACATTAAAGGCCTTTTATGGAGCATTGAAAAGCAAAGATCAATATATTCAATTCGCATTATTGACAGGTGTTACCAAGTTCAGTAAGGTAAGCATATTCAGCGATTTGAATAATTTGATGGATATATCCTTTGACCAACGATATGCTGCACTTTGTGGAATTACGGAAGATGAGATTCATACTTGGCTGGAAGAAGACCTGCATGAATTGTCTGTTCATACCAATATGAGTTATGAACAAGTCTGTCAGTCTTTAAAAGAGCGTTATGACGGATATCATTTTACTGAAGATTCCATAGGATTGTATAACCCATTTAGCCTTTTCAACACGTTTGCTAAAATGAAGTTCGGCAATTATTGGTTTGAAACAGGTACACCGACTTATCTGGCCCAATTGCTTAAACAAAACAAATGCAATTTGGCCCGTCTTTCAAATGAAATGGTTACAGCTGATTTACTGAATGGCGTAGAGCCTTTGGCAAATAGCCCTATCTCAGTCCTATATCAAAGTGGATACCTGACGATTAAAGACTATAATTCCCGTTTTAACATATATACTTTGGGGTTTCCCAACAAAGAAGTAGAAGAAGGTTTTATTAGTTATCTGTTGCCATATTATGCCCATGTACAGCCCACAGAGTCAGCATTTCAAATGATGAGTTTTATAGAGGAAGTAGAAAAAGGAGAGATAGATGCCTTCTTTTCACGCCTGCAAAGTTTTTTTGCGGATACTCCCTATGAAATGATACGCGATTTGGAGCTACATTATCAGAATGTACTTTTCATCATATTCAAACTGCTTGGTTTCTACACAGAGGCAGAATATCATACCTCAGAGGGCCGCATAGATCTGGTGATAAAAACAAACCATTTTATTTATGTGATGGAATTTAAACTGGACGGTTCTGCTGAAGAGGCATTGAAACAGATAAATGACAAACACTACGCAATTCCTTTCCAAACAGATGGGAGGAGGGTTTTCAAAATAGGCGTAAACTTCAGCAATAAGACACGGAATATCCAGAAATGGATTGTGGAAGACAGTTTAAGATAAAAAACAACTTACCCAAGAATACGCTCCAAACGTAAACTTGGGTAAGTTTTTCTTTATTTAGTTGAGAAGGATAAAATATCCAGCAAAATCATGTTTTATTTGCCACCGTTTATCCATGTTTTTTCAGAGTAGATGTAATACCCATCTCCGTATGTACTACTTACGTTTGGATTGCTCAATACACTACTGTTACCGTATGGCAAGCGTTCCGGATAACGATTTACCCCTCCTTGTGTGTTGTAAGGATTGGTCAGGACTACATAACTTTCTCCCATTGCTTTCAAACGGCGTAAATCATTGTAAGTTTCCACTTGCTCATCCGCACATTGAGCAATGTACTTCTGTTCAAAAAGCGTCTTGAGCGTCGGTGTTCCCAATGAATTTACGTAAGCACTGGCATCGCTATCATCTCCACACCATCCCAATATTTCACTGATAGAAGCGGTTACAGCCTTTTGGAATTCACTGGTAGCATCTTCATTCAGGCGTAATTTAGCTTCAGCCAAGATGAAATATAATTCAGACACGCTGAACAGATGAAGAGGTTGAGTACCTAAATCATACCATTCGGGGAAAGCCAGACTTCCGTCGGCAACTTGTGCGGCAGCTTCATCTCCAGGAGTATATGATTCTCCTGTTTCATAAGTGTAATAAGTAAAACGAGGGTCGTCACTACCCATTAAATCCGTAACGGTTTTTGAAGAAGCAATATAATATCTGCTCCATAGATAAGCGCTCCAGGGATTGTCACAAGTAACGCCGTTGAATTCTTTAATCATGAATCCTTTGAAGCCCAGTTCGACAGCCTTCCCAGCCGCAGCTTTCACCTCTGTTAACAGTGCATTCCTATCTTCGGTTACAGCCAATTGATGAATTAAATAGCGGGCCTTTAAAGCGTATGCTGTGGCCATCCACTGTTCATTATCGTTTTTAAACGCAATGTCTTGATTTCCGGCAGACTTTAAATCTTTTCCTTTTTCAAGGTTTCCGATGGCATCGTCCAAGGTTTTCAATATGCCGGCATACACATCCTTTTGTGCATCCAGTTTAGGCTGGAGATTTTCTTGCCCCAGCAAAGCCTCGCTATAAGGAATATCTCCATGCATATCTGTCAATACTCCAAAATTCAAGGCTTCCAGAACTTGTGCCATACCTAGCAAGTCATATTTGCCGGCATTACCTTGGGTGCCGGTGTTGATTTTATCAATCATCTGACGAATGTTCATCAGGTTCCCGTAGGTAGCATTCCAGACATTGTTAAAGGTTGTAGACGCAGCCCATTCAGAGGAGTTACGTAATTCAGCTCTCATCAGCTGATTGTTTCCAATTCCAATTTCTTGCTCATTGAGAGAAGAGAGATAAAAAGCATAATCTCCAGAAACGGTGCTGAAACCTGTGGCCATGATTGCATCTGTCAACTGAAGCGCGGCTGACACGTTTTCAGGAGCAGGATGCTGATTATCTTTGTTGATATCGTCCATTATATCCTCGGTACAAGATGTCAGTCCGAGAAATGCAACAGACAAAACGGATAATATATATTTCTTCATATTTGAATCGTATTTATTTTAGAATTTAATAGTAAGTCCACCGCCAAAGCTTGAAGTATTAGGCACAGAGAAACGTTCAAAATATCCACTCATATTATTATTACCCTGTGATGATTCTGGGTCGAAGTTTGGTAACTTAGCCCATACCAGAATGTTACGGGCAAATCCATACACTGAGATATCGAATATTCCCATTTTAGGCAATTGATATGTTAATGTAACGTCGCGTAATTTCACGAAGCTAGTATCATATATACCTGATTCTGAGATATTATAGTACGCCTGATAGTAGGCCTGTTTGCTGACTTCAACCGTATTCTTTTCTCCCGTAGCTTCATCAACTCCTTCAGCTACCATCGTTCCTTCATGATAGTCAAGAGATTCCTTGGTAGCACCGAAATAATTCAGTGTCATGTTCGTGCCATGATACATCTTACCACCTTGCTGCCAGCTCCATGTGGTCTCCAAAGAAAGACGTTTGTAGCGTCCGCCGAAAGTGATACCTGTGGTGAAGTCTGGTGAACAGTTGCCCAAGTTCTGGCTGTCTCCTGTAGCCTGTGGCAGACCGTTTAACAAAAGCAGGTTTCCTTCGCTGTCGCGTTTGAATGCTGCGCCATAGATATTAGGATATGTACATCCTGCCTGAGCTCTGATCTGCGGTTCTACAAAGCCACCCAACATGATTGATTCCACACCCGGAGCCAGTTCAACCACTTTATTTACAATCCGAGTGAAGTTGATACCTAAGTTCAAATCATAATCTTTACTCTGCAGGATGGCTGCATTGATTGAGAATTCATGTGCATGTGTACGCATTTTTCCTGCATTAGTCATCATATACTGATAACCTATAGTACCATCTGTCGGTACAGAGAATATCTGGTCTTTTACATTCTGCAAACTATATGTATATTCCATTTTGATTCTACTGTTGAACAGATGTAAGTCAATACCGGCTTCATAGTTGACCGTATTCTGTGGCTTGAGGTTTTCATCATAGACCACATAATAGGGAACGTATGATGAAACACCGCTTGGAAGAGGATAAGACACCGGAGTATAGGCTAAGAAACCTCCACCATAAGACGGGGTATAATAGAAATTATTGTAATAATTTCCGGCCTGACCGACTTGTGCAAATGAACCTCTTAATTTACCATAGTTGATTACGCTGTTACCTTCAAGGAAAGGCAGTTTGGTGAATTCCCATCCCAAAGATACAGAAGGATAGAAGAAGCTACGGCTACCTCTAGGCATTGTGGATACATAGTCATTACGTCCGGTAACGGTCAGATACAGCTGGTCTTTCCATGATACAGATGCACTTCCAAAGAAACCGACCGTACGTTCCCGTCTGGTATATTCACTGGCAGAAGCCAGGTTGGTAGCATTCCCGATAGTGGTAAACCCAGGGAAATTGAAATTACTTGCATAATAGTCCCATGTACGGATATTCTCATCATTGAATTCATTACCTAAGATGATATTCAAGCCCCATTCGTCTTCATTTCCGAACCGTCCGTCAAAATTGATGGTAAACAAGTTATTGAATACGTTGTGCTGAGAACCATAATTTTCAATATCACCTCCGGTTAAAGCTGTGGTTGAACCCATTTCTCGTACATCCGAATAGTTGGATGTCCAGATGTCCAAACCGGCCTGTTCACGGAACTTCAATGTAAATTCATCTCCCCAGTTCAATTTAGGCTGGTATTCAAGATAAGCATTTCCAAACACACGGTTCGTATGCTGCAAGTATTCGTTGTTGTCTGCCCACCAGTAAGGGTTCACGAAAGAAGTAGAACGGAATAATACCTGATTAGTAACATCTCCCGGAACATGGGTTGGAATACCTTTCAGGTCATATTCTGCCGGAGCTGAATAAACTACGTTCATGATACCGTCGTTGGCACCTGGTGCAGAAGTAATCTTTGTAGAAGAATAGTTTGCAGAAAAACCCGTATTCCATTCCTCATTGATTTTCCAGTCAACCAATCCTCTTGCGCCCCAACGGTTCATTCCAGTAGACGGAATAATACCGTTCTGATAAGAGTTGTTCAAGCCAAACGAATAGTTCACTCCATTAAGGCTTTGAGATATGTTCACGTTAGTATTTTCAGTAAAACCTGTACCCAAGAAATCACCAACATTGTCATAAATTTGAGGAGTAGTCCAACCGTCCAATCCTGCTTTGGCACGCTGAGTATTATAATATTGGCCTTCGTGCATGCCATATTCAGCGGTATAACTGTTATTGGTGTTACCTCCATAAACTGGGTCATTAGGCAAATCACTGATTTTAGGTCCCCATGTGCTGGAGGAGGAAGGATTATATGCACTGATGTTATCTCCCTGTGCATACACAGTCTGACGTTCAAACTTTCTTGACACCCGTTGTGCACTCAAGTTTGTAGAGATAGTGACAGCTGGTTTGTTCAGATTGTTTTTTGCCCCACGTTTGGTTGTAATTACAATCACACCGTTGGAAGCACGGATACCGTACAAGGCAGAAGCAGCCTGCCCTTTAAGTACGTTAATAGTTTCAATATCTTCAGGATTGATATCAATGCTACGGTCGGCATAGTTCGCACCAGTTACAGAGCTTCCGGTATCGAAGTCGGCAGAGGTATTAATCGGCATACCATCAATCACATACAGAGGCTGGTTGTTTCCATCGAACGAACGGGCCCCACGGATAATAATTTGTGAAGAAGCTCCCGGTGCACCAGAAGACTGGCGAACTTCGACTCCAGTCAATTTTCCTTGTATGGCATTGGCCAATGAAGTTGTACCACTTTTACTTAATTCATCAGATTTTAAATCCTGTGCTGCATAACCCAACGCCTTACGGTCACGCTTGATACCCATTGCAGTTACAACTACTTCATCAAGCTGTTCAGCATCAGATTTCAAAACTACTTTAACCACCGGTTGTACCTTCACTTCCTGTGACTGCATTCCGATGAAGGAAATGACCAAAGTTCCCGCGGAACTAAAGTCGCATGTAAATAGCTGGTAAACAACGCGTTGAAAAATCGCTGGTTTGTATATAGCTTCTTCAAAACCATTCATAATGGTGAAAATGGCATAGGTTTTCTACCACATTTTTACTGATAGAAATAGAAATCTAACGGCATTAATTATTAACTTGTTTGCCATATTTTATGTTTCGTATGTGGAAAACGTATGTTTCCCAGTGCGAAAACGTACGTTTCCCTATAGGAAAACATACGTTTCTGCCTCGGAAAACATAAAACGTAACAAGGTGTTATTTTATAACTGCCTATGTTTTTTCACGTTTGCCTATCTCCTTGATATAATTTTATATTTAAGGGACCCTAGAATTTGCATTTCTTCAAGTCTTTGATGATTGTACCGGAAAATATCTCACTGTAACCTTGGGTGGTTTTCACGCTTTGGTGACCTAACAGCTTTTGTACTGTAGTTATTTGTGCTCCATTATATATCAGAAGCGTAGCATTGGTGTGACGGGCTGTATGAAATGAAAAATGTTTGTCTATTTGGGCCATCATACCTATTTTCTTCAAATCTTTATTGACTGATGAATTCGATTTCAAACGAAAAAAAGAATTTAAATCCTGCTTATATTCTTGCAAAAGAAGAAGCGCTTTTCCTTGAAATAACAGATATAATGGAATACTTACCTCCGTATCTGTCTTTACCGTTTTAAACATGAGCCATTTTCCTCCTTTCAGCTTTACTATATTTTTCTCGTTAAGGCGTATAAAATCAGAATAGCGGACTCCTGTATAACAACAAAACAAAAATGCTTTCAAACTATGTGTCAAAGACTCGGAAGAAGATGATAAATTCAACTGCTCCAACTTCCGGATTTCTTCGGGCAACAAAAATGTATGTTTACTTTGTATTGTTTTTATTTGATAATTTCTGAATGGATAATTTTCAGCCATCATATAGCCTCTCTTTATGGCTTCATTGACAAAAGTCCTTAATTGTCTCATGTGTTTGGCTATGGTATTCGTTTCATAAAATTTCTGATGCATGAAATTTTCAAAATCCTGAAGAAACGAGTAAGTGATATCTTCAAAACCGATGGAAGGATGGAAGTGATTGAGTAAATCGAGTGTAGTTAGCAAATTCTTTTTTGTGTTTTCTTTGCGCGACGATTGTTCTACCCAGTTTCTACCAAAGTGTAAAAATGTCATTTTCCCGGTATCCGAATGCACTTTTAACTTTCGAAAAACAGATAGGCTGATAGGAATGCCACGTTTCCAGTATTTCAATTCTTCCCATTGTAATTCCAGTATAAATTCTTCCAACATTCTATTCAGCTCTTCCGCATGTGGATGGTGGATGATTTTATTGCGTGAAGTGTCCCATTGTTGTGGATTTACGTATATTCCTGTCGAAATGTAAATCTTTTTACGGTTTTGATATACTTCCACTTGAATAAGGGCTTCGCCATACTTGTTTAACTTCTTTTTGCGATTGTACACTAATCGAAAATGGATTTTGTTCATAATATATGATTTTTAAAAGAATATGCAAATAATATGCATTTAGAGAAAGTCTATAACGTATTTATGCCTGTTCGATTTAAATTAGAAGAAAGAAACTGTTTATGGAAAAGATTTATATTTCATTATGGCAAAAAAGTGTAAAGACAAAAAAAGCATATCAATTACTTTCTAAAAACATACTTTTGCACAGAACTCCCTCAGAAAAGTGTTAAAAAGCAACCTTTTGGCTGATTTTTCTTGAAAAAGGTATAAATATTAAAAAATATATCATTATTTTTGCCCCCTGTTAGAGTGAATGAATTTTTATTAATGTAAAGTTAAACTTTAAGAGAGATTTTTATGAAAAGAAAATTGATGCTGTTAATGACCTGCCTGATGATAGGTATCGGTCTGGTAAACGCTCAAATCTCGAAGGTAACTGGTAATGTTACTTCTGAAGAAGACGGTTTACCTGTAGTGGGCGCATCAGTATTGGTAAAAGGTACTACTGTAGGTACTGTTACCGATATCGATGGTAATTTTACGTTGACTAACGTACCAAGTTCCGCGGGAACTTTGGTCATTTCCTTCATCGGAATGCAGTCACAGGAAGTGAAGATTGCTTCTGTCGTAAAAGTAGTGTTGAAGTCTGATGCTGAGGTACTTGACGAGGTTGTGGTAACAGGTTATGGTAACTTTAAAAAGGCGTCATTTACAGGTGCGGCCTCCACAGTAAATACTGGTAAGCTGGAAGATGTTCCAGTTATTTCTGTAGAAGAAAAATTATCAGGAAGTGTGCCGGGCGTATCACTCAGCTCATCTTCCAGTAACCCGGGTGCCGTAAGCAGTATCCGAATCCGTGGTATGGGTTCTATCAATGCGGGTAACGACCCTCTTTATGTCATTGATGGTACTCCTGTAACCAGCGGTGATGTCAGTGAATTCGATTACAGTGATGCAGGTACAAGTATCTTGGCAACACTGAATACCAATGATATTGAGTCTATCACTGTTATTAAAGATGCTGCGGCAGCTTCTTTGTATGGTTCACGTGCAGCTAACGGTGTGATTGTGATTACTACCAAGAGTGGTAGCCAAGGTAAGACAAAAGTAAACTTCCGTAGTGACTGGGGTTTCTCGAACATGGCAATTGACTATCGTCCGCAATTGAGTGGTGACGAACGTCGTGAATTATTATGGACCGGTTTAAAAAATTATGGTTTATACAGCCAAGGACTGTCTGATACAGATGCTGCTGCATTTGCCGATTCAAACATTGACGGTTTCGCAGCAAAACCTTCTACTGGATGGACTGACTGGAAAGATGAACTGTTCAAGACGGGTGGTCATCAGAATTATCAGGTGAGTGTATCAGGTGGAGGACAGAATACTCAGTTCTATACTTCATTGTCATATACTAAACAGGATGGTATCATTCAGAATCAAGGACTGGAACGATTCACTGGAAATGCAAACCTGACTCACACTTTCAACCGGTTGACAGTGCAAGTAACAAGCCAGTTCTCTAAAATGATTCAAAGAAAGACCAACGAAGGAACCTCTTACGATGGCGCAGTGGCAAACTATGCATTTTTCCAGAGCCCTTCTTCTACTCCGTATAATGAAGATGGTACTTTAAATAATGGTTGCGGTATGTTTGGAGTAAACCCGTTGTTTGAATTCAATCACAGTTCAGACCGTGCAACTATCATCAAGGCATTCAACACGATTAAGGCTACTTATAACATTTGGGACAATTTGAAATTGAGTGAAAAGATTGCATACGACTACATGACTAACACCAACGATGTGTTGTGGGACAGATTGTCTAACAATGGTGGTCCGAGCGGAGTTATGCAGCGTATCATCAACAGAAATGAACAATTGAACACTCAGACTCAGCTGACTTACAATAAGTCTTTCGGAAGCCACAACATCGATGCTTTGTTAGGTTTTGAAACTGAAGACAACAAATATGCTTACAACTATCTTTCTGGACAGGATTATCCGGGAGACTTGTATGAATTTACTAATGCTGGTTCAACCTCGGCTGACAGTAACATTCAGTCATATCGCCTGACTTCTTTCTTGGGCCGTATAAACTACGATTTCGGCGGGAAGTATTACCTGAGCGGCAGTTACCGTACAGATGGTAGCTCTCGTTTGGCTAGAGATAACCGATGGGGCAGTTTCTGGTCTGTATCTGGTGCATGGAGATTTACACATGAGAGCTTCATGGAACCGATTAAAAACGTATTGACTGATGGCAAGCTTCGTTTGTCATACGGTGTCAACGGTACTCAGCCTTCTGACTATTATGGCTATATGAATCTGTACAAATACGGACAGAAATATAACGGTATTTCAGGTATGGGAATCATTGGCATTGCCAACCCGGATTTGAAATGGGAAAAGAACAAAACATTCAACGTTGGATTGGATTTGACCTTTATCGACCGTATCTCTGTCACATTGGATTACTACCAGCGCAAGACCAGTGACTTGATTTATGACCTCCCGGTTTCACAGGTAGGTGGTTATTATGACTCAAGCTATGGTTACTATATGCCAGTAAACGTAGGAGCTTTAAAGAACAGTGGTGTGGAAATGACCATCCAAACTACTAACTTCCAGACTGATGACTTTACGTGGACAACTTCTTTTAACCTCGGACACAATACTAACAAACTGATAACCTTAAACGGTGAACAGAATGAGATTGTTTCCGGACCGCTGATTCACCGTATCGGTGAAGCTTATTATTCTTACTATCTGTACGAATATGCGGGTGTGGATCCTGAAACTGGTAAAGAAATGTTCTACAAGAACGATGGTACAGCTGACGCACGTCAGACTACAACCAACATTTCTGAAGCCAATAAAACGATTGTCGGCAAACACGATGCCAAAGTGGAAGGTGGTCTGACCAATAACTTAAAGTGGAAATGGTTCGACTTGGGCTTTACTTTCACTTACTCTTTGGGCGGAGATGCATTCGACTATGCTACATGGCAGCATACCGATGGAGGTACTTACTTGTATAATGGTGCCGTACCTGCTTACTATGCATTGGAAGATATGTGGACAGGTCCTGGAGACACTTCTGCGAAACTTCCGGCATTCCAGTATGGAAAAAATTCTCAGTCAATGTCATCACGCTGGCTGATGTCTACAGACTATCTGCGTCTGAAAAACCTGACATTGGGTATCCGCATGCCACAAAACTGGGTAAGCAAAGCAGGCATGAGCAATGCACGAATCTACTTCTCTGGATCCAATCTGTTGACTTGGAAGTCTAAAGGTTTGACTGTAGACCCGGAAATGCCGGTTAGTGGTGTATGTACATTCGAAACCCCGGCTTTGAGAACCTTTACTTTCGGTATTGAATTGACTTTTTAACGCTTAGAATTAAGACAAATGAGAATATTTAGACATATATTTACAGCTACGTTTTGTGTGGCAATGACCGCCAGTTTGTCATCATGTGTCAACAACTGGTTGGGTCAAGATCCAGCTGACGGTATTGATGCCGGAACAGCTATCCAGTCAAGTTCTGACCTTGCCAATGTGAGAACAGGACTTTATGCTGCAGTGAAAGGAAACAGCAGCTTGGTTGATTACTACGGTCGACTGATGTTTGTGTACGGAGATATGAGAGGTGAAGATGTGCAATATGAATACAAAAGCGGTAGCGGCCGTGCTCAGTTCTATTATTACATGAATTATTCTACAGCCGACGACTTCAGTTCTTCATCTGCTATCTGGCAGACTCCCTATGTAGTGATTGCCCGTGCAAACCGGGTAATTGAAGCTGCCGAAAGTGGTCTTCTTTCCGATGCCGATGAAGCACAAGCCACAATTGCACAGTATGCGGCTGAAGCAAAAGTGTTACGTGCCATGGCTCTGTTTGATTTGACTCGTGTATACGGAAAACCGTATACCATGGATCAAGGAGCATCATTAGGCGTACCTGTGGTGACATCTCCTATCGAGGCCAGTGAAAAACCAGCCCGTAATACCGTAGCAGAATGTTATAAAGCGATTGAAGACGATTTGGACAAGGCCATCTCTTCGGGTGCATTGATGACCCAAAATGATGAAGATTCAAAAGGTTATATTAATGTATGGGCTGCAAAAGCTTTGCAGGTTCGTGTATATATGACTAAAGGAGAATTTGGCAAGGCATTGTCTGTAGCCGAAGACATTATTAAGAACGCTCCTTATTCTTTGTGGAGCACATCTGAATATGCTGGTGCTTGGTCTGAAAACAGCGCTTCACATGCCAAGGAAATCTTGTTCGAACTGGTTATCGATGATACAACAGACTGGACCGACCGTGAAGGTATTGCTTATCTTTATTCTGACCCTGCAACCCAAGGTGGCGGATATGGAGATGTAATTGTATCGAAAGCTTTCTCCGATATGCTGACTTCTGACCCTCAGGATGTAAGAAATGATATCTTACTGGAAGGGCTTGATCCGGATCCTATGTATGCAGGATATAAAATCTATATCAACAAAATGCCTGCAGTGGGAAATGATACCCGTTATGCGGATGTTCCGGTATTGCGCCTGTCTGAAGTTTACCTGTCAGCTGCAGAAGCTGCTTTCCAGACCAACGATCTCACTAAAGCTGCCAGCTTGCTGAATGACATCATCAAGAACCGTACGACAGATGCATCAAAGGAAGTAACTGCTTCCAACATTACATTAGATCGTATCTATAAGGAACGCCGCAAAGAGCTTGTTGGTGAAGGACAGCGTTACTTCGACGCAATGAGACGTGGTGAAAAGATTGTACGTTACACTTCGGATGCGGATCGTGGATGGCATGATGTATTAACGGACGAGGCCAAGAGTTTCGACCGTAATTCTAAGAAGGCTCTTCCGTTGATTCCGGCCTCAGAAATGAACGCTAACCCGAATATGGTTCAGAATCCTGCTTATTGATAAGTCATTCTAAAATATATTTCATATTTTGGATAAAGAGGCCGTCTTAAATGACGGCCTCTTTTTTTGGCTTGATTTTATTAAAATGTGGTCTATTTTTCTGAAATATCTTGTTAATAATACAAAATATATGCAATTTTATTCTATTTATATTCGTTTTGCATAAATATAAGTAAATGAAGTCAAGTCGTTAAGAATCATTTATTTATCTCTTTTTAATATTGTTTTGCCCTTTGCTTGTAGAATAAGTGTAAGAATACCTTCTGTTTGACTTATTCTCCTTAGTTTGTTATTTTAGCAGCCCGTTTGTGAAAACATACTTGTTTAACTTAACTAAACTAAAGAGAGATTTTATGAAGAAAAAAATCACGTGGTTCGTGACCTTTCTCCTGATAGGGATTGGTCTGTCTAATGCCCAGATTTCTCAAGTGACCGGTAATGTGACGTCCGATGAAGACGGACTGCCGGTAGTGGGCGCGTCGGTGTTGGTAAAAGGTACAACTGTGGGAACGGTGACCGATATCGATGGAAATTTTACAATTACCGGAGTGCCGGCCTCGGCAAAAGTCCTGGTTGTTTCTTTTATCGGTTTGCAGAGCCAGGAGGTTCCTGTGAAATCGGTGGTAAATGTGGTGCTGAAGTCCGATGCGAAGCAGCTGGATGAAGTGATGGTTGTGGCCTATGGTACGGCCAAGAAGGAGTCGTTCACCGGTTCGGCATCGGTAGTCAAGGCTGACAAAATTACGTCAAGGCCGGTAGCCAATGTCACGAAGGCTTTGGACGGACTGGTGGCCGGTGTGCAGACCACTTCCGGTTCCGGACAGCCGGGGTCGGGAGTCTCAGTTGTAGTACGTGGGTACGGCTCAATCAATTCGGCTCAAAGTCCTTTATATGTAGTAGATGGAGTACCTTATGATGGAGATGTGGTTTCCATCAATCCGAATGACATTGAATCGATGACGGTATTGAAAGACGCTTCGGCAGGTGCGTTGTATGGTTCGCGTGGAGCAAACGGTGTGGTGATGATTACAACCAAAAAAGGAAAGTCGGGTAAGGTAAACGTAAACTTGAAGGCTAACTGGGGAGTAGCGTCCCGTTCCATTCCCCGTTATGAAACAATGGATGAGGCTGGTTATCTGGAGACGGTTTTCCAGTCGTATAAAAACAATCAGATTTACAACAACGGCCTTTCTCCGGCAGCAGCGGGAGTTGCGGCATTGGAAGCTATGAAGGCAGGTTCTACTGCTATTTTTGGTCTGAATGAACAGTATAATCCTTTTAATTATTCTATTACGGAACTGATTGATCCTGCCACTGGCAAGGTACGAAGCGACGCCCGCCTGAAATATTCGGAAGACTGGATGAACGAGGCGATGGTGAACAATCCTTTGCGTCAGGAGTATAATGCTTCTTTTTCTGGAGGAAATGAGAAGACAAAGTATATGTTTTCATTGGGATACTTGAATGAGAAAGGTTTGTTGAAGACTACCCAGTTTTCTCGTTACAATGGCCGTATGAACATTGATTCGGATGTGACAAACTGGTTGAAAGCCGGAATGAATGCCAGCTATTCGCGCAATGAAAATAATACGGCAGTGGAAAACTCATCGGGAAATTCCAATGTGTGGTATACGGCTCAGCTGATGGCGCCAATTTTCCCTGTGTACGAGAAAGATGCGGATGGAAAAACCGTGTTAGACAAGAGTGGTAATCCGGTGTTTGACTATGGAGCAAACCGTCCGGCGGGTGCGAATGCGGACTGGAATACCATTGCGACCTTGTATGATGACAAATATTCTACTACGAGCGATAACTTGAGTGCCCGTATGTATATGGAATTAGGTAACCTGAAAGAGGGGCCTTTGCAGGGATTGAAATTCTCGGTGAATTATGGATTCGATTTGATTAACCGGGATAATATGACTTACTACAATCCTTATAACGGTAATGCGACTTCCGTGAAAGGACGTCTGACCAAGAGTGCTTCCCGTTCTTTCAGTTACACCTTGAACCAGCTGCTGAATTATGACCGTCGGTTTGGCAAGCATCATGTGGCGGCATTGGTGGGGCATGAATTTTATAAATACACCTATTCTTACTTGTCAGGTCAGAAAACCGGTTTCCCTTTCGGCGGATTGTATGAACTGGCTGCAGCCACTACAGTTGTGGATACGGATTCTTATAGCCATAATTATTCAGTGGAATCAGTTTTGTCGCGCCTGTCTTATGATTATGCGGATAAGTATTATTTTTCGGCCAGCTTCCGAACAGACGGATCGTCTCGTTTTTACAAGGACAGCCGCTGGGGTAATTTCTGGTCGGTAGGTGCAAACTGGCGGATTTCGCAGGAAGAGTTCATGAAAAACTTGAGATGGGTGAATAACCTGTCGGTGAAGGTCAGCTACGGTGTGCAGGGAAATGACCGTCTGCTCGATTCAAACGGTTATGACATCTATTATGCATGGCAGTCTTTCTATAGCCTGAGCTACCCGAACAATACGATGAACGGTGCCGCGTTGTCTTCTTTGGAAAATAAGGGGCTGAAGTGGGAAAAGAACGGTAACCTGAATGTGGGTGTGGAAGGCCGTTTGTTCGACCGTGTGAGCTTCAGTGTGGAATGGTACCAGCGGAAAACTTCGGACATGCTGATGTCTTTCCCAATGGCTACTTCGCTTGGATTTGACGGATACAACAAGAATATCGGCAGCATGCGTAACCGCGGATGGGATGTGAGCATTGCCACTGATATCTTCCAGCAACCGAACTTCGGATGGCGACTTACCCTGATGGGCTCGACCGTGAAGAATGAGGTGTTACAGCTGGCCGATAAACCGGAAATTATCAATGGAAGTTATATTATCCGTGAAGGTGAGACCATCAATTCTTTCTATACGGCTACTGCGGCAGGAGTGGATCCGGCTACAGGTGAACAGTTGTACTGGGTGTGGGATACGGATAAAGACGGTGTAAGAGGTGAGAAATATATTTCGAGCGATGCGTCGAAGGCTACCAACTGCAAGGAAATCCAGGGCAGCCGTATTCCGGACTTGTATGGTTCTTTCAACAATGAATTCCGATACAAGAACTTCGATTTGGCTGTGCTCTGTACGTATTCTATCGGAGGTAAGGTATTGGATGGAGTGTACAGAACTCTGATGTATGGAAATTATGTGGGACAGGCAAAGAGCAAGCACTTGGAACGTGCCTGGAAACAGTCCGGCGACATTACCGACATTCCTCGTATCGAGATTGGCAAGAGTTATATTACGACCAACAACGACTTGATTGACGCTTCTTATCTGGCCATCAAGAATATCTCACTGGGATATACTTTCCCGGAGAAACTGATTCAGAAATGGGGTATGAACCGTTTGCGCCTTTCGGCTACGGCAGATAATGTAGTGTTGTTCAACTGCCTGAAGGGGATGAATCCTCAGCACAATTTCAGTGGAGGTACGAGCTTTGGCTATGTGCCGGTGCGAACTGTATCATTTGGTATTGACGTAACATTCTAACGAAAAAGAAAACAATGAAAATCAATAAATATTTTTTATGCGGGCTGGCATTCGCAGGAGCCGGTTTGTTGGCTTCCTGCTCGGATGAACTGGAAACACAGCCTACCAACTCTGTGTCTGGAACGCAGGTTTTTGAGAACGCGGAGCATGCGGAAGCCGCGATTAATGGTGCATATCGTTTTTTATACACAGCCGGATGGAGTTCAGGCTGGGGTACACAGAACTGTGGACAGACAGCTATCCAGTTATTTGCCGATTTGATGGCAGAGGATCATTTGATGAACGAACAGGGGCAGGGATGGTTTTATGAGGATTATCG
>OHJS01000237.1_pt1 | contig 40065 bp, 30 predicted proteins | sample 1568661 | NCBI WGS metagenome assembly OHJS01 (sample SAMEA3879603, study PRJEB24766) | human gut metagenome | biome: human-associated habitat; feature: feces | place: USA | collected 1985/1987 | reverse complement strand
GTCACATAATACAATGCAGCCTTTTTCTCTTTTACAAGCTGTTCCACACCGAGGATAATGAGCGGCGCAAGCACCAGACAATCTGTCCACATCACATTCCAGGCATAAGCTGCCATAAACGCAGACAGTGCATACGCCGTTCCAAATACCACGATTGCCGGGTGATTTGTGTGAAAGTGCTTTTTCAGATAATATGCAAATGTCAGTCCACAGAGCGAGATACGAAGAATCATAAGGATTGACATGAATTCAATCACGTATCCCTTCGGGCACAGCAAAATAAACCAGTTCAAAGGGCTTGCCAGATAATAGGCAAACAGTGACACAAAATCCGCACCAAGCCCGATTGTCCACGAGTACATGAGGCTTTCGCCGCTTCTTAATTTATCCACAAACTCTGTAAAAAAAGGACAATATTGATGATACATATCCACCTGTAACAGACAACGCTCCCCAAATGGATACACTTCATGATCGATACAAATGATCACCGAGATCAGAAGAGGTATCAGAAAGGCGGCAAGCAGTGGCAGCCGTTTACACCACTTTTTCGATTTTGTCTCATTGATTTGTGTCTGATTCATTCTTACAAACTCCTGTTTTCTTTCCTTCATTTCTTTATTATAAATTTATTTTCATCCCGTTTCTATGCGAATTTTATAGAATAAAGTGCAATATCTTACGAATTATCTCTTACGTCCCACGATCTTCAGCCGGCTGAAAAACAGGTAATACACAATAAAAGCAATACTGGTCACCGTCCAGGTCAGCGGATAGCTGAATACAATGGTGAGAATGTCATTTTTCAGAGGTACGGCTGTCAGGATCCATACCACGCGCAGTGCGCAGATCCCCAGGCAGCATATGATCATGGGAAGCCAGCTGTCGCCGATACCGCGCAGAGTACCGGACAAAATCTCAATGGCAATATAGGTAAAATATGTAGGTACCAAAAAATGCAGAATCTGTTCTCCGATCACTACCACCTGTGCATCTGTGGTAAACAGTTGATAACAGATCGATGCATAATTATAGAGGATCACGGACAACAGTACGGTTGCCCCGGCTGTAATCCCCATACAGGTACGGACTCCCTTGTGTACACGATCCATTTTCCCCGCACCATAATTCTGCCCCACAAAGGTAGTGATCGATATGCCAAAGGCATTGACGATCATCCAGAACAGGCTGTCAATCTTGCTGTAGGCTGTCCATGCCGCTACCGTATCCGTTCCCAGTTCGTTAACGCTGGACTGGATCAGAATATTGGACGATGTATACATCACCGACTGCAATCCCGCCGGAAGTCCGATCCGGATGATCCTGCGGAACATTCTTCCATCAAAACGGATCTTTCTCAGTTCCAGACGATGCATATCCTTCGTCCGCATCAGCACCCACAATACCAGTACCGCACTGAGTGCCTGCGACAGAATGGTCGCCAGTGCGGCTCCAGCCACACCCCTATGCAGTCCGATGACAAATGCAATATCCAGCACAATATTCGTCAGGCAGCTGACGATCAGGAAATATAGCGGTCTCTTGGAATCCCCCACAGCCCGCAGGATACCTGCGCCCATATTGTAGATCAGATTCCCGATAACGCCCAGAAAATAGATTCGGATATAGGTTGTCGACGGTCCCAAAATATCCTCAGGTGTAGACATCGCGCGCAGTGCCCATGGTGCCGCCGTAATACCCACGATCATCATGCCGACTCCCGCCACCAGACTGAACGCAATGGAGGTATGCACGGCATAGCCTACCATCTCGGCACGTTTTGCCCCATAATATTGGGAAATAATGACTGTGGCACCGCTGGACAATCCCACGAAAAATCCCACCAGCAGCTGGATCAGCGTACCGGTGCCCCCACCTACCGCCGACAGAGCTTCTTTTCCGACAAAGCGCCCTACGATCACCGCATCTGCAGCATTATATAATTGTTGAAAAAAGGTCCCGAACAAAATAGGGAAAAAGAACAGGAGCAGCTGCTGCCAGATGACTCCCGTTACGATCTTGTTCTCTTTCTCTATAACATTTTCTGTCTGCTTTTGTGTTTTCTCTGTATTTGCTTCCATATTAATATGCCCTTTGAAAATCTATACTTCTACGATGATAGTATCATTTCCACAGAACCTTTTCAAGAGGGCAATCTTATCCACAGCTCAGGGCAGGAAAATCCCCGGGTGGTGGAAGCACCCGGGGATCCTTGTCTGCACCTGGATGAGTCGCAGCATCCGGGCACAGCCCTGTATATACCAAATTGAGGGATTAGATAAAAGCTAAGTTAGGGGCAAGCCACTCCCGTGCAAGTACGTTGTGTCTTAGGGATTATAACCCTGGCATTATTACTCCACGTCTTGCAGAGCTGCGAAGTCTTCTTCGCCGGTACGAACCTTTACAACCTTGTCTACGTTGTATACAAAGATCTTGCCATCGCCGATATGTCCGGTGTACAGAGCCTTCTTGGCAGCCTCGATCACAGTTGCTACAGGGATCTTGCTGACTACGACTTCTACCTTCACCTTAGGCAGCAGGGTCGCATCCATTTCCACTCCACGATACATCTCGCCGGCACCCTTCTGGACACCGCAGCCCATAACCTGTGTCATGGTCATACCGGTTACGCCCAGATCATTCAGCGCTTTCTTCAAAACTTCAAATCTTGCAAGCTTTGCAATCACAACTACTTTGTAGATACCGGTTGCAGGAATTGCTGCGGGAACCGTCTCTACCTTTACTGCCGCTTCCTTCATGGCCGCAGGAGCGGAGTCATAATCGCTTACGCCAAGGCTGGTATTTTCATTTACCTCCATGGTCATAGTGTTGGAAATATCCATAATGCTGAAGCCTGCATATGCGGAAGGAAGACCATGCTCACAGGAGTCCAGACCAACAATCTCTTCTTCCTCAGATACACGTAAGCCTACGGTAGCCTTGATGATCAGGAAAGCAATAGTAATCGTTACTGCAGTCCATGCCGCTACACTCACAAAACCTAACAGCTGCAGACCAAGCTGCCTGAAGCCACCGCCATAGAACAGGCCTACCACACTGTCATTGCCGGGTGCGGAAGTGGTTGCAAATAAACCGGTTGCGATAGTACCCCAGATACCATTCATGCAATGTACTGCAACAGCACCTACAGGATCGTCAATATGAAGCTTATAATCCAGAAGCCATACACCAAATACTACCAGAAGTCCTGCTACTGCACCGATTACGATAGCGCCGAAGCAGTCAGTCACATCACAAGGAGCGGTAATTGCTACCAGACCTGCCAGAGATGCATTCAGACACATAGATACATCAGGTTTGCCATATTTGATCCAGGTAAATACCATACATACTACAGTTGCGATTGCAGGAGCTACAGTGGTGGTAAGGAACACGGAGCCTAACTGCTCTACGGAAGTACAAGCAGCACCATTGAATCCATACCAGCCAAGCCACAGGATAAATACACCAAGGCATCCAATCGGAAGGTTATGTCCGGGGAATGCATTTACTTTTACAATCTTACCACTCTTGTCCTTTTCAAACTTACCAATACGGGGACCTAAAAGCTTTGCTCCGATCAAAGCAGAGATACCGCCTACCATGTGAATTGCGCAGGAACCTGCGAAATCATGGAAGCCAAGCTGTGAAAGCCAGCCGCCGCCCCAGATCCAGTGAGCTTCAATGGGATATATCAAAGCGGAGATCACACCGGAATAAATACAATAGGATAAGAACTTGGTTCTCTCTGCCATAGCGCCGGATACGATGGTAGCTGTGGTAGCACAGAACACCAGATTAAATACAAAATTTGAATAATCAAAATTCTCATAGGCAGTAAAGATGTCCAGTCCCGGCTTGCCGATCAGACCTACTACATCTTCACCAAGTAACAATCCAAAGCCAATCAAAATAAATACTACAGTACCGATACAGAAATCCATCAGATTCTTCATCAGAATATTACCGGCATTTTTGGCTCTGGTAAATCCGGTCTCCACCATTGCGAATCCTGCCTGCATCCAGAACACCAGGGCCGCACCGATCAGAAACCAGACTGCAAATAATTGACCGTCTACTGCGCTTAAGATTTCTTCTGTCATAACATTTTCCTCCTCACTCTTCGTGAAATATCTTCCACAATATTTCACCAGTGTAAAAAAATATGCGATACTATGGTCTCATCCTTCGAAGCCCCATTGCATCGCATCCTTAGGGTATAGCAGTTAAACTGTTTTCCACATACCCTTACGCTATTTTTGTCCGGCCACGCGCGTTGTGATACTGCCAGACAATACCCGGGATATACATCCCGGTATGATTAGCGGTCGTCAAGTGACCATTCGTGCCAGCACGATGTTTACTTTCCTCGTCGCCATAACAAAAAGGGCGCTACAGTTTTATTCTGTAGCGCCTTTGCTATGTTGAGAGTATAGCACCGTGGTTTTAGAGTGTCAACATGTTTTTTATATTTTCTTTATATTTTTACAGTTCCATAAGAAGTCGCTCATAGCAAGTTCCCTCCCAGGTGACCTGATCCAGTTGGGAAAATCCCAGTCTTTCCGCAAGATGCAGGGATATTTCGTTCTCCGGCATCACCAGCATCTGCACCTGTTCAAATCCCAATTCCTCTTTCCCGTATTCCAGCAATGCCTTACACACCTCCGTAGCATATCCCTGCCGCTGCCACGGGACACCGATGACGAAGCCCAGCTCCGGATCCTCGTAACCTTCGCGGTTGGAAAATCCGGCTCTGCCGATGACCTGCCCGGTAATTTTATCACAGATCGTCCATACACCGTAATTGTAAAAATAATACATATTTTCCGTATAGTCCTGAAGGTATGCTTCTTCCTGTGCTCGTTCCGGATACAACCCTTCCGTATACTGCGTCACAGAAGGATCCGCATAAATCTCGTAGAGAGCATCCAGATCCTCCGCAGAGGTCTCCCGCACGAGGCATCGGTCTGTCGTCAGAATATCCCAGGGGATCCCCATATATCTGCGGTACACCTTCTCCATGTAATCCCAGTCCAGTTCCTCAAGGTTTTCACAGGCATAGCGGACACCGGAAAAGTCCTGATCCCGGTTATCCTCGTGAAGCCATGCCAGCACCGGGCAGCCCTGACGAAGCAGTTCCTGTGCCCGCTGTCCCTGATCGGTGATCCAGAGTGCACCTTTCCCTGTTCCCGGATTCTGTTTCAGTTTCTTCGAGTGCGCCATGTTCTCCGGCGGATCTGGAATTTTCTCCGGAATCGCCTTTGTTTCTAATATGATCTGCCGTAAAAAATACATCCGCAGTAATTCTCCTCTTTACCTTTAACTAAAATAAAGGTTATAATGTAACTATTCAGAACCCATTTGCAAAATTGCTGCCTTGCAGCTTTCCTTTTGCTCATGTGGTTATCTCGCTATATAAATTCTGTCAAATAAGCTCTGGTATGCAAGCATTCCGATCCTTATTTGACAGAATTTGCATAGCTCTGAATAGTTACAAATATTATACACAAAGTTCTGACAGAAAGGAAACTATTATGGCAAAGAATCCTATTGTTACCATTACCATGAAGGATGGCGGTGTGATCAAATGCGAGCTTTATCCCGAAGTTGCACCTGAATCCGTTAACAATTTTATCAGCCTGATCAGCAAGCATTTCTATGATGGTCTGATCTTCCACCGTGTCATCCGCGGTTTCATGATCCAGGGCGGATGTCCCGATGGCACCGGTATGGGCGGCCCCGGCTACAGCATCAAGGGTGAATTCGCTGCTAACGGCGTGACCAATGATCTGAAGCATACCGAAGGTGTTCTGTCCATGGCAAGAGCCATGCATCCCGATTCCGCAGGCAGCCAGTTCTTCATCATGCACAAGACCAGCCCTCATCTGGATGGCTCTTATGCCGCTTTCGGTAAAGTCATCGAGGGTATGGATGTGGTAAATAAGATTGCTGAGACCCGCACCGATTACAACGATCGTCCCCTGGAGGATCAGGTAATGGAAAGCGTTACCGTAGATACCTTCGGCGAGACCTATCCCGAGCCCAACAAGCTGGACAGATAAGATTTCAAAAAACAACCTCCGTAGGTCAGATGTTCTCTGACCTACGGAGGTCTTTTTATGTCTATGGTTTTCATATCTGTGGATCAATATTCCACGTTTTCACAATTTTCAATAAAAATAGGAGCTTCCACTTCGCCCTTCATGTCCTCAGTAATCTCATAAGAGAAATTCCGGAAATGGATATTTTCTGCATTGCGGGCATACAGCACTCTGAGAGAATCCTCCAGGATCACATTCCCCTCATTGGGACGCAGATCATGGCAATTCTTCGGCCAGTCCGTCTTCTTCTCCAGTTGGACATAAATACCGTCAAATGTGATATCCCGGATATTTTTCGAATCGTCACCATAGATCAGGATGCCATTCTCTCCGACACAGTTGATATTCTGGAAACGAACATTCCGGATATATCCCACATTCGTCTGTGCATTTCTCTTCACCGCAGTGATGGTAATGGGTTCTGCCTCGCCCCACCAATGTACCTTGGAGAACAGGCGGGTATCGATATTCAGATTGGAGAATGTCACATTTTCTATACAGCCTTTATCACGTAACTGCAGGGAAATTGCACGGTTGGTGCGCTGGATACTACAGTTGGTCACGGAAATATTCCGGAAAGGTGCTTCACTCTCCGTGCCGAACTTGATAGCGGCACTGGTGGAGATCATGGTACAGTTATCCACTACAATATTTTCGCAGGGACCATATTCCATGGCAGCCGCCGTATTCTTAAATACAATACAGTCATCTGCGCATTCAATATGACAGTTGGAGATTCTCACATTACTGCAGTGATCCGGATCAATGCCATCGCAGTTAGCCAGACGCAGATTATTAATAATACGGATTCCCTCAATCAATACTTCCTTACATCCCACCAGATGAGTGGTCCAGAATGCACTGCCGGTCAGGGTTACCTGCTGGATGGTCAGATGCCTTACATTTTCCAGGAACAGCAACGGTACTCTTGGATAAAAATATCCGTCAATATGCCATTTGGTCACTTTTCCATAGAATATCTCCTCGTTGCCGTCAATCTTGCCAAATCCGGTGATAGCCACATTCTCGGCATCCTTGCTGTATACAAAATTCAGCGTCGGTTTTCCATTGTAATCACAGGCATTGTAAGTCGGAGTGTCTACCTTGCTGATCTGTGGGGTTCCCACTTTCAACATATCGAAATCTTCCAGATGGTCACTGGCTTTCAGGACAGCCCCCATCTCCAGATGAAATTCCACATTTGATTTCAGAAAAATGGTTCCGCTCCGGAAGACATGTCCTCCCTGTAACAGGACCTTACCGCCGCCAGCCTGGCTGCAGGCATCAATCGCCTTCTGGATGGCTGCAGCGTCATTCGTCACGCCATCACCTTTTGCACCGTATTCCAATACATCGTATATCATCTCTCTGCTCCTCTCTTAGCCCTTCAGGCCGGAAGTGGAAATTCCTTCTACCAGATATCTCTGCAGGCAGAAGAAGATCAATACTGCAGGCAGAATAGACAAGGTTGCCATAGCGAACATAGCACCGTAGTCGGAAGAAGAACTGGGGTCACAGAACATTTTCAGTGCCAGGCTGACAGGATATTTCTCTGTCTTGTTGACATACAATAATGCTCCAAGGAAATCATCCCATCTCCACATAAAGGAGAAGATACATCCGGTGATCATGGTAGGTACCATCAGCGGGAAGATGATCTTGGTGAAAATGGTATAATAGGAGCAGCCGTCAATCTTTGCTGCCTCATCCAGCTCTCTGGGAATGCCTTCAATAAAGTTTGTCATCATATAAACGAAGAAACCCTGAATAGCAAAGCAATAAGGCACGATCAGCGGCAGATTGGTTCCAACCCAGTTCAGCTTCTGATACCAGAGATACTGAGGGATCATCAGTACCTGTGCCGGCAGCATCATAGATGCCAGCATTGCTGCGAAGAGAAGCTTTCTGCCGGGGAATTTGCATCTGGCAAATCCATAGGCTACCACAGAGGAAGAAAGTACGGTTCCAATGGTGGCGGTAATGGAGATAAACAGGGAGTTCTTAAAGAAGGTGCCGAATCCTACTTTGGCAAAACCCTTCCAGCCGTTCACATAGTTCTGTAACGTGAACTTCTCCGGGATCAGACTGGTGGCCGTAGTGAAGATGGTGTTCGTATCCTTAAAGGAGCTCATTACCATCCATACCAGAGGGTAAATCATTACCAGTCCGAAAGCACATACTAAAACATGATATATAATATTACTGATTGTCTTTTTTCTTTTCATAATAACACCCACTTACGCATTGCGGCGTACCTTTCCGATTCTATAAACCGCCATCGTATACCCACAGTTTTTTGGTTGCAAACAGGATCCATGTAATAAATGCGATCAATGCCAACATGATCCATGCCAGTGCTGCGCCGTAGCCGGTACTTCCGAAGAGGAATGACTGCTGGTACATGTATACCGTGTAAAACAGAGTAGAGTTCATGGGTTTACCCTGTGTGATGATCAGGCACTGTGTGAATGCCAGGAAGCCGTTGATCATCTGCATTACCAGGTTAAAATGGATCGTGGGGGTCAGAAGCTTCAGTGTGATCTTCCAGAACTGCTGCCATCCGTTGGCACCATCCACTCTTGCCGCTTCATAAAGGCTGACAGGAATCTGTTTCAATGCAGACAGGAAGATCAGCATAGAAGAACCGAACTGCCATACTGCCAGAATGATCAGAGTCCAGATTGCGGTTCTGGTATCTCCCAGCCAGGCTACCGGCTCTTTCATTCCGAACACCATCAAAAGTTTATTTACAAGTCCGTCTACCGCAAACAGTCTCTTCCAGAGGATTGCTACTGCTACAGATCCGCCGATGATGGAAGGCAGATAATACAGTGCACGGTAAACGCCTGTCATTTTCGTACTCTTAAATAAAAGCAGCGCAACGATCAATGCGAAGATCAGTCGTAACGGAACCGAAATGATGGCAAATTTGAAAGTTACCACCAACGACTGATAAAACGTTGCATCGGAAAACATTCTCTTAAAGTTCGCCCAGCCGGTAAATGTAGGGGGCTGTAAAATGTTGTAATCGCAGAAGGAATAGTACAGCGATATACACATGGGAATAATCATAAACGCCAGAAATCCAACGATAAATGGCATAGTACATACGATACCTGCAGCCTTTTCCGTATTCAGCTTCTGACGGATAGTCATATGCTTTGTTGTCTTCATAACGTTACCTCCGTTGCTGCAGCATTCATAGAAGCAGCCTTTTTTTCAGAATGGGTACTGTGGGATCTTCCACAGTACCCATTTGGTCTTTCTAAAAATGTTGTAATACTTATACTGTGCTACTGCTTATGTAAGCCCTGGCAGCTTATCTGGACATGATCTGGTTGCCCATCTTGAACAGATCTTCTGCTGCCTCCTGTGCGGTCATCTGACCATAGAGGATCTTATCAACCAACTGGTTGTAGTAATCATATACTTCATTTGCTCCATCAGGGATCGCAGGGCTGATAGCGGAGCTGTTGGGAGTTACTACGTCATTTACATACTTGGTAACCACCTGTGCAGTCTCATCCTGCAGAGGAGCGATGGCGGATGCTACTACGGAAGAAGCAGGCACACCTCTCTCACCAAGAAGGATCTTGTTAGCATCTTCAGAGTTCAACAGATAATTTACAACCTTAACAGCTTCAGCCTCATTCTCGCCGGCATCTCTGGATACTGCAAAGAACTGGCTGGGCTTTAAGAAGTTAGACTTCTGAGGGTTCTCGGAAGGCCATGTGGTGATACCGATCTCCATGCCTTCGGGAGCGGCCGCTACCATAGCGGACAGCTGGTTGGACCAGAAGAATCCGCACCAAGACTGGGTTGCTTCGGAAGAGAAGTATACCAGAGGACTCTGCTCTACAGAGTTGGAAGTCAGTTCAGCGTGAACATCTGCGCCGATGATCCATCCGTCCTTGACACCATCTTCATAAATCTGGAAGCCCGGTACCAGACTTGCTGCATCTGTTACATTGAGGGAATCCTCATTAAACAGCTTCACCACATCGTGAGAACGCATTGCATAGGGCAGATAGTTGTCACCTGCACTGTAAGGAAGATCAGTCTTAACACCGGACTTCTCATAAACCTCACGTGCCACTGCCTCGAACTCATCAATTGTCATGTTATCTTTTACAGTGATTCCCAGGCTATCCAGCAAGGTCTTGTTGTAGAACAGGGAAGGTGCATTCATTCCTGCACAGATTGCATATAACTTACCGTCAATGGAACCCGCATCCAGAATACTCTGAGATACATTAGATACATCCAGCGTACCATCTTCTACATAAGGTGTCAGGTCTACCAGCAGATCTGCTGCTACATACTGTGCCAGATAGGAATAGTCCATCTGCAGGCACTCGGGAAGGGAATTACCTGCTGCCAGGGTGGACAGTTTGGTCCAGTAATCATTCCACTCTGCAGGCTGTGTATCAAAGGTTACACCTGGATTCTGCTCAGAATACAGATCCAGGGCTGCCTGTGTACGTTCATTTCTGGTCTGGTTGCCCCACCAGGTGAATGTCATGGATACATTTCCGGCTGCTGCACTTCCGCTGTTGTCAGCAGTCGTGGTTGCGGTATTACCGCTGTCGGTGGAAGCGGTAGCTGCGGGTTCATTGGAAGAACCACATGCAGTCAGTCCGACGATCATGGCGGATGCCATTAACAGGGATAAAACTCTCTTTTTCATTAATATAACCCTCCTTTTGGTATCGAAAGGTAAATCCGCTATGGATTTACTTCTTTTTGATGTTCTAATTATAACAATTCTTATTTTTTCCAGGAATATACTTTTCCGTCTATTTGCACCAAAAAACCGATATCATTGTTGAAAACATGTGCATGTTGTGTATATAATCAATAAAGAACTGATGGAGGCTTGTATATGATGTCATTTTTTAATAAGAATATCTCGAGAAAAATAGCAAATCAGAAGTTAGAAACCAAGTTACTGCTCTCTACCATAGGGATTGACCTTCTCTTTCTGTTCTTTTTCCTGGTAGCTGCCTTTTCCATTATTACATCGCGTTATCATAAGCTGCTGTATCAGTCCATGCAGTCTTCCTCGTCGTTAGTCTCCTATGAATTTACTAACCGGCTGGAGGATCTGGTGACCATGACCAATATCGTCCGTTCAGATTCTACCGTCCAATCAACACTGGATGAAATCTACCAGCCCCAGGAAGACTATGCTGTACATTATTACTCTGATATTTATTCTGCTTTACAGAAACACTACCTGGAATACCGCCAGCCCTACCTGAAAATGGCGGCAATTTCCTGCCCCAGATTCATCACTTATACCAATGAAAATATTGCCTGTCGGCCGGATGCGGATCTGACTAAAGAACTGATAGCTCTGGCAGAGGCCGGGGAAGGCTCCCCGGTATGGGTAACTTCCCATGCGGAAGACCACGGTATATTTCTTGTCCGGGAGATCAAAAAGATCAAGAACTTACGACTGGATAATCTCGGAACATTGATCATCAATGTAAATCTGGGAGATCTGGTAACGGAAATGTCCAAGATCAGCAATGAATATAAAGATTCCTACTGGATCATCTATGAGAAAGACCAGCTGCTGTTCTCTTCTCCGGAATTGGATACAGAGGAAGTTCAGAAAATCAATGATAAAATCAAAAGTTATGCTGTTGTCACCCTGAATGGCAGAAAATATTTTGCCATCCGCGGTACCATGGACATCAACGAATGGAATTATCTGCATCTGATCTCTTATGACGAAGTGGCAAAATCCCAGCAGATGACCGCATTTCTATATGTACTGATGCTTTCCTGCGGTTTCCTGTGTTCCATTCTGATGGTTCACGTAATCGTGCGCAAGATCACCAGGCATTTTGATCTGCTGCTCTATCGCATGCAGCAATTCGGTGAAGATTCCACCGTACTGGCACCGGTTCCCTACGATTACACCGATCGAACCGATGAAATCGGTATCCTACACCGGCAATTTACCCATATGGCGGAACGGATCCAGACATTGGTGGTCGAGAATTATCGTCAACAGCTTCTGACCAAAGATGCACAGTTAAAAAGCCTGGAATCCCAGATGAATCCGCATTTTCTGTATAACACGCTGGATGCCATCAACTGGCGGGCCAAGGCCATCGGAGAGCCGGAAATATCACAGATTGCAGACTCCCTGGGTCATTTTCTGCGGATGACGCTGAACAAAAAAGAACGCTTTACGTTGAAGCAGGAACTTGATATTATACATTATTATATGACTATACAGCAGCTTCGTTTTGACAACCGTCTGAATTTTACGGAAAGCATTCCGGATGCTTGTCTGGATGCACAGGTTCCCAAGCTTTCCATTCAGCCGTTGTTGGAAAATGCCGTACACTATGCGCTGGAGCAGATCACGGATGAATGTATCATCAATCTCACCTGTGTGTATTCCCAGGGGCTGATGCAGATTTATGTGAAAAACAGCGGATCTGAATTCCCCGATGATTTATTGGAGAATCTCCGGACACATAAGATCCGGGAACAGGGTCTGGGCATTGCGTTGTTAAATATTGAAGAACGCATCCAGCTGATGTTCGGCCAGCAATACGGGCTGCACTTCTATAACGAAAATGATTTTGCTGTAGTAAAAATGGAGATACCTTATGTTAAAGATGATTATCGTGGATGATGAGAAGATCATACGTGAAACGATCCATTCCCTGATCGACTGGAATTCTCTGGGAATTGATGTGGCTGCTGTCTGCAAAGACGGTATTGAAGCCTTTGACTGTATTCTGGATGAATACCCGGATATTGTCATGACCGATATCAAGATGCCCGGTTTATCCGGGCTGGATCTGATTGAAAAGGTCCGTGCTGCCCAGTTGAACACAGAGTTTATCATCCTCTCAGGATATGGTGAATTTGAATTTGCACGGACCGCCATGCGCTATGGTGTGAAACACTATCTGTTAAAGCCTTCCAATGAAACAGAGATCACACAGGTCATCGTATCCTGTGTGGAAACCTGTAAAAGCAAGACTGCTTCCCGGGTAGATTCCCTGCTGACACAGCTGTTCCTCACGGAAATGCCACCGGAAAAACTTTTGCAGAGAAGATTTTTCACAGAATTATCCGGGGAACAGGATGTGGATCTGGCCAAGACCCAGATGATCCGTCTGGTAATGGAGGCCTCCAAGAAGGAATATTACCCGCTCAGCAAACTGCAGACCACAGACAGTCTCATGGCAGTCAACGTCTGTGTCACCATGAATGACCTGATTCCATGTGCGGAGCAGATCATGACCTCGATCTTCTCTGTGGAACCGCAGCACAAATACACAGACTGTGTGGAAAAGGTCATAAAGTACATCGGAGAGCATCTGAGTGACAGCAACCTTTCACTGAAATGGATCTCGGAAAATTATCTTTTTATGAATCCGGATTATGTCAGCAAAATGTTCGTCAAACAGACTGGCAGCAAATTTTCCGCTTATGTAACAGAGCTCCGCATTCAGGAGGCGAAAAAGCTTTTACTGGAACACTCAGAAGAATCTCCCTATGCGGTAGCGGAAATGGTCGGTTTCGGCAATAATCCCCAGTATTTCAGCCAGATCTTCAAGAAATATACAAAGCTGTCACCAAAAGATTATGTAAAGTCGATGCTGGAACCGTAAGACCGCAGCTATTCAGAACCCCATTCGCAAAATAGGCCGTTGTTCATATTTTGTTTACAAATCATTCAAGGAATTTTCAATTCCACAACACGTTTTGGACATTTCTGTTTCATATACTATAACCATAGAAACAAACAAAACAAAAACTTAAGCACACAACAGTTTCTTGTTTAAAAAACTTTTTCATAATAAATGCCAAGGATCCTGATCCTTGGCATCCTCCCTTTCTAGGGGTTTTTTCAACTATCGCAGAGCAATGCGGATAGTTATTTTTTATCTTGTTCTATATGTAAGTAACTTTATCCCTGTAAATCATTCCTCATATAAAAAATCAAATTATTAACATGATGTACTATGTCTTCTTTTACAACGCCTAAATTGCAATAATACTCATTATGTAAGGCAACTGAAAGCTCTACATAACTATTCCACACTCTCGCAGATGCAAACAATCTCAACAAGTTTTTCTTCCCACTTTTATCAAATTCTTCTAGTTTTTTATGTAGCTCTCCCATTTCTTGCAAGTACTCTTTGTGTCGCTTTATTCTATACTCCCAATTACTAATCTCTATTTCTACTTCATGCATTTCGTTGTATGTATGCTGGCTCTCTTGCATTATTTTTAGTCGGTCCTCTGCATCATGCAATTTCATTTCCATAATTACAATTTTGTTTTCCGCAGTTCCACCCAATTGACAATCCTGTAAATAATCAGACTGCGTTATACATGTATCTATAATAGGTAATATGCTCGCCAATTCATAATATATCTGTTTTCTTTCTTCAAAATATTTTTCTTTTTTAACATTTTTCAATGCCCAAAGGGACCCTAAATAGGCTGCTATAAATGTTCCAGCCACCGATATTAGCTCTATGATATAATTCTCCATCTCTTATCCTTTCTGGAAATTTTTTATCGTCGCATCAATATATGTTGTACCCTCTACTTTTTCAAGGCACAAGTCTCATTTCTATAACATCTATAACATAATAACTCTATTTTTCTTAGTTGCTATAATCTTTTCCTGCTTATCTATGTAAATGTCTACTCCATCTTCTCCAATTTTCTCAACAAAAAAAGTTTTGGGAATGTAATATCCCAATGTCTCATCTTTCTTTATTCCAAGATGTATAATTGCATTTTCATCCTTTGTATAAAACAAAATATCGCAGTCGATTTTTGTTGGAGGACTTACATTTTCATTTTTAAAATTAACTGCAACCGGATTTTCTAAAATATCCGGCATGAGATAGAAATAAACAAATTTTGCCTTTATGCTTTTAAATTTGCTCTTATTCATCCTTTTCAGATCATTAAAACAAAGACCTGTATTCTGTATATAATCCCAGCCGCCTTGTCCCTTGTAATGGTGTATTTCTTTCTTCGAAACTGAATATTTTACAATCGATTCAATTCCTAACAAATGACAGAAGTTTTCTTCATCAAACCTTAATTGAATAGAACTCTGCTTCTCATTTTCTGTTATATCATATTGATAAATGAACGGATTTAAAAATTTTCTATAGTAGTCTTGCAAAACATCCAGGTCAATATCGTTAATTTTGGGTTTTATTAAAAGACCACACAATTCTTCGGCTTTGTACAAATTAATCTCCTTTTACAAAAAAGACTCTGAATCTCTTCAGAGTCTTTTTAAGCAACTTTAATTTAATTCTGCTCATATTTAAACTCTCCGCAGCGGAGAAATCAGGAGTTGCATCCCAATTATATAAATAGCATATGCTACTTATTTCAAAAATATTTCTTATATAAGTATAGTATACCCTCAAACTTACTAAGTCAAGCTTTTTATCTCAGAATTATTCAGCCTTGCCAACAGATCCGAACAGTTCCATCTTCTCCTTAACAGTAGCCTTGATAGCTTCTGCGCCGGGAGCCAGAAGCTTACGAGGGTCAAATCCCTTGCCTTCCAGATCCTTACCAGCCTCGATGTACTTACGGGTAGCATCAGCAAATGCCAGCTGGCACTCGGTGTTAACGTTGATTTTGGATACGCCAAGGTCAATTGCTTTCTTGATCTGATCTGCAGGGATTCCGGTACCACCGTGCAGAACCAGAGGAAGCTCACCGGTCAGCTCCTGTACAGCTGCCAGAGTCTCGAAGCTTAAGCCCTTCCAGTTAGCGGGGTATTTACCATGAATGTTACCGATACCTGCTGCCAGGAAGTCAACACCCAGATCAGCGATAGACTTACACTCCTTAGGATCAGCGCACTCGCCCATACCGATAACGCCGTCTTCCTCACCACCGATGGAACCAACTTCTGCCTCGATAGAAAGTCCCTTGCTGTGAGCAGCCTTAACCAGCTCAGTGGTCTTCTCTACATTCTCAGCGATAGGATAGTGAGAACCATCAAACATGATGGAAGAGAAACCAGCTTCGATGCACTTGTAGCAGCCTTCAAAAGAGCCATGATCCAGATGCAGCGCAACGGGAACATCAATGTCCAGATCCTTTAACAGTCCGTTGACCATGCCAACGACTACATCATAACCGCCCATGTACTTGCCGGCACCCTCGGATACACCCAGAATAACAGGGGAACGAAGTTCTTTAGCGGTGAGAAGGATGGACTTTGTCCACTCCAGGTTGTTGATGTTGAACTGACCTACTGCATAGTGGCCTGCTTTCGCTTTTTTGAGCATTTCTGTTGCGGATACTAACATTTTAATACCTCCATTTTATATACTCATTCTTGTTACGATATACGAAATGTTATACATTCGTAAAAGCACGAAAAACACATTTCGAATAATCACTTTGTGACTATCCAAACTATAACACATTCTTTTCAAAAATGGAACAGCTTATTGTTAAATTTTTACCAAATTTTAAGATTCCTTCTGTTCCACCCGGATGTCTACGCCCCGGCAGATGTTCTCAATCACTACTTTTGTATGGGTTCCGCCATATTCTCCATCCAGAGTCCAGGAAAGAGGCTCTGCGGAAGTGATCTCCACCTTTGACGTCCGGAAGCAGTACATAGCATCGGTATCGATATCCCGGTTCAGCAGGGATACCATAATGTTATTCAGTTCAATCGGGTTCTTCGGACGTTTGATCAGCGTTACTTCGAAAACGCCGTCATCCAGCCTGACGTTTTTGCCGGTGATCCGCTTAAATCCTCCTACCGATGCGGAATTGGTCACCATTCCGAAGATAAAATCATCCACGATCGTAGTATCGTCATAAGTAATCCGCATGGGATAGGAACGGATCGCGGACAGCCGCTTCATTCCTTCCAGCAGATATGCCATATGCCCCAGCACATTTTTCATATCCTGTCCGGTCTCATAAGAGACATCCGTGAATAGTCCGAAAGCTGCGATATAGACGAACACATCCTCATTAAAGGATCCCACATCACAGGCGAAATCATTCCCATTTACAATATTTTCCGCAGCTCTCACCATATTCTTCGGCAGCCCGAGGCTTCCTCCGAAATCATTGGTGCTCCCGGCCGGGATATAGCCAATAGGCGTACGGAAGCCACTGCGGATCATGCCGGTGACCACCTCATCCAGCGTTCCGTCTCCGCCGCTGCAGACCACGATATCATATTCTTTGCTGCGCTTCTCGGTCTTCTCCATGGCATCCTCACTTCTCTGCGTGGGATATACGGTAATCTCATAACCGCCCTTGGTGAATACATCCAGAATATCCGCCAGTTTGTTGCGGATTTGTGCCTTTCCAGCTTTGGGATTATAGATAAATAACATCTTCTTCATAATACTGCCCTCAAGATACAACAAACGGGACTAACAGAATTCTCCATCAGCCCCGCTTCTTCTCATGTTATGTTCTTAAGCCACCTGACCGCTCAAAAACTTTTCAATGTTGTCCACAGCGGTCTGCTCATCTGCACCCTCTGCAGTTACTGTAAGCTCTTCGCCTGCACAAAGTCCCAGGCTCATCATACCCATAATACTCTTGGCATTGATCCGCTTATCGTCTACTTCAAAATAAATGTTGCTTTCGTACTTGCTGGCTTCCTGTACTAACAGTGCCACCGGTCTTGCGTCCAGGCCATCTTCCAGTCTGACCGTAATACTCCTCTTTGTCATAATTTTCCTCCTCTTTTACGTCCGGATTCTATCTGCCAGTTCGCTGAGTTTACGTAATCTATGGTTCACACCGGATTTTCCCACCGGCGGATCCAGATACTCTCCCAGTTCCTTCAGCGGAGCGTCCGGATTCTCCAGCCTGACCTCTGCCATCTGGCTTAAGGGCTCGGGCAGATTCTCCAGTCCGTAGTGATCCCGGATATAAATAATATCCTCTATCTGTCTAGTCGCCGCAGTTACCGTTTTGGTAATATTGGCGGTCTCACAGTTCACTCTCCGATTCACAGAATTGCGCATTTCTTTCACAATCCTCAGGTTTTCCAGCTTCATCAGGGCAATGGGTGCTTCGCACACATTGAGAAGATCCACAATACCGGATCCTTCCTTCAGATAGACCACGTAATACTTCTTCCGAAGCACAATCTTGGCTTCTATGTCAAATCCCTGTATCACACTCTGTAGTTGTCTCGCTTTATCCTCATCGGTGCATACAAATTCCAGGTGATAACTTTTCTGCGGATCGCTCATAGAACCAATGCAGAGAAAAGCTCCTCTTAAAAATGCTCTTTGACAGCAGGAATTTTTAATCAACAAGGGGCTCACAGGCTCAGACAGATCCCCGATCTTATCGATCACACTCCGCATCTGTTCCTCGCTGATTTTAACATCAGTATCTATATTATATGTTTTTTTCAATAATGTAAAGCCTTTTCTGACAACCGCCTCGTTTTCCGTCTGGAAACCGATCATGAAATCTCCTTCTGCGGAGCGTCCGTATTGTCCACTGAAGTTCATGAGTGCGGCCAGCTCAGCGATCTGGCAATGTCTTGCCGGGCTGATGTGTTTTGCCAGTTCTTCCTTTACTTCACTCGAAAATGACATGTCAGGTTCCTTCTCTGGGTACATCACGGTGGTACAGCTTGATACCGTAATGACCTTCCGCCTTCATACGTTCGTACAATTTATTTGCTAAAGTAACGCTTCTGTGCTTACCGCCGGTACAGCCGATCGCAATAACCAGACGGTATTTGCCTTCTTTAATATAATTCGGGATCAGAAACTGAATCATGTCGGTCAGCTTGTCCAGGAATATTCCGGTCTCCGGAAAACTCATCACATAATCCTGCACTCCTTTATCATTACCGGTCTGATGCTTCAGTTCCTCGATATAATAAGGGTTGGGCAGGAATCTCACATCAAAGACCAGATCTGCGTCTGCGGGGATTCCGTGTTTGAACCCGAAGGACATGACCGTTACCATAAGACTATTGTATTCTTCGTTCTGTACAAAAATACGATCCAGTTCTTCCTTCAGTTCTCTGACTAACAGATTGGAGGTATCGATGACATAATCTGAATTTTTGCGGATCGTCTCCAGGATTTTCCGCTCCTTATGAATACCGTCCTCCACTCTGCCGTCTGCGGCAAGAGGGTGCACACGTCTGGTCTCCTTATACCGTTTTATCAGAGCAGCATCATCGGAGTCCATAAACAAAATCTCGAATTTGTAGCCTTTTTCTTTTAATTGCTCCAAAATCCGGGTCGCATCCATGAAATTCTGGTCTGCCCGGACATCCAGTCCCAGGGCAACCTTGCTGATCTCACTGCCCGGCATGGCAATCAGTTCCACGAACTTCTCCACCAGAGATACCGGCAGATTATCCACGCAGTAAAATCCAGCATCTTCCAAAAGCTTTAATGCGGTTCTCTTTCCTCCGCCACTCATGCCTGTTACTACTACAAATCTCATATGCACCTCGTTATTCTATCGTAACTATTCAGAATCCCATTCGCAAAATCACCTCTTCGAGGCTTCCTTTTTGCTCATGTGGTTACTTCGCCATATAAATTTGCGATTCTGCGAAGATGCAAGCATCCGCAGAAAACAAATTTACATGGCTCTGAATAGTTACAGGAATTTGATCTCGGGTTCCAGCTCCACGTGAAAACGTTCTTTCACTCTTCTCTGTACTTCCCAGATCACATCTTTTACATCTTCTGCAGTGGCATTGCCGGTGTTGATAATAAATCCGCAATGCTTTTCCGATACCTTTGCGCCTCCTACGGAGTATCCCCGCAGACCGGCTTCCATGATCAGCTGCCCGGCGAAATGTCCCTCGGGACGTTTGAAAGTACTGCCGGCACTGGGATATTCCAAAGGTTGTTTTTCTCTGCGGCGAATTGCCAGTTCCTCCATTTTGGCTGCGATCTGCTCCGGATCTCCGGGCTGTAGCCGGAAAGTCACTTTCGTCACGACAAACGACTGGTTCTGGATCACGCTGGTACGATAGCCGTACTCCATGGTACTGTTGTCCAGTTCCATGATCTCTCCATTACGGTTGACTACCGTAACAGTGGTCACCACCTGGCTCATCTCTCCGCCGTAGGCTCCGGCATTCATTACAGCTCCGCCACCGATGGTACCGGGGATTCCCGCGGCGAACTCCAGGCCTGTCAGGCCATGCTCTTTCGCTGCTTTTGCCACCTGGCTCATCAGGGCCCCTGCCTCTGCTTCCAGATAGCAGTCTCTCACTTCGATCCGGCTCATATGCTTACCAACCACCAGAACAATTCCTGCATATCCCTGGTCGCTGACCAGCAGATTGCTTCCGTTGCCGATCACGGTATAGGGAACATCCACCAGCCGAAGGTATTTCTGGATCTTACAGAGCTGCTCTTCGTTTTCCAGATAGACCAGGCAATCTGCCGGGCCACCGATCCGGAAGGTGGTATGCAATTTCATCGGTTCCTGTAACAGAACTTTATCTGCCGGTACAATTTCTTTTAATGCTTCTATCACTGCTGCACTTATCATGTTGTCAGGCTGCTCTTTCTTTTTGTTATAATTATGCCGCGAAAGCCTACTTTAATACCAGTGCTGCCGCACCGTAGATTCCGGCATCATTTCCCAGCTTGGCCAGGGCGAATTTCGTCTGCTTGCAGGGACCGAAAGCACATCTCTTATAAGAAGGCTCTATGTATTTGAATAAAATGTCTCCGGCCTTGGACACACCACCGCCAATGACAAAAATCTGGGGATCAACTACGCTGGCTACTGCGGCAAGTCCCTTGCCAAGATACTCGCCGAACTGTTCTGCGATCTCGATTGCTACTTTATCTCCGGCTTTCACCGCATCAAATACGGTCTTCGCAGAGATTTCACCACCTCTGAGCATGCTGGGAGCATCGTCTTTGGCCAGACGTCTGTTGGCCAGACGGGTAATTCCGGTAGCGGATGCATACTGCTCCAGACAGCCCTTGTTCTTACAGCCGCAAGTCTCTGTCTCAGCATCTTCAATATGGATATGTCCGATCTCACCGCCGGCACCGTTGGTACCGGTCAGTATTCTGCCGTCGATGATGATACCTCCACCGACACCGGTTCCCAGAGTAACGGCTACCAGATTGGAATAGCCTTTACCACCGCCCTGCCACATTTCACCTAGGGCTGCTACATTGGCATCATTTCCAGCTTTCACAGTTACAGGCAGATCCAGTTCTTTTTTCAGGGTCTCTGCCAGATCAAAGGCACCCCAGCCAATGTTCACTGCACCGTTGACCATATAGCCGTCAGCGTCCACTGCACCGGGAGCTCCAATTCCTACGCCTACCAGTTCTTCTACAGAGATATTCTTCTCCTGCATTTTGTTTTTGATAGATGCTGCAATATCCGGCAATACCTTTTCCCCGCCGTTATCTTTTACTGTGGGAATCTCCCACTTATCCAGCACCTGTCCCTCATCATTGAAAAGTCCTAACTTGACCGTGGTTCCTCCCACGTCTACCCCAAATGCATATTTACTCATCGTCCTCGTCCTCCTCACGTCTTTTTGCCAGAGAGTTCTGTACACGGGTGTATAGCTCTTTTGCTGCGTTGTAGCCCATCTTCTTCTGACGGTGGTTGATAGCTGCCGTCTCGCAGATAACTGCCAGGTTACGTCCGGGACGAATCGGAATGTTGTGGCATACCACCTTATTGCCCAGATATTCGGTATAATTCTCTTCCAGTCCCAGTCTGTCGTACTCTTTGTCCTTATCCCAATCTTCCAGACGGATGACCAGATCGATGGTCTGTGTATCTTTTACGGACAATGCACCAAACAGTGCCTTGACATCCACGATGCCGATACCACGCAATTCAATAAAGTGTTTTGTGATATCCGGTGCAGAACCTACCAGCGTATCATCACTGACTTTACGCAGTTCTACCACATCATCGGTTACCAGACGATGTCCTCTTCGGATCAGCTCCAGGGCTGCCTCGGACTTACCGATGCCGCTCTCACCGGTGATCAGGACGCCTTCACCATAGACATCCACCAGTACACCGTGTACGGAGATGCAGGGGGCCAGTTTGACATTTAACCACCGGATGATCTCAGACATAAAATCAGAAGTGGACTTTTTCGTAGATAATACCGGGATCTGATGTCTGATCGCAGTTTCCAGGAATATAGGGTCCGGTTTCAGGTCACGGCTGAACACGATACAAGGGATGTCATAAGCCATCAGCTTCTCATACGCCTCCCTGCGGGTCTCATCTGTCAGCCCCTCCATATAAGTATATTCCACAAATCCGATAATCTGCAGTCTGGTGGCATCGAAATGCTCAAAATATCCGGCTAACTGCAGTGCCGGACGGTTGATATCCGGCTGCGTGATCTTCACATGTTTCACATCGATCTCCGGTGTGAGATTTTCCAGTTTCATTTTTTCGATAACACGGGTTAAACTTACACTTGCCATACTAATCTCCATACCTTTCCGCGAAAAAACCGCCCCGGTTCCCCGCCCTTTTCATTATCTTTTAGTGTACCACAGGTTGTCCTGTCTGTGAAGCAAAAAAGGTCACGATTTCCTCTGCCGTACGCTCATTCATTTCGGGAATTTCCATCAATTCTTCCACCGATGCCTGCCGGATCTCCTCCAGTGACTTAAAGTGCCTCATCAGGGCCTTTCTCCGGGCCGGCCCCACTCCCGGGATATCATCCAGTACGGACTTCACCTGAGTCTTGCTGCGCAGGGATCTGTGATATTCGATAGCAAAACGGTGGGCCTCATCCTGAATTCTGGTGATCAGCTTAAAACCTTCGGAATGGGTATCAATGGGAAGCTCAATATTATGATAATATAAGCCTCTGGTACGATGGTTGTCATCCTTGACCATGCCACAGACCGGAATGTTGATTCCCAGTTCTTCCAGTACGGACAGCGCAATATTCACCTGTCCGCGACCGCCGTCCATCAGAATCAGATCCGGGAACTTCGTGAAGCTTCCGTACTCCTGATCCATCTCCTGTTCTTCCAGCTCTTTGCTCTCTTCCATGCCGTGGCGGAACCGCCTCGTCAACACTTCCCGCATGCAGGCATAGTCATCCGGACCGGAGACGCTTTTGATCTTGAACTTACGGTAATCGCTGCGTTTCGGTTTTCCTTTTTCGTAGACCACCATAGATCCTACATTTTCAAAACCGTTGATATTGGAAATATCATAGGCTTCCATCCGGGCTGTGCCAGTTAACGGCAGTTGCAGCAGATCCGAGATTTCTTTCACCGCACCGATGGTTCGTCCTTCTTCGCGTTTTAATTTTTCTCTGTCCTGGGACAGTACCAGTTTTGCGTTCTGCGCTGCCAGCTCCACCAGTTTTTCCTTACTGCCGATCTTAGGCACCTTCAGATAGACCCTGCTGCCTTTTCGCTCCGACAGCCATTTCTCGATCAGTTCCGCATCCTCGATTTCATATTGCAGCATCAGTTCTCTGGGAATAAATGGGGTCCCCGCATAGAACTGCTTTACAAAATCCTGTAAGATCGCTGGTTTGTTATTTTCCGGCACATGTGTCATATAGTAATGTTCCCTGCCGATCAGCTTGCCATCCCGGACGAAAAACACCTGTACCACCGCTTCCGTCTCATCCTGATACAGCGCCAGGATATCTTTATCTTCACCCACGCCCTCTGTGATCTTCTGTTTCTGGGACACCTGGCGGACACTGGATAACAGATCTCTGTATCTGGCAGCTTCTTCAAATTCCAGTTCCTCCGCTGCCTTGTTCATCTTCTCTTCCAGATCCTTCAGAATCGGGCTGTAATTGCCGTTTAGAAATTCCAGTGCTCCCGCCACCTGCTGTCTATACTCCTCCTTGCTCACATAGCCCTGACAGGGAGCCAGGCACTGTTTAATATGATAATTCAGGCAGGGGCGCTCCAGTCCGGTGTCTCTCGGCAGCACCCGGTTGCAGGTACGCAGCTGGTACAGCTTGTTCAGCAGCTCAATGGTATCTTTGACCGCCGCAGCACTGGTATAAGGACCGAAATAGCGGGACTTATCCTTCTTCATGGTACGGGAAAACAGGATTCTGGGATAATCCTCCCCCACCGTCACCTTGATATAAGGGTACGTCTTGTCATCCTTCAGCAGAGTGTTGTATTTCGGAGAATTCTCTTTGATCAGATTGTTCTCCAGTACCAGTGCCTCCAGTTCGGAGTCCGTCACGATATATTCAAAACGCGCGATCAATGATACCATCTGGTCAATGGCAGGACCTCTGCCGATATTTTCACGAAAATAAGACCTTACACGATTGTGCAGGTTGATGGCTTTTCCCACATACAAAATGACATCCTTGTCATCCCGCATGATATACACTCCCGGCTTGCGGGGGAGCTTTTTTAATTCTTCTTCAAAGTTAAACATAAATATTTCCTCGCATGCTTCTATCATACCGATTCTTGAGAAAAATACAACAAGGGATTTTTATCTTGTACAAAACAAAAGCGGTGTCTGCCAGCAACTGCAAACACCGCAAAGGAAAGGTAATATATGGTATCAGCCTTTTACACTGCCACTTGTCAGACCTGCCACAAAGAATTTCTGGCAGCAGATAAACACGATAAGTATGGGTAAAAGACTAAATACTGACAATGCAAAGACATAGCCCCACTGTGTAAATTGATGTTCTCCAAAAAATCCGGAGATTGCAATTGGCATTGTCCGTTTCAAATTATCATTTAAAACCGTATTCGCCCAAGGAAATTCCTCCCATGCAGTCAAAAAATTGAAAATAGATACCGAAGCGATTCCGGGTTTTGCAAGGGGAATTATGATCCTTCCGAAAACCGTAAAAACACTTCCACCATCCATATAGGTTGCTTCATCCAGTTCTCTCGGAATTCCTTCCACGAATCCCTTTATCATAAATGTGGAATAAGGAATTGTCCATGCTGCATAAAAAGGAACCAGTCCTACAAGAGAGTTGATTACACGTAATTTTACCGCCAGTTCATACTGTGGAACGATAAGTGTCAGTCCCGGCACGATCATTGTTAAGACGATAAATCCAAACAGGAAATTTTTTCCCGGGAAATCAAATCTTGCAATTACATATCCCAGAGCCGAAGCAATCGCTGCTGCAATCAGCACGGATGCTACGGATACACACATACTGTTTAAGAAGTTACGATAGAATTTTCCCTGTCCCAATACGTATTTGTAATTTTCCAGAGTCACCTCTTCTAATGCTGGTAAAAATCGAGGGGGGTATTCATACAATGCCCCATTCGGCTTCAGCGATGTGCTAATCATATATACCATAGGAAGCACAACAATGATTAATCCGGCAATTAATATAATGTGAAGAAATATCTGTATCCATGTTTTTCTTTTCATACTCACACCTGCCTATCTTATTGATCTTTCTGCTGCATGAGTTTAAACTGTATTACAGCAAGTATCGCAAGTACTACGGTTGTAATAAAGGACAACGCTGCAGCATAGCCGAATTTTCCTGTACTGAATGCCTTATGATACATCCATGTCAGAATAACATCTGTCTGATGCCCGGGTTCACCACCGGTTATCATCTTAATAGAAGTAAATACATTAAATCCGCCAATAGTGAGCATTACTAACGCAAATAAAATCGTTCCCCGGATACTCGGTATCGTAACATTCCACATTTTATCCCATGCTGTGGCTCCGTCGATAGCGGCAGCTTCATAGAGATCTGTAGGCACCGTCTGTAATGCTGCAAGGAACACAACCATATTCCAGCCAATTCCCTTCCATATTCCCAGTAACATTGCTACTGTCATACCGCCCCATCTGGTATCCAGCCATCGTACATTTGCACTGGTAATATGTACAATATTCATCAGAAAATAATTTAATAATCCCTCTGTGTTAAACACATATTTGAAAATCAGAGACGCTACTACCCATGACGTAATTACTGGCAAATAATACAGTACCCGATATCCGACTTTAAAACGTGTAATCTGGTTCAGTAAAAGTGCAACTAAAAATCCAGCCAGCATCTGTCCCGGCACAGTCACAAGCGTATATACCAATGAATTTATAAAAACAGTCCGAAAGTATTCATCTCCCAATACTTCCTTGTAATTTTCCAATCCAATAAAACGATGACTCAGCATACTGCCAAAATCCCATTCAAAGAAACTCATAATAAATAATTTCAAAATAGGGTAGATCGTAAAAATCCCAAATACAAGTAACCCGGGTAAAAGTAATAATCCAATCTGTATTTTGCTTTTCCGTGATGTCTTCATAGAAATACCTCTTTTACAGTTGGGACAGCACCTGACGATACTGCCCCGGACTGCTATTTGACTTTATACATATGGCAAGTTATAATTAATATTATTCTACGAGAAGTTCATCAAAACGCTCTGCGAGCTTATCCATAGCTTCCTGTGCTGTTTTCTTTCCGTTCATTACATCCGTAACCGCTACAGATAATTCGCTGTCCATTTCAGACCAGCAGGCTACGGTAGGACGGGATTTTGCAGTTTTGATAGCTTCCAGGAACGGTGCATAATCTGCTGCTTTTACCGTATCGCTTTCCAGTGCTTCCTTGTTGACAGGGATCTGTCCGCATTTTGCCATTTCCTCTTCAGCGAATTCACTGGTCATAAACTTCATGAATTTCCATGCAGCATCTTTATTTGCACTATTGAACATAGCAATATCTTCACCACCCAGAACAGATATGGATCCAGCATCTCCGGCAGGCATTTCCGTGGTTGCATATTCAAAATCAGGATAAGAGCCTTGCATTTCCGCAACCTTCCAGGGACCTTCCAGAAGCATCATATATCTACCGGTTCCAAAACCATCTGTCATCGGAATGTCACCTGCATTCCATCCTGTGATTGCACCTGCCTGATACAGTTCCGCAAGCGTTTCGATTGCCTTTACTGTCTCCGGGCTGTTGATATAACCGGATGCCTTTGTCTCCTCTTCATTGGTAATGGATCCACCCATACTCCAGATGAACGGGCAGAGATTCCAACCTGCCAGTGCCGGCTCATCATATCCCCATACCTGCTGACCATTTGCATTGGTTCCTGCTAATTTCTTAGCAGCATCAACAAATTCATCCATGGTTTTGGGAGCCTCAATACCTGCATCCTTGAAAGCCTGCACATTATAGAAGAGAATTTTGGTGTTGGTGTTCAGTGCTAATCCATAGAAGTGACCATCCACTTTTGCTGTGCTCATAGCACTTTCCAATAAGCCACCGGAGACATCATTAAAGTCAGACATCTCTTCATCCAGTGCTGTCAGAATTCCCATTTTCTCAAATTCGGGAACCCATGCGCTATCCAGTCTGGCTACATCCGGTAACGTGTTTGACTGTGCGCTGATCAGAATCTTCTGATGCAGATCTGCCCATTCATGAGATACTGCATTTACCTTGATTCCCGGATTTTCTTTTTCGAATTCCGGAATCAGTACATTCATCAGAGTTTCATTTTCTGCCGACTGTGCACTATAATGATGCCAGAAATTAATAGTAACTTCTTCCTGCGAAGCACTTTCTGTAGCTGCAGGAGCCTCTGCTGTTGCTGATACCTGACTCTCTGAGCCAGTTTCAGATTCTACTGGTGATTCTCCACATCCTGTTAAGGCTGCCAGGCTCATTACGGTTGTGAGTAGAATTGCCAGTAATTTTTTGTTTTTCTTTACCTTCATCATTGTAAACATCCTCCTATTGTTTTTTGCTCGAGTTCGATGAACTCATTATGACTTTTACAGAATACGGCTCCATTTGCAACGTAACTTTGCCCTTGTATTCTGTTATGTCCTCATTCAACAATTCCGCTTCTCCGATATCTTCCTCTCGTAACAGTTCCCCTGAAAGCACTTCTGCAAAAACGCCTCTTTCCAAAACCGGACATTCTATTTTACAGTTTTTTGTTCCTCTATGCAGAATCACATAACAGCTTCCAGTCTCATCTTTACGAACAAATCCATAAGTATCGGTTGTTTCGTCTGCAATAACAGTTCTGAAGCTTCCGGATCGAATGCAACTATAATTTTTTCGCAACTGTATCATTTTTTGGTACCAGTTCTTCACATCTTTATCCGCATTTTCTTCCCATTCCATACACCTTCGGCAATCAGGATCATTGTCTCCTGTCATTCCAACCTCATCGCCGTAGTAAATTGCAGGGGAACCCGGAAATAGTATTTGAAATGCTACTGCCAGTTTCAGAAGTGTTTTATCTTCCCGGCACAGATACAGGAAACGTTCTGTATCATGACTGTCGATCAGGTTATACAAAAGACAATTTGTCTCGTCCTTGTAATAAGCCAGCATATGATTTAGTCTACTGTCAAACTCTGTTACGGAAATTGACTTTTCTGCTATGTAATCTCGGAGAGCATCCCTAAATACATAATTCATTACAGAGTCCATCTGATTGCCTCGCAGCATCTTTCCGGCATATCCCCAGGTCTCACCCAACAGAATCTTATCCGGATATTTTTCCTTGATCTGTATTCTCGCCTCTTCCCATACAGAAGGGTCTACTTCATCTGCAACATCCAGTCTCCAGCCATCAATTCCATAATGATCAATCCAGTAAAACATTACTTTTAGTATGAATTCCCTGACCTCCGGATTGGAGGTATCCAGTTTTGGCATCCATTTATACGCTCCCACACATTCATAATTATGGTGACTGGGTTCCACCGGATAATGATTGATATGAAACCATTTTACATAACGGGATTTTTCCTGTTTTTCCAGTACATCCTGAAATGGTTTAAAATGCACTCCCGTATGGTTAAATACGCCGTCCAACACAATCCGGATTCCGTAACTGTGACACGTATCCACAAGTTCTCTGAATGTCTCTTCGGTTCCAAACTGGGAATCTATCTTAAAGTAATCTGTGGTTGCATACTTATGATTAAAGTCTGCCTCAAATATAGGATTCAGGTAGATGCACTCTATTCCCAGTTCCTTCAGATAAGGAATCTTTTGAATGATTCCCTGCAGGTCTCCACCCATATGATGTTCTCTGTCAGGCAAAGTTCCCCATGGTTTACATCCTTCCGGATCATTTCCACGATTGCCATTACAAAATCTCTCCGGAAATATCTGATAATAGATCACTCCTTTTGCCCACTCCGGAAAAGTAATGACATCCGTCCCATTGACATACAAATATTCAAAGAAACCAGACTTGGGAATTACCTGCTGCAATCCATTTGCCGTATAATACATCATATTTCCACTACTGTCCGTCAGTTCAAAATAATATTTTTGATAACGTGCAATCTGATGAAATATTATTTTCCCCTGAAAATAATCAAACAACCCATCTCTGTAGCAGCATTTCAGTTCCTGTTTCTTTTGGTTCTCCGGTTTTGTTCTGTCCCAGTAAACCAAAATACATTTCGATATATCCTTTTTTGCACAGCGAATCTTAAATACTAATTCATTTCTCTTTACCGGATATATGTACTCTTCCGTATTGAAATGCTGTATTGCTTCTTTTTTCACTTCTTCCGTTTTTCTCCTTTCATTGTAGATTCCCTCTCAATAATTCTCGTTGAAAGCAATACCTCCTTTCTGTGCTGTCCCGGATTCTGAATAATGGAAAACAACGTATTGGCAGCTTCTTCTCCCAGCTTATACGTGTCAATATCCACTACCGTAAGTGGCGGATCCATATATTCTGCCAATGGATAATTATCAAATGTGATGATTCCAATTGATCCGGGAATAGCTATATTTTTCTTTTTTAAAAACTTCAAAGTCTCGTAAGCAACCACATTATTGGTACATATAATACTGTCAATATCTGGATACTTGTTGAGTGCCCTTTGTATCGCTTCACCGATCTGATTACTCTCCACCCCACATTCAACAATTAAATTCTCAGCCACATCTTTCCCATTTAGTCCTATCGCTGCCTGAAATCCCTGGATTCTCTTTCTTTCAAACATTGTTATGCAATTTTCAACAAGTAAAATCGTCTTTTCATATCCCATCCGGTGTAGATAATTTACAGCATCTTCTGCCCCCTGTTTATTATCCATATCAATCCAGTGAATACCATCTCTTACGTTATCCGGTTCGCCTAACACAATAAACGGAAAATGATTACCCAGCAGTAGGTCTATCAGTTCCTCTGTTGCCGCAGAAACAGGAAGTATAATACCATCTATCTTTTTCTCTAAAATCAGATTTTTGACGGCACTATTATCCTCTTTATCCGAATCGCTGGTAATCAACAGGTTAAACCCTCTCTGCTGCGTTACAGCCTCTATTGCTGATACGCTTCGAATAAAAAATGCATTAGAAAAAGCATCACTGTTGCCGGCATCAATAACCAATCCTATTGTAAAAGTACTGCCATTTACCAGACTTCTTGCCAGACTATTCGGGTGATAATCCAGTTCCCTCATAGCATCCTTAATTTTCTGCTTCGTTTCCTCTGAAATACTTGCTGTTCCGTTAATCACTCGTGATACTGTTGACGGATTTACTCCCACTTTTTTAGCTATATCCTTAATCGTTGCTGGCATTTTATCCTCACCCGTTTTCTATGATTGTCACTTGTTATGCAAGCGTTTGCATAACCTTGTAAAAAAATAATGCAAACGTTTGCATTAACTATGATTTGATATTATCATGTAGCTATTACTTTGTCAATATTCTTTCTCACAAAATTTACAGACAACATTTATTGTTTTATTATACCTTGTAAATTCCAAAATCGTTTGTTATAATCAATTCAAAGCATATATTCTACAATTCAGACAGCAAAAGCTGTTCTTCCTATCTATTATCGTTTCAATGGATTCTATGCTTTTACACCACTTTCACGCGCATAGTACATTGAAGGATAGCGGATATGGAGTAGGATCATTCCTCTTGTTTTCATGTACTAACCATACGAACAGGAGGTCCCTATGAAAAATAAACATGACAATCGCTCTCTCCCGGCAAACCGGAACTATAAGGATACTATTTTCCGATGGCTTTTTTCCGACAAAAATAATCTGCTTTCACTGTATAATGCAATAGCAGGAGCACATTATCAGAATCCGGAAGCTCTTAACATTGTAACGTTGGAAAATGCCGTCTATATGGGCATGAAAAACGACCTTGCCTTTGTGTTGGAAACCGGTCTCTATTTGTATGAACATCAGTCTACTTACAACCCCAATATTCCCTTGCGTGATCTTTTTTATATTGCAAGCGAATATCAGTCTCTTATAAATCAGAGGACCCTGTATTCATCTACCTTACAGACCATACCGACTCCAAAATTTCTTGTATTTTATAATGGTACTGACGAAAATATTCCGGATCGTTTAGAGTTACGTTTATCAGATGCTTATGAAAACTACTCCGAAAATCCGGATCTGGAATTAAAAGTTACTATGTTGAACATTAATTCCGATCACAACTTCGAGCTTTTGAAAAACTGCCATGTCTTATGGGAATATTCTCAATATGTAACCAGAGTTCGTAAATATGCTACTATGATGTCTCTTAATGATGCAGTAAATTTGGCTATAACAGAATGTATTCAGGAGGGAATTTTGACAGAGTTCCTATCGCATAACCGCGCGGAGGTGTTGAAGGTGAGCATTTTTGAATATGACAAGGAAAAAGAAGAAAAATTAATTCGCAAAGCTGAATTCGATTATGGAAAAGCCATGGGACTGGCTGACGGCGTAATATCGCTTTTAGAAGAAAAAGGAAGACTCTCTGAAGACCAAATAAATAGCATTCGGCGCGAAACCCGTCCGGAAAAACAGACGGAATGGTTCAAACTTGCCATAAAAGTTGATACAATAGATGAATTTTTCAAAAAAGCAAATATAAAAAGACAGTAGCGGCTTTCGCCGTATAAAATCAAAAATAAGAGTCATTTGTCGTAAGCAAGCTTCCTCAAATGACTCTTATTTTTGATTTTGCATGGACTCATGTGCTATACCATCTTGAATCCCTTTGCCCTCAGACAGATTTCCACTTCCTCAGGATCTGCGGTATGCAGGATCATGACGGGGGTGGAAGAATCACGGTTGAAGGATAGGTAGGTATAGTCCACATTGACATTGCTGTCTAAGAGAGCTGTCAGCAGGGTATTCAGTGCACCGGGCTTATCCTCGATCTCCACAGCCAGAACATCCACGAAACGGCAGAGGTAGCCCTTCTCTGTAAGGACCTCTTTTGCCTTATCGGGATCGGATACCACCATGCGGTTGATGCCGTACTCCGCACCGTCGTTGGTAACAGAACCCCAGATATTGATGCCTGCTTCATACAACGCATTGGTCATAGTCTGCAGGGCTCCTTTTTTATTCTCAGCATAAATAGATAACTGTTTTAACATTTCGGTATTACCTCCTCATTGCAATCTGACTGTTATGCAGTCTGTCGGAAACTTCCGACACTTTAATATGATAAAGCATTATTACAAAATAATCAACTCGGAGTTCGCATTTGACTAATGCTCTTTGCTAATTACTCTATTTTATAGGTGTCGGGTTCAAAAGTTCTCGACATCTATAATGTTCCATGGGAGAACAGTCCTACCGGTCCCTGAGGAGGATCCTTAGGATCCTTCGACTCCTCGGCAGCATCGCTTTTCTGCTCTGTGGATTCCTGTTCATGCTTCTCCTGTGCGGAAGTCTCTTCTTTTGCGGATTCTGCAGGCTCCTTTGCGGTATCCTGCGCCGGTGCAGTCTGCTCCTTTGCTTCCTGCAGGCTGTCTTCGAAAGTCAGGGGTTGGAAAGTTGAATCGGTGGAAGTCATGACCTGTTCCCCAATGGTCACATCCACGCTGTTGCCCTTTACTGCACTGCCCGCAGCATTTGTTTCTGTCACATCTTTCTTCTCTTCCTCTGGGTCAGGCAGTCCCTTCTCTCTGCGAAAGATCTCCATGAATTCCTTACCGGTGATGGTCTCACGCTCGATCAGGAACGCTGCCAGCTTATCCATCAGTTCTCTGTTCTCGCGAAGCATCTGCAATGCCTGATCGTAGCTCTCCTTGATCATGGCAACGACTTCTTCGTCAATGGCTGCTGCCGTTTCATCACTACAGTTCAGCGCGGTTCTTCCCTCCAGATATTGGCTCTCTACGGTAGCCAGGCCCACGAGCCCAAAGCGCTTGCTCATACCGTATCGTGTGATCATGTTACGGGCAATAGAAGTAGCTTTTTCAATATCGTTGGCTGCACCGGTGGTCACAGTGTCGAATACTACTTCCTCAGCGGCACGTCCACCCACCAGACCTACCAGCATATCCCGAAGTTCTGCCTCGGTGTTGAGGTATTTTTCCTCCTCCGGTACCTGCATGACATACCCCAGCGCACCCATGGTACGGGGGACAATGGTAATTTTCTGTACCGGCTCGGAGTTTTTCTGTAAAGCGCTGATCAGTGCATGTCCCACTTCATGATAGGATACGATGCGACGTTCCTCTTTGCTCATGATGCGGTCTTTCTTTTCCTTACCTACCAGCACCTGTTCCACAGCTGCGAACAGATCCTTCTGGCTTACAAATTCTCTGCCTTCCTTGACAGCATTGATAGCTGCCTCGTTGATCATATTGGCCAGATCGGAACCGACCGCTCCGCTGGTAGCCAGTGCAATCGCATCCAGATCCACGGTCTCGTCCATCTTCACATCCTTGGAATGTACTTTCAGGATTTCCACACGGCCTTTGAGATCCGGCTTGTCTACGATGATACGGCGGTCAAAACGTCCGGGACGTAAGAGCGCCTTGTCCAGGATCTCCGGACGATTCGTTGCCCCCAGGATCAGGATACCTTTGGAACTGTCGAAGCCATCCATTTCGGATAATAACTGATTCAGCGTCTGCTCTCTCTCTTCATTGCCTCCACCGTACTTGGAATCACGGCTTCGTCCGATGGCATCGATCTCATCAATAAATACGATACAGGGCGCGTTCTTGGTCGCTTCCTTGAACAGGTCACGGACACGGCTGGCGCCCACACCTACATACAGTTCAATAAAATCAGAACCCGTCAGAGAGAAGAACGGTACATGTGCTTCTCCTGCCACTGCCTTGGCCAGCAAAGTCTTACCGGTTCCGGGAGGGCCCACCAGCAATGCTCCCTTGGGCAGTTTTGCACCGATCTTGGAATATTTCTGTGGATTATGCAGGAAGTCCACGACTTCCACCAGAGATTCCTTTGCTTCGTCTTCACCGGCCACATCCTTGAATGTAACGCCGGTCTCCTTCTGTACATATACCTTGGCATTGCTCTTGCCCACGCCCATGGGTCCGCCGCTTCCGCCCATTCTGCGGAACAGAAAACCTGCCACGATCCAGATCAGTACCACCGGCAATACCACGGTTACCAGAATCTCCATCAGGAAATTGGAAGTATTGCTGGTCACGCGATTCCCCTGAACATCATGCTCCTGCAATCTGGCTGTCAGGGTATCCAGATCCTCCATCAGCATTGTATAATATACAGTCTGGGACTGTGTCACCTTCTGGGTAATTCCATAGAAGCTGACATAACTGCCCGGTGCCGGGGTGGCTGCAGCTTCCTGCTTCAGCTGTACCGTCACCATGCCGCTTTCCTTATTTACCTCCACCGCAGCAACCTTGTCCGCTTCCAGATCCTTCAGGAAATCGGTATAAGATACTTCCGTTCCGGTATTGGTGCCGAAGAACGCATTATACAGCATCAGTACAACGATCACTGTCATCAGTCCCGACAGGATCAGCATCAGGATGCTGGGGCGCTTCGGTGAACCATTGCCGTTACCTCCGTTACTGTTATTGCCGCTCCCGCCATTGTTACCGCCGCCGGGAGCTCCGTTGCCATTGCCTCCGTTGCCGGGGCCATAGCCGTTATTATATGACTCAATTAATTTTCTCATGTCATCTCCATTTTCTATTTTATACGCTATTGCACTTCCGTTATTTCAACTGCACAGTTGAAATCTGAGCAATCATATCTATTATAGAGATAACCTGTGGATAAATCAATAGCTCAAATATGAAAAAACTCTGAACTATTCCCGGAAATAACGAATACCCGGAAACTATGTTTTTCTACAGTTTCCGGGCATTCGCCAGCAACAAACAACTCACAACAACCAATTATATACTAACACCCTTTAAACATAACGTTGATCTCCGACTGATACAAAGTCCAGGTATTGATCAGGGTATTCATACCTTCGTTGGGTGTCTGGATCTGCAGTGCAGCGTATTTCTGTTTCCAGTAGGCTGCCAGATCGGTGTAGACTGCGTCCACTCTTTTCAGATCGCTGTATTTTACCCGGATCCGTCTGACCTCTTCACGATTGCCTTCTCCCAGCATGATCACAAAACGTGCTTCTTCGCCGGGCTGTAATTTGAAGTTCTTCTGCAAGCTGCCGCAGTGATTGCCACCAAGTTCTGTGGAACCTTCCGGAGTTCCTCTCTCCATGCCTGCCGGATGATCTTCGGTGCCATAGACTCCCAGGAATTTCTCTCTGACGCAGTCATAACCATCCGGTGTGAAGCTGGCCGTCAGATACTGATACCCTTTTTCCTCGTAAAATAAGTCTTCCTCGATGATGCCATCTTCATAAGAAGATCCGGCACAGTACAGGCTCATCTGGAAATTCTGGTTGTCGATCATAATGTGATGGAAAGAAAATTCCATGTAAGTAAATAAGGAAAGATCCCTGACGGCATCTGTGGTGTTTTTCACCTTTACGTCCCACAGCAATACATTCTCCCCACAGGGAATGACCATCGTCTGTGAAGATGCCAGTCCGTCATACTCACTTTCATAGACCGTGTAAGACAGTCCGTGGCGGCAACGGTATTTTGCCTTGGATAAATCCTTGGCTACCGGCTGCCAGGAGATGGAATGGTAATCCTTCTTTTCATTATCCCTGATATATACATAGAATCCCGGGCGGTCCATGGGTACCCCATTCCCACGGAACCGGCTGATCCTGTGATACTCCGGTGTTTTGTAAAACAGATAACCTCCCGCCATATGGTTGATGACCGCCGCCATGTCCTCGACACCCAGATAGTTCGTCCAGGAATAGGGCAGAGCCACGTTGTCGATGACGTATTCTCTTTTTTCATTATCGAAATAGCCGTATTGCAAAACGCGTCCCTCCCGTATATAGTTTTTTGCTTTTTCAGAACTTTTTTGTTCTGTTTTATTACAATTTCATTATAGGAAAGGAGCTCTTTGTTTAAAATTGCTCATTATGTGATTATTTGCCCAAATTTGTTAGATATAATAATGATTTCCAAAAAATTTTTTACTTTCCAGTAGATTTTTGGGAAACACTAAACTATAATAGACACATCATGGGATTTTAGTTGCAAAGATCAGTTGAGGAAGGTATCAACAATGTACAAGATAGGTTTTGACAATGATAAATATCTCAGCATGCAGTCTGAGAAGATCAAGGAGCGTATCGCAAAATTCGGCGGTAAGCTGTATCTGGAGTTCGGCGGCAAGCTGTTCGACGATTATCATGCATCCCGCGTATTGCCCGGTTTCCATCCGGACAGTAAGATCAACATGCTGGCACAGCTGAAGGACGAGGCTGAGATCGTCATCGTCATCAATGCAGCAGACATTGAGAAAAACAAGGTTCGTTCCGACTTAGGCATCACCTATGATCTGGACGTGTTACGTCTGATCGATGCATTCCGCGGCTACGGCCTGTATGTAGGCAGTGTGTGTCTGACCCGCTTTGCCGGACAGCCCAGTGCCATTGCTTATCAGAAAAAACTGGAGTCCCTGGGAATGAAGGTGTATCGTCATTATTCCATTCCCGGATATCCTTCCAATATTCCGTTCATCGTAAGTGATGAAGGTTACGGTAAGAACGATTATATTGAAACCACCCGTTCTCTGGTGGTGGTGACTGCTCCCGGACCCGGAAGCGGCAAGATGGCTACCTGTCTCTCCCAGCTGTATCATGAATACAAGAGAGGCATCAAGGCCGGTTATGCCAAATATGAGACCTTTCCAATCTGGAATATTCCGTTAAAGCATCCGGTAAACCTGGCTTATGAAGCCGCTACCGCAGACTTGAACGATGTTAATATGATCGATCCGTTCCATCTGGAAGCTTACGGTGAGACCACGATCAATTACAATCGCGACGTGGAGATCTTCCCCGTAGTCAGCGCTATGTTCGAGAAGATCATGGGGAGCTGCCCTTACAAGTCTCCTACCGACATGGGTGTCAATATGGCAGGCTTCGGTATTGTTGATGACGAAGCTGTCCGCGACGCCGCCAAACAGGAAATCATCCGCCGCTACTACCACACTCTGTGCCAGAAGCGCCAGGGTACCGCCGGTGACGACCAGATCTTAAAGCTTGAGCTTCTGATGAAGCAGGCAGGTGTCACCATCGACGATCGCGCAGTAGTCAGTGCAGCCAATATTAAAGCAGAGACCACCGGGGAACCGGCAGCTGCGATTCAGCTTCCGGACGGCAGAGTCCTCACCGGACGGACCAGTACTCTGCTGGGTGCTTCTTCCGCATTATTATTAAATGCCCTGAAAGCTCTGGCAGGCATTCCGGACGAAGTACAGCTGATCTCACCTACCGCCATCGGTCCCATCCAGGATCTGAAGACGAACTATCTGGGGAACCGCAATCCCAGACTTCATACAGATGAGACGCTGATCGCCCTTTCCATCTGTGCAGCTTCGGATGATACCGCGAAGGCTGCTGTGGAGCAGTTGAAGAACCTGAAAGGTTCCGAAGTGCACTCCAGCGTGATCCTGTCCCAGATTGACATGAATACCTTCCGCAAATTAGGTGTGAATCTGACATGCGAACCTCATTACCAGAACCAGAAGCTTTATCACAACTAAACATTTTGTCATGCTACTATAAATTATGGCAGTTATTGAGCGAAGGCGCTCCCCAAGGGGAGTTCTTCGCTCTTTTTATATGCATAACTATTAAAAAAGCGAAGTAACCACCATGAGCAAATAACATGCAAGCATGTTATTCAGGAAAGCTCTGAAAGAGCGATTTTGCGAATGGAGACTGAATAGTTACTATATCAAAAGGAGGAGAAAATTATGGCAGTAAAGTACGTATTTGTGACCGGAGGAGTCGTATCCGGCCTCGGAAAAGGAATTACCGCAGCTTCCCTGGGAAGACTGTTAAAGGCAAGAGGTTATAAGGTAACCATGCAGAAATTCGATCCTTATATCAATATTGATCCCGGCACCATGAACCCGATCCAGCATGGCGAGGTATTCGTCACAGAAGATGGTACAGAGACCGATCTGGATCTGGGACATTATGAGCGTTTCATCGATGAGAACCTGGATAAGAATTCCAATGTCACCACCGGTAAGGTATACTGGTCCGTATTGCAGAAAGAGCGTCGTGGTGATTACGGCGGAGGTACGGTACAGGTCATCCCTCATATCACCAATGAGATCAAGAGCCGTTTCTACCGCAATTTTACGGATGATGAGACCCGTATCGCCATCATCGAGGTCGGTGGTACCGTAGGCGATATCGAGAGTCAGCCTTTTCTGGAGTCCATTCGTCAGTTCCAGCATGAAGTCGGCCATGACAATGCGATTCTGATCCATGTAACGCTGATTCCTTATCTGAGCGCTTCTCAGGAATTGAAGACCAAACCCACACAAGCCAGCGTCAAGGATCTACAGGGCATGGGCATCCAGCCGGATATCATCGTCTGCAGAAGTGAGCATCCTCTGGATCAGTCCATCAAGGACAAGATTGCTCTGTTCTGTAACGTACCTCAGAGCCATGTATTGCAGAATCTGGATGTGGAATATCTGTATGAGGCTCCGTTAGCTATGGAAAAAGAGCATCTGGCACAGGTAGCCTGTGAATGTCTGCATCTGGATTGTCCGGAACCGGATCTGGCAGACTGGAAGAAGATGGTAGAGGATCTGCGTCATCCCACCGATGAAGTGCAGATCGCTCTGGTCGGAAAATATGTCTCCCTGCATGATGCCTATATCAGTGTCGTAGAGGCTCTGAAGCATGGCGGCATCACCAATCATGCTACGGTACATATCAAATGGATCGACTCCGAGACGGTAACGCCTGAAAATGTGGAAGAACTGTTAGGTGACTGCAACGGTGTCCTGGTACCCGGCGGCTTCGGTTCCCGGGGTATCGAAGGCAAGATCCTGGCGATTCAGTATGCAAGAACCCACGGGATTCCCTTCCTGGGACTGTGTCTGGGAATGCAGCTGACGATCGTAGAATATGCAAGAAATGTCATTGGGTATACGGATGCACACAGTGTGGAACTGGATCCTAACACCACACATCCTGTGATCGCTCTGATGCCAGACCAGAACGGTGTTGAGGATATCGGCGGTACCTTAAGACTGGGTGCATACCCTTGTGTACTGGATAAGGATTCCCGTGCTTATCAGCTCTACGGACAGGAGAATATCTCCGAGAGACATCGTCATCGTTATGAGGTCAACAACGATTATCGTGCCGTCCTCACCGAACACGGTCTTCGTCTGTCCGGTCTGTCCCCTGACGGACGTATCGTGGAAATGTGCGAGCTTACCGAGCATCCCTTCTTCGTAGCCACCCAGGGACACCCCGAGCTCAAGTCCAGACCCAACAGACCCCATCCGTTGTTTAAGGGATTCGTGGAAGCGGCTTTGGAGAATAAGCACCGGAAATAAATTGAAAGTTAATTAATAAATCTGTTTTCAAATCTCCGTAGCCCTTGGCCGGGTATAAGAAACGCTGACATCGCTTTCGCTCGGAAACAGATCGCAACGGCACATAAGCGAGGAAAGTACCCTCGCTAAGTGCCGGCGTCTGTTTACGGTCAGCTTATTCTTACACCCAGCCGTGGCTACTGGTGTATTAACAGGCTTTCGAAACGCAGAACTCCCGGAGTATGCGGTGCCATGTCGAAGATGTTTGTCGGAGGAT
>OHJS01000206.1_pt1 | contig 43769 bp, 27 predicted proteins | sample 1568661 | NCBI WGS metagenome assembly OHJS01 (sample SAMEA3879603, study PRJEB24766) | human gut metagenome | biome: human-associated habitat; feature: feces | place: USA | collected 1985/1987 | reverse complement strand
GCATACAGTCAATGATATAGCGGTAGTTGTCGGGGTCGTCCATGGTGCCCCATGCCTGCAAGAAGCGGCCGCTGGGCTGGTAGCGGGTCAGCAGCTGGTCGGCGGCGGCAATGGCGGCGTTTTTGCCCTTTTCGCTGCCCACCAGCTTCCATGCTGCCACGCAGGTGGGGCTGTACAAAAAGCCCATGTCGTGGTGGTCTACCTCCACCTTGCGGGCAATGCGGTCGGCAAAGCTGTCCACCTGAATGAGGGCGGCTGTCTTGAATTTTTCGTCCCCGGTGGCCTCGTAGGCCAGCCAGATCTCACCGGGCCAAAAGCCGCAGGTCCACTGGTTATTGGCGCAGCCGGGGTAGATATTGTTCACGCTGGAATGGTTCTGACACTGGTAGGTGTACAGCGGCAGATTGGTCTCCACCTGCTTGCAGGCATCGGCCAGTGCCTGCCGTGCCTCGGCGTCGGTCATAGCGTGGTTCTGGTAGGTTTTCATCATGATTACTCCTTAAATCCAAACGTAGGTATCTCTGCCCACCGCTGGCGCAGAAAGTGCATACCCAGCTTGGGGCGGCGGTCCCGGGTGAACAGGCCCTTTTTGTTGCCGTCCACCCGCATGGGGCCCTGCACAGTGTCGTAGTCTGCAAAGTTCCAGACAAATTCTCCCACAAACCACGGGCGCTTGTCAAACTCTGCATCCAGACGGCGGTAGAACTCCACCTGAAACTCCTCACTGAACATCTCGGCTCCGGCGGTGTGCAACCCTGCCACGGTGTCTGCGCCGTACTCGCTCATCATCACGGGCTTGTGCTGCTCTGCCCAGAAATCCAGCTCCTGATTCAAGCCGTAGCAGGCAGCGTCCATGTCGCCGGAAAGGTTGTACCAGCCGTAGTAGCGGTTGATGCAGACGATATCCATGGTGCGGGTTGTGATATCCTTCGTATAGTCGTTCTGGCAGCAGACGAGGGTGACCGGGCGGTTCTGCGGGTCCAGCTGATGTGCCAGCTCATACAGCGTATGGTAGCCATTGACGGTAAAAGTAAAGCCGGAGCAGAGCGGATCCTTTGCGTAAGCCTCCTGCAAGGTCTGTACCAGTTTGGCATTGTCCCAAGGCTTTACCACGAAGTCGGTTGCCCCGTCTTTCAATCCGGTGACCGCCAGATTGATGTCGGCATAGGCCGTAAACAGTACCACCTGAATCTGGGGGCGTAGCCGCTTGATTTCACGTAACCAGTAGAGGCCTTCGTTTCCGCTGTTGATGCCGGAAGAGAAGTTCATGTCGAGCAGTACCACGTCCACCGCTTCCCGTTGCAGGAGGGAAGGGATGGTGACCGGAGAATTCAGTGTAATCACCTGCTGGAAATATTCTTCCAGAAGATATTGCAGCGAAGTAAGAATGTTACGGTTGTCGTCTACTACGAGTAAAGTTCCTTGTTTTGCCATCTGTGATTGAGATTTTATGACAAAAATAGGAATTTTCGAGGGGAGGGCATAAAAAATGTCTAAAAAATACGGTCAGTGACAAAAAATTAGACACCGATTGTCAAAAAATTAGACACTTCGATTTTAGGAGAATATTGTATCTTGTTGTGAATGAGTGTGATAACTTTTTGGCACGGTATTTGAATAGGATTTGGCAGATAAACGATTACGATATGAACAAAAAGAATTTATTACACATCACACTTTTCCTTCTTTCCGGTTGGATGGGGCTGGAAGCTACGGCGCAGGAGGTCTGGAATGTAGACCGTTGCATGAGCTATGCAGTGGCGCACAACCGCACCGTCCGTCAGCGGGAACTGGAGGCCGACAATGCCCGGATGGACCGTATGAAAGCCATTGGCAGTTTCTTGCCGGGAGTGAGTGCAAGTACTGGCATACAATATAATTTCGGTCGTTCGGTAGACCCGGAGACCAATACCTATAACACCGTGTCTACTTTCAACAATGCCTATTCGATGGAGGCTTCCATGCCGATTTTCCGTGGCGGAGGACTGGTGAACGAGGTACGACGTTCAAAGGCTGCCTGGTTGATGGGCAAAGCTGCCTGGCAGGAATCCAAAGATAACACCGCATTGGAAACCTTCCAGGCGTATATCGATGCCTTGTATTGCTACGGTACTCTGCGGCTGGCCCGCAAGAAACTGGTGGAAAGTGATTCGTTGTTGTATAAGACCCGCCGTCAGGAAGAGCTGGGATTGAAAGGGCTGGCCGATGTGGCCCAGATGGAAGCCCAGCAGGCCACCGACAGTTACAACCTGACACACCAGCGGAACCTGTACGAAACGGCCTTGCTGACCTTGAAGCAGAAAATGAATTTTCCGGCAAACGATACGTTGCAACTGGATACGGCTGTACTTGACACACAGACACTTCATTATATTCAATTGACTCAGGAGCAGGCGGACGATGTGTTCCGCATCGCCCTGAAGGTCAATCCTACCCTGCGTCAGGCAGAACTGAATGCGAAGGTGGCCGATATGCGCCGCAAGATTTCCTGGGCTGATGTGGTACCGTCCATCACCTTGTTCGGCGGTATTTCCAGCTCTTATTATAAGGAATTGCATTCCACCTCCTATCCGGATTTCCGTACCCAGTTCAATAACAATTTCGGTTCCTACGTGGGTATCAGTATGAGTATTCCTATCTTTAACCGTCTTTCGGGAGTGACCGGGTTGCGGCAGGCAAGAAACAATTACCGTATTGCCTGCGAGCAGTACGAGTCGCAGAAGGAAGAATTGCAGAAACTGGTGCTTCAGGCCGTACAGGACCGGGAAGGGTATTTGAAAGAGAGTATCCAGATGGAGAAGAAAGTCAACTCCGATTCACTGGCCTATCATGTCACCCGCCGGAAATACGAAGAAGGATTGATGACCTCACTCGATGTGCAGAACAATGCGGCCACTTTGCTCGAAAGCGAGACCAAGCTGTTGCAAAGCAAGCTGACCTACCTGATGAAATGCCGTCTGGTGGACTATTATAAAGGAGAAGAAATAATTCGCGGGCTGGAAGAAACCGCTAAAAAGGATTGATAAAAAACGACGAGATTATGGATATACAGTTAGAAAAGAAAAAAGGAATCCAGAAGAAACACCTTCCTTATATCGCAGGAGGAGTGGTTGTACTTCTGTTGTTGGGTTGGATTATTTTCGGCAATCATGCTTCTACGCTGAAAGTCGACGGCAAGTCGCTGAACATTGCCGATGTGACCTATGGAAAGTTTAATGATTATATCCGGGTGAACGGACAGGTGCAGCCGATTTCCGTAGTACAGCTCAGCCCCGAAGAAGGAGGTATCGTGCAGGAGAAGGTGGTGGAAGAAGGAGCGCACGTGAAGAAAGGCGATGTGATTCTCCGTTTGAGCAACTCCAACCTGGACTTGCAGATTCTGAATGCGGAATCTGAACTGGCAGAGAAACAGAACCTGCTTCGTAACACGCAGGTCACCATGCAGCAGGACAAGCTGAACAACGAGACCGAGAAAGTGCAGCTCGACATTGATACTCGCCGCAAGCAGCGTACGTACCAGCAATACCAGCGCTTGTACAAGGAACGGCTCATCAGCCGCGAGGAATATCTTCAGGCCAAGGAAGACTACGAGGTGGCTCAGAAGAAGCACAAGCTGATTATGGAACGTCTGGCGCAGGATTCCATCTACCGTAACATTCAGATGGACCAGATGGAAGACAACTTGCAGAACATGCGCAAGAACGTCTTGCTGATTCGTGAGCGGAAAGATAAATTGGAAGTGCGGGCTACCATTGACGGAGAACTGGGACTGCTGGATGCGGAACTGGGACAGAATATCAATGCCGGACAGATGGTGGGACAGATCAACGACTTGTCGGACTACAAGATTGAGGCCATGATTGACGAACACTACATCGACCGTGTGACCAACGGACTGCCGGCTACTTTTGAACGTCAGGGTTCTTCGTTCAACCTGAAAGTGCGCAAGGTGTATCCCGAGGTGCGCGACGGACGTTTCCGTACCGATTTCATTTTCCAGGGCAAACGTCCGGAGAATATCCGCAGCGGACAGACCTACTATATCGACCTGCAGCTGGGTGAGCCTACCGAAAGCGTGCTGATTCCGAAGGGGACCTTCTTCCAGGTGACCGGAGGCAACTGGATTTTCGTGGTCGACAAGGATGGGAAGAAAGCTTATCGTCGTAAAATCCGTATCGGACGGCAGAACCCCCAGTATTATGAAGTGCTGGAGGGACTGGAAAAAGGCGAACGGGTCATCATTTCCGGATATGAGAGTTACAAAGACAATGAAGTATTGGTGTTAAACTAAAAAGATAAATTATTATGAAAAAGATAGCAAGTATATTCGTGGGTTTGGTAATGGTATTTTTGTGTGCAACCTGTATTAGTGCCAAAGGCAGTTCGGAAGACAAAGTAAGTGAAACCCGTAGTGTGAGTGCTTTCCATTCCATCGAGGTGGAGAGTGTGGCGGGGGTTTATTTCACCCAGTCGGACACTTATTCTCTTCGTGTGGAAGGAGAAAAGAAATGGGTGGACTTGACCAAATGTACGGTGAAAGACGGAGTGTTGTTGATTACGTGGGCAGAAAAAGGGAAAAAGAAGACCACCAAGAACGTGAACAGACTCTCCATCTATATCAGTGCTCCCGATTTGCAGGAAGTTACTTTTGAAGGAGTTGGCTCGTTCAATTGCAAGTCCCGTCTGAACCTGAAGGATGTGAAGTTTGATATACAGGGAGTAGGCAGCCTGAAGGTAGCCGATTTGCATGCCCGAAACGTGAAAGTCTCTCTGGAGGGAGTAGGCAGTGGAGAACTGACAGTGGATTGTGACCGGCTGGATGCCAGTGTGGAAGGTGTCGGCAGTCTCACCCTGAGCGGAAAAGCCCGGTCGGCTCATATTTCCAAAGACGGTATCGGCAGTGTTTCTACCCGTCGGTTGAAAGTCGGTGAATAAAACTTTGCCATCACATAATAAACACGTAACAACTTATGAACACACTTTTCAGAAATTTTTCGCATACCTTCCGGCGTTTCTTTACGGCCAGCGTATTGAATCTGCTGGGATTGAGTATCGCGTTTGCCGTCTGCTTCGTCATCCTGACACAGGTGGACTACGACTATAACTACAACAAAGCCTATCCGGCACACGACCGTATTTATCGGGTGGAAGTGAATGCCGGCGGAGATTACGGTTGGGCAATCTGGCTGGCCCGTCCCTTCTGTGAACTGGTAGGAGCTTCTTCTCCCCATATACAGGCCATTTCAGTGACTTCTTTGTCAAATTATTCCTCTGATTTTGAGGTAGACGAACACATCTACTCAGAACCTAGGTTTATCGGATTTGGGGATTACCTGGAGGTATTCCAGCCTACTATGGTATGCGGCACGACCGCTTCCCTGAATGAACCCGGCCAGGCCCTGATTTCAGCATCCATGGCCCGTCGTTTTTTCGGTACCACGGATGTCATTGGCAAGAGCATTTACATAGACCGTAAATCCCGTAATCAGCCGTTGGTGGTAGGAGGGGTCTATCAGGATATGCCGGAGAATTCCCAGTTGGGTAACTGTGTGTTCTCTTCTTTCCGTTCGGATTTGAACAAAGATTCCTGGACTAACTGGAATTATGCCTTGTATATACGGATTGACAGTCCGGCTTCATTGGCCGATGTGGAGCGGTCGGTCATCGAAAGCTGCAAGCTGAATATTCCAAGAGAACTGATTAGCGGAGAGGGAGAGGAAGACTGGGAGAATTTCATTCATTTTACGCCGCTGGACGAGGTACACTATTCTACAGTGGGTAACAAGGCGGCTACCAGTAAGGCCGCCGTGTACCTGCTGCTGTGTGTATCGGTTTTGATTCTGCTGACGGCGGCAGTCAACTACATGAACTTCTCGCTGGCAGAAACTCCCATGCGGTTACGTTCCATCAATACCCAGAAGGTGTTGGGCGCTTCCACTTGCTCTTTGCGGGTGTATCTGCTGTTGGAATCCGTATGGGTTTGTGTGTGTGGCTTCCTGTTGTCCTTGCTCTGGCTCTATCTGTTGAAAGGCACCTCTTTGAGTACCTTGGTGGCATCCGACCTTTCTCTGATGTCCCATCCGGGTCTGGTGATGGCTTTGGGTGGAATAGCCGTGTGCATGGGCTTGCTGGCCGGAGCCTATCCTTCTTACTACGTCACTTCTTTCCCGCCGGCATTGGTGTTGAAAGGTTCGTTCGGCCTTTCTCCGAAGGGCAAGATGCTGCGTACGTTTCTGGTTTGCTTCCAGTTCTTCGTCTCTTTCATGCTGATTATCTCCGTGGGCATCATGTACCTGCAGAGCCGTTATATTCAGCAGAGCGACTATGGCTACGACAAGGAGGTCGTATTGGTGGGAGAGATTCCGGGTGAGTATCTCAATCGCCGGGAAGCGATTGTCAGTGAATTGTCCGGAATTTCGGGCATAGAAGGAATTTCGATTTCCAAGTTCGTGTTAAGTTCGTCCGATAACTACATGTCGTGGGGAAGAGGAAGTGGAGACCGTTCCATCAATATGGTCTGTTTTCCGGTAGACTACCGCTACTTGTCGGTGATGGGCATTAAGATTACCGAAGGTCGGAACTTCAAACCGGGCGACGGGGATGTGTATATCTTCAACGAAGCAGCCCGGAAGAAATATCCCTGGATGAGAGTCGATGAACTGGCTGTCCCGGGGGATTACCCAATAGTGGGATTCTGTGAGAACATCCGTTTCAGCAGCTTCCGTAACAACGATGCCGTAGAGCCGATGGCCTTCTTCATTTACGGAAAAGATTATGCGGACTGGGATGTCTGGGATGCGAACAGCATCTTGAACATCCGGGTGGCTTCGGGAGTAGACAAGGTGGACATGATTCACCGCTTGACAGAGGCCGCAGAAAAGATAGCTCCGGGGCGTGACTTCAAGTTCCGTTTCATGGATGAGGTGATTGACCAGAACTATCGTCGGGAACTGCGTTTCACCCGTCAGATTCTGTTGTTCTCTTTGATTGCCATTGTGCTCAGCATGATTGGTGTGTTTGGTCTGACTTTATTTGAAAGTGAATACCGCCGCAAGGAAATCGGTATCCGGAAAATCATGGGAAGTTCCACTGGCGAAATCCTTTACATGTTCACCAAACGTTATTTCGTCATGCTGGTGGCCTGCTTCGTGCTGGCAGCTCCCTTCGGCTGGTGGATTGGTCACGACTGGTTGGAAAGCTTCTCCGACAAGACGCCCATCCGTGCCTGGGTATTTGTAGCTTCTTTCCTGTTGGTCAGCCTCATTACGGTGCTGACCGTGACATTCCAATGCTGGAAGAATGCCAATGAGAACCCCGTGCGGAGTATCAAGACCGAATGACAACTTCAAACCCTAAAATACGATGAAAGGACTGAAAACCTATTTTACTTATCTCCAGCGCAACAAACTGTTCACGTTGGTCAATGTGGCGGGACTGGGCATCTCCCTGATGTTCGTGCTGCTCATTGCCAACATGGTCGTGCGGCAGGTCACTGTGGGTGACGATATAAAGGATATCAATCACATTTACGTCTTGTCGAACGAGAGCTATTTCGCCGGAAATTACCTGGTGGGCGAACGCTTGGCCAGCCGCTATCCGGAAATGGCCGACTGGTGTGCCGTCAACTCCGAAGCCTACAAATCAGGGACCTACGCGACGGTCGACGACCGGAAAACCAGTCTGGAGATTTATTGTGTGAAGGAAAATTTCTTCCGTTTCTTTGGCTATCCCCTGTTGTCGGGAAATCCGGACCAGGCGCTGGTCGATGCACACAGCATCGTGCTGACCGAGTCGGGGGCCCGCAAATTGTTTGGAGAGGAACCTGCGGAAGGAAAGAGGATTCATTTGTCGAACGATCGAAAAGGCGTGTACACGGTAACGGGTATCATGAAGGATTTCAACAACTCGCTGATTCCCGATGGGGTGGAAGCCATTTTACCTTTTGACTATGTGGATTTTGTGAACTGGGGAAGCAGCAAAAACAACCCGGACATGAACAATGTGGGAGGAACTGCCATCCTGGTACGTTTTCCGCAGGGAACAGACCCAAACCGGAAGAATGTCGACATGCGCTCTTTCTTTGCTACGTTTTTCTGGCCTTATCAGCACGACGTGTTTCACGAGGCCTTCTGGACCTCGTTGAAAGAAGTGCATTTTGCTTCCATTCCCAGTCCGCAGTTCCAGCAATATAACCTGACGCGGGTGTGGATTTTTCTGGCAGCAGGTAGCTTGATTCTGCTGATGGCGGTGTTCAACTATGTCAGCATGTGCGTGGCACAGGTGAGCTATCGGGCCAAGGAGATGGCTACCCGCCGACTGTTGGGTTCTTCGGAGCGCAGCATCTTCTGGCGTTTGATGGGCGAATCGGCCCTGTTTACGGTGGGCGCTTTCCTGCTGGCCTTGGTGCTGGCCAAACTGGTGGAGCCGACCGCAAGCGACGTGTTGCAGACCCGTCTGGACCTCTTTGGCGATATGGGGTGGATGACCGTACTGGTTTACCTGGTGGGGATTGCCCTGCTTTCGCTGGTAGCCGGACTGGTTCCTGCCGTCCTGCTTTCTCACTATCATCCGTTGGATGTGGTGAAAGGTACTTTCCGACGGAAGACCAAAGCCGTGTATCTCCGGATTTTGTATGTGGTGCAGAGCGGACTTACCGTGGCCATGCTGACGTGCGCCCTCTACTTGTCCGTGCAGATTTACCGTATCTTGCATGAACCGATGGGCTATACCTACGGTCATGTGCTCGATTATCCGGCGTTGGTGGCTGGTTCCAGAGAGAAGATTCGTCTTTTCCGCGATGAGGCCCGGAAGAAACCTTTTGTGAAGAAGGTCTGTCTGACACAAGGGGTGCCTTTGAACGGAGGCAACAACAACACGATGCAGATGTACGATGCGCACAACCGACAGAAGAGCATCAGTTTTCAGGTATTCCGTACGGATTCCGCCTTCTTGGACATCTTCCATATCCGTTTGCTGGACGACCGGAAACTGTCGCAGGCTAAGATGTATTTCTCTGAAAGTACATTCGATTCCCTGCAACTGGCCTATGACCGTACTCCTGCCTTGCACGATATTGACGCTCGCTCGTACATGGTAGGCGGACGATATGCCGACTTCAAGTTCCGGTCTGTACTCGACCCGCAGTCGCCCACCTTCCTTTTGGTGGAACATCCTGACAGCCTGGGTGCCTGGAATGTGTTGGTCGAGACCATCGACGGCGATTTGCCGGCCTATAAGAAAGAGCTCGACGCCTTGTATTCAGAAATCATTGACGGGGCACCTTTTGAGTCGAAGTGGTATGGCGATGAGATGCATGAGAAATACCAGGATTTGTTGCACCTGCGTACCCTCATCGTAGCCTTCACCTGTGCCGCCTTGTTGATATCCCTGCTGGGACTGACGGCCATGAGCATTTATTTCATCAGCCAGCGCAAACGCGACATCGCTATTCGGAAAGTATTCGGTTCCAGTGCAGGCATGGAACGGGCACGATTGCTTCGTTTCTCCCTGTTGTCGTTGCTGGTAGGAGTGGTATGTGCGGTTCCCCTTTCCTGGTTTGGTGTGCAACAGATTGACCACATCCTGCACTATTCGCCGACGACGATGTGGGGTGTGTTTGGAGTTGCCTTCCTACTGGTAGCCCTGATATCCTTGGGTTCCGTGTGTCTCATCAGCTGGAAAGCCGTCCGGGAAAATCCGGTGAACAACATCAAGACCGAATGATATTTCAGTGTGTGTAAGTCTATAACCCATCGGGGCTTCCGGTTGCTGCCGGAAGCCCCGATTTATTTTCTTAGAGCCGTGTCCCGACTCTGGCCCAGTTGACCAGTCCCCAGAAGGCTTCAATGTAGGCTGCCCGGCGGTTGCGGTAATCAATATAATAGGCATGTTCCCATACGTCGATGACCAGTAACGGTTTCAGCCCCTTTTTGAGTGGATTTCCGGCATTCGGTTCACTGACGATGGACAAGTGTCCGTCTTTGTCGCTTGCCAGCCAGGTCCATCCGGAGCCGAACAGTGTGGTAGCCGCCTGTGTGAACTTTTCCTTGAAGGCTTCTACTGACCCAAAGTCGCGTGTCAGTGCATCGGCCAGCGGTTGAGGCATCTCCGGCTGATGCGGAGTCAGTGTGTCGAAGAAAAACGTGTGGTTCCAGGTCTGGGCTGCGTTGTTGAACATCGGCCCTTCTGCCTCCAGCACGATTTGTTGCAGGCTTTTTTCTTCAAACGGTGTGCCGGCAATCAGTTTGTTGAGATTGTCAATGTACGTTTGCAAATGTTTTCCGTAGTGATACTCCAAAGTTTCTTTACTCATTTTCGGAGCCAGCTCATCCAGTTGGTACGGAAGTGCAGGAAGTGAATGTTTCATATCTTTCTTGATTTAAAGGTGGATAATTTATTTGCTTCTAAATTACAATAAAAACGGGATTTTACTAGAAAAAGTTCTACTATTATCCTACTTTTTTAGGAGAAATCGTAATTTCGCAAACAGATTAGGTTGATTTCTATTATATTTTTAGGTTAAAATTACTATGTGTGGAATTGTAGGTTATATCGGGAGGCGGAAAGCCTGGCCGATATTGGTGGAAGGCCTGAAGCGTCTGGAGTATCGTGGATACGACAGTGCCGGAGTGGCCTTGATGAGCGATACTCATCAGTTGAATGTGTATAAGTCCGTGGGAAAAGTGGCCGATTTGGAGCGGACGGCTGAGGGGCAGGACGTGTCCGGTTGCGTGGGAATCGCCCATACGCGATGGGCCACTCACGGTGAGCCCTGTACGGTGAATGCCCATCCGCATTGCAGCCAGAACGGTGATTTGGCGTTGGTGCACAACGGGATTATCGAAAACTATTCCGTGTTGAAAGAAAAATTGCAGTCCAAAGGCTGTACTTTCAAGAGCAGTACCGATACTGAAGTGTTGGTGCAGTTGATTGGCTATATCCAGCAGCAGGGTAATCTGGATTTGTTGACTGCCGTGCAGTTGGCTTTGCGTGAAGTTATCGGTGCATACGCCATTGCCGTGGTCGACCGCAAGCATCCCGACGAGATTATTGCTGCCCGCAAGAGCAGTCCCTTGGTGGTCGGAGTGGGAAAGGATGAATTTTTTCTGGCTTCTGATGCTACTCCCATGGTAGCCTATACCGATCAGGTAGTGTATCTTTCTGACGGAGAAATTGCTGTGTTGCGGGCGGATGCACCTTTGAAGGTTGTCGACTTGCACAATGTGGAATGTCCGCACGAGGCGCAAACTGTAGCTCTGAACATCGGACAGTTGGAAAAAGGAGGTTTCCCTCATTTCATGCTGAAAGAGATTTTCGACCAGCCCGACTGTATCAGCGATTGCATGCGTGGGCGGATAAACACGGATACTTGTACGGTGACGCTTTCTGCCATTACGAATCATCGGGAACGCTTGCTTCGGGCCAGCCGTTTTATCATCGTGGCTTGTGGCACTTCCTGGCATGCCGGACTTATCGGCAAACAATTGATTGAAAGCTTCTGCCGTATTCCAGTGGAAGTGGAATACGCTTCCGAATTCCGTTACCGCAATCCGGTCATCCATCCCGATGACGTGGTGATTGCCATCTCTCAGAGCGGGGAGACCGCCGATACGCTGGCGGCTATCGAACTGGCCAAGTCGCAGGGTGCTTTTATTTATGGCATCTGTAACGTGGTAGGTTCCTCCATTGCGCGTGCCACGGATACCGGTTCTTATATTCATGTGGGTCCTGAAATCGGTGTGGCTTCCACCAAAGCCTTTACCGGACAGGTGGTGGTACTCATCTTGTTGGCTCTGGCTTTAGGTCGTGAAAAAGGTACGCTTCCAGAAACTGAATATCATCGGGTAGTGAAGGAGCTGTCGGCTATTCCTGAAAAAATACGGACAGTGCTGAAGCAGAACCCTTTCATTGCTGACTTTTCGAAGATGTTTACGTATGCCCGTAATTTCATTTATCTGGGCCGGGGCTATGCTTTTCCTGTGGCTTTGGAAGGTGCCCTGAAGCTGAAGGAAATTTCTTATATCCATGCCGAAGGTTACCCCGCAGCCGAGATGAAGCACGGTCCCATTGCTCTGATTGATGCCGAGATGCCCGTGGTCATTGTAGCTACCCAATCGGCCTTGTATGAAAAAGTATTGAGCAACATTCAGGAAATCAAGGCCCGCAAGGGTAGAGTGGTGGCCGTTGTAACCGAGGGGGATACGGTTATCCGTAATCTGGCCGATTACAGTATAGAGTTGCCTGCTACGCTGGAATGTCTGGATCCGCTCATCACTTCCATTCCCTTGCAGCTGCTGGCCTATCACATTGCCGTGTGTCGTGGAATGGATGTCGACCAGCCTCGAAACCTGGCCAAATCGGTTACGGTGGAATAATTGCATCTATTTTCTTGAAAATCTTTATGTTAAAGGAAAAATGCGGTAGAAAATCCTCTGTCCCACACTGTGAAATACAAAAACCACAGTGTGGGATACATATTTCACACTGTGGGATACAAATCCCTCACTGTGGGACAGAGGATTATTTGTGGAGTTTGGAAGAATATATAAAGGGAAAAGGAGGAATAAGTAGGGTCGAATGGTTGAACTTTTACCTGCATTATTTTTATGAAAGATTTCCTCTTTTCATGTAAAGATGTAAATTTGCACATCTTATTTCTTGGAAAAATACATAAGCGAGGAAGAAAATGCAGGAAGATGAATTGATATTGGCTGTAAAATCCGGTTCGGAGCGTGCTTATAAGCAACTTTATGAGCTGTGGGTATCCAGACTATATCGGTTTGTGTTTCAGTACCTCAAATCGGAAGAAGCGACTGACGATGTGGTGCAGGAAACTTTTCTTCGTATCTGGACTAATCGGGAACACCTGAATTCCGATCTGTCTTTCAAATCCTATCTCTTTACCATAGCCTATCATTTTCTGCTGAAAGAATTGAGAAGACAGATTCACAATCCATCGATGGAAGAATATGTGGAATACCGGGACAAACTGGCTTCTTCGGCTAATGAGATTCCTGATGAACTGGACTATGACCGTTTCGTAAAGGCTTTGGAAAAAGCCAAACAGCATCTTTCGCCCCGTCAGCGGGAAATTTTTGAACTTAACAAAGAATACGGTATGTCGGTCGCCGAGATTTCCGGAAAACTCTCCGTCACAGAGCAGGTGGTACGCAACCAGTTGTCAGCTGCCCTGAAGATACTTCGTACGGAATTACGTCAATACTATCCTTTATTGCTCTTGTTTTTGGCGTAAAAAATCATTTTATGCTTTAAAACATGGAATTTGGTATGTTATAAATCTGTCCTTATCGGATATTACCCATAAACCAACGAAAAAAGTTTATGAGTGCACCAATAAACGATAAGGTATCAGGATTGTTACACAAGTTCCGTTCCGGTGACATCACGCCGGCGGAATTTCAGGATTTGCGAACCCGCATGGATGCTATATCCGATGTGGAATTGAAACATTTTCTGGAGGCAGAGTGGGAAGAGTTTGAAGACCATTCTCCTTTGTCGGAAGAAAAAATGAAAACGCTCTATGAAGGATTGCACATTCGTTCGGAAGAAGTGAAACCTCGTTTCACACTGAAACGCTATTGGATGCAGGTTGCCGCTTCGCTGTTGCTGCTCATTGCCGGAAGCTTGACGGTATTGACTTTTATACAGCGGAACGAAATCAAAGCGTTGGCAGAACAGAATGTGGTGATACGTTCAGGCGACTATGGCAAGTCGCTCGTCACCCTTCCCGATGGAACCATCGTGCATCTGAATGCCAAATCTTCTTTGACCTATAGTCAGGATTTTGGGCGGAATGACCGTAAGGTAGCATTGAATGGAGAGGGATTTTTTGAGGTAAAGAAGGATACGGAAAAGAAGTTTACAGTAGGTACAGGTTATATGGACATCACCGTATTGGGTACTAAATTCAATGTGTATGCATACGAGACAAAAGACATTGTGGAGATGTCGCTCGTAGAAGGTAGTGTGGATGTAACCACTTCATGCCCTCCTTATCAGAGCATACGTGTGAAGCCTAATGAAAAAGTGGTGTATGACAAGCGTACGGGAAACTTGCTGCATGAGCGGACAAGTAACAAGATGGAAACGGCTTGGATGAACAAAGAACTGGTGTTCCGGAGTGAACGGTTGGAAGATGTATTCCGTTGTTTGTCCCGAAAGTTTGCGGTCACCTTCTCCGTGGATAATGAGGCTTTGTTGAATGATGTGTATACGGGTACGTTTGACGATGAAAATATAGAAAGCATCATGCGTGTGTTGAAATACCATTATAAGTTCAAGTACACAAATGAAGACGGAGTGATTTCTATTCAAACTCTAAAATAGTTATTAACCTTTAAACCTGAAATGTATGAAGACATGAAACGGAAAACAAAGGCCCCGGATAATCGGCAAATTATCCAGGGCGTGAAAAAGGCTTAGTCCTGAATTAAAACTATGGTGGAACATAGTAAGAAACTAAAACCTTAATTTGTTATGAATTTATGAAAACCGCAAAACAATCAATTGATTTAGAGTACAAAGGTACTAAAAAACGCTTGAATCTGCGCACTGCTTTGATTTCTTTGTGTATGTTTGCATTTGTTGGCACTTCTGCCCAGACGGGTACGGTGACGGTGAAACTGCGAAATGCTTCTGTCAAGGAATTGTTCAGTGCGATTGAAAAACAAACTTCTTATCGTTTTTCTTACCGGGATGCAGAAATCAAAGGAAAAGGAAATGTGACGATTTCTGCAACCAATCGTGAGTTAAAGCAAGTTTTGGAAAATGAACTTTCCAGATTGGGACTGAAATATGCTGTATCGGGGAATAAGATTATTGTGACTCCGGCTGCAGCAGCTCCTTCTGCACAGCCTAAAAAGGTGACCGGAAAAGTGGTGGATGCTAATGGAGAACCGGTGATTGGAGCTACAGTGATAGAAAATGGAACTTCTAATGGTACGGTCACTGACTTTGATGGAAACTTTAGTTTGAATATACCTGAAGGAAAGCTTTTGACAATTTCATACATTGGTTATAAAAGTCAAAGTATGAAAGCAATATCCAATAAAATTATGAATGTTATTTTGAAGGAGGATTCAGGTTTATTGGATGAAGTCGTAGTAGTGGGATATGGTACACAGAGAAAAGGAAATTTGACGGGTTCTATTGCAAATGTAAAATCTGATAAATTAACTACAGCTCCTGTCAGTAATGTGACAAATATGCTTGCTGGACAATTGCCGGGACTGACAGTAAAACAGACGTCCGGAATTCCAGGTTCAGATGGTTCTTCACTGAAAATTCGTGGATATGCAGATGACCCACTGGTTATTGTGGATGGTGTTGAAGGAGATCTGAATAATATAGATCCTACTCAGATAGAATCGATTACAATCTTAAAGGATGGTGCGGCTTCTATTTATGGAGCTCGTGCAGGTAATGGAGTTATATTGGTGACTACTAAACGTGGAGTTGACTCAAAGCCTATTATTACATTGAATGCATCATATACGTTGCAAGGTTCTACGAAAATGGTAAAACCAGGAAGTTCTGGTCAGCGTGCAGAATGGGATCGAGAAGCTCATTTAAATGCCGGGTTACCAGAATCACAAGTTCCTTATACGGAAGAACAAATTCAAAAATTCTATGAAGGTACAGATCCGGACTATTTGAATACAGATTGGTTTGATGCTGTTATACGTAAATGGGCTCCTCAGCAGAATCATAATCTGTCAATAAGAGGAGGAAGTGATAAGATTAAATATTTTGGTTATGCGGGTTTCAATAAGCAGGAAACCATAATGAAGACAAATGGTGGAGATTACACTCGCTTCAATGTACAGTCTAATGTAGATGCTAAGGTTACAGATCAGATATCATTGACTTTAGATATGATGTATACTAAGGAAGAACAATATTTGACTGGAGTAGGTGAAGGGTTAGGACATTATTTATTATGGGAACAACTTTATAAAGCTGAACCAAGATACCCTGTAAGTTTACCGGATCCAACCAAAATGTCTTATGCTGGTATTCCCTATGGAAATCCATTATTTGCGACTAATACAGAATTAGGAGGTTATAGAAGTACTGATAAAGATTATTTTCGTATAACGGGAGCTTTGACTTATGATGTGAAGCAAGTAAAAGGCTTGAAATTGAAAGCTTTACTCCACTATAATCGATATGTACAAAATTTTAAGCAGTTTAGGAAGCAGGGTGATTTTTATGTCTATAATTCAGAATCTGGAGAATATTCTTTGTTCCGTAAATCTCAAGATCCGACTTCTTTAGCATTAAGTGCTCAGTTTAATTTTGATTTAACGCAACAATATTCAATTTATTATGAAAACTTGTTTAACGAAAAACATAGAGTAACTGCTTTAGGTTTATTTGAGTCTATAAATTATGGTGATAAATATTTTGAGACTAAACGTTCGGATTTTATGACATCTGTACTTGATCAAATTTTTGCAGGAAATCCTAGTACAGCTCAGAACTCTGGTTGGGAAGATGAAATGGGGCGTGTAAGTTGGGTTGCTCGTTTGAATTATGGTTATAAGGATAAATATTTGGTGGAAACAATTTTTAGAGCAGATGCTTCAGCTAAATTCCCTAAAGGTAAGCGATGGGGGTATTTCCCTAGTGTATCATTAGGTTGGGTTATGTCGGAAGAAGATTTTATTAAGAAATTGAATTTTGTCGATTTATTGAAATTTCGCTTCAGCTATGGTCAATCAGGAAATGATAATGTAGGAAGCTTTAAATATCTGGCAGGATATGCTTTTGATGGTTCTTATATTATAGGGTCAAATATTATGTCTGGTTTGTATTCTACTGGGTTGGCAAACTATTTATTGACTTGGGAAAAGATGAGTATATATAATGGAGGCGTTGACTTTTCTTTGTTTAATCGAAAATTGTATGGGACGATTGAAGGATTTTATCGATTGAGAGATGGTATTCCTGGTAATAGAGCTTCTTCTTTACCTTCTTCTTTTGGAGCAGAATTACCTCAGGAAAATTTGAATAGTATTGATACCAGAGGTTTTGAATTTACAGTTGGAACAGCAGGGAAAGTGGGAGAACTTTCGTATGATGTATCTGGAAATATAGCTTGGTCACGCAGTAAGTGGGTGAATTATGATGAACCGGAATACACAGATCCGGATCAGGAGCGTTTGTATAAATTGACAGGAAATTGGATTGATCGTCGAATAGGGTATGTTGCAGATGGTCTATTTACAAGCATGGAAGAAATAGAGCAGTTGGATTATGTGTATAAAGATTTAAATGGAAACTCGACTTTACGTCCAGGAGATGTGAAGTATAAAGATTTAAATGGAGATAAAGTACTTGATTGGAAAGACCAGACTGAGATAGGTTCGGGTACAATGCCTCATTGGACTTATGGCGTAAATGCAACGTTCCAATATAAGGGATTTGATTTGTCGCTATTGTTTCAAGGTGCGTTTGGTTATACAACATATATTGATTTAGAAACTGCACCATCCGTTTTGAAATTTGAAAATAGGTGGACTATAGAAGAAAATAATCCTAATTCTTTGGTTCCTCGTCCGGGTGGTGCTAGTACTAATGGATTGTATTCTGATTATCGAAACCATAATACTTCTTATTTGCGTTTGAAGAATTTTACATTTGGTTATGAAGTCCCCAAACAATGGTTATCTAAGTTTGGAGTAGAACGTTTAAGGATATATTTTGCTGGAACAAATTTATTTACATTAAGTTCTTTGAATGAATATGGAGTAGACCCGGAAATGCCGGAAGGAACTCCTGCATATTATTATCCTCAGCAAAGAACCTTAAGTTTTGGATTGAATCTATCTTTTTAAATTTGAGTAATTATGAAACGAAAATATTTATTATTGAGTGCTTGTTTTTCAATGTTCGTCACTTCATGTTATGATGTATTGGATAAAGAACCATTAAATCAATACACGGATGCGGTTGTTTGGAATGACGCCACACTTGTAGATGCATTTTTGGTTACGCAATATATGTATACCCCCGTGATGGTGAATGATGCAACAACGATGTTTACCAGTTGGTCTGGATCTCCTATGAATCGGGATGCTCGTAAGGGGGATTCGAATTATTTCTTTGGAAATAGTGAGCAAGTTTTTGGCGTGGGCTTGACAATGGATGTATCAGATGAGGCTAAATATACAGTCGGTGCTTGGGCAAATTTAGCTTGGAATAAAGCAAATGGGATTACAGCTGATGGAGGTGTATTGGAATGGTGGGAGAATGCGTATTATACAATTCGAAATTTGAATGAGTTTATTGCACGCGTTTCTGATTCTCCTTTGGATAAGGATTTAGTGGAACAACGAGTGTCTGAAGCACGTTTTTTGAGAGCTTTCTGTTATTTTGCGATGGTCAAACGTTATGGTGGAGTTCCTCTGTTGACAGAAGTTCCTCAATTAGATTCGGAAGAAGAATTATTGTATCCTAAACGGAGCTCAGAGCAGACTGTTTATGATTTTATCTTGGATGAAACAGAAGAAATTGCAGAAATTCTACCAAGTAACCAAGAAACTGGAAGAGCAAGCAAATGGGCTGCTTTGGCATTGCATTCTCGTGCTGCATTATTTGCGGGGAGTGTTGCTAAGTATGGTGAAGTTCAACTAGATGGATTATTAGGAATTCCTCAAAGTGAAGCCTCAGTATATTTCCAAAAATGTTATGACGCTTCTCGAAGAATCATAAAAGAGAGTCCCCATCATTTATATAATGAAGATGCAGATAAAGTTCAAAATTTTAAAAATGTATTCTTAGTAAAAAATAATCCAGAGGCTATTATGGTAAAAGTTCATGATGGTGCTGGATTTCAAGATGGGGGATTTAGTACATGGTCATGGGATCAGTGTGAGTGTCCAAGACCACAAGTTTGGGGATTGGGAAATCATCATTCTCCTTATTTGGAAATGGTTGAAGAGTTTGAATATGTAGATGGTCGTCCAGGAACCTTAGATTATAATTTGCTGAGTAGTAAATTATGGACAATGGATGAATTGTGGGGAGGGAGAGATCCTCGTTTTTATGCTTCCATTTGGACAAATGGTACAGAATGGCGTGATGCGGTTGGAGGTCCATTAGGTAATAATATTATAGATATGCAAGAACAATATGGGGGAGTACTAGCAGTGGGAGATCAGTTGTTGAGCCATGTACAGAATGGAGTAATAAATTGTGGATTTGGTATTATGAAATATCTTGATCCGAGTGCTAATAATATGCTTTGGCTATGCGAATCTAGAACTGATTATCAGATATTTCGTTTTGCGGAAATATTATTGAATTATGCAGAAGCTGCTTATGAGTTAAATAGGCCCGACGATGCTTTAGAGGCGATAAATGATATTAGAGAAAGAGCTGGAATCAAACTTTTGGATGAGATTGATATGGATAAAATACGTCATGAACGTAAGGTGGAATTAGCTTTTGAGAATCATAGGTATTGGGATTTGAGACGTTGGCGTACTGCGGAAAAAGAGTTGACTCGTTCTTTTAGTGGGCTACAATATCAATATGATTATGCAAGTGCGAAATTTAAAGTACTAGTGATTAATGATGTTGATGGAGTTACAGCTCCTCCTCGATTCTTTAAAAAGAATTATTATTTTCCTATAACAAAAGCTCGTATTGCAGCTAATCCTAATTTAGTGGAGAATCCAGAATATTAGATATAAAAAAGTTATAAGGTAAATATTATGCGGGATAAGGATATGATTGTTCTTATCCCGTAGTAGTATAATAATGTTTTTGTGTAATCTTTTTTACATACTATATGAAATATCTTGTTTGTCTTTTAATAAGCGTTATTTTTTCTTCTTGTGAAAAGAATAATTCATATATCACACTTGGTACTACTTATTATGTTTCTTCCTCTGGTTCAGATTTAAATAGCGGAAGATCTGAGCAAGAAGCATGGAAAACTTTAGAAAAAGTAAATTCAATGATTTTTTCTCCAGGTGATTCCATTTTATTTCATTCTGGAGATATTTGGATTGGACAACTATCTCCTAAAGGTTCTGGGGATGTTGATAATTGCATTTATCTGGGTTCTTATGGAGAAGGGCGTAAACCATATATTGCGGGAAATGGAGTCTCTGGAATATTAGGGGGAACTTTGTTATTATATAATCAGAACTATTGGAAAATAGAAGGATTAGATATTTCGAATATGCCTCAAAGCGGACAGAATGATGTGAGATTTGGAATTCTAATACGGTGGGATGATTATGGAACGGGAAAAGGGATGACGATATCTAATTGTCGAATTCATGATGTAGCAGGTATAAAAACAGGGCGTTTTCATGGTGATGGAATTATGGTCATTGCAACAGGTGATTCTATTCAGACAAATTATGAGAATATACTTATAGAGGATTGTGAGATTTTAAATATAGATAGAACTGGTATTAATATTTGGAGTCAGTGGCATAAGCGTTTTGATATGGATTATGGTTCTGCAAATAGTGATGAACATTATCATGGCAGTAGTGGCGCTTATAAAGCCTCTCGAGGCGTAATAATACGTAACAATTATCTTGAGAATATAGCTGGCGATGGTATTCTTGTGTCATGTACAAATGGGGCGTTGATAGAAAGAAATCGGGTGTTTAAAGCAAATCAACGCGGCTTGGATCCTAATGCTGGTATATGGCCTCACAATTCAGATAGTGTAATCATGCAATATAATGAAGTTTCACATACGGGCTTTTCTGGTGATGGGCAAGGTTTTGATATTGATATGTTATGCTTTGATTGTATATCGCAATATAATTATAGTCATGATAATGCTGGAGGATTTCATTTAATTTGTTCGCATGGAAGTAAAGGACGTTCTTCACGTAACATTATTCGATATAATAAAAGTATTAATGATCAACGCCATATATTTAGTTTTGCAGGCTCAATAGATAGCACATATATTTATGAGAATGAGATTATTGTATCAGATAGTAATGCTTTAGGTATGTTTGCTTCATGGGCATGGGATGGAGGTAAGCCTTCTAATATTTTCTTTTGTGATAATAAAATTACATATTGGGGTAAAGGAGAGAATTCAATGAAGGATACCGTTAATTTTGTTTCTAGAAGAAATATTTGGGAAGGAAATGGTGCCGTTTTTATTCCTTAGATAATGTTATTGATTTAGCATGTTTATATATTATGATTAAGTTGTGACCTAAAGAATGTTAGATATAATGTGAAAGATGAGATATAAAGTGATTGTTCTGGTGGATGAATATGAAAAATATTTTTGGCATTTGTGAACTGTATGAGTTCGGATTCCTGAATAAGGAAGTAGAATAGGGCTTTACTAGACTTTATGAAGCCTGGAAAACCGTAAGTAATTCATAATTAGTGGTTGATAAGTAAGAAGAAAGCTGGATTTTTCTTTCTCGTACAGATATTTTCCTTATCTTCAAGGGCAAAATCGCACGCTATGAATGACGAAACTTATCAACTTATGCTCTATGCCATGTCTGCTTTGGCAGTAGTAGTCTTTGTGTCACTTTATTTTGTGAAAGCCGGTTACGGCATGTTTCGTACCCGCTCATGGGGATGGTCTGTTCCCAACAAAGTTGGCTGGGTATGTATGGAGGCCCCGGCATTTCTGGTGATGGGTATAGGAGCTTGGAAAGGAGGAGTCAGCTTATATACGCCGCAAGCTGTGTTTGTGGCCTTGTTCATGTTACATTATTTTCAACGTTCGTTTGTCTTCCCGTTGCTGATGAAAGGAAAGAGCCAGATGCCATTGGCTATCATGGCGATGGGGATACTTTTCAATGTCATCAATGCTACATTGTTGGCAGCCAGCTTTTTCAGCTGTGCCTTACCCGGAAAGTATGAACCGGCGACTTACTGGTCGCATCCTTTGCCGTGGCTGGGAATCATCTTATTTGCCATAGGAATGGGCATTAATTGGCAGGCAGACCATGTGATTCGAAACCTGCGTAAGCCGGGAGATACGCGGCATTACCTGCCGGAGAAAGGTTTCTACCGCTATGTGACTTCGGCCAATTATTTCGGGGAACTGGTGGAATGGACGGGTTTCGCTTTGCTGACCGCCTCGCCTGCGGCCTGGGTGTTTGTCTGGTGGACGGCCGCCAATCTGGTACCTCGTGCCGATGCCATTTATAAACGCTACTGTGAGGAGTTCGGCCGACAGGCAGTCGGTAATCGGAAGAGAATTATACCTTTTATATATTAGGAAAGGAGGAAAGATGGATTCACTTTTATTTACGCCGGTAACTTTGGGACCGCTGACATTGCGTAACCGTACCATCCGGTCGGCGGCATTCGAAAGCATGTGTCCGGGAAATGTGCCTTCGGAGCAGCTGTTGGACTATCACCGTTCGGTAGCTGCCGGAGGGGTGGGGATGACGACGGTGGCGTATGCCGCCGTGACCCGCAGCGGACTTTCGTTCGACAGGCAGTTGTGGATGAGGCCGGAGATTGTGCCTGGATTGCGCAAGCTGACGGATGCCGTACATGCCGAAGGGGCAGCGGCAAGTATCCAGCTGGGCCATTGCGGTAACATGTCGCACAAAAGCATTTGCGGCTGTCTGCCGGTAGGGGCAAGCAGTGGATTTAATTTGTATTCCCCCACCTTTGTGCGAGGGCTTCGGGCCGATGAATTGCCGGAGATGGCCAAGGCTTACGGGCAGGCGGTGTGTCTGGCACGGGAAGCCGGCTTTGATGCCGTAGAAATTCATGCCGGACATGGCTATCTCATCAGCCAGTTTCTTTCGCTTGCTACCAATCACCGGAAGGATGAGTTCGGAGGTTCGCTGGAGAATCGGATGCGTTTCATGGAAATGGTGATGGAGGAAGTGATGAAAGCAGCCGGAAGTGATATGGCAGTATTGGTCAAGATGAATATGCGCGACGGGTTCCGTGGAGGCATGGAACTGGGTGAGTCCTTGCAGGTGGCAAGAAAATTGCAGGAACTGGGTGCACATGCACTGGTGTTGAGTGGCGGATTTGTCAGCAAGGCACCGATGTATGTGATGCGCGGGGAGATGCCCATCCGTACCATGACGCATTACATGACTTGCTGGTGGCTGAAATACGGAGTGCGGCTGGTGGGAAAATATATGATTCCTTCCGTTCCTTTCCGTGAGGCGTATTTTCTGGAAGATGCCTTGAAGTTTCGTGAGGCACTGGATATGCCACTGGTGTATGTAGGAGGACTGGTGGCCCGAAAGAAAATAGACGAGGTATTGAATCTTGGGTTTGAGGCGGTGCAGATGGGACGTGCCTTGCTCAATGAACCGGATTTCGTGAACCGTATGCGGCGGGAAGAGGAGGCACGGTGCAACTGCCGTCACAGTAATTATTGCATTGCCCGCATGTACACTCTGGACATGGCTTGTTATCAGCATCTGAAGGAAGAATTGCCTCCCTGTCTGAAGAAAGAAATTGAACGTATTGAAAGTAAGGGATAAGATGGAACGGAAACTGGCAGTAATTACGGGGGCCGACGGGGGAATGGGAACGGAAATCACCCGTGCAGTGGCATTGGCCGGTTATCGGGTAGTGATGGCCTGCTGTAACTTGGAGAAGGCGGAGATGAAGCAAGCACAGTTGATAAAGGATACGGGGAATACGGATATTGAAGTGGAATTTATCGACTTGGCTTCGTTGGCTTCTGTGGCTGCTTTTGCGGAAAAGATTTGCGCTCGTGGAGAGAAACTGACCCTGTTGATGAACAATGCGGGAACGATGGAAACCGGACGGCACTACACGGAAGATGGATTGGAGCGTACGGTGAGCGTGAATTATGTGGGGCCTTATCTGCTGACGCGAAAATTGCTTCCGTTGATGGGAGAGGGAAGCCGGGTGGTGAACATGGTATCGTGTACGTATGCCATCGGTCGGTTGGATTTCCCGGATTTTTTCTACCAGGGCAAGAAAGGAAGTTTCTGGCGGATTCCGGTGTACAGCAATACCAAACTGGCATTGACTTTGTTCACGCTGGAACTGGCCGACCGTGTGAAGGAGAAGGGAATTGTGGTCAATGCAGCCGATCCGGGGATTGTGTCGACCGACATCATCACTATGCATTTATGGTTTGACCCGCTGACGGATATCTTTTTCCGTCCTTTTATCCGGACACCCCGCCAGGGGGCCGCTACGGCAGTCGGGCTTTTACTGGAGGAAGACGCGGGAAAGCGTACCGGTACACTGAATGCAAGCGGACATCCGGTGCGGCTGTCGAAGAAATATCTTCCTCATGTGCAGCAAAAGGAATTGTGGAGCCGCACGGAAGAGATTGTTCGGAGATGGCTGTAGAATGATATAAAAGAAACGGGCCGGCACCTCATGCGGAGGAGTCGGCCCGTTGCGATATAGAGATGTATTGTATTATACCAGATGCGCAATCAGTTCTTCACGGTCGCCGGCTAACAGGTCGATTACCGGAATTTCAATCATGGTGTAGCATCCCGGCTGCTGTTTCATGGAAGCACGGGCTACGCAAACCAGTACCTGGGCAGTCAGGGCCGGATTGTTGATTTTCATGTCGAACTCAAACAGCTGGTTGTGAGTTTTTCCGGATACACCTTTACGTACCAGGTTTACGCCATGGCCTACATCGTTCAGGTCGTCTACACAAGACACCTGGATGACGTGTGTCTCATCGTTTACAAAATATGGGTCGGTCTTGATGGCTGCTTCTACGGTTTTGAAATCAGCTCCTTCTTCCAGTTCTACATACACCATACGGCGGTGAATGCCTGTACCTACCGGAATAGTCATAGACAGGGCATCTTTCACGCCTTCGATGGCACGAACGGCTACAGAGTGTCCCATGCTGCGGCCCGGACCGAAATTGGTGTAAGTGATACCTTTCGGAGCGATGGCTTCCAGCAATGTGCGGACTACAGAGTCGCTTCCCGGATCCCATCCGGCAGAGATGATAGAAACGGCGTTGTGTGCCTTGGCAGTTTCGTCCAGTGTGCGGCGCAGGCTGGTAATCTGCGTATGGATGTCAAAACTGTCTACGGTGTTGATGCCTAATGCCAGGATTTCTTTGGCGTAGGCTTCTACGCTGCGGGTCGGGGTAGCTAAAATGGCTACGTCTACGTCCTTCAGTTCGCGGATATCCTTTACTACCGGATAGTCGGCCAGTTCTGCAGGTTTGTTTTCTGCTCCATGGCGACGTACTACACCTGCTACTTCAAAATCGGAAGCTGCTTCAAGGGCTTCCAGGGTAAATTTCCCAATGTTTCCGTAACCCACTACGGCTGCTCTTATTTTCTTCATATTTCTTATATGTTTAGGTTGTTTCGTTGATTGTGTCGCAAAAATACAGAATTAGAATCGTTCCAAACAAGCTGAAAATGGGAGAATTTCCAAAAAAACTCGTGGAACTTACAATTTATAACTTTCTTATCATTATTTTTGTTCTCCATTTTATAAATTGTTAGGAAAACATGATTGAATATATCAAAGGAGAACTTGTGGAGGCTACTCCGGCTTGGGTGGTAGTGGATTGTCACGGATTGGGATATGGCATTAATGTGTCGTTGAATACATTTTCGGCGGTACAGGGTAAGAAAGAAGTAAAACTCTATATTTACGAGGCCATCCGGGAAGATGCATACGTGTTGTACGGGTTTTCCACTCGCCAGGAAAGGGAGTTGTTCTTGCTGCTCATCAGTGTGTCGGGTATTGGAGGAAATACGGCACGTATGATTTTGTCGGCGCTTTCTCCCTCGGAACTGTGCAATGTCATCGGCAGTGGGAACGACAAGTTGCTGAAGACCGTGAAAGGTATCGGACTGAAGACTGCGCAGCGCATCATTGTGGAATTGAAGGATAAGATTGCCGTGACAGGCATCGAGAGTGCGGCTACCGTGAAGTCGGTGGTAATGGCTGCCCATTCGGAAGTATATGAGGAGGCAGTGGCGGCTTTGACCATGTTGGGATTTGCCCAGGCTCCATCGCAGAAGGTGACTGCCCAGATTCTCAAGGAGGAACCGGAGGCACCGGTGGAAAAGGTAATCAAGCTGGCTTTGAAACGGCTTTAAATCAGAATACTATCGTCTGCCAGTACTTCCTTGGAAGTACTCTAGTACTTTCCCGGCAGTACTGGAATACTTCCAAGGAAGTACTGGAGTCCTGCTTAGGGAGTACTGAAAGGTGGAATTAGTATTCGGTGAAAGGGGTGAGGCAATCTTAAAGAATTTTTCATCTGTTTTGAAGCAATACATTTTTTTTGTTCCTTTGTGAAGTTTATTGATTAAAAAATTAAGTAGCATGACATTTGCAAGCATTGTATGGGATGTGGATCCGGTGCTGGTTCATTTGGGTTCGCTCGAAATCCGTTGGTACGGTTTGATGTGGGGTTTGGGATTTATCCTGGCCTACGAAATAGGTTCCCGTATGTTGAAGAAAGAAGGCTGTCCGGATAATTGGGCCGACAAACTTTTTATGTACTGCATCGTCAGCAGTGTAATAGGAGCCCGTCTGGGACATTGTCTTTTTTACGAGTGGGATTATTATGGAGCGCATCCCATTGAGATTCTGAAAATCTGGAAAGGGGGACTGGCCAGTCATGGGGGCGTTTTTGCTCTGATACTGGCATTGATTTGGTATTCCAAGACCGTCACGAAGAAAAGTGTATGGTGGTTGTTCGACCGTCTGATTCCGGCTGTAGCCGTGGTTTGTATATGCATCCGTTTCGGTAACCTGATGAATTCCGAGATTTTCGGTTTCCCGACCACCTTGCCGTGGGGATTTGAATTTGTGCGTTCACGTGAATGGCAGGAACTGTATAACCAGAACGGAGTGGCACAGGCCTGTCATCCTACCCAGATATATGAGATGCTGTATTGCCTGGTAGCTTTGATTGTTTCCTGGGTGATGTACCACAAGTATCATCTTGGAAAACGGGTAGGGTTGATTACAGGTGTAGCCTTACTGATATTTTTCGGAGCCCGGTTTGGATTGGAATTTATGAAAAATCCGCAGGTGGCCGAAGAAGTGGGGATGACTCTGAACATCGGGCAATGGTTGAGCGTACCTTTAATTCTGTTGGGTATTTATCTGATAGCTACAAGCAAGAAACGGAAAGAAGCGTTTTGATAATCTCTGATAATAAGTGACTTCCTCTTAGGAGGTGAACTTATCGTACGAATGTTTCATCTTTGAACAACTATGTTTCATGTAACATAATTGTTCGAGGATGAAACATTTTTTATATGCCTTTTTGGAGTGGAGGGGTACATTTGCAATGCCGTTTTGAAAACGGTGAGAAACAATCTTATGTTTAACTTAATCTTATGCGTAAATGAAAAGCAATAAACGAGCATTCTTATTTACACTCCTGTTCTCAATGGTGTGTATGGTATTGCAAGCGCAAAGTTTGCAGGTCGAAGGGACTGTGATTTCAAAGTCTGATGGGGAACCGATTATTGGAGCCTCCGTTCTTGAAAAAGGTACAACAAACGGTACGATTACCGATCTTGATGGAAAATTCTCTTTATCAGTAAAACAAGGATCAGAAATTGTTATTTCTTATGTGGGTTTTAAAACTCAAACTTTGAAAGCTGCGGCAGTTTTGCATGTAAACTTGGTGGAAGATACGGAAATGTTGCAGGAAGTAGTGGTTACAGGTTATACCACCCAGCGTAAGGCTGATTTGACCGGTTCTGTGGCTGTGGTTTCTACAGATGCGTTGAAAACTGCTCCAGACCCAGACCCGATGAAAGCTTTGCAAGGAAAAGTGGCTGGTATGACAGTTACGACCAACGGCTCTCCGAGCGGTACGGCTACGGTACGTATTCGCGGTATCGGTTCTTTTAATTCTTCTCAGGATCCGCTTTATGTGATTGATGGTGTGCCTACCAACATGTCTCTGAATTCATTGAATGCCAATGATATTGAGAGTATGCAGGTGTTGAAGGATGCGGCTTCTGCCTCTATCTATGGTTCACGAGCTTCGAACGGTGTAATCATCATTACTACTAAAAAAGGAAAGAAGGCAGACAAGGTGAAAGTCGATTTCTCTGCTAATCTGACTGCTCAGTTTTATTCTTCTCAGTCATTGATGAATGTTTGTAATTCATCGGAATACGCTACAGCCATGGCACAGGCCGCATTGAATGATGGATTGGATCCGGTGGCGTATGCCAGCAACTATGGCCTGAACTTAAATGCAGCTTCAGGTACACCGATTACTGTGTGGAATCCAAGTACCAGCCAGTATGTGAATTATACGGTCAACGGATTGTATGACGGATTCATCAACAGCAAGAAGACGATGCGTTATTCTGATACAGACTGGTTGGATGAAATTTCAAGAGTCGGTTTCTCTCAGAATTATGACCTTTCTCTTTCGCATGCGAATGACAAGCATTCAACGATGTTCTCATTGGGTTACAAGAAGAACAACGGTATCTTGAAGTATACGGATTTCGAAAATATTTCAGCCCGTATGAACTCTTCATACAATGTGAACAAGTATGTGACTATCGGCGAGAACTTCACAGTGACTTATTCAAGTCAGGTGGATTGCGCCCCGATGGAAAACGCGTTGAAGATGGCACCGACTGTACCGGTATATGAAACAGACGGGACCACTTTTGCTGGTCCGGTGGGCGGTATGAGCGACCGTCAGAACCCGATGCGTGAATTGTATCAGAACAAAGACAATCATTTGGACTATTGGCGTCTGTTTGGTAACGGATATGTAGATATCAAGCCTTTCAAAGGTTTTGTTTTCCGTTCCAACTTCGGTATTGATACGTATAATTCAATCATTAACTCAATGACGCACACTTTCCATTCTGATATTGTCAACAATGATATCGCTAAGACTACCTTGTCAAATAAGAATGAAGTGAACTGGACATGGTCGAATACCATTAACTACAATTTCAATGTGGCAAAGAAACATGATTTCAATGTTTTGTTGGGATCTGAATTGTCAAAGCAAAGTTCTATTGATTTCTCAGCTTATTCAGAAGGCTATGCATTGGAAGATGTGGATTATATGTGGCCGAACGCTGCTACGGGCGTCATGAAGAATACAGGTGCGAAAGTAGGTTATCGTCTGGCTTCTTTCTTTGGTAAGATTGACTATAATTTTGATGACTTGGTGCTGGCTTCATTCACTATCCGTCAAGATGGTTCTTCTCGTTTTGGTAAAGGTCACCGTTGGGGTACTTTCCCGGCAGCTACATTGGGTTTGCGTGTGTCTAAATGGATAAAGGCAAGCTGGATGGATGACTGGAAAGTGAGATTGTCTTGGGGACAGACCGGTAACCAGGCAATTGATAACAATGCACAGTTTGGTCTGTATGTCGTGGATTACGGGTTGGACCGTGTGACTTCTACCGCATACGACTTGTATCTTCAGGGTTCAGGTACGTTCCCTTCAGGATATCGTGCTACTCAGCTTGCCAATCCTGATTTGAAATGGGAATCGGCTACGCAGTATAACGTAGGTACCGACTTTACACTTTTGAACGGCAGTTTGTATGGTACAATCGATGGATATGTGAAGAATGTCAGTGATATGTTGATTAATCCGGCTTACTTGGGTGCCATTGGTGAAGGAGGTGCTTCTTGGTTGAATGGTCCTTCTTTGCGCAACTGGGGTATGGAATTCAACGTAGGATACCGTAAGTCACTGGCTTGTGGACTGGGCTTGGATGTCAGTGCCAATATAGACTTCTTCCGTAACAAGGTTACTTATCTGCCGTCGACTACTACTGGAGCTTATGCCCATACTTCTAAAGAAAATTTAGTGGAATCAGGTATGCCTTATGGTTCTTCTGTAGGATATATAGTAGAAGGCTTGTTCCAGAATCAGGCTGAAGTAGACGCTTCCGGACAGGCTAATGCCCGTGTGGGTGGTTTGAAATATGCAGACTTGGATGGAGATGACGTCATTACATCCAATGACCAGGATTGGATTTATAATCCGGTTCCTGCTTTCTCTTATGGTTTGAACATCGCACTGAATTACAAGAATTTCGATTTGACAATGTTCTGGCAGGGCGTTTGCAATCAGGATGTATATAACAACCAGAAAGCACAGACAGACTTCTGGAGTATTGTAGATGCTGGTTCTAACAAAGGAACCCGTTTGCTGGGTGCTTGGAATACCAACAACACAAGTTCTACGATTCCGGCTTTGACGACCAATAACACCGCAGATGAAGGTAGAGCTTCCAGCTACTATGTAGAGAATGGATCGTATCTGAAATTGCGTACCCTCCAATTGGGATACACGGTACCTGCTTCTTTCTTGTCTAAGTTTAAGATGTCTAGTGCCAGAATCTACGTGTCAGGTCAAAACCTGCTGACTATCAAGAGCAAGAGTCTGACTTGTCCGGACCCGGAAAACCCGAACTGGAATTACCCGCTTGCAACTTCTGTATCATTTGGTTTACAAATTGGTTTCTAATTTAAAATAATGAATATGATGAAAAAATATATATTGCTGGCAGCTTGCGCACTGGGTTTGTCATTGAGTAGCTGTGAAGATTTTTTGAATTATACTCCGACTGCAGTAGTAGACGAAGATAAGGCCTTCTCTGATCCGGAGAAAATGGTAAATGCGGCTTACGCTATGTTGGGCGACTGTTGGTACACTTATCCGTTCAACTTGTTCCCTTATGGCGACGTGAGTTCGGACGACTGTCTGAAAGGTGGTTCAGGAACTACGGATACAGGTTATCATGCTTTTGATATCTGGACTACATTGACAGCCACCACTCCTGGTGAGATGGATGAATTGTGGTATCGTTTGTATGTCGCTATTTCCCGTTGCAACCGTGCATTGCTTGCGCTGGAACGTAATGGCGATCAGCTGGGCGAAGATGTGAAAACGCAGCGTGTAGCAGAAATGCGTTTCTTGCGTGGACATTTTTATTTTAAACTGCTGACGGTATTCCGTCAGGTTCCTTGGATTGACGAACAAGTAGTGGAAGATAATTCGTATGAAAAGGTCAGCAATACAGCCTTGAATTACCAGCAGCTGTTCCAGAAAGTCATTGATGATTTCAAGGCAGCTTATGATGTGTTGCCGGTGAAAGAACCGGGTGAAGACGGTCGGGCTAACAAAGTAGCGGCTGCCGCTTATCTGGCTAAATGTTATCTGACTTTGGCATGGGGAGACGGATATGAAGCTACTACCGGTGACGGTTATATCAATTCTGAATACATGCAGAAGGTGATAGACTATACGGATGAGGTGGTGTCTTCCGATTACGGATATCTGGAAGATTATGGTGACATCTTCTTGCCTGCTTACAAGAACAGCAAGGAGTCTGTTTTTGCCGTACAATGTTCGGATTACGAAGATGACAATACAACTTACGGACGTGCCAACTGGTCGAATATGCTGAATGGCTGCTGGCAGATGTGGTCTTGCGGATGGGATTTCCACAAACCTTCTCAGAACCTGGTGAACGCCTTCAAGACCAAGAACGGCCTTCCGATGTTTGATGACTATAACAACGAGATTGATTATCCGATTAACGGTCAGCCTACCAGTCAGAAATGGGATCCGCGCTTGTTCCACACTGTAGGTATGCCGACCTTCCCTTACAAGTATGAAGCTGAATATACGATGACTACTGCCAATTCACGTACGCCGAATACTTATGGATACTATACTTCTCTGAAAGAAGTTCCTCAACGCTCTGAAGGTGAGACCTACAACGGTTCATGGCAGGCCTTTGCGATGAATGATTATGTATTCCGCTATACGGACGTGATGCTGATGCGTGCGGAAGCGCTGATTGAGTTGAACAGACTGAGCGAAGCAGAGGACATTGTGAATGATATCCGTAATCGTGCAAAGCAGTCAGTAGCCAAACATATTAGCTATGCAGCAGATCAGTGTGAGATTGCACTCTATCCGGACAATTATTTCTCAACCAAGGAAATAGCCCGCAAGTGTCTGCGTTGGGAACGTCGTCTGGAAATGGCCATGGAAAACGGGCGTTTCTTTGACTTGCGTCGTTGGGGTATTGCGTCAAAGACTTTGAATGCTTACTTCCTCACTGAGCAGAATGACGTATATGAGGGTCAGCCTTATGGACAGTATTACAAGGACGCTCATTTCACTGCTGGAAAGAACGAATTCTTCCCTGTTCCTTACAATCAGATGTTCTACATCCCTGGATTGTACACTCAGAATAAAGGATATGAATAAATTTAAAGTTGTTCTTCCTCTTCTTCTCCTGGTTACAGAAGGGGAAAGGAAGAACAATCTGATTATTAAATAATATAACTTATGAACAAGTATGCATATACGATGAAAGTCGCTTTTCTGGGACTTTTTCTAGGATTGTCACCGATGGCGCAGGCTGATGCTGCGTGGACAGTCCGTCATCTGGTGAACGAACAGAGTATCATATCTTTGGAGGTGACTGAGAATTATTTGCTCCTTCCGATTCAGGATGATGCCCCTGAAGGTAAGATTGCTGTGGTAAAGGATAACGAGTTGGAAGGTACTTTCATGAATGTCCGTCTGGCTCGTGAAAGAGTGGATTCATACGTACCCTTTGCTTTGTCGGCTTACAAAGGTCAACATGTCTCTATCGATATTCAGGGCGTTCCTGAGAGTGCACTCTGCTGGAAGGAATTGAAAACAGCTGAGACCTTTGATATGACAAACAAAGAGAGTTTCCGTCCGGTTTATCATCATACACCGGCATACGGCTGGATGAACGACCCGAACGGTATGTTCTATAAAGATGGAGTTTATCATTTGTATTTCCAGTACAATCCTTATGGTTCGGTATGGGGTAACATGCACTGGGGACATTCCACGAGTACCGACTTGGCGCATTGGAAATATGAAGGTTGTGCCATCGTGCCGGATGCATGGGGAGCTATTTTCAGTGGCTCGTGTGTGGTAGACCATGAGAATACGGCTGGTTTCGGAAAAGGAGCTGTGATTGCTTTCTATACTTCTGCCAAGTCTACTCCGTGGGGCGATGTCCAGGCTGAGAGTATGGCGTATAGTCTGGATAATGGAAAGACTTTTACCAAATATGAAGGTAACCCGATTGTGACTTCTACTGAGAAAGACTTCCGTGACCCGAAAGTGTTCTGGTACGCACCGGGCAAGCACTGGTGTATGATTCTGGCCGTAGGTCAGCACATGGAAATCTATTCTTCTTTTAACTTGAAGGAATGGAAGAAAGAGAGCGAGTTTGGTGCCATGCAAGGTGCGCATGGGGGCGTATGGGAATGTCCGGATATGGTAGAGATTCCGGTGGAAGGTACCCGTGAGAAAAAATGGGTGCTGATTTGCAACCTGAACCCGGGTGGTCCGTTCGGTGGTAGTGCCGCACAGTATTTTATCGGTTCATTTGATGGAAAGAAGTTTGTGAATGAATTCCCGACGCAGACAAAATGGTTGGATTGGGGTAAGGACAATTATGCCACTGTCACTTGGAACAATGCGCCTGACGGCCGTTGTGTGGCATTGGGATGGATGAGCAACTGGCAGTATGCCAACAATGTGCCAACCCGACAGTATCGTAGTGCCAATACCATTGCACGCGACTTGACGCTTTATCGTGAGGGCGGAGAATTGTATCTGAAAAGCACTCCTTCGCCGGAGATAAAGAAGGCCCGTGGAGAAAAGGTTTCAGTGCCTGCGTTTAAGGTGGCAGGACAATACGAAGTGGCAAGCCTCTTGAAGGACAATGAAGGAGCCTATGAAATTGAAATGGTGATTCAGAATGCCGGTGCATCAAAGATTGCCTTCAGCCTGTTGAACGACAAGGGTGACAAGGTTTCCATGTACTACGATGTGCCGCGCAAGCAGTTTGTGATGGATCGCAGCCAGAGTGGAAAAGTAGACTTTAGCAGTGACTTTCCGGCAGTGACAGTGGCCCCGGTAACCACGGAAAAAGAGATGACATTGCGTCTGTTTGTAGACCGTTGCAGCATCGAGGCCTTTGGGGAAGAAGGAAAGTTTGTGATGACAAACTTGGTGTTCCCGTCTGCACCTTATCATAAGATGTTGTTTGAGTCGGATAAAGACGGTTATAATGTGAAGGCCTTGCGGGTATATAAACTGAAGTAACAGGCTGTTTCTGCGTGGAAACAGCTTCTGGATGAGGATTTCCTTTTGTTTGTAAAAATGTTTCATCCTGTTTCAATTTTGTTTCATGCAACAATATTGTCACAGGATGTAACATTCCTTATCTCTCTCTATGAACCGATTGCCTATTTTTGCAGCAAACAAATAAAAACAACTTTCATGCTAACATGCTAAATTAAAATGCTATGAAGGCCGAAAAAAAACAGTTTTCTAATCGTATGGGAGCTGCAGTGTTGCTGCTCGCTTTGGCTTGTGTGAACGGATATGCACAAGAGAACAAATCCTCAAATGACGGTAATTCCAAGGAAGAAGGAAACCGTAATGTGATGTTGAATGCTGCGAGTGCGAATGGACCTCGTGAAATCCAGATAGGTCTTCCCTCTGCGGATGTGAATGTGCTGGAAAATGGGATTCCGGTAACCTATGCTACCAATCCTCACAGCGTGAATTCTTTGTGGCGTGCAGATGCCAGTTTGAGTCATGTCGGATTGCTGAAAATCTCAGAAACAGCCATTACGACAGGAAATATCGGTTATGCAGTCAACTCTTTTACCCAGCTGGGTGAAAAAGGTTTCAACGGAACCCTGAACTACAAGTCCAATCATTTTGGCATGCAGGAGATTTCATTGAACTTGAATGGAGAGATTGCAAAGGACTGGTTCTATAGTGGAAGTATTTACCAGGATTTCGACCCGGGAACCTTCAAAATCAAATCGACTCCTTTCCAGGATCGTACACAGATTTACAAGTTTGCCTTGACAAAGCGTTACAATCAGAACCGTGGTGAGTTTACGGCTATGTATCATTACAGCAACAGCCATCCGGTATATATGTATGCTACCCAGTCGGCTCCGTTCATTTATGTAGGTGATGGTAGCGTGAAAGAACTGGGCGCTTTCGCTTTGGGTACGACTTCTTATCTGCCGGTTGACAATGAGATGATATACCGTGACATGCGGACGGGTGAACTGAAGAAAACCAATTTGTATGATGCGGTGCAGAACAAGGGAAGTGAAGTGGCCTTGATGAATAACTATAACTGGGACAACGGCCTGTCGTGGAAGGTGATTATGAAATATGATCATGCGACCGGTTCTTGTGTGTACCAGACTCCGATGGAACTTTCACAGCGTGCGAACAGCAGCATCAATTATCAGTATGAGGGTGAAGACGGCCGCATGCAGGCTTACAATGGTGAATATGTGCAGAGCCGTATGTCTTGCTTGAACCGTGGATTCATTGACGAGTTTATGTTTACCACGGAACTTTCTCGTAAGTTGTCGAACGGTACATGGCGTTTGGGATTGAACGAATGGTATTACGACATTGATTATGCTTCTAATACCACCATGTACGACCAGTCGGTACCGACCGATGGAAGTTATCCGGTTCGTCTGTACAATCCGGGTTATGCGACTTCTACTTCCCGTTCGTATGATGGCAACGGATATTATTACGATTTTAACAAGAACGCATCGGAATATTACAAAGGTCATGAAAACAAACTGGCTGTGTATTTCACTCATGACTGGGATGTGACAGATAAGTTTAACCTTTACTATGGTGCGCGTCTGGAATATCAGGCACTTCGTGGAAACAATGCAGCCGTAAAAGATGCGGACGGTAATTTTGTAGGACGTTTTGCCGATTATCATTTAGGAGCTACAGCACCTAACGGAACAAAGATTGAACCTACTCCGATGGAATATGACTGGTTTAATTACGCTTTGAGTGCAGCTGCTACGTATAAGTTGACGAAAGAATTCGGATTTACCGGTGACTTCACTTATATTACCCAGCATCCGAGAATTGAAAACTTTGCTCCGGCTGTATTGCCGAACACCGATAAGATTTCAGTACCTCTGGGACGTGCGGGTATCTATTATAACAATGAATGGTTGAGCTTGACTTCTTTGTTCTCTTACATTTCAAAGACCAACAACAACTCTACATTGAACTTGCAGCACAGTGTGAATGGAGTGAATGAAATCCTGGCAGCGCCGTTGAACTATGATATCAAGACACTGGGATGGACCACCGACGTGGTAGCTCGTCCGTTCAAGGGATTTGACTTGCACTTCCTCTTCACTTATCAGAAGCCGACTTACAAGAAGTATGAGACTTCTGTTAAATTCTCTGATGGTTATGTAGGTCAGATTAATGCCACAGGCAACATCGTAGCGGAAATTCCGCAGGTTATCGTGGAAATCGACCCGAGCTACATGATTACAAAGGATTTGAAAATCTGGACAAGTTTCCGTTACTTCAGCAAGACTTATGCCAACATCAACGATGCCTATTATTTCAATGGCCGTTGGGAAACTTTCGGAGGCTTGAACTGGCAGGTGAACAAGAAACTCTCATTGGGTTGTTCGGTTGTTAACTTCCTGAACCAGACCGGTGCCAAAGGTAGTATTGCCGGAGCAGAACTGGTAACGAAGGATGAGGCTGGAAAATATGCGAATACAGTAATGGCCGGTAGCTACATCCGCCCGTTCACGGTAGAGTTCTCTGCACAGGTAAAATTCTGACATTCATTTTTCTAGGTAATAAATATCTCCGGCAGGCCTTCGGGCTGCCGGAGTTTGAAAAGTTTTCAGTTTAGGTATTTCAATAATAAGAATAATTCGTATTTTTAATCCCAATAAAAACAACGTATCATGAAAAAGAATTTTGTTAACCTCGCATTAGGTGCGTTTTTCTTGACTGGTATGTGGTCATGCCAATCACAAAAGACCGACCTTGTATTTGAGCATCAGGGAGACACTCTGACTATTGTACATATAAAGAATCCTTCAAAATATTTGTTGCTTCCTATTCAAGAATCTTCCAATGAAGGGAAGGTGAAATTGGATACAGGTAGCCCTGCAGATACACCGATGGACGTTCGTCTGGCGGTAGACAGCGTGGAATATTATGTGCCGTTCGAATTGCCTGCAGGTGTGAAAGAAGCTACGGTGACAATTGGAAAGGTGGCTGCAAATGCCATTTGCTGGGATCATATCCAGCTTTCAGACACTTTTAATACAGCAAATACAGATTATTACCGTCCAGTATATCATCATACTCCGCTTTACGGATGGATGAACGATGCCAACGGTCTGGTTTATAAAGATGGAGAGTATCATTTGTATTTCCAGTACAATCCTTATGGTTCCAAATGGGGAAATATGCATTGGGGACATTCTGTCAGCAAGGATTTGGTTCATTGGGATCACCTGAAACCGGCTATCGCACGCGACACACTGGGACATATTTTCTCAGGAAGTACGGTAGTTGATAAGAATAATAGCGCAGGCTACGGAAAAGATGCCATCATTGCTTTCTATACTTCTGCCAGTGACGAACACGGACAGATTCAGTGCATGGCTTACAGCAATGACAATGGACGTACTTATACAAAATACGAGAAGAACCCGATTCTGACTCCGTTTGACGGATTGAAAGACTTCCGTGATCCGAAGGTGTTCTGGTATGAACCGGCTCAGAAGTGGTACATGATTGTTTCTGCCGATAAGGAGATGCGTTTCTACTCTTCTTCCAATTTGAAGGACTGGGAGTATCAGAGCGGTTTTGGAAAAGGATATGGCGTACAGCCGAACCAGTTTGAATGCCCTGACTTTATCCAGTTGCCGGTGGATGGTGACAAGAACAAGATGAAGTGGGTGATGATTGTCAATATTAATCCGGGATGTATGTTCGGCGGAAGTGCTACAGAATATTTCGTCGGTGACTTTGACGGTAAGGAATTTAAATGTGACACCAAACCGGAAGTGACGAAATGGCTTGACTACGGAAAAGATCATTATGCAACTGTATGTTTCTCAAATACAGGTGACCGTGTGATTGCTGTGCCTTGGATGAGTAACTGGCAGTATGCCAATGCCACTCCTATCCGTCAGTATCGTGGTGCCAATGCATTGCCTCGTGAACTGTCACTTTATACAAAGGATGGACAGATTTATATGGCGGCCAATGCGGTGAAGGAAACTGAAGCATTGCGTAAGGATACCCGCAAGGTAGACAACTTTACGGTTAAAGATGAATATAAGATTGACGAAATTGTGCCGCAGACGGATGGGGCTTACGAACTGGAAATGGACGTGACTCCGGGTAAGGCACAGGTGGCAGGCTTTGAGCTGCTGAATGACAAAGGTGAGAAGGTGAAAATTTACTTGGACATGAAAGCTGGTAAACTGGTGGCCGACCGTACGGAAAGCGGTATTGTGGATTTGACACGTTACGGAGAGGTAACCGTACATGAAAAAGAAACAGATGATCACCGCAAGACAATGTCAATCAACTACAAGAATGACTTTGCACTGGGTACTTGGGCTCCGCTTTCATTGTGTGAAGGAAAAACTTATCATCTGAATATTTTTGTAGATAAATGTTCTGTTGAGATCTTTGTAGACGGTGGACGTATTGCCATGACAAATCTGGTATTCCCTACCAAGCCATACAACACACTGCGTTTCTACGGTGAAGGAGCTGACTACAAGGTGGAGAATATGAACATATATAAATTGGGGTTGTAATAAACGATAAACGAGAGACAGACATGACCATGAGAAACTTTTTTGTGACGGCTTTAGGTGTACTGGTGGGGTTTCAGTATGCGGGGGCTGCCGAGAAGAAAATTATCCGCATTTCTACGGATAAGACGGACTTGGTGCTTCAAGTAGCTGAAAACGGACGGCTTTACCAGACTTATCTGGGAGAGAAACTATTACACGAGGCTGATTTGGCGAATCTTGACTGGAGAGTACATCCTGCTTCGGATGCGAGTGTTTCTGCTCGTGGATGGGAGGTCTATTCCGGTTCGGGTAATGAGGATTTTTTTGAACCAGCAGTGGGCATTACTCATGCTGACGGGAATGCTTCCACTTGGCTATATTATGTGTCTTCTTCTTCAAAAAATGTGGAAGGGGGTACGCAGACCGATATCTTGTTGCGTGACGACAAATATCCGGTAGACGTGACATTGCATTATGTAGCTTATGAGAAGGAAAACATCATCAAAACCTGGAGTGAAATAAAACATCAGGAAAAGAAACCTGTCCAGTTGTTCCGTTATGCTTCAACCATGTTGTATTTCAATTGTCCTTCCTATTATCTGACCGAATTCAGTGGGGACTGGGCGAAAGAGGTACAGATGAGTACCCAGAAGCTGGAATTTGGAAAGAAAGTGGTCGATACCAAATTGGGAAGCCGTGCTGCCATGCATGCACAACCTTTTTTCATGGTCGGTCTGAATGCTCCTGCCTCAGAGAATCAGGGGGAAGTCCTGATGGGTACATTGGGATGGACTGGTAATTTCAGCTTTACATTTGAAGTGGATAACGTGGGAAACCTGCGTGTGATTCCAGCAATCAATTCTTATGCTTCAAATTATGAACTGGCGAAAGGAGAGGTGTTTACAACTCCAGAGTTCATCTTTACATTGAGTCATAACGGCACGGGTGAAGGAAGCCGTAATTTCCAGGAATGGGCGCGTAACTATCAGTTGAAAGATGGAAAAGGTACCCGTTTGAGTTTGTTGAATAACTGGGAAAATACGGGATTCGACTTTAATGAGGATATGCTGGTCGATTTGATTCGGGAAACGAAGGAACTCGGTGTGGATATGTTTCTGCTGGATGACGGATGGTTTGGAAACAAATACAAGCGTAGCGGGGATACTGCAGGACTGGGAGACTGGGAAACTACGTCTGACAAGCTTCCTGGTGGTATCAATGCCTTGGTGCAGGCTGCTCAGAAAGAAGGAGTGAAGTTCGGCCTTTGGATTGAACCGGAAATGGTCAATCCTCAAAGTGAATTGTTCGAAAAGCATCCCGATTGGGCAATCCATTATCCGAATCGTGACACTTATTATTACCGTAATCAGCTGGTGTTGGACTTGAGCAATCCACAAGTACAGGATTATGTATATGGTGTCGTAGACAAACTGTTGAAAGAGAATCCGGGTATTGCTTACTTTAAGTGGGATTGTAACAGTCCGATTACCAATATTTATTCTTCTTATTTGAAAACAAGACAGGGACGTCTTTATATAGATCATGTCAGAGGTGTCTACAATGTCATGAAACGGGTAAAGGAGAATTATCCGGATGTGCCGATGATGCTTTGTTCCGGTGGTGGTGCCCGCTGTGACTATGAAGCCTTGAAATATTTCACAGAGTTTTGGTGCAGTGATAATACTGATCCGGTAGAAAGAGCCTATATTCAGTGGGGATTCTCTCAGTTCTTCCCGGCCAAGGCTATGTGTGCACACGTTACCAGCTGGAACAAGAATGCTTCTATCAAGTTCCGTACGGATATGGCTTCTATGGGTAAATTGGGCTTTGATATTGGGTTGAAAGACTTGAAGGCTGAGGAACTGGAATATTGCCAGCTTGCCGTGGCCAACTGGAAACGTTTGCAGCCGGTGATATTGGATGGTGTGCAATATCGTTTGGTGTCTCCGTATGAATCCAACCACATGGCTGTGAATTACGTTAGTGAGGACGGTTCGAAAGGAGTGATATTTGCTTACGACATTTATCCTCGTTTTCAGGAGAAACTGATGAAACTGAAGGTAAAGGGACTGGATCCGAATAAGATGTATAAGGTGGAAGAAATCAATCTAATGCCGGCAAAAGATTCAGAACTGAAGGAGAATGGAAAAGTCTTCTCTGGTGACTATCTGATGAAGGTGGGACTGGATGTCTTTGGTTTCCAGCCGACTCAAAGTCATGTGATAGAGTTGACTGCTGAATAATCTCTGCAAAAAGAGAAAAGAATGTAAACTAAAAAACGAACGAAAATGACAAATACTCAATTAAAATATGCAAAGCTCTTCCCGGTGATGCTTTGTTTCTTTGCCATGGGATTTGTAGATCTGGTGGGAATCGCATCCAATTATGTGAAGGAAGATTTGAACCTGAGTGATTCCGAAGCGAATATATTTCCTTCTTTGGTGTTTTTCTGGTTTCTGATATTTTCCGTACCTACGGGAATGTTGATGAACCGTATCGGACGTAAAAAGACTGTGTTACTCAGTTTGGGAGTCACTTTCTTGTCTTTGCTTCTTCCGATGTTTGGCGATAGTTACGGATTGATGCTTTGTGCCTTCTCCTTGTTGGGAATTGGAAATGCATTAATGCAGACTTCTCTGAATCCGTTGCTGAGTAATATTATCTCGGGCGACCGTTTGGCCAGTACGCTGACTTTTGGTCAGTTTGTGAAGGCCATAGCTTCTTTCTTGGCGCCTTATCTGGCCATGTGGGGAGCTTTGCAGACTATTCCGACTTTTGGCTTGGGATGGAGAGTGTTGTTCCCGATTTACATGGTGGTGGCTATCTTTGCCATTCTGTTGCTTTCGGCTACTCCGATTACCGAGGAACAGCCGGATAAAGCTTCCGGTTTTACAGATTGCCTGAAGCTGTTGGGCAAACCCTTTATCCTGTTGTCTTTCTTGGGCATTATGTGCCATGTAGGGATTGACGTAGGTACGAACACTACTGCTCCGAAGATTTTGATGGAGCGTATTGGCATGACCTTGACGGAGGCTGGATTTGCGACGAGCCTGTATTTTATCTTCCGTACGCTGGGATGTTTTTCCGGTGCTTTTATCCTGCGGGTCGTATCTTCTAAGGTCTTTTTCTTGATCAGTGTGATTTGTATGATGCTGGCCATGATTGGGCTTTTCGCCTTCGATTCACGCATGGTTATTTATATATGTATTGCTTTGATTGGTTTTGGAAATTCCAATGTCTTTTCCATTATCTTTTCACAAGCGCTGTTGGCTATGCCGGATAAAAAGAATGAAGTGTCAGGACTGATGATCATGGGGCTTTTCGGCGGTACTGTATTCCCGCTTCTAATGGGAATAGCCAGCGATGCGGTAGGACAGACAGGGGCTGTGGCAGTGATGGCTGCAGGCGTGATTTATTTACTTTTTTATACATTGAAAATTAAACATTAAATAGTAAGACTATGAATAATACAATTGTCGTAGGTATAGGAGAAGCACTGTGGGACGTGCTGCCTGAGGGAAAGAAAATTGGAGGTGCTCCAGCTAATTTTGCGTATCACGTATCACAGTTCGGACTTGACGGGCGTGCGGTAAGTGCCGTAGGAGAAGATAAACTGGGTACTGAAATTCTGGAAAACTTCTATGAAAAGAATCTGCATTGTATGATTGAACGTGTGCCGTATCCGACAGGAACCGTACAAGTGGAATTAGATGCGGAAGGGGTTCCCTGCTATGATATTAAAGAAGGTGTGGCATGGGATAATATTCCATATACAATGGCATTGGAAGGGTTGGCCAAGCAGACTACAGCGGTTTGTTTCGGCTCTTTAGCCCAACGTAGTGTCGTTTCCCGCGAAACAATCAACAAGTTTTTGGATGCTATGCCGAAAGAAGGCACATTGAAAGTCTTTGATATTAATCTTCGTCAAGGATTCTATACGAAAGAAGTACTTTGCAACTCTTTCAGGAAATGTAATGTGCTGAAGATAAATGATGAAGAATTGGTGACTGTAAGCCGTATGTTTGGTTATCCGGGTATCGACTTGCAGGATAAATGCTGGATTCTGCTGGCAAAATATAACTTGAAAATGTTGATTCTGACCTGTGGGGTGAATGGCAGCTATGTCTTTACTCCGGGCAATGTGTCTTTTGTAGAAACTCCGAAAGTAGAGGTTGCTGATACGGTAGGTGCAGGGGATTCGTTTACAGCTACATTTGTGGCTTCTATCTTGAAAGGAAAGACGGTACGTGAAGCACATGAACTGGCTGTGGAGGTCTCTGCATTTGTATGTACTCAAAATGGAGCCATGCCTGAATTTCCTCTGTATTTAAGAGATAAAATGTAAATAATAAAAGGTTTATAAGTTTGTATTTTTAGTTTAGGTTAGATTTGAAAAGTATGCGGTTTGGGCTGTGACGGCTGAAACCGCATTTTTATTGTTTAATAATAAAGAAAAAACTCTTTCTGATAGAGAAGCTTTCCTTGCTTTGATATATCTTTGTAAGGTTAACTTAATATGAATTGCATGAAACATCGCTGGCATAGATATCTTTTGTTATTTTTCCTTGTGTGTTTGTCAATGGCTTGTGACAGAAGAAAGCCTAAATATATTATTGGAGTTTCACAGTGTAGTAATGATGAATGGCGTGTGCAGATGAACAAAGAAATTCTGCGCGAGGCTCTTTTTTATCCAGAAGTGAAAGTTGATATTCGGCAGGCTCAAGACGACAATCAGCGGCAGATAAATGACATTAAAGAGTTCATCCACCAAAAAGTGAGCCTGATAATTGTTGCTCCTAATGAGGCAGGAGCGATAGCGCCGGTACTGGAAGAAGCATACGAGGCTGGTATTCCCGTAGTACTGGTTGACCGGAAAATTCATTCTGACAAATATACAGCTTATGTAGGGGCAGATAATTATGAGGTCGGGAAAAAGGTCGGTGAATATATTATCAATGTGTTGCATGGGAATGGAAAAATTGTAGAGATAACAGGGCTGAAGGCATCGACTCCGGCTGTGGAACGGCATCGGGGAATGATGGATGCTTTGAAGGCCGCACCGGGCATAAATGTGGTGGCTTCTGCGGATGCCGGTTGGTTTAAGGATAGAGCCCGTATGGTGGTGGATACTATTT
>OHJS01000194.1_pt1 | contig 44997 bp, 45 predicted proteins | sample 1568661 | NCBI WGS metagenome assembly OHJS01 (sample SAMEA3879603, study PRJEB24766) | human gut metagenome | biome: human-associated habitat; feature: feces | place: USA | collected 1985/1987 | reverse complement strand
CACAACGCGATTGCGGCGTATTGGAATGCGTATCTCAATAACCGTTTCGGTGCAAAACTCGAGCTGACAGCCTATGACGTTGCCCGTATGATGGCATTGTTCAAGGATGCTCGACTCGACACTGCCCCGTCGATGGACAGTTTTGTCGATAAACAGGGGTACAGCGGGATTGCTTTTACGTTGGCAATACGTCGTGGTATCATCCCTCCGACAGACGAGCTCGCATCGTACAGCCGGATGAAAGCTGAAGAGATGCGCAAACGTGGGGCAGGGCCTCGAGAATGACAAAGCCTGTATGTTCTCTCAGCGCGCGCAGTATATCGCGGCTGCTGTCGTGCGCCCCTGATATCCAACGCCTCGTCGCCTTGATGGTAGAGAAGCAAGAGATGGACTTCGCTATCATCGAGGGGCATAGGGGTAAGGAAGCTCAAAACGCAGCGTTCGAGCGCGGCGCCAGCAAAGTGCAATTCCCCAACAGCAAGCACAATACCTATCCATCTCAAGCATATGACAGGGTTCCATATCCCATTCCGAGACTCCCTTCCGGAGAATGGGATAGCGAAAGCCCCCTGTGGGATAAACTAGCAGAGCTCGAACGCCGATGCGCCGATGAGCTCGGTATTAAAATTGAACAGGGGATACGATGGAAAATGAAAGACAAGCCACATACGGAGTTGGTGCAGTCGTAAATCCAGCGTGTGTTGACACGGTTGTGTTGACTGCCGTTGTAAGGGGTATAGAGTTTGGGTTGATAACCGCAGCTTTGTATCTCTTACTCGGCAGCCCGTGTCCGAGCGTTTGGCGCAGGCTGTACAACGCTCTTTGGATTATCATCAACGCAGTAGTGTTGACTCTTATGTTTGAAGCAATGCAAGAACCCCTTGGTTCACGTGCCGATTATCTTGAACCTGTTGTAATTTGCTGTCTGAGTGCTTTTCACAGTACGTGGCGCTCAGTGTTGAGTGCTTTGGTTGAGGGTATTCTCACTCTCGCAAAGCAGATTTCAACTGACCCGTTGCGCGTGGTGTCTAAGATAAAGCGGGTTATACAGAATAAGGAAGAACCGTATGATTAGCGTTTTTATTGTTTGTACTGTAGCCAGTGCGAGTGTGTATTATGTTCGAGTGCGGAAGTACCCAAAGCGTTTCTGCTCTTTGGACAGACTGAAAGCAACGTGCTGGTTTATGATAGGGCTTAGCTGTTTGGCTCAACAAGTAACAGCACTTTATGTTTCTGTGGGGCTGTTGGCGTTGGCAACGTCGTCAAGAACAGTCTTGCTAGCAAGTCAACTCTATGTAAGGGCGAAGCGTGATGCAAAAGATTGTAATTATAACCGCGGTGTTTGTGGTTCTGCTGTCAGTGATATCCTGCCAACAAAAGACCATTAACGTGAAGGAGAAAGAAATTGAAGAAGCTACTAAGCGTATTGAGGTTTTGTCGAAGGACATTGTCGCACTTAATCAGGTGGCTAAGGAGCGAGAGGCGAAGATACTACGAATCGAAACTGCGCTCGAGCAAGCAAAAGCAGACCTGCGACCAACAACAAACGAGGAAGAAACGTATCTTACCACTGTTGTTCCTCGCCGTCTTGTGGAGTGGTTGCGCATCGGAGGACGTGACGGAATCGAAAAGGGCAGTGCCGTATCAACTGCTGGCGGTTCATAGCACTGGTGCACCTGAGGCGATTGACACAAACCGCGACTTGATGCTCTATGTCAAAGAGCTTCAGGCGAAGGTTCTACAATGCAATGCGGACAAAGATGCGTTGCGAACCTACCTCGAAAAATCATATTGACTTTGTGAAAGTTTTAGAGGTAGGATAGGTACAATGAAATAACAACGGAGGTTATTATGGTAGCAGCAGCAGCGGCGGCAGCAGCACCTGCCGCAGGAGCAGCGGGAGCAGCTGGTGGAGCAGCAGGAGCGGCGGGTGCCGGAGCAGCCGGTGCAGGTAGTGCCGGTTTAGGCTTAGCCAGTGGCGCCGCAAGTATCTTATCTTCCATAAAAGGTAATTACTCAAAACAAAATCAGACTAAAAAAGGCTATGAGCAAGTAAGCGGTTCTTCTCAAACAATGACAGATGAAGAACGCGCACAGCTTTCTAATCTCGTTATGAGCTTGGTTGGTGGTGTCAGCGGTCAAGACGGTTTAGGAGGTCTGCTTTCCGCACTAACGCAAGGCGGTGCAGGATTGCAGTCTCAGATGTCTGAAATCATTGCAGGCAGAGAAAAACTTGCTCGACAGAATATGAACAATCAGCTTGAACAGTATGCCGCAAACACAGCCACAGGAACAGGGTCTACGTTTAACACTCTGATGCAAGCAATGCAGGGCAGGGCTATGTCAGAGGCTGAGACACAGTTGCAGGGACAGATGGCTGAGCTGACAGCAAACTTGCAGCAACAGGCTTTCCAACAACAACAGCAAGCCGCCGCAACAACGTCTGATGTCTTGACTCAACTGTTGAATGTTTTGCAAGGAGCATCCAGAGAATACAATCAGACGACTATCGGAAATAAAAAGACTACTGCTTCTGGCTTTACTCTGGATAAATGATGAGGTACAACAATGCAGAATAACGAACAAAAACAATCGCAGTCTAGCACTGCCAACTCTCAGGCTGGGGTGTCCGCATCCCAGCCTTCTTCTGTATCTGCACAGTACGAACAGAACAGAACACAGTTTATGAATCCGGCGGCACAAAAGGCTGTTGACAAGGCGTTCCAGCAATATGACACGCAGGCGAATGTTCAACAGACGGCGTTGAGCCAGATTGCAAACACGAATGCTCAGCAGATAAACGAGGCAAATCTGGCACAACAAGAAGTTATCCTTGCAACGCAACGAGAAATGGTTGCCAATATGCAGGCGCATAATAAGGCAAGCAAGGAGAATAACGCGTTTGCAGACCTTATAGGGTATATGTTTGGTGGAACGAATAACAGGTTCTACTATGCTAAGCGTATCGAAGAACAGCAGAACGCTATTCAGATTATGCAGGGAAACATTGCCAGCAACCTGACGTATTCGTCTGCCGCAACGGAAAGTGCAAAGGATATCTTTGCAACGACGAAAGCCTATGCAGAGATGGGACAGCAAGAGGCTCTTAAGCTGCTCGAACTGCAGATGAAAGATGCAAACAGGCGACAGAAAGAGAACAGCGATGCTTTGGGATGGGCACGGCTTGCCCTCGACCAGCAGAAGTTTGCTTATGAGCAGGGTAAAGATGTGAGGGATTTCAATGAGCAACAGCGCATCGATACCCTAAACCGTTTGAGCAAATCCGGTGCAGAGGCTGTTATGTCTGCTATGAACAACGGGTCTATCAACGAACAGGATGCTCGTATGTTGCTTGCCTCGTTTGCAAAAGAAACGCCTGACCAGACAGGGAAGCCTGAGGACGTAAAGGCGCTGGCGGATACAGTGTTGACGACTGAGTTCTCGAAGCAGCATAATCTCGGCAAAGGCGCTATGCTTGCACTGTCGACTGCTGTTTCAAGCGTTGACCAGTTGCCCAAGCTTCAAGCTGAGGTGTCGAATGCCCGCAAGACAGGAAAGAATGTCATTCGCGTCGGAGGCTTTGCCGTTCCTGTGCAAGCTGTACTCGATATGCAAGATGCGATGAATGCAAAACTGTCAATCGACAAGACGAACCAAGAGGCTGCTATCGGCGCGATACAGATGAACGTTACGAAAAGCGCACGGGCTGTGCCGAGAAAGGTCAACCAGTTGGATACGATTCCGCTGTCGACCGCCGATAAGCAACGACTGTCCACCAACCTCATCTTGCAAGAGAAGCTGGCGAATGGTATGAATACCTCGTTGCAAGGGATAGGGAAGGAAGTCCTTGCCCAGCAATCCAGTGCGGTTTTGAACGAGGAAGATGCGTTGTTGACAGATGCTTTGCAACGCACAGGCTTATCGCAAGTACAGCAAACGGCGTTCAAACAGCTCTATAACGATGGGCGCATTCAGGCTAAGCAGGCATACGATGTTATCGTTGAAAACGGTGCGGCGAATTATACGAGTGCATCGCCTGTGTACGCCAACACGATGGAAACGCTGTATAACAGTATTCTGAAGTCGGAAGGCGCTGCGGCTGGCTTGGATAGCAAAGGCGCGCTTGACAGAACGAAGCTCGAAAACATCGGACAGTATCTGCTCGCAGGTACGTCAATCTCGTTGCTGGACAAGAACACAAACCGTGCTGTGATAATGCGCAGGGCGATTGAAGATGCGGGTGTTACGAACAGACTGCACGCCAACATCGTATCCAACACAGCGCAGTATCTGAAAAACAGTCTTGCAGTTTTGCTGAATATGCCAGTCAACGCAGGCAGGATGACATCGTCCGAGTTTATGCAAGCGGTTAAGACGAATATCGAAAACGATGCTACCGGTGCGAAGCGTATGCTCGTTCAGGAATTTTTTGCGAACGCAGAAAACGCTACCACGCTGAGAAACACATCGCTCGATACCGCGTTGCCTGCTACGGTGGACGAAGGCTCGTTGTTCACGCTGGCTTTCGGAAACACAGACCCTTCTGTTTACATTTCCAAGATGTCGGATATTGTGTTCAACAGCTATGCAAGAGAGTTCGGCTTTCCGTCCGGCATCGAAAGCCTGCATTCTGCTCGTGCGCTTCCCACTCCTACGAAGCCGCCTGCGGATATCATAAACAATGCTATTGGAGGATAGTATGGAAAAAGAACCTATTGTACTTGACGACATTGCTCAGGGGACATTCACAGCCCCTGACAATGAATTCGCCAGCACTGTTATGCAGCAGATGGTACCGAATGTTGGTGCCGCTCCTACTGCACAAGACGTTCAGGCTGTCGTCGGGGAACGTGAAGAAGATAAAGGCGACTTGCTGGATAACATTCAGAACCTTATTGTCAATACGTCTAAGGGTGTGCTGAAGGAAGCGGCGAAGATTGGCATCGGTATCACAGATGGTTTCTTCCAAGCTATCCCCGGAATGGACTTTGTGGACGCGGACTATATGGCGAACCATTTGCAGTCGTTGCTCGGAGATGAGGTAGCTGCCTCGTACCGTAACCACCGTGATGGGTATAAGATGGCAGGTGAGATAACTGCTATTATGGGTGCGGGGGCTGCAGGAATGGGCGCGGCGAACTGGTTGCGACAGGCTGCTATGTCCAAGACTGCACTGTCCTCGCCTTGGCTGTTCGGATTGACGAAGGCTATACGCGGTGCGAAGACGATGGACGCGGCGTTGAAACCTACGCTTGCGGCATCCCGCATCCTGTCCCGTACGGGCGTTACGAAGTTCTACAACCAGCCGATTATGAAGGAAGCATTGTGGAAGACCGTAAAGGCTCGCGCTGGTGGTGTTCTGCTGGAAGAAGCTTTGACTGGCACGTTGATGTATGGCGCGATGTCAAGGTCTCAGATGACGAAGGGTTGGAGTGTATCGGATTACTATAATCCGGGGTTACTCGGCGCTTCTGTTATGGGCGGTGTGGAGGCTTTGCAGCTCACGTCCGCGTTGCGGAAGGTAATGGCTAGGACTGCGGCGGCGAGCAAGTCCAGCATCACGAAGTTCAACAATGGCATTGATGGACAGGCGATTGTCGAGATGCCAGAACTGCGCGGTGCAAAGCTGTTCCGCGAAGGCGCTGAGATTGAATATCTCAAAGCTGAACGTGAGTCCGTTGCGGCAAAGCTGGCAAATCCTGCGAATGCTTCTCAGTCTCCGACAGAGCTCTCCACCCGTGCCAGCACGATTAACTCGTATATGTCCCAGCGCGTGATGGCTCAGGACAAGACGATGCAGAAGATTGCTATGGACACACCGGAGTATCTCGGAAACGCTACGAGTGCTGTGAGGGTGCAGGATGCAGACGAGCTCGATGCTTTGCGTAGGTACTTTGCTGAAGACCCTGCTGCTGCTATCACTGTTCGGTCTATCGAGGAGTTCCAAAAAGAAGGACAGTTTTCGTTTGCACAAAAGGTTCAAGCCAGAAAGGACAGCGTTGACGGCACAATTCGTGAACTTGAAAACAAGATTTACGATGACAAAGCAACGCCTGTCGAGAAGGCTAAGTATAAAAAGCTGATGGAAACGAAAGGAAAGCTTGCCAATCAAAAGGCGGTTGTTATTTCTGAATTCGGCGCGGAGGATATAGACTCGTATCGTTCTATCTCTGTTGACGCAAAGACAGTGCAGAAGAGAACTATCGCCAAGCGTTCACAGCGTGAGATGGCAGAGGCGTTCAACAAAGACCCCAAGACGGCAATTCGTGTATTCAACGACCTGCCGGAATTCGTCACCAAATCGCACGCCTTTACAGACAAAGCGTTTGAAGACGAGATGATTATCTGGCAAGACCTGCGTAATCGCGGCGCCATCGTTCCCAAGAACCTCTCATCTGCCGACTTCGGCGGTGTCAATGTTCCTAAGAACGTATCCACGCGCAGCATTGTTGAAGCTCAGCCGTATCAATTCCTCGATGCGTTGGTGTCGAACTATGATACAGACGACGCAGTGCGCAGGTTTATGGACTCCGCAGGGCTTTCCAAGAGCAGACTCGCCGCGCTGTCATTCGAACGCAAGATGAATCGCATGGTTGAGTATCTCAAAGCTGTCGATGCAGAGAAGGTGTCGCCGATGGACGGACTGTCGTTGAACAAGTTCTTCAACATCAGCAATATGAGCATCGACTCTTTGGCGAACAAACTGTCAGCCGGTATGCGCTTCTTGAATGCCAACGGTATCAAGACGATGGTGAAAGACCTTGAAAGCACAGGGGTTGACTTCGAGTCCCTCATCGGACCGATGGCGCAGAAGGGTATGAAGGACTTCAGCAAAGTCGTTGTATCGGAGGCTGTTCCCAGCAACACGCATATGATGGAAGCTGCACGGGCTAAGGCTATTGCCGCTGAGGAATCAAAGCTCAGTAACCTGTCGAAGTCTTCCGTGCTGTCTGTCGTAACAGACACATACCAGAACAATCCGAACCTCGTCGCTGAGGTCAGGAAGGTTGGTATGTTGGCTGATGAAGCTGTCAGAGGCAATACGTTCTTCTCGCAGTCATTCGCTGCAGGTGCATCTGCTCCGTTGCGTGCTGCTCAGGAATTCAACGGACGTGTCACTCAGCAAATCCAGCTGAAGGTGAACGCTGTTCTCGAACCTGCAAACGCTGCTACTGCAAAGCTGATGGACCCAGCAAACAAGGGTGACCTCATCAACTATGCGATGGTACGACACTCGTTGCGTGAAGGCTGGGAGGTTCTTCCTGACCCTGCTACGCTGCCGGACGGTACGAGAGCTCTCGTCCTCAATCCGCATAGCAAGTTCAACAAGAAGCATTGGAGAGAACGCTTCGGGGAAGAGATGCCCGAAGAACTGCTCGAAGATAGCATCGACGAACTCGCCCCTGTTTATCTGCCTTCTCCGAATGAGAAAGTTCCGCTGTCGATTTCCGAAAACGCGTTTCAACTCCTCGCCGCTATCAAGCGCGTAGGACACGAAGCGTATGTTGCGGCAAATGCGGTTCGCAGGGCAAACGGGGTTTCCGAGCTGGCGCATCGCGAATGGTGGGTTCCGCCTGCTATGGTCAAACGCTCAGAGAACCTGACGTTCCTTGCGGATGACACAGGCGCTATTCGCTATTCCTTCACCTCGAAGGAAGCTGCCGAGAAAGCCTTGCGCAACAACACTGGTATGCACATCGTTACATACGAAGCGTTGAACGAGTACAAGGCTATTCACGGAGATACCCTGTTCGAGATTGGAAAGTCGATTGACGATATGACGAAGGAAGGAACACGTGCTGGTAAAGCAAATGCCAACATCGTTGACTACTCCACCGCATCGTTGAAAGACGACTTGCACGAGTTGAACAGTTCGTTGCAAGCCTCTGCCCGTCGTTCTATCCTCAGCCTGTTCGAAGACAGCTGGGAAGAAGCGGATATGATGATGAGCGTTGCTGGTGCTACGTCGAAAGAGAACAACGTCTGGACACGATATGCTCGCGGGCTTACAGGCTCCAGCACGTTGATGCCCGGAAGCGTTCTTGGTCGGTTGAATACAACTGCAGAACTCGCGTTCTCAAACGCAGTCCAAGCATTCGTCAATCTCGGAGAAACCCTAGCAACGGGTTACGACAAGGCGAACAGAGCTGCGATGATAAAACGCGATTACGATGCGTACTGCAAAACGATTGGTGCGGAGTACAAACCGTTCTCAACTGCTACGGAGTTCCTCGAGAAGACCATAACAGACAAGAGCGTTTTGTCGAAGTACCTTCCTCGTCATCTGCGCGAAGCTGCCGCTCAGCTCAATATGCTGACCACGCTCGTAACGTATCGTATCTCTCTGCTCAGCACACCGCTGATTAACTTTGCATCTCTCATTGCGACAACCCCTCAGGTTGTTTCGATGGCAAAGCGGATTGACGGTGAGTCGCTGGCTGAGTACAGCGTTCGTACAGGCACGTTCTTCGACAACATCAACGAGAACACAAAAGTCTTCAGCCCGTTCAAGCTGATGACACGCGTGTTCAAAGAGATGTTCACAGAGGAAGGAAAGAAGATATATCGCAAGGCTCGACAGAGCGGCGTTATCTCTCTGACCTCAGAAGAACAAATCGCATCGTTGACCAACATCGACTTGCTCGACAAGCCCAATATGACGAAGGCACTGTCACTCGCCAACAAAGCCTCTATCTTAACGGAAAGGTCGGAAGAGTTCTCGCGCGCACTGTCCTATCATATGGGGTATACGCTGGCGAAGAATGGCTTAGGGTTGACGGACGAGTCTGCAATCGATGGGTTCGCTCGCTGGTTCACGAACAGCAACGTGGGTAACTACCTGCCGCAAAACAAACCGCGCATATTCCAAGGCGCACTTGGTATGCCGCTCGGTCTGTTCACAACCTTTATCCAGAACTACAACGAACGTCTGCTGTGGTTCGTAGAGGAGAAAGGATTGCGTCACGCTGCAGCATCGCTAGCCACGCAAGCCGCGTTGTTCGGCACAAAGAGCCTTCCGGGTTCTGAGATGCTGACGAACATTATGACGCCGGACAGCGACCCCGGGGCACGGTTCGAAGACAAGCTTCGGCTGTCGATGAACCCCGACATCTACCAGTGGATATCACAGGGTACGTTGACAAACCTTCCGAAGATGTTCGGTGCTGACGAAGGCATCGCTCTCTATACGAAAGGTGATGTCAATCCTCGTATTCCGCTTGTCGATGGCATTCAGTCCCTTCCCTCTTTCACTGCATTCAAGGCTATGAAAGATTGGATTGGCGGTATGCTGACAGGGCATCCTATCGACGCAACCGCGCAGTATGCTCCGAACAGGCTGTTACGCTCTGCCACAGAACTCGTTCTTGGTAAATCGTTGGACAGGCAAGGCACTGTTATAAACGACGACCTGCAAACGATAGAAGGCGTGACATCTCGTTTGTTCGGTGTTCGTACGCAGTCTGAACAAGAACTGATGGAAGCCAGCTGGACAACGTCGAATATCCAACGTGAGCAGAATGCTATGATGGATAAGGTACGTGCGAAGATTCGTAGCGCGGCTCGCCACAATTCTCTCAGCAGTACAAAGCTGGCAGAGATTGCTCAGGAAGCCATCAACGCAGGGTATAACCCTCAGGCTCTTGGAAAGCTCATAGCAGAAAACATCGAACGCGGTTTGCACAGCAAGTACAAATTCCAGTTCGAGAAGATGCTCAAGTCCAGCAATCCTGACGAACAGCGCAACGTCATTCGTTTCTTACATAGTATGCTAGCAACTTGGGATACTGTCAAGGAATAGCAGAAAAACAAAAAGGGCGGTACGGGGAACTCAATCCCTATACCGCCCTTTCGTTTGTCTGTAGTGAACCGAAAAAGCTACAGAACAAAACTGTCAAGCCAATTCTCGTAATCACGATTTGTCTTGGCTTTATATTCTTTCTCTTTGTCTTTGTAGATGATTAGCGTTCCTGCTTTGTCGCTGTAGGATTCGTCAATAACCCCTGCGTCTTTTAACTCAGCAAGTGCGCTGGCGAAGTCCGCCGCTCGCAAATCCTTATACAGAATCTTCTGCAAGACGTTACGCTGTACAACACCTGTCGTACGCAGGAAGTCCACCATTCTCTGTTTCGCAACAGCCAACGGCGACATACCATATTCGCCCAACGCATCGGACATAAACACTTCCGTGTGCGAAAGCAAACGATGTGCTTCTACGACATCAAGTGGCATTATGTACTGAGAGCCCCTGCCTGCGCATAGCGCCATCGCTGTCTTTATCAGATGCGTATGCCTTCGTTCCATATAGTGCAGGAAACGAGGGTCGTCAATCTCAACACGCGTACCATACAACTTGTCGAGATACTCAGCCGCTTTCTCATCTTCCTGAAACGGACCGACCATATCATACGCTATCTTCTTAATCCTGCGACTGATTGCATCCGTTGCGTTTTCATCGAACGGCTTCGGACGCGCAATGTTCTTATACTTCTTTGTCGCGTGTACCAAGATGATACGGGACATAAAGCCCTGTCCGACAGCTTCCGGAGGAAACGCCGTTGCGATAGACGTCGGTGTCGTACCACCGATAATGGACATCAATCCGTTTCGTACAGACAGCTGGCTTTCTTTCAGCTGGTAGGAATAGTCCTCTCCGTCCCACATCTTCGCAAGGAACGTAATCAGCTCAAGCGCATTGTGTCCTATGAAAGTATTGAACTCACTCGCAACGGCATACATCGTCGTAAGGTCTTCAGGATGCATCGCGGGTTTTATCTCCGTGTTTAGCATTGCATCTACTGTCGATGCGTTACCCACGCCACGCGATAACATATCCAGCTCTGTCAACTTATCATCGTCTATCATATCCTCCTCAGCCGTCATAGCTCTAATGAGTCCTTGACGCTGTGCACCTGTGTCATCAGGCGCGATACGAACAGACGAGTTCTTCTTCACCAAATTCGTTGCGATTGATATGGCTGTGGATTTACGGACACCCGGAGGTCCGACCAACAGCACGTACATATTCGGGTAAATCTTTGTGTGCCCAAATGGAAAGTAGCACCTACGTCCTAAACAAGCACTAATGCCCGACAGTATACTCCAGATATGGAACAGTCGCGGGCTTTCTGTATCTTCGACATAGCTAAGATACTGCTTGAGGAACGGGTGTTCCGGCACGAAATCATTGGCATTTGTCATATTCGGTTCTCGGTTCTTTCGGTTCTAAAATAAAAGAGCAGGCAAAGCGTTAACCCTGCCTGCTCCCGCAATTAAGCTCCGTCCTGCAACTGAGCGAACGCAGCTTCAATTTCATAAGCGAGTTTGATACGGTATTCCGCAGGTGCAATATCGAAGCCCGGAGGCGGTGTTACCGCATTTTCCGGAACAACAAATTCTTTGCCTACTTTCTGCACAGCCAAAAACTTGTACAGTTCGGTGAGGTTTGCATCTTTAGTCTTACCGTAAGTCCCCAACGGGGCTTCTTTCAACGTAGCCATATATGACCTCCAAAAACAAGATAGTGTTCGTTGGACTATGCCAGTATATTATAACAACTGGTTAAGTCAACCATAATTTTCTGCGGCTTTCTTCAAACGAGGCTCGTATCTTTTCGTGATTAAAAGCCTCACCGCGTTTATGCCCTACCATTCCTTTCTTCCAGCAAAGCCCTACGTCCGCCTCGACAGGCACAACGAACGTACGACCTTTATAGGTAATAGGCTGTTCCATCACGTCCATCAAGCGGTCGAGCAGTTCAGGTTTGTCCTTAGGGACATAGCCGATAAGACTGTCGTGAACCTGAAGACGAACCTTCAAACCCGCATCGTAGAGTCCTGACTTGTAGAAGTAACGAAGCAAAGCATTGTTGATATTCCCTGCCGTTCCGCCTTGCCCATAGTAGGAAGACAACGAACGACGAGCCCCTGCATCTTTCTCAAGGTTTGCGAATATCTTCAACGTTCTGTCGAAACAACAGGTTGCAAGCCCACCTGCCGCACGAACTTCTTTCCAACGAGTATCGAACGTTTCCTTCAGCTTAGGATACATACGATAGTATTCGTCCAAGAGATACTGCTTGCAGAAGTCTGTACAATCCCGCATATTCCAATCCGTTGTATCAAACCCAAGAGCTTTCGCAGATGCCACCACAGACTTATGACCCATAATCGTGTACAACGTATGCTCAGTCATCTGATAGTTTGCACCGTGAGATGCCTTCTTGGTGTTGGAACGAACGCCGATGATAGGGTCTTCCACCCACGCTTCGTGGTTCTTCTTTCCTTCCATCAACTTATCGTACGGAATTTTGAACAAGAACTCTGCGTGGATACAGTGCGTATCCTTCGGCGATAGAACGGTCTCAATCATTCTTTCGTCCTCGCAGTCAAACGCCACGAAGTACGCATCGGATTGTGAATAGTCCACGTCGAACAGATAGTACCCTTCGGGCGGGATGAAGATATCGCAGATTTCCTTCGGAAGATTCTGCGGGTTTGTTCCTACCCAGAACGGATGGTTGCCGCCCGACGCACGCCCTGTGATTGTTCCTGCCGCATTGAGGTTGTACATATAATAATCGCCAATCCCCAACGAAACGTTCTTACCTTCTTTCTCAATATACTTCGAGTAATTGTTCGCGGGTTTCTTCGTTTCCCAAATCTTCTCAATTATCTTCTCGTATACTGGGTGTTGAAGCATAACAAACTTAAGGGCTTTCTCATCAGTCGACCTATCCTTCCCTCCTGCAACGTGATGCTGTCGCGCTTGCAAGACATCGTACAACAACGATGCTACCTGATTGCTGGAGTTCGGATTGAACTCAGGGTCATCAATCATAATCCGCAGTTCTTTCAACGCGTCTTCCGATTGTTTCTTCCACCGCATACCGTGCAACGAAAGAGCACCCAAGTCCATCTTCAGTCCGTTCATACCCATCGACATAAAGCACATCTGCAAGGGGAACTCGACAGCGTAATTCACTGCCGCCCACTTGTTCGCGCGGTATATCTTAAGAACACCGATGCAAGACATCAACGTGTAATAGCAATCTCGTGCGCAATATGCCCAGTAGGTTTCCTGACCTTCTGCGCTTACAGGTACACCGTGCGATGCCTTACTCGTAGCGGCTTGCTTTTCCTCCGCCGTCCCTTTGATATCGTCCTTCCAATATTCTACGTCGTCAACGCAGAGTGCTGAGATACGATGCAACGCGTGTTCCAACTCTGCATACAGGGCATTGAACAGGTGCATCGTATCAAGGAAGTAGTTATTCAGCACAATCTGATAGCGAAGAAGATGCGCCGCGTCATACGTACCGTTCTGCAGAATCTTCGGAATATCCGATTCGCAGATGTACTTAATCGTGCTAATCGCATCTTCTAAGCCTCCCTCTTCCTTACGCCAAAAGTTGTAGTTCTCAACGTCTTGACTGTCAGCCAGCGGGATTACTGTCGTGAACACCTTACCGTTCTTAAGATAGAACGCAAAGCCTTGACACGTAATCACCGTAGGCCACCCTGCGGTTTCAATATCCGTTGCGATGAACTCAGTCATAGGAAGGACTGTTTCACGAATGAACTTCAAATCCGCACGCGTTCTCACAGGTGCATATTCAAAAGACGCAGGAACGAACTGCTTTCCCAACGCCCAACGAAGTGCTTTCTTGATATCATTCTGCAAGAGGAACATAGCCTCAGGCACGAAGTTTATCCTTGCAACATCTTCGATAGGAACGCAACGAACAACACGTCCGCCCTTTGTCTTATGCTTATACGCTGAGCCTCTGCATGTGTTCAACGACCACTGTCCCGTCAAGTGGAACAAGGCAATCTCCGATGCAATCAGCACAGCGTCTGCTTTGAACGAATCAATGACGTTATCTATGATTGACACAATACTCTTATCCCGTGTCGTAGATTTCTTGCGAACATCATACGTCAAAGGAAGGCGCGCACGCTGAGCGATGTTAGGATACATAACGCACGACGGAGGAATCCCCATCGAGTCCAATATCCTGCCCAGTGCGGCAACCTTCTTGTTAGAGTATTTATAATCAATCAGAACTACTAATCTCGGCATAAGAGTTTTCTCACTGTTTTCTTGACAGAAAAGTATTTGCGGTCATTCGCTTCACTCTTCTTGCCAACGTTGAATTCGGACACCGGACGGAAGTAACCCATCACGCGTGTCCATATTTCGCACGGCTGTCGTTCTTTATCGTCCAGCTTTACGACTTCTTCTTTGGTGCTTTCGTCTGTCATTCTTTCGTAACACCTCCTTTCACAGAAACGTATACGAGAAAGGAACAGAAAAGCCAAAACCCGAACCACGAAAGGTCGATGTTTATGATGAATTCACACGAGGGTGTTAACATTTATCAGTCCCTCCTTTGTTAATTCTCTGAAGCGTTTTCTTACGAGTTTCTTTGCTTCAGCCAATCTGCTCGTGTTTAAATTTTCTGTTATGCTTGTGTTGGGATTTTGCTTCTTCCAGTTTTCGGCATCTGCATCACTGTCAAACACGTACACGAATGTATCTCCGAGTATCTCAGTCTTAATAACATACACGCCGCGTTTCTTCTGTTCAATCTCGTTCATCGTCTTTCTCACACTCAAACAGGACAGCTATCACGTTGGGCACTGCCGAATAGAACGACAGCCATTGAGGTAAAGAGGTAGCATCGTTGCTTCCACTGATTTGGCTATCGTCGACCTCTACCCACTGATAACCGTCCTGTGTCTTCATAAGCTCAACAATCTTGTAACGAATTCGCGTTGACCCTTGCTGGAGCTTCCCCTGTTTGCTTATCGAATATCCCATAGTTTCGTTGTTCCATACTCGGTGTTACAAACTTCGGTATCCTGTCATAGTGACTTGTCGTGATGCATTCCTCTATGCGAGGAAGATAGCGGAAGAATATCTCGTACCTACGCTTGTCGTAAGCCTTAATATCCCCTTTCGCATTCGCAACGTCCATCAACGAATGTGCAATCAAAAGCAGTTGTCTGCGCTGTGTCAATCCCAGAGGAATACGCTGTCCTTGTTTCGTATATTCCTCTGCAAGCTTCTTAAAATCTTGCTTCGTGATATACATCCACGAGCCGATATAAAAATCAGTACGTGCCATTGTAGTCCCTTTCATCTCTGAAATGCTGGAACGTTGGAGCTCTTGGCTTATCCTTATTCCCTACCTGCATATAGCGATACGTCACAATGCGATTGAGGTATTGGTCAGGGTTGTCCCAGATGTGTTGTTTCTGTGCCGCAGAGAGCCTGCCCGTTAGGTTGAAGACAACTCCAGTCTTCAAATCACGCACGATGAAAGCTCCGAGTGTGCTCTTTCCGATGAGCCCTTCCTTCGCTGTCGAGCGTTGCGTGTAACCTAACGGACTGTCTGTCGCTTCGTTTGTGTTTTCCTGCGCTTCAGTGAAGCCGATAATCTCAGCTTCGGCTGTCAAGAAATATTTCATACGAAGCAAGTATTGCTGTTTCTCTGTCGAACGCCCGTACTTGTACAGTCCCATTGCAGAACGGAATATCAATCCTTCCATTTCAGGAAATGGATATCCGTCCATATTCTCACGAAAGAATCCTTCAATCTCATTCCTGCGTTCATAGGCAAATTCGCCATTACAGAATGTTAAAGACCGTGCAAGCTGCACGCGTTCGTGCGGATATCGGTTAGCATATAACTGCAGTGTGCGAAGTCTGTTCTGCTGTTGTTCGTTTGGCTCTATGATATCGTAGACATAGTACGTGAAATCAGGTTCGCCGTCGCGTGACATAACCGCGCTGGTAGTATCCTGAAACGTATGCCCAACGATGAGTTCACCGTCCGCATCGTATTCCAACCGCGCTAACTGTTCACGAATGTACTTATTCGGAATCTCTCTTCCCGACGCTGTGATGGTAGTACCCGCGATGACAGAACAACGAATGCCATCGAACTTACGCTGTACGATAACACCCCACTTGAAGTTATCCCGCACGAAGTCCCAGTCAATAGTACCCGCGGCTGGTTTCATCGGCTTGAATAATCCTTGTTTCAGCCACGCTTTACTTTTTTCTGCCATCTTTCCACCTCTTTATTCTAAGTTTAATCTTCCATTTCATCTTCTTCCAATGCACAACGATGAAGCGTATGTAATCAAACATACCTGCGCATAGCATAGTTATCGCATAGTTAAGTCCTATGATGATGAATGTCAGTAGTATTATTTGAAAAATATGTAACATATCCTCTAAGAGAGTTGTGTCTTCTTTCATCTCAGTTTCCTGCGTTTGTTATTCTCAATCGAAGGGCAAGAAGTTTCCTCCCTGCCCCTCTGTTCAGAACAGCTTACGCTTTCTTCTTCGCGTTCAGCGGCATAATCGTATCCTGACGGACAGAACCGCGGCCTTCTCTGTTCAGCGTGTAGTCCAAGATGACTTCCTGACCCTTGGCTTGGTCGATGATGTCGTTGAACTTCGTGCTTGTGACGTTGAAGTTGCACGCTTTGAAGAATCCGAGCAATTTCCCGAACGTTTCTTTCGCGGTTTCGCCCTCGAACTTGACAATTTCAACGAACAGCTTTTTGCCTTCGAGATATGATTTTTCAATCGGCAAGTCCGTTTTCATCTGCAAGACTTCCGTGATTTTGAAAGCGAACTGGAATGATACGCCCGTGCAAGCGGCGCCCATGTCTTTGTTTTCGTAGTTGAACGTACGAGTATCAAAGTCATCGAATACCGTTCTGTAACGCCCTGTCGGAGTTTGTACCTTGACAACTGCGTTGTCTGCGTATTCGCCCATATCAACTTCCATCATTTCCGTCATAGACAGAGACGTGTCGCCGAATTCGATGTCGATGTTATTTACCATTTGTGTAGTCCTTTTCTTCATAGATGTTTGTGTTAGTAGTTATAGGTCAGAGTGAATTAGGCGCTTACCTACTCACTTCAACCCAGCTTTTGCAGGGAGTGCTAGACGCTGTGCGAGCTCCTCACCTGACAAGAATACGAATGCTTCGGAGTTGTATTCCGACGCTGTCTTGTTAGGCTTTGCGGCGCCCGCAAGCTCCATCACCTTCTTGTACGGCAAGTCCTCCCAGCGGTGTTCGGCTGGTGGGATTACCGTAGCACCGCCGTCCCTGCCTTCGCGCTTAGCGGTGCTTATCTTCAGTGTCGAGCCTGACACGTACGTATAGAGGCAAGCAGAGAATGCTCTTGCCACCTGCTGTCCGTGGTTGCTCGTTACTGAAACCGGTTGTGTGTGAATATCGAGAATCTTGTTTGGATCTTTGGGGTCTTTGACCGTAGACGTAACCTCGTGCCCAATCATTATTGTATTCACAACAGACGAAAGGGATTCCCAATACAGCAGAGCTTTGCTTGCCAATCGGTTCATAAATCCCCAGTCATCACGCTCCAACTTGTCACTGCTGTCAAGCGTCAGGTTGTTCATCTCAGCGTGCTTTGCTATGATAGAACGCGTTAACGCTGTCCAGCTGTCGAGGACGAGAACGTCGTTGGTCGTGAACTTCTTGGTGTCAATCACGCAATACCAATGCGTTGGGTCGGGCTTGTTCACACGCGGGTGTACGCGCTTTTCCGTCGCGTCCCAGATGAACTCTCTGCCTGTTTCGAACAGTGCCGCGAAGAAGCCTATTGCAACGACTTTGTCTGTCGTGTCTGCAATATCCAACACGCGAATGTTCTTCTTTCCCTCTGCGCTTATATTGCGCAATACCTCTGCGTTGCCGTCGCAGTCGAGTATGATGGTGTTATATCCTGCCTCTGCGGCGGTACCTGCGAACCACGTCTTCTTTGTCTTCGGCGGTCCGTAGATGAGTGTTGATATTGGTCGTTCGCTGTCTGCTAGGAACGGGTTTCCCATAGGTAGTCTCCTCTGTAAAGTTCGTTATTCGGAATGGTTATAAACTTCTCTGTCTTATTGTAGTCGTCGAGCAACGGAAGGTTATCGCGCATATCTTGCAACGATACACCGAAGTCATTCGCCGCTTGGTCAACGCCGTATTTCAACAAGCGTTTCATATCCAACGCGTCGCTGTCCTTCGGCACGAAGTACGATATGAACTGCAATGACAGTGCAAACTTTCGATACACCATCAATGCTTCAAGTGCGATACCACTGCATTTCATTTTCTGCTTTGGCTTGTTGCTGTGCTTTCGTGCGCCGAACGGCTTCTTCTTTTTCTTCGGTTGAACTAACGCCATTGAGAACCTCCGTAAGTCCTGCGTTTCTTCGCATAGGCTTTGGCTGAACGGAACGCTTCGTATTCCTGCGCCACGCGACTTTCGTCATAAGCAAAGAACCCTCTGCTTACCAAGTAGTCTGCTTGATGGCAGAAGTATTGCAACGCGGTTTCTGGCTTGGGCAATACTACCTTACTCATTCTGCTCATTGTCCACTGTCCCATATGCGTTGTTATCATACCGTATATTTCATCGAGTGTTTCTTTAGATACGCCTGTGCCTGTTTCTCCACCTGATTGTTCCCACGTTATCAGAAGAGCCCTTGCAGCGTATAACGGATGCTCGTGCTTCGTATAGGTATCAATCACAGGATAACCATACTTAGCGCAGTCGTGCAACAACAACGCGGCAATCACCTTATCGCTATTGTTTTGTATATAATAATGCTGGCGCAACTGCATCAACGATACGGCTACCAACACGGCAGCTTTCGTATGCTTAACCAGTCCGAGCTCGCCCTGTGCAAACGCGGGGTGGTACTTGCCCGTGCTGCTCGAAGGCTTGTCTCCGAAATACGGAACGCCATCGAGTGTATTCATAACGAGCCTTGCGATATTCTCATCTTCTATGAGTGCAATCTCGTCTTCAAAGTGTGAAGAATTTTTCATTTTAAACTCCTTTGTTGTCGGTACAATTTATTATAACAACAACAAAAATTTTGTCAAGTGTTTTATGACGCAAGGTTCACATTGATTGTGAACGCAGGCTCAAACCCTTCACGAGGACGAAGCATTCGTTCGCATTCCATCAATGCTTCTGTCGCGGTGCGGCTGTTTGCTTCACAGAAACGGAAGTACTTGCAGGTCTTACGAAACACCGTGCAATTCCCTCCGTTGCGTACATACGTACCGAGCATTTCCATCTGCACAATCGAATGTACCCAGATGAGCAAGCCTCGTATCCACGAAGCAACATCTTCCTTTGTCTTGCGATAGACGAACTTGTCTACCGTAGGGTTCGCAAGGGATATGACAGCTTCGAGATATGCAACGTCGAAGTCTTTGAGGTTCTCGTTTACGATATGCTCAACGACTAGTCCGTACGGCAAGCACTGGTTTGAGAACTTGTACTTAGCTTCGCGATTGAACGGCACGCTGGTTGTCGTCTTTATATCCACGACGAGATACTTAGCCTGAACCTTGTGCCGCATAATCGCATCGATGTATCCAATATATGAAACGTCGAACGGTGCGTCGAATGGAAGCTCAAGACGTATCTCGAACGGAACTTCTATGGCAGGCATCTCCTTGCCATCAGCGGTTACCACCGTTGCGAGCTCGTAGTCACGCAAGTGGTTGTTTGCTATCATCGCGTCGAGTGTTGCGTAGCAAGCTTCGAGCGTTCGCGTGTCCTCGCCTATCGAGAGTTGGTAGGGGTAGGCGAGGAGGAGCTTCTTATCGGCGGCTTGCACGTCGCCCGAGCTTAGGTATTCTTGGTACGCTTCGTGCAAGGCTTTGCCGCATTCAGTCGCCATCGTTTCTTCGCGCTCGTCGAGTTGATAGAACTTGTTGAACTCGAACTTACGTGGGCAGGATTGCAAGGTCTGAATGCTGGAGTGGGATAGGTATAAGCGTGGTTTCATTGCTTTCCTCAATGAATTGTTATCTTACCGTTGCGCAAGTCTGCAAGGTTGATGACGTTGAAGTTGTCGATTTCTTTGTCTTGCGTTGGGAAGGAGGTTTGTTCGCTGTCGGCTGTCGGCTGTCGACTGTCGGCTGGCGTTATGTCCACACCCAGAGCTGCGCCTGCGATAACGCGAATCAGTTCATTTATAGAGTTGCTGGCTTCTGTCTTGCATACGTTGTGCAGAGCGTTAAGCAAGCCTTCGTCTTGTGCTATAACAAGAAGCATAGCAAGCACGGTATGTTCTGTCGGCATTGAAGACATAATGCGAATGTTTCCCTTGTCGCACATTATGAATACGCTGTTTGTGGAAATCTCTTTTGTGAATTCACGCAATGCGTTCCAATCGTTTTCCATATTGCTCATTGTTTTTACTCCACCAAAAATTTAGAATAAGGGTTAAGGCGTATAGGTATGATAAACCCGTGCGCATTCAACGCAAGATGACCACGCCGTGCATTAAGTTTATTTATCAACCCGCGATAGGCACCGTGCCAGAAGTATGAATATCCTCTATCTCCCGAAGACGCAATAGGCTCGTTTGTTTCTGTGTCTATTATCGTCGGAATGATAATTCGATACAACATAATACCGTCATTACCGCGACTTACTTGTGTTACCAGTTCTTCAACGCCAAGCGTAGCTAATGCATCCGCCAGTCTGATAACGTTCTTTTCTGAATCCTCAAGCACAATCTCTTCGCGTTGCCTCAAGTCGAGTTCAAGATTTTCTTCATTGAACTTCTTCATCTTCTCGTCTATCATATAATATCCTCCGTTGGTTTGCAATATTCAAAGCAGGACAACCGAAGCTGTCCTACCTTCAATATTACTTGTTGAACTTACCGAGTGAGTTGAGCATCTTTTCTTCGCTCACTTCTTCGATTGTGTCATACGCACCTGTCGCTGTGATATACGGACGCGATTCCGTAGGTGTGATTTCTACCAGCGTTGCGATAACGGGTTCGCGCCGTTCGTCCTTGTTGCTGAACTGCCATACCTTTCCTATGGTATGTTTGCTTTCGTATAGTTTAGGACAAACGAAACGCCCTTGCGTCAAGATGATGCTGTCTTCGCCGTCGTAGTCGTCAATAAATTCGCGGAACATATTCGCGTCTTCTTTGTTCAACGCGTTCGTTATGTTCATCGCCTGCGCCATATCTGTATCGAAGACAATGTCGTCGCCTTCGAGTTCGGGTTCGTCGGTGGATACCCAAACCTCACCGTCGCATATCGTGATGATGCGGTACACGTCTTTGAACGCGTCGAGGTATTTCAACAGCATATAGCGGATTTTGATTTCATCTACCATTGTATTGTGTCCTTTCGGTTTAGAATTTAAGGTTTTCGAAGAACGCGTCGTATTTGCTGGACGCATCCTTCTTCTTGCTTTCTGCCTGTTTGCGTTTCACGCTTGCCATAATGCTCATATTCTTGCGCACTATGGAAATCATAATCCCGAAGTCTTGCGGCAGAAGATGATTTACGAGTTCGGGGTTATTCTGGATATCGGTCATAATGACCTTTACCATATCCGCCGCGTCGTTGACGTATTCAAACTTACGCAACGAGGCAACGTCGGCTTTGAATTGTGAGATGATGCTGTCTTCCTGCGATACGTTGTTTGCTTCGTCCGCTTCTTCGCAATTCTTCCACGCGATGGAATCCGCAAGGGCTACGGTGTGCTCCATCAGGGACGCGGGGTCATCGACTTTGAGGGACGAGGGTTTGGATAACACTTCGTCGGACAGCTTGCGGAATTCTGCAATCTTGCGTTCGCGTTCTCTGTTTGCAATGCGCAGGCGTTCGATTGCGGACAGCGGTTTGCTCGGTTCAGATGCGGTTGTGGGCGTGGGTGTAGGTGTGGGGACAGGGACGGGTGTCGGCGTGTCGCACGCTTGCGCGCTGCCGGCTGTCGCGTTCTCTGCTTCGCTACGCACTGCGTCCATCGCTTCAACAGCTGCGGGTTTCGCCGATGCAGCGGCTTTCGCAAGGTCTGTGATAACGTCGTCTTGGTTTTCCTTTATCGCTTTCATCGTAGCGTTCGTTGCGTCTGTCGCACTGGTAGCTTTGCTTAACGCATCTTTGCGTATCTTCATCAATTCGTCGAGGTTCATATTTGCTTTCCTTCTATGGTAAGAAGTCAATCGACTTCATAAGGTCAGGTTCTTGTTCTGGTTCGTTGCTGTCTTGCGACGGTACAGCGTTCTTCAACGTCATAACGTCCGCAAGATGCGCGTATCGACTCTTTGCCATCTTCGATTTCTTTATCGTGATGACAGCGAAGTTTGTTTCTGGCAGTGCGGTTTCTTCCTTGCACGTCATCAGACTTTCGATTTCCTGATACTGGTATATCTCGGATTCGTACACCGCCAGTTTGAATGTTTCCAATTTGCGCCCGTGTTCCCGTGCGTATTTGCGTACGTTCGATAGCTTTGAACGAATGTTCGCTATGGTACGCGACGGGGTCAAGACGTCTGTTGCCATAATCGCAAACCGATAGAAGGTTTCAAACTGCATATGCTTTATGATATGCGCAAGGTGGTGTCCTTCGATGGTTTGCGCGTCTAGCCCTTCGTTAAAATCTGGGTATGCTATCGGCAATTGCTTTATCAATGCTTCGGTGTTACGTTCAGCTTTTGATAAAAGCATTTTCTCACGCTTTGATATTGTCATTGTGTTCCTTGCTGGTATAGCTTACCTCTTTACCTCTAAAAATTACTATAAACTTTTTCATAAGTTTGTCAAGTAAATTTTTACGCGTTGCTTATTTTATTTTACGGAACGGGCAAGCGTGGTGTTTGTAGATATCCTGTCTGTCCTCTGGTATAGTGGTAAGGTTGAGTTTGAAGACAAGACAGACACAGCCGTTACGGCGCGTGCAGGCTATGCATTGACGTGGTGCGTCTTTCATCAGTGCTTCTTGTTCCGCGATATGCGACGCGGTGGGTTTCTTTGTCGCGTAGTTCTGTTCGTATAGCATATTTCCTCCATTGTGGTTTGCGTTGTGTTTGTTGATAGGTACACACTAAAGGGGCAAGTGACCCTGCCCCTTCGATTTATACCTATGCGCTTTGGTCTGTCGGTGGATAGAGATGATATTCGTTTGACGTATCAAAGCCGAAAGTCCAACGTGGCAATTCGTCCGTGCTAGTCTTCGACGCTTCGACGAATGAACGGATTTTTTCGTCTAGCGTGCGTCCTTTGATTCGTTGGCGTTCCACTGCTTTAATCATAGCGCGCGCGGGTGCAAGGATAAGAACGCGTTTGCGCGCACGCGTGATTGCAGTGTACAGCCATTCGCGATAGAGCATAGCAGGCGCGCTGTTATGCATCACGATGATTACGAAGTCTGTTTCCGCGCCTTGCATCTTGTGGCACGTTGAAGCGTACGCAAGGTTTATGCTTGCATAGCCCCCTGCGGTGGAAATTTCCACAGGCTCGGTCACGCCCATAAAGCGGATTTTGACGATATGCGATGCTTGTCGTTCGCTTTCCTGTTCGCTTTCTTCTTCGTCTTCTTGTATGGATATATCAGACGCGTTAAAGGAATCGAACGATGCTAGCAAGTCGTTTGTGTCGATAGCGTGCACGTCGTCTTCATAGGTAGGGTCTAGCGTATCTCCGCCCTTTCCGCCGTAGTTTTCATTCGGGCGGATTTCTTCAATGATGCCTAGCATACCGTTCATTAAACCGTGTTCGTAGTCGTTCTTTAAGGACATTACCTTATCGCCTACGGCATACGCTCGGCGTCGCTGTCCTGTTTGAATGATAACGCGTTTGTTCTGGTTAAACTCTGGTGCTAAGATTTCATTGATACTTTCCTGTCCTAAGACTTCGATGTTCTGTCCCGTGATTATCATATCACGCATAGGGACAAAGACGCCCTTTGCGGTAAGGTTCTTTACGACGCTTTGCAATTGACGCAACGCGGTCACGGGGTTCTGGTCTATGGACATAATACCGAAGTCTTTCATAGCTTTCGGTAGCTTTCCTTGTAGTACGCGGTGCGCGTTTTCGATGATGGGACTTTCTCCGCTTTGGCGGTGTATCGTTGTAAGCTCGTACGTTGTGGAACGAAACTCTTTCATCGCGTGCGCAAGGATAGCACTACCCCCTACGGGCGGAAGCTGGTTTATATCGCCTAAGAAGATGACCTTCGTGCCGTCTTGCAGTGCGTCGGCAAGTTTGTTCCATAGCGACGTAGGACAGCAACCCGCTTCGTCGATAACGATAAGTTTGTACGGTAGCGGGTTTGTCGCGGTGCGCGTAGGTACAAAGATACGGCTTCCGTTGTCGTTCGTTGTCGGTGCGTATTCTAATAAACGGTGTATCGTGAAGCAATTCTCTTTGAAGTGTTCGGGCAACGCCTTTTTCATATTTTGCACGGCGCGCCCAGTGAAAGCACAGAACGCAACGGACGCGACAAGCTCAAGTTTTTCGTCCGCTTCTTTCGTTGTTCTGGTGTTCTCTTTTATTATGGTAGGGATTTTTTGTATTATCTCACGGACAACGCGTTTCAGCGTGGTAGTCTTACCAGTACCCGCCGCGCCGATAATGCAACCATACAACGGACGCTTTAAACCATTGACGGCGCGTTCTTGGCTTTCGTCTTTGACAAGCTCACTATCCGCCGTAACGCGTAGACTGTCCGCTATCTGGTCGGTAATGTCTTCCGTTTTTGCAAGCTCCGCGTTTCCTAAGCGGTGAACGGTTTTCTCTACGCGGTCGAGGTCGTTTATTGCACGCTTACCAACGCGCAAATATGAAAATTTGCTATCCGCGATTTTCTTTTTTCCAACGGGTAAGCTGTACGCTTTGCGCGGCGCGTTTGTTTGCTGTGCGGGCGTCGCGCTGTCCGTCGCTGTCCCTTCTTTCGCGCAATAAGAAACCGCCGGTTTGCTGTCCGACGGTTCGTTTTGTTTGTTTTGCGCTATCCGCGCGTTTTGCGCTGTCCTATCTGGCGGGGTGTCTGGCGGTGCGCTTTGCGGTGTTGTTTGAGTGGTTCGCGGGGTTGGTTGGGTTCGCGTGTCGCCTGATACGCCTTCGGCGGCGCGTTTTTGTTTGATAAGTGTCAAAATATCCATTTTAGCCTTCCTTGTTCTTTAATGCTTTAAGACGTTCGACGAGTGAAACGCCAGACGGCGCGTTTTGCGGTTTTGTTTTATTGTACAAATTGACCGCTTCGGCGCGACGTAATAAGATTTTTTCGGCTTTGCGTTTTTCGTCTGTCATAGATGAAGCGCGCGCCGCATCTTCCCTCAATTTAAACTCAAGCGGGGAAATGATAGCGGCAATTTCATCTAATAAAACTTCTTGTTTGTAGAAACGACTACCAAGCGCGGCTAGGTGTTTTTTGTAGTTACCTAACGACGCGTTTGTTATCCCCTCAACGGACACAACGGAACACGGCGGAATTTTCTTTTCTAACCTTTGCACGCTGTCAACTGTTAAAACGTCCGCTGTTTTTCCGAAGGCGTCGACTGTCCGCGTATCGCGGTAAGGCTTAATCGCGTTTTTAATGTTACGGCGCGCTTCGTCAATCCAAGTTTGAATAGACGTTTTGTCTTTTGTTATATCGTCTAAAAAAGTATTTGAAAACGGCAAACGCTTTTTTAGTCTTTCGTCGACGTTCGCCAAGACTCTGGCGTAAAGGCGAACAATCTTTAAGAAGGATTGAACGATAAACCGCCCTTCGTCGCCTTCGTCGTAGATTGCTTTAAGATTGTCGTACGCTTGGGATTTTTCAATCAAATATTCAAAGCGCGCGGTTAAGTCGCTTGTTAAATCTTCGTACGAGAAAGCACTATAAGAACGCATAGCAAGCGAAAGGCAATAAATACCATATGCGACGGGCTCACGACTAGCAAGACTTAACCCCGCTTGAGGTACGCGGAAGGGAAGAAACGCTTGTTTCGTCGCGTGAAGCATAAAAGCGCGTTCGATTGTTTCCGCGTTCGCCGACGAATTGCACAATAAAGCAAGCTCCGATAATGCGCGGTTTTCGTCCTTTGCTTCCAAAGGCTTTCCGCTGTAAAAACAACGGTACGCGGTCAAGTCGGGAATGCTTCCTAGCTTATTTTCGATTATCGCGATATACCGCGTTTTATCGTCTACCGTCGCCGCGTCATTTATAGCGACGCTTTCCAAAATGTCAAAAAGCGCGTCGTTTGTTGCGCTTTCTTCGACTTCGTTCTTTGTTTCCTTAGCGACGTCCGCCGCGAAGCTGTCTAAAATCGTTTCATTCATCATTTTAAAAAACCTTTCCTTCGTTCCCCTTCACTATATCGGGGCGGTGTTTGAGTCTTCACTCTATCGAGCGCGGGGCGCGTTCAAACGCAACAAACCCGCCTTTCCCTTACCCCTTCGACTATATGCCAAAATAAAAAATTTGTCAATCAAAAAATGACCACAGGGAAGAAAAATCTTTACAACCAAAGCGCGCATTTCTTCCCCGCTGTCTTTCGCCTTTTGCTTGTGTCGCGGGTGTCCCGCGCTTGCCGCTGTCGTTCGTCTTGCCGTTCCTTATCGTTCCTTCGCGCCCTTGCCGCGTTTCGACTGATAGCCCTTCTGGTGCGTTGGCGGGAAAGAGAGGGAAGAAGGAAAGAAAGGAAGGAATAAACGAATAAACGCTAAGTCGCCTGTTAGTCCTTCGGACGGGTTCGCGCTTCGTCGCTATCCGTTGGGGTTCTAAAAATTAGGTCGGGCTGGATGAATTTTTACCCGAAAAACCCGCCCTAACCCCTCAAGGAAATGACCCCTTTGTAATTTTCTTTGACCCGTTCGCTACGCATAGAAGGTTTTAGCATTATTTCAGAACCCGTACAGAAAAATTTACAATAAAAAGTAACCCCTTAACAGACAGGGACAGACGAACAGGACAGCAAAGCGACAAGGCGATCAGCGACGAATAGAACAGGGGCGCGGAAAATTACGGCGGGCTCATTTAATAGAGGGGGAAACGGTCAATTTTCCCGAAAAATTTATACAGCCTGTCCCAAGAAATAAAACCCCTTCGCAAAATCAGAAAACAACCAAACGCAACACTAAACGCAAACCGCGCCGATTTTCACAAGGCAAAAGAAAAGGGACAAGGCGAAAAACCCTGTCCCCTTCGTTATGCTAGATTGTCGCGTTTCGCTTATTCGGCGGCGGTGGTCGCTTCGTCTTCGTCGTCCGCTTCGCCCGACATATCGCCGAAGATGGAAGCTAAATCGTTGACGTCAACGGCTTCATCACGCGCCAGCGTTACCGTATCGCGGTTTGCCAACCAAGAGTCAATGAAGCTCATATTTTCCCCTTGCTCCGTTCCGGCTTGCTTGATATAGGCGGCAAGTTTCAGCCAGTAGTCTTGCGGAGCGTTAGGATAGCGCGACAAGGCAACCGCCTTGCTGAAGATAGCCGCATAAATATCGTTGACCGTCAAGCGCAAAGCGTTCACTTTCTTCGCGTTCATTGTCTTCAACAAAGCCTTCGCAATCGTTTTGAAAACGCCAACTTCGGAAACGCGCGCCGCCGTGCTGTTAATATCCGTTAAGATTTCATCTACCGACGCAAACGGAACGTCGGAAGCGTCAACGGTAAGCAAAATCTGTTTGGTCAACAATTTCTGCATTATTTCGTTTAACAAGTCCGCGTTGCCCGTTGAAACGACTGTTTCATAAAGGGGTACGGGTTTAAACCCCGCGTCGGACGGTACACCCTGTTTGTCTACTTTGACAAAGAGGCGGTTTTCCCAGCCCTCGACGGCGGGTTTTGCTTCTTCGATAGCGGCGGCAATCGTGGCGGCTTCCGCCTTGCATTCGCCTTTCTTATACTTTTCATAATAGGCGGACATTTCATTTACGCTGTTAAAAACTTTCGACATTTTAAATTTTCCTTTCGAATGTCTAGACACTAGACAGGGACAATCCCCCGCCTTTCAAGTACAATCATATAACGCTTTATTTCCGTTTGTCAATAGAAAAATACGCTATGCGAAAATTTTTTTTCGTCGTGTGGTGGATTGCCGTTCGTGTGGTATAAGGATAATATGGACAACGGCGCGCGGCGATCGCCCGAATGGATAAACGAAAAGGGCGGAACAATGCCCCGCCCTTCGTGTGGTATAAGCCTATTATGCCGCCTTCATTGTCCGTTAATCGCAAAGGCGACGATTTGAAAGAATATAATCCAAAGAGTGATACCGATAAACGGCAAAACAACACCCGTAAAATATTTTATTGTCTTCATCTTGTCCCCTTTCTTAGTCCTTAAGGTTAAACTTTGCTAACTCAAGGATACGTCCCGCTAATTCCTCGACGGTAATAAATCCGTCTAAGAAGTGTTTGCAAACGTCCGACACTTCGGCATAACGCTTTTTCTTTTCTTCGTCGCTTTCCTTCACAAGCGGAGTTATCGACATACCGACAACACCGTTATTAAATCCGAAGTAATAGCGGCATTTATCCGTTTCAAAAACGCTATATTCGGGCGTATCGGATACGCATTTAAAGCGACGGTTACCCGTATATTTCTTTATACCGTCGTGTGTTTCATAAGTCATATTAGAACAAACGTGGATATAAAAACGATTCGCTAGGGATACCCGCATATAACATATAAGTGTTTTCCTTTTTAAAGAAGTATTTTGCCTTTTTCGTTTTCCTTTCATCTGTTAGGTTAGAGTTAAAACTGGGTTTAATCGATACGCGACACGTCGCCGCCCCGCGTATCTGTTAAGCCTAGCCTTTAAACTCCATTCTAAAACCCCAAAAAAAGCCTATATCTTTTTTGCTTACTTTTACTTTTACCCCGTATCTTTTAATATCGAGGAGTAAATCATAGTCGTCGCCGTTCCTTGTCTTTTTAAAGTGTGCTTTTATCTTTTCCACTTCTTTGAGTGTGAACAACGCTCCGAAAGGCGCGTTTTCCGTGTCTTCGCATATTTTTATATATTCCATTTTCGTTTTCCTTTCTTTTAGTAAGCATTCACGATTTCGCACGATTCGCGCGCGGTGTTTCTGATACAATAGCGTCCGTTCTTAAATGCTGCGTTCGATATGTCTAAAGCATATTGAAAGCGTGCAACCGCAATCGCGCAATCCTTAGAGTCCGCCTTTTCGATTACTACGTTTAACTCTTTATCTACTACTTGCCATTTCATTTCTTTAATCCTTTCGTCTGTTTTGTTATCCGATAATCTCACAATAACACAATCCCCCTATATGTCAATAGAAAAATGCACAAAATCGACACCAAAATCAAAAATTTTGCACCTTTCGCCGCCCGTCGCCCTGTTCGTCGCACCGCTCCGCGCCGTTCGTCGCGCCGTTCCAAAAATCGATAGGGGGATATGCACCCCCATTATGGTGTGTGTCGCCTGCCCTATATAAAGTGCCCCCTCGTGTATCCGCAAAAATTTTCAATTTCGGGTTGTCGATGTTGCGTGGAGGGATGACAGAGCGAATGGCAGAGCCGCCGAGCCCCGCCGGAGGCGTGTCAGTCGACTGGTCGGTGTGCGGTTGTACCGGTGTGTCGTTGGTCGTTGGTAGGGATGGTAGGTGTGTTGTTGTGTATGCCGCCGGAGGCGTAACGGGCGACTTGTCGGCTTGTCGGTACGGACGGTACTGGAGGACTGGAGGGCAGGGCGGTGGTGATGATGGTGATGATAGTGGTGGTAGCAACGAAGGAACGAGGGTGCGACTGACAGTGCTCCGCACGGGTTGCGTGTTATCGTCCAATCGCTATGCGTGTATGCGATACGAGGCGGTGCGTGCGTAGCACTTACAGGCGACTGCTCGGTGCGGCGGATATGATGGGTATGACTGGTGCGATACCTACGTGTGTACGTGCAGGCGTTACGTGGGCGCGGGCGTGCGCGTATGTATGCGGTGGGGTTTAAGGGGAGTTTTTGACGCCTTTGCAGTGCTTGAAAAATTTTTATGCACCGCGAAAGATTTTTCTTGACAAGTGTAAATTGGCAGATATACGATTTAAGGGAAGGGAGTGATTTAGATGGACAAAAGTTTGTATAAACGCATAGCGGAGCTTGAAGCCTACCAGCTGTCCAGTGCTGAGATTTGCCGTATCGTGCGTATAACGCAAGGCGAGCTTGATGCTATCCGAGCGTCAGAGGAATATGCGGAAGTGTATTCGCGCGTTGCGGGCGACCAGATACAGATGCAGCACGAGACCAACACTACGTGGGACGCGGTGGAAGCACTGGCACTGTCCAACGTTGTTAACGAGTTACGATACAACAACGATGGTGAGTTTGCCTTGCGAGCTGCCAAGGTTGCTAACCAAGCGTTGCGTAGAGGTAGGATGAATGAGGTTCGCACTGCGACTGTTCAGAACGGTGTTCAGGCTTTCATATCACTCCCGACAGTTTTCATCGAATCGCTCAATGCTATCGCTGTGAACAACGTTGCAGAGAACCCGCAGATTACGAACGCGAAGGGAAACGCAATGCTCGTTGGTCAAAAGACGCGGGACGTTTACGACGTTTCGAAACTAGCGAAGGACGCGGGGATGTCGGTTGGGGTCAAAGACCTTGTGCATCTGAATGATATGTTGTTGACCGACAGTAAGGAAGGCGCGTTGATAGAGGCTGATGCGATAGTTAAGGAGACGTCTGATGGTTGAGGTGCAAACAGTACGAGCAACTACTGAGGTTATCAAGGCTGCGTTGGAACAGAACCCGAAGTTCTTCTTTAACTTCTTTATGGGCGAGGAGCTCGAATGCGCGGTTCCGCAGTTCCACATTGACACCTTCCAGCTTATGACAGACCTTAACCATACACGCGTTGCTATTGCTATGCCTCGTGGTCACGCCAAGACGATGATTGCAAAGCTGGCAACCGTGTGGCATATCCTGTTCACGGACTACAGCTACGTGGCGTATGTCGGAAGCGCGGTTAAACACGCGGCGCAACAGCTCGAAGCGATAATCGATATGTTCAAGACACCGAATTTCGAAAGCGTGTTTGGGCACGTGGTGTTCGAATCAGAACAGATAAGCGGGTTCTATAAGTTCACTATCGGAGAGAAGCAGTGCATATTGCAGGCATTCGGTATCGACAGTAAACTGCGTGGTACGAACGTTAAGAACAAACGTCCGCAGTTGGCAATCGTAGACGACTTGGAATCAATGGAAGAACTGGAAACGTCTTCGTTCTACGAACGCACGACACGCTGGTTCCACGGTACGTTCTTGAAAGCCCTCGACCCGCGTATCAATCGCGTTGTTCAGATTGGGAACTTGTTGTTGGACAGGTCTGTGCTTGCGGATAACCTGACGAGCCCGAAATGGACGTCGATTGTATATGGCGCTCTGCTGAGCGATGGGTCGTCCCTGTGGGAAGAGGTGTTCCCAAAGAGCAAGCTACTGGACGAGTACAAGGAATACTGTCGTATCGGACTCGGTAACACGTGGCTGGCGGAAATGATGAACATCCCGATGTCCAACTCAGCGACTATCGTTGACATTACGAAGATAAAACGTCACGATGGGTTAACGCCGGAGGATATCGAATATGGTTGTATCACAGTAGACCCGGCTATCTCAGACAAGCGCTGGGCGCACAAGGCGTGTATTGCGGTACACGGATGGGCGAATGACAGATGGAACAACGTTGAGTACTACGCAGGAACAGGCATTGACCCTTACCAGCTGTGCAGTAAGATTCTAGACCTCGCAGCGAAGTGGCGTATCAACGTTATCGGAATTGAAACAGTGGCGTATCAAGCGGCATTGCTGTCAGTCATTGAACGCGTTGCGCTTGAGAAGGGGTATAACCTTGAACGCGATTTCACTGTCGTAGAATTGCGTGCGGCTACTACCAAAGCTGCTCGTATCATATCTTGGTGTTCGATGCTGATGGCAGGGGATTATGCCTTGATGCCATACGACCTCGAATGTACCCAAGAACTTTCAGCGTATAAGCCGGGTAGCAAGACGAATCAAGACGATATCATCGACGCTATGGCTTATATCTTAACAATGCAACGAGAGTTTCTGCAGCAGATTATCTCAACTCGCTACAGCCTTCCCGTTGTAATCGAATGTATACCAATTGCTCGTATTATAAATGAGGAGGCTGAGCGATGAGCAAGAAACCAATGCGGTCTGCTAAGAAACAAGCACCGCCGCAAACAAATCTTTATAAGATGGAGCCCGAGGCAGATAAGTTGCTGCGGGTAAATCCTGCAACAAAGATGACTCTCGCGAATGCAAAGATGCTTTGCGAATATGTCATTCGACGCATCAAGCTTGATGACGACGGTCGTGAGGGCCGTATCGAGGTTTTCAAACGCATCGACCGTGAGCTTGGCGGATACGTTGAGCTGGACAGGGAAGAGAAAAAGCAGGAACAGCTTTACTTACAAGGTAAGGTTCAGCCCCCTCCTCCGGTCAACGTTCAGTTCTCGAGCGCACAGATTGACGAGGCTGTATCGTTCTTGATGTCCATTATTGCACCGGATAACGGAATGTATACCGCGGTGGCGGGTGTTGACCAACAGTCTGTCGCAAACGCTATTAGTGCACGAATGAACAAGGATAACGAAACCTTCGGGCATTACTGTGCATTGGCATCGTGCTTTCGCAACGGACTGACGTACAATGTCTGCGGCGTCAAGGTTCTGTGGAAGCGTCTGTATGGTACGAAGCTTGAGACGGATGACAGCGGCGAGTTGGTTGTGAAGAAGAATGAGGTTATATCGGAAGGCAATGAATTGCAGTCCATCGACGTATATAACCTCTTCCGAGACCCGTCTGTCGAATTGCACAAGCTAGCAACCGATGGTGAGTTCTTCGCTACAGTAGACCTCGCTACGGAATACAGCTTGAAGAAGCTCGAAAACGCCGGTGAGATATTCCTCGACATGGTGGATATCGAAAACCCGCTTGGCATTCGTGAGATAACGAAGGGCGTATCGTTGTATAAAGAACATCCGAATATCCGTCGTGCGACTACAGAAAGCAGTGGATTGCTAGGCAATCGTGCTTCTATCGTGGGGCGTGATTTCCATGCGCAGCTGTTCGGAGGGCTTAAGCCGGATACGTACGAACTACTCGACACGTATATCAATATCTGTCCCAAGCAGTTCGGGCTGTCTGACAAGGACGACCTTGAAGTTTGGCACATTCGCATCTTGAATGGTGAGTATATCGTATTCGCAGAGCCGATGGACAATGCGCACGGTATGCTTCCTATCGCGTGCTGCAGACCACACGACAGCCTTCTCGGCGGGGAAGAAGTCTCCTTCGCAGAACAGCTGTTGCAGATACAGCGCATCACGAGCTTCTTGCTCACGATGTACCAGCGTTCTATTAACAAGCGTTTCGTTGGGACGACTGTCGTAGATGACCGCGTTTTGCCCCTGTCAGATACAGGAGAAAAGATGATGTACGGTGGGGTTATTAACGCAAAGCCGGCAGATAAAGACCTCAACAGCAGTATCTTGCAGTTCAACGACATTCCCGACACGGCAGGCACGACGCGCGACATCGGCTTCTTGCTCGACGTTATGCAGAAAATCCTTCCGACGGATATGCTTCGACAGGTTGCATCGCTTGAACGCGCTACGGAATACCAAGCTGCGGCTACCGTTCAGGCAACGAACCGACGCAACCAGAAGATTGCGAAGACTATCGACTCGCAGATGATGAATACGCTTCGCCGTATCCAGCTGCTGAACATCAAGCAGTATGCGACGGATATCATCGGGACTAACGAAAAGGGCGATGCTACGATACTCGAACCTACGAAGTATCGTGATATGAACATTGAGTTCGCTATATCCGATGGCTTGAAGGGTATCGACAAGTTGGCGCTCAGCAAGGCTCTCGAGTCTGCCATCAATATGATGATACAGTCGAGGGTTGCGATTGACCAAGTTGACATCGTGGCGGTTCTCACGTACTATATGCAGTTGCAGGGCGATAAGTTGGACTTCAACAACTTCCGCTACAAGACGCAGTGGGACAAGCTGTCGACACAGCAAAAAGAAATGGCTGGTGCTTTGTTGCAGCAGGTTATGCAGCAGCAAGCATCGGCGCAAGGACAGGAAACGTTCACGGAGCGTGAAGGCGGAACAACCTCCGCAGCACCTCTTCCCGGACTTCCAAATCAAGTAACAGTGTAACATATGAAAGGACAAAACAATGAATTGGTTTAACTTTGGTGGCGACGACACAGGCAGTATGGAACAGGCTCCGGCAGCCGATATCGGAACGACGGGGCAGGGCTCTGACTCCCAGCCGGCACAGCAGCCCTCCTCTACGGGCACGAATGCAACGCAGACCACACCTCCTGCGGACACAAAAAATAACACTTCTCTTTTTTCTGAGATGTGGCAGGATAAAGACTCAGAACCGAATAAAGCAAAAGAAACGCTGGACGTAACGAAACAGCAGGAACAGCAACAGCAACAACAGCAGCAGTTCACAAACTACGTTACGGGTATTATGAAAGATGCGTTGGATACCAGCGCGCTTTCAACGGCGATGACAAACAACGACCCCGAAGCGATGGTACGAGTTATCCAAGACTACGGTAACCGGCTCGTGGAACGTGTGTTGGTTGCATCGTATCGTGCTTCGCAGGCGCAGGCAGACCAAGCAGTCGAGCGTGCCTTCGGGCGTACCCGTGAGTTTCAGGAAACAGAACGTGCTCGGTCGATGCTATTCGACTCTATGCCCGAACTCAATACTCCTGAATTCGCACCAGTCGCAGAAGCCGTATTGACGAGGCTCATCTCGCGCGGTGCTACGATGAAGGAAGCCTCTGAGAAGACTCGTGAGTACTTCCGCAATATGTCGGAAAAGCTCTCTGCATCGAAGGTGCGTAGGAACTATGCTGGTAATTTTGGTGATAGCGATGAGGCTAAGGTTCGTTCCGGAAGCGTATTTGACCAGTACTTGTCATAGGAGAATTATGCAATGTTAAAAGGTATTTTCACTTACGGGTCTTCGATGGTAGGCGACCGTATTGATGACGTCCGTGCAGGTCTCATCAAGGTCGCCCCCAACGGAACTGCCCCGTTTTTCGCAATGACGTCCGGTATGCGTTCTGAACCCACGAACAGCACGACAGTTACGTGGGGCGAAGAAACGTACTTCAACGGACGCGTTCAAGCCGGTGCTGAAGCTCAGGCTGCTGCTACGACCATTACGTTAAAAGATGCTTCGGGTATCATCCCGTCGCACATCCTGTTGGTTGAATCCACGGGTGAATACGTATACGTCTTGGATGTTACGGGCAACATGTTGACGGTCAAGCGCGGGTTGGGTAACTCCACTGCTGCTATCATCCCGAATGATGCTTTCTTGCAGACCATCGCCACGGCGAACGAAGAAGGTTCTGCGGCTCCTCAGCAGATTATGAAAATCGGCAAGCCGTTGATGAACTACGTTCAGACGTTCCGCCAGTTGTGGTCCGTTACGGAAGATGCTAAGGCTTCCAAATACCACTCGGGCGACAAGAAAGCTCAGGCCATTGATGCTGCGATTATGCGTATGTCGGAAGACATCGAACGCGCTCTTATCTGGGGCAAGATGTCTTACGGGCAGAAGGACAACAAATCGTTCCTTACGATGAACGGTCTGTACAATATGATTAAGACCAACGTTACGACGGTCGCTTCCGGTAACCGCGTTTCGTTCAAAGAACTGGACGAATTGTTCGCTGCTTGCTTCGAACAGACCTTCGAAGGTTCTACGGATGAACGTATCATCTATACCGGCAACCTCGGAATGTCCGTGTTCAACCAGTTGGTTAAAGCCGACACGACGTACATCCGCGCTTCCAGTGACAACGCGTACGGAATGAACTTGATGAAATACATCACGCCGTTCGGTACGCTCATCTTGAAGACGCACCCGTTGTTCAACGCATCTCCGTTCTATCGCGGCGATATGCTGATTGTCAATCCGGCATCTCCGGTTATCCGTTGGTTCCGTAAGACGGTCAACCATCCGCACGCTTATACGGGTGTCGATGCTGAAACGGGCGACATCACGGCTTCGTTGACGATGGAACTGCACGGCGAAAACACCTGCGGTTTGATTCGTGGAATCACGTCGGCTTATCACTACGAGCTGCCGACTACGGTTTCCGGCTAATCGTATGCATCTATGCAAGGGGCGGGTTAAGGCTCGCCCCTTCTTTTTCACCTATAAACTGGAGATAAGAAATGGCAAATTTTGTTTCTACGGTATCGCCTTCGTTGAAGGTCGTTACGTCCGCGGGTATCATCTGCTTTGCGAATGGTGTGTTCTCTACCACCGATGAACAGATTATCAAAGAACTGAAAGCAAGTCAAGGACCGATGTTCCGTATGGTCGATGAAAACATTGCGAAAGCTGCACAGCAGGTCTATGTTGACAATGCGAAGGTTACGCAGGAATCCCAGCAGGCACAGGCTGCCGCTCAGAACGTTCCGGCGGAAGACAAGGTTAACCAGTTGTTGAACAAGAACGCTACGGCCGCTCCGGCAGCTGCCGGCAACAAGGGCAACAAACAGGGAGGCTAATATGTTCAGTAAGGCAGTGAACGATGCGTTGGCTATCACTGCTCGTATGGACAGAAAAGACTCCGCTGTTCTATTTGCGAACTCGACTATTCGAGATTTGCAAGTAAGTGGGTATTGGTACAAGGACAGGAAAGAGGTTAAGGTTCCTATAACGGCGCATAATCCGTTCATATGGGACTTGCCTCGTGACCTGCGTGTTGTTGAGTCTGTGAGGTACAACAACGGTATCTACCCGCGGTTTATCAAACCCGGCTCACTGCAAGGCGATTCGTCAGGGGATTACTACTACTTCGGACCAACGTACGGTGCGTTCTTCAACTCTGATTTTGCATCGGAGATGGATATCAGCTATTTTTCGTACGCTCCGAGATTGAAGTATTACGAGGACGAAATGCCCAAGCCTGCACGGTATAACGAAGATACCAACGCGTGGGAGTATTACAATGCCGAAACGCGTGAGTATTTTCCGCATATCACGAAGGTGATGCCTGATACGGGTTTGATATACATAGACATCGAGGCTGAGGAACAAGCCCGTGCTAAGGTTTCAAACTGGCTCTTGGAAGATTGGTACGACGCTGTGGTCGCGGGTATCGTTCGACAGATTTTCAACATTGTCGACGTGCAAGACCAGAGCAAGAAATGGTACGCGATTTACCAAGAGTACAGGCGCAATCTTGACCTTGGGAGTCGAAACGAAAGCCTGCGGCAGTAAGCATATTAACATTCTGTACCAATGGAGCATAGTATGGCAAGAAGGATTGATACAAAGTATCTCATCACAGAGATACCAAATGACCTGTCCAACGAAGACCTTATGGTTCTGTTGGTACAGAATTTTCAAATCATAAAGCATAATCTTGAGAAGATAGAACAGCTCGAAGCCCGTGTTGCGGCTCTCGAAGCTAGCAATGGAGGAACGCCGTGAAACTTAAAGGTGAATACCATATCGGGAATATCATAGTCCCGAATATGATTGTTGATGAAGGCGAGGAATTGTTTTTGCGCATTTTGTTTCAGGGCGATGAAACGGTTCCTGTAACGGATGGTAACTACTACCTCGGACTGTGCAACAACGCTATTGACGAAGCACAGACATTGGCTGACGTTGTTGAGCCCAAAGGTAATGGGTACGCACGACAGGCTTTGAGTCGCAGTGCGGCAGGCTTCCCCTCTGTCGTGAAATCAGGAAACGGGTTTACGATAACATCAAAGATTGTAAACTTCCGTGCAGACGGAGGGGACTTTGACATCGAGGTGAACAGACTGTTCCTGTGCACATCAGAAACAGGCACGGCAGGTAAGTTGCTGTCATACAGTGCCGCCATGTTCACACCAATCAAGCTGAAGCAGGGTGCTTCTATTCCTGTTTCCTATGTTGTCTACTTACAGTAAGAGGTCGAGATGAGCGTTGTCGCAGATACACGAGCTATAGGAGGCTGGGTGCCAGCTGCTGATAGGCGGCAGCGCCCTGTTTCTGTACTAGAAGGAAGGAATTTTATATTCAATGCATCGGGCGTGGCAAGCGGCTACGGCTCAGATACACTGTACTTTACCAAGTTCCCTGAGATAAGCTGTGTGCCGTTCGTGATAGATGATAGCCTTACCCTTTATTTCGGTAAGAAGTTTATCTACGTGTATGACGAAGATGCAGGGTTGTTCAAGGGGCTGTACGAGATTCCGCTCGTGCCATACAAGCTCAGGGCTTGGTCGTTTGCTTTCGTTGGTGGGTATTATTACTTCTGCTTACGGGGTGAGTTTATCATCAAGTTCGACAGCACGAATATGGCGTTTGAAAAACTGTCGGTCGAAGGCTTGATGGAGCGTCCTGAGTTTTGTACCAGCTCGAACAACCGCCTCGTCGTGGTTGGTGATGGGACTGTGCAATGGTCTGCGTTTGACAACGGAACGGATTTCGTGACGGACGTTGACAAGGGCGTCGGTGCTCAGTCGTTGTTCGTACTCGGTCCGGGCAAGCCCCTCGCTTTGATATCCACACCGTATGGTTTTGTTATCTACACGTCATCCGGTGTTCTGAAGGCTGAGGTTGTTGACGCTGCGTATGTCTTTCGTTTTAGTCCTGTAGCGAACCAACGTTTTGCCCCTGTGACGGATGAAGCTATCGTTGCGGTTGAGAACAAGGAACACATCATTCTCACAAAGACAGGGTTTTATAAATCCGACGGTCGCGATGTTACACCGTGGCAGGAAGAGTTCGGTGAATACTTGCACCAGATGTTTACCAAAGGGTTCAATGGGCGGTTTTTGCTGTCATACGACCCTATCGGTAATCATTTGTACGTTTCTGTCACACGAAACAAAGACAGTGATGTGTTCGAATATGCCTATGTGTTGTACATTCCTGCAGGAAACTGGGGGATTATGAACCATCGACATACGAACATAGCAACTGTTCAACTGTTCAACGAGCTTAACGTCGGGCTGCATACAGGGTACTTCGGAGAGGACGGACAGTTTAATAAATTCACTGCCAGAAAGGGCAGACAGCAACAGCTTGGGTGGAACGACGGTACGGTTGTGCATCCGCAGACAGACGGTATGAACTACTCTATCGGAGAGACGCTTTATGCTACGTCTACTATCATAATGGCAGGAACTGACCTCGGTACTTTGCCGTCCTCGATGGGTGTGTATGGGTACGTATCTATGCTGGACTCCAATACACTGGTGAAGATACTCAATGACGAAAAGATTGATGAGGTTGAAAGCACTATTGATGACCTGTACATTCCGAACGTGAACTTGAACGAAAGGAACGTTCAGGGTGGCGGGTTCTTCGATATCCAAGAGCTGTCAAGGACGTCCACGCCGGATGCCCCGACACAGCTCGTCAGCCTCAACAAACCGTCGTTTACTGTGACGGACAGGGAATCCATGCAGTCTGAGCATATCGGAGTTCGCTATTCGATTGCCTTACTTTCACCCACCGAGCTGCCGCTTGACAGCGCTGTCACTATCGGTCCTGTATACGCAAACGAATACGCCGCGGATAAGATGACATATGCTGTGAATATCGTACTCGGCACGCAAGATGCTGCCAACTTGCAAGCACAGAAGTTCGACTGTATGCAAGAAGTCGGGCGGTTGGATTGTATGAAAGATTCAGGAAGACGAGATTGCGGAAAGGATATTGCGCTAGGGTTGAACTTCGTTTTGAATAGCTATGGTTCGTTGGACGCGAGTGCTGTTTTCGGCGATGTTCAAATACCCAGTCTGGTACGACAAGACGGACAGAGCTTTACCTATTCTATGTACCAAACAGGGTTATACCATAACGTAACCCTTTCCGCATACAAGAAAAACGAATACTTCAATGTGAAAACGATAGCGATTACGCTGAATGAAGGAGGAAGGCTATAATGGCTGACACGTTGTATATTTTTCAAAACATTCGATATTCGTCAGACTTAGCCGCGCAGGTAACGTTTGACGAAGGTACTATCGTTGCGGATACGACAACGAAGACGCTTGCGTACCACGATGGTCTGACTCCGGGAGGTTTCCCCTTGGCGTGTGCGGATATGAACAATGTATCCGTATCAGCGCTGAGTAATGCGGGGGCTCTGACAAACGACTTGTCAGGGCTCTCGCGGGCGGTCGCTACGGCAAAGTTCGCTACGTTCGGTATTTACCAATCTGATATGTCCGATGCTCCGCAGAGCGTGAAGGATAACTTCTTTACTAACACAGGTGCAGCGAAGAAGTCTGAGGTTGGTACTTTCGATGTTGGAGATATGTGCTTTACTCTTTCCAACACCGCCAGTAATGGATGGATTTTGTATGACAGCACTAAGTATCTTGGAGCCCCAGGGTCTTACGCTGATTATACAGCCGCTCCCCATAAGGCACTGTACACGCTTTGGTGGAATACGTTTACAGACGAACTCGCCCCTCTGTTCATATGGCAGACGGATAAGTTTGTAGAAGTACCTCGTGGTACATCAGCAGACGCAGACTGGGAGGCAAAGCGCGTTATAAAGATGCCTGATGTGTACCTCAATCACGTTATGGCGGTTGCGTCTTCTACGCACGTATTAGGCTCTGCTGCAGGTGTGGAAGAAGACTACATAGCGGTGGAAGAGATTCCGCAACATACGCATGATGGCTGCTCGGGTACCGTGGCTGTCGGGTCGAGCAATGCTATCCCCGCTAATTACGGAAGCATATCTCCTAGCGGGGGTATTACGGGCTGGAAGGATGCAGAAAAGAAAAAGCTTTCTCGTATGCAACCTACTGTATTTTTCAACCTCAAAATCTTCATCGGAGGTTAAGATGACTGATTTAAACAATCTGCAAATGCTTCAGCACAATGTTGTTGATAGCGACAGTCCGGGGCTCTCTTCGTGGACAGGACAGGTAGGAGAGCTTTCCGGTGAAGGTGTTCTGTTTGCTGTAAGAGATACAACGGGTGCAGGACAGTTTGAAGTTCGTATGCACGACGGCGTTACCGGCGGTGGTATTGCATTGATGCGAGCGGATGGTAAGAATAACGCGGGTGCTGCGTTCTTGAACCAAGACCTGTCGAATATTACCGATGTCGGGCGCACAGCTATCGAAGACCTGACGAAGCCTATTCGTGACGAAGCTATCGTTGCGAAGGACGAATCGGTTGCGGCTAAAGACCTTGCGGAGACGTACAGGGATGAGGCACAGACGGCTATGACTACTGCGCAGAGTGCGGCTACGACAGCAGGCGCTCACGAACAGACTGCAGAAGAGGCGAAAGATGCTGCGAAATCAAGTGCAGACGCGGCGAAGGCCAGCGAGGCTAACGCAAAGACGTCTGAGACGATTGCATCTGATAGCCGCACAGCCGCTTCACAGTCTGCCAGTGCGGCGGCGAGTAGCGCAAGTAAAGCTCTTGTGAGTGAGAAAGCTGCAGGGTCGAGTGAGGTAGCGGCGGAAGCTAGCGCAGGAAAGGCGAAGGCTTCTGAAGATGCTGCTGCGTTGTCTGCTACTGCGGCAGAGACAGCTCTTGATGAAGCTGTCGCAGCTGGAAGAAAGGCTACCATAGGAAACATTGGTGATATACAATTTACCATACGAAATGATATACCTAACGGTAGCGTATGGTGTGATGGTACTGAATATTCAAAGGCAGAATTTCCTGATGTTTATGCTATGCTTGTCTCTGGTAGTTTATACAATACTACGTATGAGATATTTAATGATTTAGTATCAAATAAGGGAAGCTGTGGCTTTTTTGCTTTAGACTCTGCTAACGAGAAGTTTAAAGTACCTTCATTGAATAACATAGCATTAGAGGCAGGACAACTTCCTGTTGGTTTTATGGCAGAAAGCCTGCCTCAGCATACCCATACATATCAGCACTTTGACGGAGCTTCTGCTGAATGGACTGGAAATTCTAAGTCTGCTAGGAATGCTTTGGCAGATTTTACGTCAAGCGGAGCGAATAATCCTGTCTATCAGGATGGGGCTAAGGTAAAGACAGACCGTGTCGTGTACAGAGCTTACGTTGTAATGTACACAGGAGAGACTGAAGTAAGCAATGCTGTAGTGTCTGAGATATTAGACGCGTGCGCAAGAAAAGATTTGAGCAATGTGCCTACTAACTATGACTTTATCGTAGATAGTGGCTCGTCAACAGAGGGAAATCAGACGGCGTTTTATGTACAGTTTAAATCTGGATTGCTGATACAATGGGGTCAGTATACCTCAACAAATGGCGTAACGACTATTACATTTCCTAAGCCGTATTTGGATACTTCTTACATTGTGTCGCACGGATTTAACACGGATTCTACAGGCTCTATTTGGGTAGCTTCTATGTCTGCCTTCAACAAAACTATCACGTCTTGGCAGAACCACGAAGGAGCCGCAATGCTTAAAGATTGGATTGCTATTGGACAAGGAGCAACAGAATGAAATTAGGAGATATTGTAACACTTTCACAGTACACGGAAGCTCGTAACTTTGCTGTTAAGAACGGCTACACGATGAAGCAGGTGCCGACAGGATACCAGATTATTGAGATACCTGTACCGCCTGCTCCGACCGATGCAGAGATTGTAAAAATTCGTGAGGACTTATACAGAAGCGTATCAGACCCTATGTTTGCAAGCTACAATCAGGGCGGCGGAAGTTCGTTGCAATCCGCTATCGATGCCAAAGCCCAGATACAGTTTGACAACAAGAAGTCAACACAATCTGCTATGACGTTGCAGGACTTTCAGCACAAGGTTGAAGCTGAATATACTTTGGCAAACAAACACAACGTGCCTAATGCAGAGCTGACGTACAAGTATCAGGAATCGAACGGTACTGACGACATCACTGTCGGAGCAGAAGCAATTAACCTTGTCCGTACTCCTATCGGTGTCTTGGTAAATTTGCCGAAGGTTAGCAAGGTACAGCTTGTGAAGATTGACAACGTGTCTGAAGATGAAGTACAGCTTGCGGCATTTTCTGGCGACAGTATTGACGGAGCTAATCAGTTTGTCGTACCTGCAAAGAGCATTGTTGAGGTTATCTCAGACACTGTTTCAAACTCTTGGGACATCTATACGCCAGCCGTTGAGAAAGAAACAATGACGGTCTTGAAGGTATCTGACCTGTTCGGTAATGAGGTTGAAACAAACAATCTCCAAGTCGGTATGGGTATGAAGGTTGTCAAGGTTACCGAAAACACAGCAAAGGTTGAGCTTGACCTTGCATCGCTTGGTATTTCTGATGAGCCGCCTTGTTACTATGCAAGCATTGTCGACAACGAAGTGCTGACTGACAACAACGGAGATGTTATCCACGATGGTGTAGTCTGGTATCCTGACGTGATTGTTGCCAACAAGACAAACTTCTTTGACATTGATAGACCAAACAAAGCTATTGGCATACAGGAAACAGACGACAAAGACCCGAACGTAACAGGTGGAGAAGCCTATCTGGTTGTGTATCGTTCTGTGTTGAGTGGTACAGCTGATGAGGATGGCTTCATTGAAAGTGCTGTTCGTGATAGGGATAGTGGCGAGATTTTAGGCGATGCTAACGGAATACCGATGGCAGTCTATAAAGGCTATTCAAAAGGCGATAAGTATAAGACCATTCGTATTGCCGCCATTGTGGAAGCAAAGAACCTCGTCTACCTGCAACATCACCTGATAGATAACTTTGCAACCAAGAAAACAGTTTCGTTACAGCCGTACACTCGTGGCAATACCTGTATGCTTATTCAAGGCTTAACAAAGGATAACCGTACAGGAAAGGCTTTGATGAAGTACGAACAAGACACTGGCGAACGTGTCCTGATTGATTACGTTTGGGACGAGAACGCTAAGAAGTTTGTCTGGTTACTCAAAGGATTTGAAACGGTCGATGAAACGCAGATGCAGTTCGTTGATGATAGAGTAATCTTGTACAATCCTTTGCCGAAAGGTGCTATAAGTTATCGCTTCTCTCTAACAAACACCTATAACAAAGTACCGTTCGGTATTCACAAGAGTGGTAACATTCCTTTTGACTTGGCAGGGTGGACAAAGACGGAAGGGACGGACTACGGCAACGAAAACGATTTGATTGCCGATGATGATATGGACATTGAAGTTGTCGGTCAGCCGAACCTGCACGTTACTGTTAAAGAACCTGTGTTTATGTGTCTGACGAAGAAGAACGGCGAAACGTACACACCTATTCAAGGCACTGAAGTTTCGTACACTCCGAAGGCAGACCACGAAGTTGCTCCAGTATTCCCGACTATGAAAACGAAAGTAAAAAATCGTGAAGTTATCGGTGTAGCTATGAAGTCAACTTCACCAAACGGTGCGTATATCGAAACAGATAGTGCACAATATTCACTCGTAACATTCACCATCAAAGCAAAGGGGGCGGTTTAAATGGCTTGTAAAGGTAAAGGAAAAGGTCCCAAAAAAGGAAAAGGAGGAAAGAAGAAATGAATTACATATTCTGCGTGTTAGGCGGAATGTGGCGTGCGTGGTTCGGGGGCGGTATGACCCTCGAACCGTTGCTGTCGTGTTCGCGCTTTTTCAAATATCTCGCGTTGGTAGGCTTGTGCGCTACCGGTTGGTGGGTAAAGCGGGGCGTTCCGTATGATGATTGGCAGTTTTGGGTTGTCGTTATCGCGTTCGGTGTGCATTGGGCGCTGGGGCATTATCCGTGGTATGTTATCAAACCGTTCGATTACGACAGAACGCGGGATAATTGGGTTACGAAAATTATCATTGCAATGTACGGCGAAACGGGTTATAACAGTATAAAAGGGAATGTTACTGCTTTGGCTATTCGTTACACAGCCACAGCGTTCTTGGTAGCTGCCACTATGATGAATGGCTGGTTCTTACTGGCAGGACCGACAGCCGCTGTTGTGTACTGGTTCTGTTACGTACTGTTACCGACAGGCTGGTATACCAAAGCCGCGGAGTTCGTAACTGGCGGCTTGACATTCTTGTTGTTCTACGAATGCTTATAGGAGCTTACAATGGAAAAAGATGGAACGATGAAGTTTCTTCCGATGGGAACAGGGTGCGAGTATATAGCTCGTAAAGGAGCGGCTATCGTCAGTACGTCCCGCGATGAACAGTACGGCGACCCTGAGATAACGCACAACGCG
>OHJS01000170.1_pt1 | contig 47166 bp, 39 predicted proteins | sample 1568661 | NCBI WGS metagenome assembly OHJS01 (sample SAMEA3879603, study PRJEB24766) | human gut metagenome | biome: human-associated habitat; feature: feces | place: USA | collected 1985/1987 | reverse complement strand
TGTTGCCCTTCATACTTTTGGGAGGGAAGGTGCTTTACCCGGAAACGGGGCTGCGCGGGGTACTGGAAGCGAACTACCGCAAGCCGCTGGAGTGAGGCGGTTTCATGAAAAAGTAAACGGGTGACACCTTTTGTGGTGCTACCCGTTTACTTGTCTTATGGGGTATGTGCAATCAGCAATACCCGGCTTTTCCGTTCTGTATGAACATCACGTATGTCTGCCGTTTCTCTTGTGAGAGTGCCTTTCCCACCAGCCATGTGCGGAACAGGTGGGTGTTGTAGGTATTCACCCTGAAAGCGACCGGGATGATGATTTCAAGGGCGTACACGTCCGCGTGCAGCCCGTTTTCAAGCTGCATGTAGCGGCACACCTCGTAGTCGTTCAGCACGTCCGACTTGCGGACGGCTCTGATGGCGGCGTTCACTGCCGGGACGGTCGTATGGAACAATCCGGCTATTTCGGTGGCGGTCATCCACACGTCGTTACCGGTTACGCTGACTGCCTTGTCCTCGATGATGATTGTGTCACGTTTCATGGCTTTTCTTTTTAGATGGTGCAACCTGCAAATTCCTCGACGCCGTTCAATCTTGCGGCAAGGTTCTCCATGTCCTGATTGAGCTTCTCTTTGGTTATCTTTGCGTAAATCTGCGTCGTCTTTATGCTCTTGTGTCCGAGCATGGAGCTGACCGTTTCGATGGGAACACCGTTGGAGAGGAATATCGTCGTGGCTGCCGTGTGGCGGCTCTGATGCCACGTGATATGCTTGGTGATGCCGCAACGCTTGGCGACGGCACGGATACCGGCAAGGCACGTGTTATAATGCGGAACGGGAAATATCCTGCCGTCCCCGCACAGTCCCCGGTATTTGCCGATTATGCGGTTGGCGATGTCGAGCAGGCGGATGTTGGACACCACGCCCGTTTTCTGGCGGTTGATGTTTATCCACTCGTGTTCGTCGAAGTAGGTGCGGATATTCTCTTCCGTAAGGTTGCGCATATCCGCGAACGACAGCCCCGTGAAGGCGCAGAACAGGTAGAGGTCGCGGTACAATTCCTGTTTGGCGTTTTTCAGTTTCCCCTCCATCAGCAGGCGGATCTCATCTTTGGTCAGGAAACTGCGTGTTGTTTCCTCCTTCTTGATTTCATACTCGCGGAACGGGTCGCGCGTCAGCCACTCGTTGTTGATGGCGATGAATACCATCGTCCGTAACGGGCAGACGTACAGCCACACGGTATTGGTGCAGCAGTGCTTGTCCGTGCGCAGGAACATCTCGAAGTCGGAGATGAAAGCCGGGGTAAGCTCTTTTAGGGCGATGTCCTTCACATGGTAGCGGATGTCGAGGAACTCTTGCATGTGCTTGTAAACGGTGCGGTACTTCAGCAGCGTGCCTTTGGCTTTCATGCCTGCCTCCACCTGCTTCTCGTAGTCCTCGTTGTGCTGGCGGAACACCTGCATCAGCGTGTGGTAGCGGTGTTCCAGTCCGAGAAAGGCGTTCTTCACCTTCTCCGCCGTGACGAAGTTGTCACGCTCCATGATTTCCTGATAATGCCTGTTGATGCGTACCCGCATCTTGTCAAGCATACGGTTCGTTTCGAGTGCCGCCGTGCTTCTGCCCGTGACACGTCCACCTTTGGTGTCCCACAGTTTCGGATCGACAGTCAGTTTGCAGCTGAACTGTGTCTGGCTGCCGTCCACCGTGATGCGTCCCATGACGGGAACTGTCCCGTCCTTTTTCACTACCTGACGCTTGAGGTAGTAGATTACTGAAAATGTACTCTTCATTGTCCTTAATTTTTGGGTTTCAAAATTAGTTGGTGAAGAGTCCGGTGTTGGTACGCAAAACGGGGAGGAACGGCGCAATCTTTTTCCGTAACCTGATTTTTCGCATGAGTTATGGATAACTCACTATTCCTTAGAGCCTTGTTTCGCTATTCGTACCCGTTTGTCGCATTTTCGGGCATGGTTACGAACAAGTAACGTAGCGGCGTCAGGATTTGGCTTCGGCAGGGATTGTAATGGCTTCACGGATTATCGCCACTTCAACCAAAACCCTTGTAACTCAATTCTATCACTATATCTTTCCGCATTTCACTTTTTTGTAGTAACTTTGCCACGAAATTCAACAGGTTTTGCAGAATCTTATTATTGACATAGGAAATACGGCTGTCAAGGCGGCCTGGGCAGAGGGCCCGACTATAGGGAAGACTTTCCGGTATCAGGGTGAAAGGGTGAGGAATTTCATACTTTCATTGACTGAAAAGGAGAAGCCTTCGGTCATGATAATTTCTTCTGTAAATGAGATTTCCGCTCATGATGAAGCGGCTTATTCCAATGAATGTGAACGTCTGATAATTATGGACAGCGCTCACACTCAAGTACTTGCCGATAACGGTGTGCCTGAGTGGGTGTCATGTGACAGGGCAGCGTCCGTGATTGCCGTAAGGCATCTGTTCAGAGGAAACGGCTGCACGGTAATGGATTTCGGAACTACTTTCAGCATTGATTTCATAGATAAGGACGGAGGGTATGCGGGCGGCAATATCTCGCTTGGATGCCGTACCCGTTTCAAGGCATTGAACCGATATTCGAGGGCCCTTCCGCTTGTCGATACACCGTCAGAAATCGAGTTCCCCGGCGATTCTTTCTTATCATCCGTAACGTCCGGAATCATATCGGGCATAATGTTTGAAATAGAGGGGTATGTTTCGAGTTATCCTGAAAATGTCATCGTTTTCACAGGCGGTGATGCGAATTATTTTGCAAAACGGATGAAAAACTCGATATTTGTAGTTTGTAACCTGGTGCTAATAGGTTTAGCTTTAATTGCTGACGGGTATGTCAAAAAAGATTATTAGAAATTTTCTATGTGGAATTGCGCTCTTTCTGGGTTGTAACGTTATTTATGCTCAGGATGGAGCCTACAATTCGTATTCACCATATTCGATTTTCGGTGTAGGAGACCTCTCCCGTCAAGGCACGTCATACAACAAGAGTATGGGCGGTGTCGGAATTGCGTCCAGAAACAACCGGATGATCAATTACCTTAACCCTGCGGCTGTCACGGCCAGGGATACATTGTCATTCATGCTGGATTTCGGCGTTTCCGGAGAAGGAAAGATGTATGAACAGGGAAATGTGAAGTCCGCCAACAATATTTTCAATATATACGACTTCATGTTTACCGTGCCGATTTACAAGAGTTCGGCATTGATTGCGGGTATTACTCCTTACAGTTCGCTGGGATATGATTTTTCCCATGATATTACAGACAAGAACCTTATCGCAAGTGCCGGCAACATCAATTACCGTTCTTACGGAAACGGAGGATTGTATCAGATTTTTCTTGGCGGCGGAGCCACTTTCTGGAACAAACTTTCAGTAGGTGCGCAGTTCTTGTACTACTTCGGAAATATGGACAAGTCCACCATTATGGATTTCGAAAAGTCTTCGTTCCGTGATGTTTACAGCGGTTATACCCTGAATCTTCATTCATTCGGAGGCAAGTTCGGAGTACAATACGAGCAGTCATTGAACAATGGACTTTACATGACATTCGGAGCCACGTACAAGACATCGTCCAAACTGCATGGCTATGTGACTGATTACAAGTATGCTACGATTTCCAGCGTGAGCGATACCCTTCACCACAGCATTGATACCCTCTCTCATGGAAAGGCTACGAAACTTGCAAGCGAATATGGCGTGGGCGTGTCATTGAGGAAAGGCGACAAATGGAGAATCGAGTTCGACTATCTCCGTTCTGACTGGACCAAGTCCAATCTTGAGAATACTACCGGTTTTTCCAATGTGGGTGAATCCAAGTTCTCTACGACTTTTTCACAGTCCTTCAGGGCCGGATTCGAGATTGTTCCGAACAGAAACGATATCCGTTATTATATGAGAAGGTGTTCTTATAGGGCCGGAGCATATTATGACAGAGATTATTACAAGCTTAACGGCAACACGGTAAACTCCTATGGAGTAACTCTAGGTATTACGCTTCCGGTGTTCAGATGGTATAACGGAGTGTCTCTCGGCGTCGATTTGGGACAGCGTGGAACTAAAGGCAACAATATGATCAGGGAACGATATGCGATGTTTGTGATTGGCTTCAATATTCATGACATCTGGTTCCAGAAACCTAAATACGAATAATTAAAAATATTTATTGATATGAAAAAAATTGGATTTATCGTCGTATCGGCGGTTTTGATGGTTTTCGGCGGACATGTCATGTCTGCGCAGGGTAAGTATGGTGCGGACAGCGCTGAGTGTATCAAGTATTTGTCTTATTACAAAGAGTATTACAAGAGCAAGAATTACGATTCAGCTCTGCCTAACTGGAGAAAGGCTTATTCACTCTGCCCTCCTACGGCTAACCAGACAATGCTTGTGGACGGAACAACTCTTGTCAGAAAATTGATTACCAAGAATGCAGCCAATGCAGAGTACCGCAATGCTCTCATTGATACATTGTTCTCTATTCACAGGACTCGCGCCGAGTATTATCCTAAATACAAGGTTGTGGCTATGAACAATCTCGGTTTCGATATGGCTAATTTCTACAAGAATGACGCACAGAAACTTTTCGAGGGATTGAATGAGGTCATCGCTGCCAACAAGGAACTTACCAAGCCTTCAGTTCTCCTCATTGACCTGAATGCGGCAATCCAGATGTATCAGAACAATGAGCTCGATGCAGATGCCTTGATTTCAGTATATCAGAACAATATGGCTTATCTTGAGCAGGCCGTTCCGACAGATGCCAATGCGAAAGAGGATCTCGAGAAGGTGAAAGATGACATGGAAAGCCTTTTCATCAGCAGCAAGGTTGCAAGCTGCGAGAAGATTCTCGAGGTTTACACTCCTAGATATGAGGCTGCTCCTGAAGATCTTGCACTCGTTTCCAATATCGTGAAGATGATGAGTTCAGCAGATGATTGTACTGACAATGACTTGTACCTCAATGCTGCTACTTCTCTCCACAAGCTTCAGCCTTCTTCACAGTCAGCTTACTTCCTTTACAAGCTGAATGCTGCAAGAGGAAACTTCGACGAGGCTGTCAAGTATATATCAGAGGCATTGACTTATCCTGAAATCAGCGTGGAAACAGCTGCTGACTACAACTATGAGGCTGCTACATTCTGCGTGAAGAACGGTAAGAACGCCAAGGCACTTGAGTTTGCCAACAAATCAATGGAACTTGCTGACTCTTACAAGGGTAAGGCATACTTCCTCATAGGAACCATTTGGGGTGCAACTACTTGCGGAGGTGATGAAATCAGCAGACGCGCTCCTTACTGGGTTGCTTATGATTATATGGCTAAAGCCAAGGAGGCTGATCCTTCACTTGCTGAGGATTGCAACAGAATGATGTCCCAGTACAGGGTTTACTTCCCTCAGACAGCTGAAGCGTTCATGTATGACCTTACTGACGGCAAGCCTTACAAGGTATCTTGCAACGGCATGACAGCCAATACTACAGTAAGAACTCAGAAATAATATTCTTCTTGAAGAATTCTGGAAATATCAAGACGATGATAGCAACTGCATTTGCGGTTGCTTTCGTCGTCTATTCATGTAAATCAGGATTGTCTGAAGCCGGGAAACTGGATTTGTCAGCCACTCCCCTGCAGATTGTCGACAGCATGAATATGGTACAGACCAATAAAGGGAAAATCGAAATGCGTGTCGTCACAGGACAGATGCAGCGTTTCGACAATGATTCTGTGTCACGTGAATATTTTCCGGAGGGAATGTGGGTGTACGCCTATACTGACGATGAAGTGCTGGAGTCTACCATAGTTTCCGATGAGGCCAGCCACGAAAAGAGGAAAGATTCCGGAGAAGAAATCTGGAAGGCTTTCGGCAATGTGGTGGTGAAAAACATTGTGAAACAGCAAACTATGGAGACTGATACCATATACTGGGACAGGACCAAGAAGGAGATATATACAGACTGTTATGTCAGGATGTACTCCCCCGACGGTTTTATGCAGGGCTATGGAATGCGCTCCGATGAGAGGGCGAGAAACTCCATAATAATGAAGCCTTTCAACAATTTCGCGGTGGTGGTCAAGGATACGACCGAGGTCTTGATAGATTCGGCCAATTTTATAGGTCCATTACTAAAAAAATAATGTTGGTTTCATGGAAAATTACTATCTTCGTACCCCCAATAATATGTAAATAAATTAAACAATTATAACACAATGGCGGTTCTTGAAAAGTTACGCGTTAAATTCGGCATGGCGGTATCCATTATTATCGCTATCGGCCTGTTATCATTCATTATAGACCCGAATGAAGTAATCTCCGCTTTCAATGGAATGTCATCCAAATATGACGTAGGCGAGATTAACGGCAAGTCGGTGTCCTATAATAACTTCCAGGAGGATATCCAGAAGTTTACCACTATCAATGAGTTCATGACAGGTTCTTCGGCTCAGGGCGCTGAGCAGCAGGCACAGATCAGAAATGCAGCATGGCAGGACCTTATCTATAGATATCTTTTCGATGAGAAGGCTGCAGAGGCAGGACTCAAGGTAGGCGATGCTGAGTTGCTCGACCTTACCACCGGAAACATGATTTCCCCTCTTATTGCGCAGACTCCGGCTTTTCTCGATGAAAACGGAAATTTCTCCAAGGCAAATCTTATCCAGTTGGTCAACAATCTGGATTCTGACCAGAGCGGAAGCTTGAGACTTTACTGGAATTATCTCCAGAGCTCAATTTATAACCAGCAGCTCTTCTCCAAGTACAATTCTCTCTTCACCCAGAGCAATGTAGTTACCCCTATGATGCTCAAGAGAACTGTAGCGGAGAACAACAATACTTCAGACGTCGAGTTCGTGATGGTTCCTTTCGGATACCAGCAGGATTCTTCTATCGTAGTGTCTGACAGTGAGATAAAGAGCTATTACAATTCTCACAAGAAGTTCTACAAGCAGCAGGCAAGCCGCGATATCGAGTATGTCGTATACGAGGTGAAACCATCTGACAAGGACGTTGCTGCAGAAGGAAAGAAAGTAGCTGACCTTTACAATGAGTTCGCTGCTGCCGAGAACATCAAGTCTTTCCTCATGAAGAACTCTGACAAGCCTTACGAAAATATTTTCTACAAACCTGGCGACCTCAAGACCGTTTCTCCTGAAATCGAGGAGTTCGTATGGAACGGCAACGGTGAGGTTTCCGGTGTTATCGAGAAAGGCAATGATTTCTATGTGGCAAGAATCATGGACACCAAGATGGTTCCGGATTCAGTTTACGTAAGACATATTTTGCTCCAGGGAGACAATGCGGAGAAAGAGGCAGACAGCCTCAAGACCGTCATCGCCAAGGGCGGCAACTTCTCCTCCATAGCATCACTTTATTCTTCAGACAAGAACTCTGCTGCTGACGGAGAGAAAGGCAATATCGGCTGGATGACCCAGACTTATATGATTCCTGGTTTCGAGTCCGTTCTTACCGCACAGAAGAATGTTCCTTTCGTTCTCAAGACCAACTATGGTGTTCATGTAGTGGAAGTTACCAAGACTACCGCTCCTATTCTCAAGAAGAAGGTTGCTCTTCTCGTGAAAGAGACTCTTGCAAGCAAGGAAACATTCCAGGCTGCTTATGCTAAGGCCAACCAGTTCGCTGTGATGGCTGCCGGCAAGTATGAGAACTATAGAAAGGCTGTGGATTCACTCGGAGTTTATTCTCATCCTGTTAACAATATGATTGAGGGTACCGACAGACTTGGAGCTATCGAGAATACCAAGGAAGTTGCACGCTGGGCTTATGAGAACAAGGTAGGCAAGGTTTCCAACATCATTACTGTAGACAACGCATACTTCATCATCGCTACTGTACGTGGCATCCACAAGGAAGGCTATGCTACAGTCAAGGAAGTGGCTTCTTCTATCAAACAGCAGCTTTACTATGAGAAACTTGCTGAGAAGAAGGCTGCCGAGGTGGCTGAGAAAATCAATGGTTTGAATGATCTTCAGGCAATTGCAGAGAAACTCGGTACTACCGTAAGCACACAGTCCGGTGTAGCATTCTCTTCAATGACTTCACAGGGATTGGATCCTAAGTTCATCGGTGCCGTTTCAGTAGCTCCAGTGGACAAGATCAGCGCTCCTGTAGCGGGTTCTATCGGTGTATATGTATTCAAGGTTACCGGCCGTGATACAGGTTCTTTCTACACTGAGGATGATGCCAAGACCAGACAGTCACAGATGTCAATGTATTCTTCACAGATGATTATCCCTGTAATGATGCAGGAGGCAGACGTGAAGGATAACAGAAACAGATTCTATTAGTAGTCAGCTACTTATAAACATAAAAACAGACCGCTCGGGAATTCTTGAGCGGTCTGTTTTTATATTATATTTTTACGGAGACTGATTTGCACAGTCTCCATTATATATTAGACATTGAACAGGAAGTGCATGATGTCGCCGTCCTGGACGATGTATTCCTTACCCTCTGTAGCAAGCTTTCCGGCGGCCCTTACTGCAGCCTCTGACTTGTAGTTGATGAAATCCTCGTATTTGATGACTTCGGCGCGTATAAAGCCTTTTTCAAAGTCCGAATGGATGACACCGGCAGCTTTCGGAGCCTTGTCTCCCTTGTTTATGGTCCATGCGCGGCACTCATCTGCACCGGCAGTAAAGAAAGTCTGGAGACCGAGCAGTTTATATGCCCCCTGGATCAGCCTTGCGGAACCTGACTCCTCAAGACCCATCTCATCCAGGAACATCTTTCTGTCCTCATAACTCTCCATTTCCGCAATATCGGACTCGGTTCTCGCAGAAATGATGAGAATTTCAGCATTCTCATCCTTGGTAGCCTCACGGACAGCATCTACATAAGCATTGCCGTTTACGGCGGAACTGTCATCTACATTGCAGACATACATTACCGGCTTGTTGGTAAGCAGGAAGAGGTCGTGAGCCATTGCTTCCTCATCAGAGCCGAGTTCTACTGTACGGCAAGACTTGCCTGCCTCCAATGCGCTCTTATATCTGAGAAGCAGGTCCAAAAGCTTCTTCGCATCCTTGTCTCCCCCGGTATTAGCCTGTTTCTGAACCTTTGCAATACGGCTTTCTACGGTTTCCAGATCCTTGATTTGCAATTCGGTATCCACAACCTCCTTATCCCTGACAGGGTCCACGGAACCATCCACATGCACGATATTGTTGTCATCGAAACACCTCAGCACATGAAGAATGGCATCAGTTTCACGGATATTTGCAAGGAATTGGTTTCCAAGACCTTCGCCTTTGCTTGCACCTTTCACGAGACCTGCGATATCCACGATGTCGACAGTTGCCGGCACTACCCTCTTCGGGTTGCACAAGTCAGCAAGAGCCTCAAGTCTTTTATCAGGAACATTTGTGGAGCCGAGATTAGGCTCGATCGTACAAAAAGGAAAATTGGCGCTCTGGGCCTTTCCCGAGCTGATACAGTTGAACAATGTGGACTTGCCCACGTTCGGCAGTCCTACAATACCGCATTTAAGTGACATATATTAATACTCTATTTTCAATATTGGACTGCAAAGGTAGCAATAAATGATATTCTTATGGATTAATTTTATGATTTTTAACTCTTTTCTGGAATGAATTGATGACATTTGCGGAAAAAATGAGACTATGAAAATCAGGACGACTATTCTGGCGGCATTGATTGCCACTACATTGAACTTATCAGCGCAAGCGCAGGACGAAGACAGGATTCTGTCAATGTTCTGGAACCTGGAAAATTTCTTCAGCTGCAAGGACGACGGGACAGGGGAGGCTGACCACGAATTCAGCGCAGAAGGAAAAAGGCATTGGACGACCTCGCGATTCTATGCCAAATGCTCGTCAATTTCCAAGGCCCTGTTTTGGACAGGCGATTCATTCGGGGCAATGCCGGACGTCATTGGCGTGGCGGAAGTGGAAAACAGGGAAGTGCTTCAGAGACTTATAAATACCACCGGGCTGAGAAAGGAAAAATACTCCATTGTACATTATGATTCTCCCGACAAGAGAGGAATTGATGTGGCGCTGCTGTGGAAACGGGAGAATCTGGAATTATTGTCTTCGAAAGCCTGCCATGTCTCTGGAATGGCCACGCGGGACATTCTTCTGGCCAGGATGCGGAACAAGCTGGACGGTGAAGAAATGGCATTCATTGTCGTGCATCTTCCTTCCAAATATGGAGGAGGAAAAACGGCATGGAAGAGGGAAAAAGCTGCCGAAAGATTGAGGCAAGTAGCTGATTCAGTGCATGATGAGGGTTGTAAAAGAATCATTGTAATGGGAGATTTCAATGATGTTCCTTCGGCGGAGGCGTTCGCCCGGCTGAGTCCGCTTCTTGTCAATGTCTCTGAAGAATTGGACAAAAAAGGAGAGGGGACGATACGCTTCAACGGGAAGTGGAATCTGATAGATATGTTCTGGACGACTGCAGATTTGGCCGACAGTACATTGATGCATATTGTCAAAATTCCGTTTCTTATGGTACGGGACAGACAAATGTCGGGCGAAAAGCCGTTGCGGACATATCTTGGCCCGAGATATGCCGGGGGAGTGAGCGATCATTGTCCTGTAGTTCTCGAAATATATTGTAGGAAAAAATGATAATTATATATAAATTTGCTAGGAAGTTTTCTATAGCATAAAACCATGGGTTACTTCATGAAAATGGTTGTAAAATTTAACAAACCACATATCTTATTATGGAAATGAAATCTAGAATTCAGGAGAAATTCAAGACCCTGTATGGAACGGATGGCGAAATGTTCGCATCTGCCGGACGTGTCAACCTTATCGGAGAGCATACCGACTATAATGGCGGTTATGTATTTCCCGGAGCTATCGATAAAGGTATCATAGCTGAAATGAAATTGAACGGAACTGACAAGGTTCATGCTTATTCTCTTGATTATGATGAATATGTAGAGTTCGGACTGAATGAGGAAGACAAACCTCAGCAGAGCTGGGCAAGATATATATTCGGTGTCTGCCGCGAGACATTGAAAAGAGGCGGAAAAGTAGAAGGATTCGATACTGTATTTGCAGGAGACGTTCCTCTCGGAGCTGGACTTTCTTCTTCAGCTGCACTGGAAAGTACATTTGCCTATGCTATCAACTATCTGTTCAACAACATGATAGACAAGTTTGATTTGGCAAAGATCGGCCAGGCTACAGAACATAACTATTGCGGTGTGAACTGCGGCATTATGGACCAGTTCGCTTCTGTATTCGGAAAGAAGGGAAGTCTCATCAGACTTAACTGCAAGACATTGGAATACAAATATTTCCCGTTCGATCCTGTCCAGGCCGGATATAAGCTCGTGCTCGTGGATTCTTGCGTGAAACATGAACTTGCTTCATCTGCCTACAACAAGAGATGTCAGTCTTGCGAGAACGTATGCGCTGCCATCAGAAAGAACCACAGCGATGTGGAATTCCTCAGCGACGCGAAACGTGTATGGCTGGAGGAAGTGCGCGACCTCGTTCCGGAGGAGGATTTCCTCAGGGCAGAATATGTAATCGGTGAGGTGCAGCGTGTGCTTGACGTTTGCGACGCTCTCGAAAGAGGTGATTATGAGACAGTCGGTGAAATGATGTATCAGACACATTTCGGTCTCAGCCGTCTCTATGAGGTAAGCTGCGCAGAACTTGACTTCCTGAACCAGCTCGCACGCAAATGCGACGTTACCGGTTCACGTGTGATGGGTGGAGGCTTCGGCGGATGCACCATCAACCTCGTGAAAGAAGAATTCTACGATAACTTCATTAATACAGCTATCGAAAAATTCAGCGAGAAGTTCGGCCATGCACCTAAGATTTACGATGTAGTCATCAGCGACGGTGCCAGAAAACTTGAATAATAAACCGGATGGCTAGCGCATTTTGGTCGCCAGCCATTCAGCATTCACATAAGAAAATCCCGGTGTCGGCATGACGTCGGGATTTCTTTTTATAATCCCCCGGCAATCCTCATAAACATTGAAACCTATCTGGATACCCTGCATCTGACCATTCACAGGGTAGGTGAGTGTAATGTCATTGTCAGCGCCGTCTATCTTGTAGAACTTGAAAACGGCATCCATTATTGCCTTGGATTTCTCTTTATCTGTCTCTTTTTCAGCAATTTCCATCTTGGTGATGTACTTGCACATTTCCATAGCGATATCATCCAGCCCGGCATCGAAAATATTGACCTTCTCGATAAGTTCCCCCGCCTCCTTTACGCGGCGCAATGCGTACCCGCGTAGGAGTTCTCCGCTCTTGTCATCGGCAAGCTGTCCGGCAATCGCCTGTATATGGCTGTCCACCAATGCTCTTTCGGAAAAAGACATTGAATTGGGAGTGAGCCATATCATGACTTTCTCATCCGGGTCATGGTACAATGTCTGATACGGAGCGAGGTTCACCTGGCCGCAGTCCGGGCATGTCCAAAGGAACAACGTACCGTCTTTTATGCGCGCTTTCAGTTCCGGCGATTCCTTTACATTGATGTTCGGATATGTCTGGATGTCATGCTCTTTACCGCATTGCGAGCACGTTACAGCCGCAGTTATTGATGTAGCCATAGAAGTATCTGATTTTTAATATTCAATGCAAAATTACTATATTTGTCGAACATTCGGAGCCAACCGCCGAAAGATACTGAAAACTAAATCTGATTTTAATGAAATCGTGGCTTAAACAATTCACCACTGAAGACTGGATTATCGTCTTTGTGGGTGCCGTAGTGCTTGCCCTTGCATGCATTTTCCCTGCTGCAATGCCTTCAATGCCTAAAAAACTTCTTTCATCAGCAGACTGGATCAATGCCGTCTATATGTTCGGCTTCGTCCTTCTTCTGACCTATGTTACACTTGCGGCCCTCAGGAAACCTCTCAAAGGAACATTCGTCTCCCTGCTGTTCATATTCGCGATTACGCTTCTGGCACAGCTTACGGCGAACATTTCGGTCATCAAGACATGGGGATTCGAATCAGTATTCTTCGCAGTCATCTATGGCCTTATATTGAACAACTGCTTCACCCTTCCTGAATGGCTCAAACGTGCCGTAAACAGCGAATTCTATATCAAGGTGGGCATCATCTGCCTCGGTTCCACAATACTTTTCGGAGAACTCGCACAATCCGGCGCATACGGACTCGCGCAGTCATTCATCGTCGTATTCCTGGTGTGGTACTTCTGTTTCTGGGTAGGAAAGAAGATGAATGTCGATCCTGAAATGGGTACAATGCTTGCCAGCGCGGTTTCCATCTGCGGCGTATCGGCAGCAATCGCCACATGCGGTGTAATCAAGGGAGACAACAAGAAACTCTCATACGTGGTATCACTTGTGCTTATAGTTGCCATTCCTATGATGTATCTTCTGCCTTGGCTTGCAGGTCTCATGAACCTCACGCCGGACGTTGCAGGAGCATGGATCGGAGGAACAATCGACACTACCGGCGCAGTTGCGGCAGCAGGTACGTTGGTAAGCGAAGAAGCGGGCAAGACCGCTATCATCGTGAAGTCCTCGCAGAATGTCCTTCTCGGCCTCGCGGCCTTCTTTATTTCAATGATGTGGGCATATAAAGGCACGAACGGCGACACCAGACCGACAGCTGGCGTAATCTGGGAGAGATTCCCTAAATTCGTGGTAGGTATGGTATTGGCATCCCTCGTATTCAGCTTTGCGCTTCCTGAAGAAATGGCGAAGAGCGTAGGTGCCGTGACCAAGGGATTCCAGAACACGTTGTTCAGCATCGCCTTTGTCTGCATCGGACTTGAAACCAGACTCAAGGATATCTTCGGCAAAGAGAACAGAGTGCCTCTCAAGGTATTCCTTACCGCTCAGACTTTCAATATTTTCGTGACGCTAGTAATCGCATACATCATCTTCGGCATGATCAAGCCGGCATTGTAAAAATTACAGCGAAATATCGAAAACGAATCCTATATAGTGGTTGTCCATCGGATAGCCACTATTTTTTATGACATTGAAACTAGGTCCGCCGTTGTAACTTGCAGTAATTCCGATGCTGCAATCGTATGGAATCCAGAGCAGATTGGCCAGTTTTGCCACGATGGAAGCCCCTGCGCTGAACAATCCGCCGTCAGTGAGCCCTTTCCCCAGGGAGAACATAGTATAGTCGAAATGCGGCGTTATTTCGAAGTTCTTTATATATGCAACAGGGGAGAGGAATGAAATGTCGCCGAACCAGATAGGAATCGCGTAATCGGCAGTGAGTTTCAGATGGTCGTAAGACAAATTCCTGATGATATACTCTGCGCTGGAATTTTCGAAACCTCGTGGAGCCACTGAAATGGCATTTTCACGCCTTAACTCCGCCCTGAACTGGTGCTGATACCTTGCGGTGAGTTTAAGCCCCTGTGTAAGAGTGATTCCAGGAAGATATCCGTATGCATAGCAATATGCAGAAGCCGAATATAGGTCATCCATCATTATCCTGGTGGAATAACCGGCCTCCGCACCGATGCCGAAGCGTGGAAATGTACCGGATGCCGGCACAGGACGCAGGGCATATCCCCTCACGGAAGCACGCAGCGTCTGCATGTAGACATTCTTTCCCTTATGATACTCCTCGGATTTGTCCGGAACTGCAAAAATGCCGTTTTTGCTCAGGTCCAACAGGGATTTGTTGAACAAATCATTGCTTCCGGCATAGCTGATTTGGGGGATGAATCCACGGGACCAGCCGCCTGAAGAGAAATTGAAAGGAATATAGACCTTGACGGAACCTTGGAACGACGGCTTGTCCAGAAGAAGTCCCTCGACTTGTTCCTTGACATGGCCGCGGGTCTCGGTAAGCAACCGGGAATACTGAATGGCGGCATTGTCATTGAAATCGGCGGAAAACTCGAATACGGGGTATAATCCGCTGTAAGTGAACAGGATATGGCCTGAATGGCGGTACTTATGGCTGCCGTCCTTGTAAACGCCCGCAAACGGGTCCTTATGGAAAGAATATCCGACAGAGCCCCAGGCTGTTCCCAGACTGTTCTGGAACAATGCCGTCGCGCCGGCTGAAGCTGTCTCATAGGTAAGGTCACCGCTCAGGTTGCGTACTCTGTCGTAATTGAAATACAGCGGAGCCCATGAATGGAACCTCAAGATATTCAGAGGTTTGCGATAACGTTCCGGCTTGCTGAAGGTGGTCTTGTAGTCTTTCGCGGAATCTGCCCACGGAATACACTTCTGTGCGGCAGAAGCCCTTTCCTGCATTGTCAATTTATCGGCTACGCGGTATTGATGTATGTCATTGAAATCCACTTCCTTTCCTGATAGCTCCAGCGCCGGAGCCTTGTGCAGCAGCCTTCCGTCCTTCGTCAGCATTGAGAAAACCACATCCTGGCCGATGAAGCAGAATTCGTCTCCGCCATAGGGGAGGGAAGTGTGCTGAAATACCCTTCCGCTTTCTATATCAATACTATACAGTTCTTGTGTGCCGTCTCTGTCAGAAGAAAAATACACCTTGTCATTGGCGGAAACAAGATTCCTTATGCTGACTTTCACGGGCCCGAGCAGACATTCCGGCTCACCGTCCAAACCAGCATTGATGCGATATATTGCGGAACCGCCTTCTGATATAGCATTGAAAATGAGTGCATTGCTCATGAAGCGCGGCTCTACGGCCTGGAGGCTGTCCGGCATTTGCCTGCGGCGAAGCACTTTCCCTGTTGCCGGGTTCAATATGACTATTGCCGAACCGCCGGTGACGGGGTATTCCACAGCGGCCAGCATTGTCCCGTCAGGGGAAACCGAAGGATTGAACAGGCGTCCTTTTCTGGTGAGAGTGCCGGTGCGTCCGTTGGTGAGGTCGTAGCTGCGTATTCTGGAGGTCATTTCCAGCGACCAGCGGGCGTCGGGCACGGATTCGCTCCACCATAGCTTGCCGTCGGCGTAGGACAGCCCGTCTGCGGTCGAGGAGAATGTGCGAAGATTCCTGCGCTTGCCGGTCTCAGGGTCGAACTCCGTGAGCGTTGCGGATTCCGCCAGACCTGACACTATGGAATAAACCTTGCCGTTCGCGGAAACATTGCCATGAACCGTCTTGTACCATTTTCCGCCGGTCTGGAGCTGCTCCGCTTCGGTGAACGGACGTCTTGCCTTCGCCTCTTCCTTCCAAATATCATGAAATGAGGACATTATGTCGCTGAATGACTTGCGGAAACTCTTTCCGGAAGCCTGGCGGACGGTCTTCTGCGCATTGGAAAAACGGAACGGATTGGCAGCCAGCCTGGAGAAGTAGCGCTCGGTGAAAAGCGGGTCGTCGAAGCAGTACCGCGTGCCTGCAATTGTCAGATAACCAAGCGCATAGTGGTCCGGCGCATAGTGTCTGTAAGAGCCGTATCTCCATCTGTACCAGTTCCTCCAGTCGCCGTTGTCGAACGCCATCATGTAATAGTCCAGAAAATCCGCCGTGCGGCCCCTGCCGGTGCTGGTCAATGCCGTTTCGGCGGTCACTGCGTCGCCTTCGAGAAACCAGGTGTTCGGCCACAATGCCGAATATGCGCCGGGCGCCATGTCTCCGACGATGAATGTCAATGGTTTAAGCCAGCCCTTGTACCCGAATTGCATCTGCGCCAGGTGGCGGCTTTCGTGTACGGCCAATGTCTTCGTCCATGGAACAGGCTCGGGGTCGTAGGCGTCGGGCAATGTGTATATGTCAATGCGTTTCGGGGCCCATGTCACGGCTGCGTTCGAAATTCCGTGATGAGTGTGGAGAATTATCGGCGTCTTTCTCCGGTAGCCCTCTCCGGGGACAAGTCCTGAACTGATGCTCTCGGAAAGGCGGAAGCGTTCAAGTTCATTGCCGTAACTCATTGCGAGAGAATCACATCCTGCCGGGTAGATTAGCCGGTAGGCCGGGGTGTCCATGCGGAACCATCTGAGTCTTCCGGGGTCGTCCCCATTGCTGGAAAACTGCGCTTTCGCCGGGTTCGAAATCATTGAAAACAGCAGAATCAGGGAAGATAAAGTTATGTGACGCAATGAATTCATGGTATTTTTTAATTTTAAGCCGCCTTGTGAAAGGCAAATCTAACTATTTTTTATAATTTTGCGAGGATTTATAAACTTCAATGCCGCACGCATATGCAGATGATGTTTCAATTGCTGACCCTGGTAGGTGCAGTAACTCTATTTTTGTTTGGACTTAGCCTACTTAGTGTCGGGCTTCAGAAAGTCGCTGGAGACGGTCTCCGGTCTTTCCTGGCATCCATGACTTCCAATGGCTTCAAACGTCTTTTGACAGGTGTCGGAGTGACTGCGGCCATCCAATCTTCCACAGCGACGACTATCATGGTCGTCAGTTTCGTGAATGCCGGACTTCTTACATTGGCACAAGCCATAGGCGTCATCATGGGCGCCAATATCGGAACTACGGTCACGTCATGGATTATGGCGATTTTCGGGTTCTCGTATGACATTTCCACGATTTCCTTCCCGCTCATAGCGCTGGGATTCATCATGATGATGAATCAGAAGAACAAGAAAATGAGAGACTTGGGAGAAATCATCATCGGTTTCGCATTGTTCTTCGTGGGCTTTGCCAAACTGAAGGAGACATCCGGAATATTGCTCGACAACATTGATCTTAGCGGTTTGCAGGCATTGACGAACCTTCATCTCGGGCCTGTGAACCTGTCGGTATTGCTCTTCCTGCTTATCGGAACGGTGCTTACCATCTGTTTCCAGTCTTCGGCCGCCACGATGGCGATCATCATGCTTCTCATCACGACCGGCGTGATACCGTTCAAACTGGCTGCCGCAATGATTCTGGGAGAAAATATCGGTACCACCATCGCGGCCAACATTGCAGCTTCCGTGGGAAATACCACGTCCAAGAGGGCGGCCATGGCCCATACCGTTTTCAATGTCTTCGGCGTCCTCTGGGTGCTCTGCATCTTCCCTTGGTTCCTGAAACTCATCGGATTCATAATCGGTTCCTGCGGACTGCCTGATCCGAACACCGCGGACCTGACCGACGTCGCCAATGCTGATACGATAAAGGCTTCGCTGCTGTACAGCGTAACCACGATGCATACATTGTTCAATGTTACCAATACATTGATACTCATATGGTTCATTCCGCAGATTGAGAAGATTGTCTCCTGGATTATCCCGCAGAAAGCGGAGAAAGAGGTCTTCAGGCTCAAGTATATTCAGGGCGGTCCTCTTTCCACGGCCGAGCTTTCATTGGATGAGGCAGAGCAGGAAATCGTGCATTTCTCCGAGATTTGCTACAATGATTTCTTGTACATGCGTCAGGCGATTGCCGAGAATTCTGCTGACAAATTCAGCGAGTTGCGTGAGAAACTTATCAAATATGAGGCGATTACAGACCGTATCGAGTATGAAATCGCGGACTATCTCAATCAGGTGGCGAAGGGCGAAATTTCCGAGTCTTCAGCCAAGCGGATCAACGGCATGTACAAGATTATCGGCGAACTGGAGAGTATCGGAGACTCCGGCGATGCTGTGGGACGTATTCTTGCGCGTCGAAATGAACATGGCCTGTCTTTCGATGAAGAGCAGCTGAAGCGCCTCGGACGCATGTGCGATATCGTCGACGATGCGTTCAAGGCAATGACGGCGAACCTGAAAGTCGCCTATACCAGCCTGAAGGACATTACCAATGCCCAGGATGCCGAGTACAATATCAATGAATGCCGCAACACTCTCCGCGAGGAGCATATCATCAATATTGAGGAGAATCCTGACTACAATTATCAGGTCGGCGTGTTCTACATGGATATTGTCGCTGAACTTGAGAAGATAGGTGATTTCATCATCAATATTTCCGAGGCTAAAATTGCTGAAAATGGTTAAAAGGCTGCATATCATCGGGTTGGCTGTATTGGCGGCCATGATGGTGGCCTGCGGACAGAGGAAGAATACTTCGTCGGCAGGCGAGGCGGTCAAGTCTGTTCCTTTTCCGGAAGTGAAGATTCCGAATATGATAACGGAGCCTTCCGAGAGGATGACATACGTACTGGACCATTTCTGGGATGGGATGATGTCCGCTTCATTGGCAGGAAAATGTGATTCTCTGCATGTAAAAGGCATTTTGAAGGATGATGTGGAGCAGAAATTCGGATTGTACACCACCATTCTGTGGAGTGCTCCCCTGGATGAGGCATGCAAGTCCGTGTCCAGGCTTTTTTCTGCCGCCGAGGCTTGCGAGAAGCGCGATACTTCTTCCAATGTTTTCGAGACGATTACCAAGTTCGCGGAAAAATATTTCTATGACCCTAATTCCCCGCTGCGCAATGAAGAGTTCTATCTTCCTTATGTAGAGGGACTTGCGAAGTCTGAATGCGTGTCCGAGGCCATGCGTCCGGCATATTCCTACGATGCGTCGATGTGCGCATTGAACCGTATCGGGACGAAGGCGGCGGATTTTTCTTTCAAGGATCTACGCGGCAAGGTTCATACTCTTTATGGAGTGAAAGCAGACTATACATTGCTTTTCTTCTCGAATCCTGGCTGTCCTAACTGTCGGGAAATCACGGAGATGATAGAGTCCAGCCCTGAAATATCGGCATTGGAAAAATCCGGCCGTCTGGCCGTGGTCAATGTCTATATCGACCAGGAGATTGACAAGTGGAAATCTTTCGCGGCAGATTATCCGTCGGAGTGGATTTGCGGCTATGACCACAATTACATCATCCGCACGGACGTAACCTACAATGTCCGCGCGATTCCGTCGCTCTATCTCCTTGACAGCCAGAAGCGTGTTCTTCTGAAAGATGCGCCCCAGGACAAAGTCTTCGAGCGGCTGACTTCTTTGTCTGCCAATTAGTTATAAAATTATTTTTTTTCTTGGGCGTGGTGTTGTACGGTAGAAAATAATTGCTAAATTAGCAACTGTATAACATTCTGAAAACCACGCTTATGAGAAGAACACTACATTATTTTCTGCTTCTATGCGTAGCAGTCGCTTCTTGTTCTGAATCTATTGTGCTCGATGACGAGATTGAGAATAGCAATATGAACGGTAACATTGAACAGGCTATAACGTTCGCCGAGCATTCACGTTCGAGCAATATCATGACAAAGTCTGACAACTATGTTAAAGTTGACAGAAGCCATATTTATTATATTCTTGATGATGTCGTCACAAAATCTTCTCATTTGAAAGATACGTTGATGTATATTTTGAACTTTGAAGAAAATAATGGCTTCGCTGTAGTTTCTGTAAAAGATGCAGAGCCTCAGTTGATTTGTGTCACACAGAAAGGTTTCTATGATGGAACTCCGACTGGTTTATATGGATTTGATGAGTATATCAAACAGATGGTTCGCATTTGTAAAAACATTGATCGTGATGTTCCATTCGACGAAATAGTTGAAACGAAGTCTGGAAGTTCAGAGAAAACAGTCCATCCTTTTATTCCTGTGTCATGGCATCAGAACGCTCCATTTAACTGGTATTGCAGCTATCCATATAATAAAAATATTCCAGCTGGATGTGTGGCTGTTGCAATAGCTCAATCAATGAGCGCATATAAAGTCCCGGAATCTATTAGTTTGACATATAGTAATGCTGCATCCGCACAAGTTAATTTGGATTGGGATAGTATGATATCTCATAATTCGGATGCGTGTGAATATGGACAATGTGATAGTTGTAACATGAAAGCCTTTCTTTTGAGGGAAATAGGTCAACGTGTAGATATGGCCTATTCTGTTGGTGGTTCAGGTGCGAACACTCTTGTTTATACCCAACCATGTCTTCGAAGTTTTGGATTCCAATGTGATTCATATCAGTCATTTTCTCCTGAAAAAATGACTGAAAGTTTAGACGCTAAATCTCCTATAATTGTTAGAGCTAGAAATTCATCATCGTCTGAAGGTCATGCATGGAATATTGATGGTTATAGATATACGGAAGATATTAGCTATCAATACTATTCTTCGGGACTGACTTCTGGAAAGAAAATAACTGAAAAATGGTACTTCTATTTTAAATATGGTTGGGCAGGGATAAATGATGGTTTATATTTGTCTTATAGAAAAGATACCGCAAGTGGCAGTTTTACGGCCACTGGAAATACAGTAGTAACAAGCCCTATAGAAATTTTTACTGATAATAATGGATTGAACTACGAAGTGAAGATATTTACAAATATTAAACCCGTTGTACTATGAAATTAATAAAATTTGGTGTTGTACCGTTTTTTCTTGCGGTGATATTGTTTGGTTCTTGCGAGAAGGTTGATAAAATAGAAGGCTTTAATGTTAAGGAAGGTGAAAATTCAGGTGTGTTCAGAAGTCTGGATGTGATTTCAATGCCTGACGGTTTGTGGAAAAAGGATGGTTGTAAATATTTTCATCTGAACAACGATGGTGAGATTATAGACAATGTTCCTGTGGATGCTGTGCTTCCGTGGCAAGTTACTGTCTATTTCCTGTGGAAAGACAACGCTGTGAGTAAAGCGTATTACAGGTATAATATTTATACAAAACCGGAACTTCCGGAATATGTGATACCTAAAGAAGCTTCCGGTACGTTGTCCGTGGATAAAATGAGCCGTAAAGGGGAATGTGCCGCATTATGCTGTAATGCATTTATGGTTACAGAATTCAATGCCGGATATTTCTCGTATATTTATGAATTGAATAACTGTTGGGCTCAGGATATCTATGAAAAAGTAACAGATAAGAAAGAACTTGATTTTGTCTTTGATTGCCCTTATAACAGAGAGGATGAACTTGATGAAATTCTTAAGACATTGCATTAATTCTCTTGTGTAAGCGCGTGAAATATTATAAATTTGAAGGATGTAGGATATAAGACTACGTCCTTTTTTATTGGTTTTTTGAATCTGTTTGAATATGAAGATTGAAAGCAAAGTCTGGGGCAAGACTCCTGAAGGAAAGGAGATTGTCCTTTATACGATGACCAATGCCTCCGGTGCATCCGTTTCACTTTCCAGCGTCGGTGCCGGAATAGTTTCTGTCAATGTTCCTGACAAGGATGGAAAACTTGCTGATGTCGTAATCGGTTATGATGATCCGATGTCATATTTCGGAGACGGACCTTGTGCAGGAAAATGCCCTGGAAGGTATGCGAACAGAATTGCAAAGGGACATTTCACTCTCGACGGAAAAGAATATACATTGCCGATAAACAATGCTTGCAATCATCTTCACGGAGGTCCTGACGGATTCCAGAATCAGGTGTGGGACAGCAGGATAGAGGGTGATGCCGTTGAATTTATGTATTTCTCGGAAGATGGTGAGGCCGGATATCCCGGAAACCTGAAAGTCATTGCCCATTATGAGTGGTCGGAAGAAAATGAACTGGCATTGACCTTTACTGCAGAGACCGATGCGCCTACCGTGGTGAATCTTACGAACCATGCTTATTTCAATCTCAACGGCGAGGGTTCCGGAACTGTGCTGAATCATATTCTCAAACTGAATGCTTCGGAGTTCCTGCCGACAGATGATACATTGATTCCTGTGGGAACTGCAGAAGATGTCGCAGGTACGCCGATGGATTTCGTGAATGCCAAACCTCTTGGACGTGATATCAAGGCTGATTTCCCGGCATTGAACTACGGCAAGGGTTATGACAACTGTTATGTAATCGACGGTGCCGAGCCTGGACAGCTTCAGTCCGCAGCCGAGCTTTATTCTCCTGAAAGCGGACGAGTATTGGAGGTCCTGACTACTCAGCCGGGTGTGCAGATTTATACGGGAAACTGGCTGGAGGGCTGTCCTGTGGGCAAGAACGGCCATATCTACCATGATTATGATGCCGTGGCCATCGAGTGTCAGCATTATCCTGATTCACCTAATGAGCCGGAGTTCCCTACCACTGTTCTCCGTCCTGGTGAAGTGTTCCAGCAGGCTATTATCTTCGCATTCTTTGTAAGAGTGTAATTGCTTATGAAACAATATCTTGACCTGCTTCGCCACATACGGAAAGACGGAGTTGTCAAACATGACCGCACGGGTGTCGGCACTCAGAGCGTTTTCGGTTACCAGATGAGGTTTGACCTCTCTGAGGGGTTTCCGTTGCTGACCACCAAGAAGGTTCATCTGAAGTCCATCATATATGAATTGTTGTGGTTCATTGCCGGTGACACGAACATCAAGTACTTGAAAGAGCACGGCGTGTCCATCTGGGACGAGTGGGCTGACGAAAATGGCGATCTGGGTCCTGTCTACGGGCATCAATGGCGCAGTTGGCCGGCTCCTGACGGAAGAAGCATTGACCAGCTGTCGCAGGTGGTGGATATGATAAAGAATAATCCGGATTCCCGCAGGATGATTATCTCAGTATGGAATCCCGGCGAGGTGGACAGCATGGCGCTGCCGCCGTGTCATTGTCTCTTCCAGTTTTACGTGGCTGACGGAAAACTTTCTTGCCAGCTGTACCAGCGCAGTGCAGATACCTTCCTGGGAGTTCCGTTCAATATCGCGTCCTATGCGCTTCTGACAATGATGATTGCGCAGGTTTGCGGTTTGGAGCCGGGCGAGTTTATCCACACCACAGGCGATACGCATATCTATCTCAATCATTTCGAACAGGTGGATCTCCAGCTTTCCCGTGAGCCGCGCAAACTCCCCGTGATGAAGATTAACCCCGATGTGAAGAGCATTTTCGATTTCAAGTACGAGGACTTCACACTAGAGGGCTACGACCCGTGGCCAGCAATCAAGGCCCCGGTGGCGGTATAACCCGAACAATGTACGACAATGCAGAAGAATATCATAGCGGCTGTTGCCGACAATATGGCGATAGGCCGCGATAATGAATTGTTATGGCATATTTCTGCGGACATGAAGTATTTCCGCAGGGTTACCATGGGTTGCCCCATCATAATGGGGTATAAGACATGGCTTTCCATCGGCCGACCTCTTCCCGGACGCAAGAACATTGTCATAACCAAAAGTGATTTCGATGCCCCGAAAAACGTGGTGCAGGTGCCTGACGTGGCCGCTGCTTTAGCTGCCGCCGCCATCCCGCCCGCCGACGCCCCGGCGCCCGAGAAATGTTTCATCATCGGTGGCGCGAAAACTTACGAGCGCACGATTGCTTCTGCCGACAAACTCTACATCACGCATGTCCGCACCTCCGTTCCCGATGCCGACGCCTTCTTCCCGGCCATTGACCCCGCAGTCTGGCACAAAGAATCCGAATCGTCCCTGGAAACCGACCCGGAAAACGGCCTTCAATACTCCTTCGCAGTGTACGTCAGAAAGGCGTGACTTCCGCGGTATCCCACGACCACTCTGGCGGGACACGGCCACGCCCTGTTTTTGGAGCCGCTGATTTTCAATTAGTTATAAATTACGGCGTGGAAACGTAGCCAAAAAAAGGCCGCGTTTCCACGCCACTATTTAAACACTATCTGATTATCAATAAATTACAAAATCGACCGTGGCCGCGTCCCGCTTGAAAGACTTGAGTGTCTCCGAGGTTACCGCAGTTCCGCCTGGCAGATTCGTGGGTTACATCCTCTGTAGATATCTGGTAAGCCAGAAACGAAGTACAGGGTCAGAAACATAGAGATTTCCGCCTTGCTTGTCAATGAGTTCTTTCTCAATCAGCGCCGATCGGATTCTCGAAACGTTGGATTTGCTGCCTAGATTCCATTTTTTCAAGACGTTTTCCGAAGTGAAACCTGAATTTACGCCGGAACAAATAGCTCGGAGAAAATTTAATTGGAATGAGGACAAATTCTCGATTTTTGCGATATATAGGGGCTCATTCTGGGAAAGCAAGTACTCTAGTCCATTTTCAATGTCAATATCAGTAACTATAGAATCGGCATTGACCATAACATTCCACGCAAGTTGCTGAACATACGAAGAATAACAATCAACTCTGCGGCAAATATCCTCAGCGTGTCCTTTTGAAATGGTGACGCCTGCTTTATTGAATCTGGAGCATATATATGACACCCAGTCAGCCTCCGGGATTGTTCCGAGGTGAATGGTGTCTCCGAACATATAGAACGGCATCCTTTTGCTATGGAATATCTTTTCCATCATGTGTTTTTTGCTTCCAAACAGGCAATACGACGTTCTTTGCTGGTGCTGCCATACTCCTCGAAGCCTCTTTTGAAAGGTCAATGAATCCGAAAACTCACCTATTTGTTGGAATTCATCGATACACACCACAATATGAAGACCTTTTTTTTCGGCAATTCGCTCAGGAAGATTCAGGATTTCTTCGGGATCAATGTCTTTAGGCGTTACGCCTATTGACAATGAATATTCAGATGTCAAATCAGGGTTGATCGATATTCGAGGTGCCAGTCTGCCCAAGAACTCTTTAGCATTCTCCATGAGTCTTTCTGCAGTGGAGGACAATGCTTTCAGGATAGATTGTGAGTATCGTAAATAAAAATCGTGCGCGCTCCGGCAGTCATAAATATCCATGAATACGATAACAGGGTCTTTTCCATCAAGTTCTGAAATCACTTTCTTCACCAATGACGTTTTTCCTAGTCTACGTGGCGAGATAAGTATAGTGTTTATACCGGAAGAAAAATTTTTCTTGATTCTAGTGGTTTCATTGACCCTATCAGTGAAATTTTCTCCTGAAACCGAAGTTCCATAAACAAAAGGCTTATACATAACATTTTGATTTGATGGTAAATATAAGCATTTTTCCGCAAAGTTCACAATATTGTGGACCACAAGTTTGTGTACTTTGCGGATTTGATGTTGAATTGCCCCAATTCTCAATGTCAGTTCCGCTCAGGGCCGACACTGCGGAAACTTGTTCAGAAACTCCTGAGGCCGTTGAACGTGGCATTGTCGAAATCCGAGACGGTGGACACGGATTCAAGGGTCGGCACGTCGTGAAGCGCGGATATGAACGAACTGCGCATCAGGCCGAATGAGCGGGAAATCTGGCCGCCGAAAAGCACGCAACGGATTTTATGTTCGGACAAGATCGGGGAAAGACACTCGCCCAGAATGGCGCCTGTCTCGCTGAAAACCGACTGCGCCGCAGCATCGCCGCTTTGCGCCCTGTCGGCAATCTCCTTTACTGTCAATGTTTTGGCGTCAATGCCGGTCCGCACGGCATATCCGTTCATGATGCCGCGTTTGGACGCATAATCCTCCAAGATGCCGTCCCGAAACGGGAGATTGTATATGGAAATCAGAGGGGACTTCATATCGTTCTTCAGAATCTCCCCGTCTACATACATTGAAAAACCAAGGCCTGTCCCGAGGGTAATCAGGGCCGTGTCCCCTTTGTTTCGGGCCGCTCCTGAAGTGATTTCTCCAAGAAGCATGCAGTTGACATCGTGGATATAGCGGAACCGTACATCATCTTCGGTCAGGCCGGTCCCCTCAAGCACGATATCAGCGAACTTCTCCCCGTAGACGGACGCGAACTTGTGCTTCATGAGAAAAATACCATGGTCATAATCGAATTTTCCTGGGATGGCCACGGCAACATTGTCCCCGGCCTTCAACTTGCCGATGGCGGTCAGCAATGACGCGCAGATGGACTCCCTGGACCCTGCCGAATCCACGGGGATTTCCCTGCCGTCATTACATTTGATAAAGGTCCCCCCGACGTCAAGAAAAATAGGGGGGACCTCTGCTATTGAAAACCTACTCATTATGCCGGATCATTCTGGTAGCCGTCCCGAAGCATTGTCTTGTGTATGCGGATCGGCTCCTTGCCGAGATTCTCTATTACATATCTGCCCATGTCAGCAGGTACGCAAATGATGTCGAGATAATCTGCATCGTAGTATCTTTCAGGATGTTCCACGCTACGGATGCGCACTTTTTCACCATCCACGAGAGCCAGGACATGGAATCTCTCCCCATGCGTATCCTGTTCGCAAGATGTCTCGAATTCAAGCCTCCGGAGCGAGAAATACAGCAACGGGTTTTCACCGACAATGTACTCCTGCCAGCCTTCACCTTCGGCGGCAAGTCTAGGCTTCTGGACAATGTTTTCGCGGACCCAGCTTGTACGTCTGTCCTGAGCCACGGTCTTTTCGCCGAGCATCGTGTGGATAGGACGCTGTTTGCCGTCAAAGTCCAGACGCAGATAATCGTACATCTTGTAAGTGTAGGAACCGATTGTGAGAGAACCGATTTCCAGCACCACCTGATTTCGGCCGCTTGAGTGGATTGTCCCGGCCGGAATCATTACCTGAAGCCCCGGCTTGGACTCCTCATAGCTGACATATTTCATGTAGTCACATGGCTTGTGCTCTGTATCTGCGGCTTCGATGTCCTTGAAGAACTGCGGAATGTCCGCATCATCACGGAAACCGATGAATGTCTTGGCATCATGTCCTGTGGCGCAGACATAGTAGCTCTCGTCCTGCCGTCCGAACTCGCCGTATTGCTCGATATTGAACTTGGCGCCTGAATGGCACTGGATGCTCATATTGCCGGTGCTGTGGAAACTGTCATCATAATTGAACCTGATAGGGAAGTAGCCGTGGTATTTCCTTACGCAATCCTCGCCCATGAGATTGACACCTTCCTTGTGCACGAAAGTACAATAATTTATATCCAGAATTTTGTCTCCCGCTTCCACCAACACGCTGACTTCCATAGGGATAAAGTCGAATACCCAAGCGGCGTTGCGCATCTGTGAAGGCAGTTTGCGGAGCTGTTTCATGAACGTGCCGCCCCAGACACCTTCCAGGTAGACCGGTTTCGCGCGGAACGGATACTTGACCAGCTGCGCGCAAATCTCGTCAAATGCCTCGCGCGGAACCATCATGATATTGTAAATGTCATCCGAAAGCATCATATAATCAATGACTCCAGAATGCAGCAGCTCTTTCCTGCTGTTTACAGCCATCTCGAAATCGCAATAGTAACAGCGGCGGATAACCCGTGCCGGAAGGTCGGGACGTTTCTTGCCGATATTGGCATATTCGCCCCCGCGGATGCGTAGAATGCTGGTCTTCGGAGTAACGTCGAAGAAAATCCGGACATCATACAAGTCGCGAAGTTCAGGTATCAATGTTCCGTAGCCATAGACCGCCACGACCTTTCCCTTGCCCGTCTTTCCAGTCCGCACACTTTCCTTGAAAGCCTTGACCTTATCCTCATCGAGCATGCCCTGATAGCCGTGTTTGTAGATTCGACCGAAAAGCAAGGTCGGGTCCTTTTTCGTATCCCATTCCAGCATCGGATCGATCATATCATTGATTTTTTCATCATCAATGAAGGTGGCGGCATTGCCGTCAACAGTTTCCAGACCGACGCCCAGAACCTCCAGCTCACGATTCAGCAGATTCAGGAAAAGCTGCCATTGCGCTGTCGTATAACCGTCCAGACCTATGGCAATGTTGGACTTCTTGGCTTTTTCCGCCAATTCTGCAGCCAGCTTTTTCGCTACGGCTGCTGTCCCGGCGGTAATGGATTCTTTGGTTTTCACACTTAGTTCCGGACGATTGACAGGTTTCGGGTCATCGTAAGGGAACGGGTTGTACATGAAGCTCATAGTATATATGTCTATTTTATGTTATAAAATTCAAAACCCATCATTTCAGCGAGGTCCTGCAACTCGGCGGTCCAATCTCCGTCCACGACGGCGTAATGCTGTGTCGCTCCGATTTTCAGAATCTGTTCGAAAAGTTCCTTTACAGGTACTGCCGGCTTGAAAATGCTGTGCGAATATGTGGCGAGCAGATGCTTGCCCGGGAGAGATTCTATCTGTGTGCAGATGAGTTTGTACTTTCCGTTTTCCTCATAGAGTCCCGCCATTGTCTTCATTCCCGGACTGATGCGGTACCAGGCGAACGGAGCGCCCGCGTATTTCCAGGATGTCTTGGCGAAACGTACATCTCTGGCTATGAGGACATTGTCCTGCCATGCCGGGTCGTTATGGTCGTTAGGGCCTGCATGGCCGCCGGCGAAGGTCCCGAAGTCGTTTTCTATATGGAACGGCTCGATGAAATTCACATTCTTGCCGGTAATCAGCTTGAGCATATAAGTTATGAGGCCGGCTCCGATGTCAGCCTCCGGCACCAGCACACTGACATTTTCATTGAACCACTGCGGATAGAAACCGGCGCGGCAGCCTGCGGTCTTGAAAGTCGCCCTGTCAATGTCATTGTACACGAAACAGTCGATGTCGTGGTCCCTGGCCATGTTGCGGATGGCCAATGTCGCCTTCACGCAGCCGATAAACTTGTCATATTCGACATCTTCCATCATCTTGTACTTTGATGTGAGTTCGTCGGCGTAACTCTTGACCTCTTCATCTGTAAGTTTTCCGATATACTCTCCGTAATCGCTGTACGGCAGGTAATGTATCTCGGGACCCAGTTTGGTGAACAGGTCATAATTGTCAATGTAGGTGCTCCACATCGCCTCGTTCATGTTGGCCATCAGACCTACATTGGAATGACGGAGAACGGCGCGTGTGAACGCGGCCTTTGAAAACACCTTTATCTTTTCCGTGACTTCCGCCCTTGTCCCCATGACTACCTTTACATTGTCACGAGGAATGCGTCTGATGCTTCCGGAACCTTCCAGCGAGCCTACCAATGTGCCCGCACACAGATAGTCGATGAAATCATCTTCATCGAGAGTGGTCTCGAAGGTCATCTTGTCCTTGGCTACATTGGTGAAAATTATAGGCGTTGCCGGCATGTCGCGCAGAAAACGTATCCATGCGAAATCCTCGCTCCATGACAAGAATTCGGCTACGATGAAGTCGACATCATTGTCATAGAACATTTTCATGGCCTTTTCGGCATCTTCCCGTTCGTACACGATGCCGGGGCAGATGAGGTCCAGGAAATCCATGGAGGATTTAATCTCTTCGACAGCCTTGAGCTTGCGGTCATGATAAGTGCCGCGTTTCGGGCCGCTCAGGTCTTTGAATCGTGGTGAAGCAATCAAAAGCAGTCCCGCTTTTGGTTTCCGTAGTTTCAGTTCCTTAATCATGTGCACGTTGTTTGCTAAAATCCTTGTTATAATGTAGTTTGGCGGAGATATACATCAGAATGCCGCATGCGAGCCAGATGACCCCCAGGATAGGGAACGTCGACGAAAGGCTTCCCATGCTCTGTTTCAGCGCACCCAATACTACCGGGGCCAATGCTCCCACGGCGAATCCTGTCATTATCATTGCACTGGAGCATGAAGAATGCAGCCTTTCCGGGGTGACATCATATAGCACCGAATAGGTGTTGGCATCGAAAAATGCCCTGAAGAATCCCCATCCGGCGAACATGAGATACACCAGCCAGACAGATGTCTTGGCTCCCATGAAGAACAGGAAGGCTGAACCTCCGACCAGGCCGATTGCCTGAAGAATCATCCTGGCGGCATGGTCGCGGATGGCCCACTTGTCGGACAATGCGCCTGCGAGCAGTACGCCTATAAATGCCGCCACGTATGTGTATACCATGGAATTGAATCCCGCCATTGCCTGATTCTGACCGAATTCTTCCTGAAGATATGCCGGAACCCAGGTCATGTAACCGGTGATGACGAAGATGTTACAGCTGAATCCGATGGTGAGAATCAGGGCGGTAGGCGTGGTGAACACGGTCTTGAACCCTTCGAAAAATCCCGGTTTGTCAGTTTTGAGAGGAACAGCTTCTTCTACCTTGTCATGCAGTCTGAATATCATTATTGCACCCCAGACGATGCCCGCAACGCCGAAAATGATGAAAGAGTATTTCCATCCGAGAGCATCTGCGATGAGTCCTGCAAGCCAACCGGCCAAGATAACGCCCACGTAGTAAGCCGTCTGGTGAATCGACATTGCCCTGGCGCGCGTGTCCGTATGATATTGACCCAGAAGGGAATAGTTCGCCGGACCGAAGAACGCCTCGCCTCCGCCTGTCGCCACGGAACGCAGCACTACCAGCCAGAGGAAACTGGTCGCCAATCCGGTAAAGGCTGTCGCAATGCTCCAGAACAGGATGCTTATAGTCGTCACCCACTTCCTGCTGAAACGGTCGCCCGCCCAGCCGCCGACCGGAACCATGAGGGCATAGAACAGGTTGAAAATGGTAGCGATCAGTCCTACGGACGTGTCCGTAAGGTTCAATGCGTCCCTGACTGCCGGGAGTACGGTGTTGAACACTTGCCTGTCTCCCTGGTTAAGCAAATATGCCATCCAGAGCAGCAGGAGGACTTCCCATTTGTAAGAATTCTTTTTAGTGAAGTTACAATCCATATAAGCACCCGCACCATTAGTGGTTTGTTGTGGTGTGGTGCAAATATATGTTTTATTTATTTTTTTACCAACTGAAATTGCGATTATTTTTATAATTTTGCAAACAGGGCATTAATTTGGACTTTGCCGTTTCACAAATTTTTAAATCAGATTCTGCTATGTCTTTTAAAATGAGATTGAAGAATAACAGTGTGCCTGTCTATAAGCAAATTATGGACTGGGTGGAAGATGCCATAAAGACCGGCCAGCTGAAACCGGAAGAGAGCCTTCCATCGATGAATGACCTGTCTTTGGAACTGGACGTGTCCAAGGAGACGGTGAAGAAGGCATATTCCATTTTGAGGGATAAAGGTGTCCTGGAATCCACTCAGGGCAAGGGTTATTTCGTCGCCGGGAAATCCAAGAAGCAAAAGATGCGCATTCTGGTATTGTTCGACAAACTCAGCAATATCAAGCAGGTGTTGTACAATTCTTTCGCGTCGACGATAAATGGAAAGGCAGACATTACGTTATACCTTCATAACCAGCAGGTTTCATTGCTGGAATATTACATTGACGAGAATTTGGACGAGTTCGACTATTATGTGATTACGCCGCATTTCCCGCTGGATGCCAATACGCAGAAACGTGTGCTGAAAGCATTGAGACGCATTCCTAACCGCAAACTCATAATCCTGGACAGGGATATGGAGGACCTTCGCGGGAATTATGGCTCCGTCTGCCAGGATTTCGCGAACGATGCCTACACCGGACTGTCGATGGGAATGGACAAGTTCAGCACGATTTCCAAGCTCAATGTCATCATCGAGACTTCTTCCCTATATCATCCGTACGTAGTGAAGGCAGTCGAAAAATTCTGCAATACCAATGATATTGATTGCTGTTTCTACAATCAGGTCACTCCGAGCGTCGTGCACCGCGGAGAGGTTTACCTTATAATAAACGGTCAGCTCGACATGGAACTTATCCATCTGGTGCGTGCTGCCAAGTCACTGAATCTCAAGCCTGGACGTGATTTCAGCATCATCTCGTACAATGAGTCTCCGATCGATGAAATAATTCTTGATGGCCTCACGACGATTTCCACCGATTTCTCCCAGATGGGGAAACTCGCTGCCAAAATGATTCTTAAAGACTCCCTGAAAAAGATGAAGTGCGATTTCAGGATGACCCGCCGCAGCACCTTTTGACCAAAAAAGAACTAACTTTGCGGGTGAGAAAAATATAGGCGAAAATGCAGAAAACATGGAAGAAGGCCCTGGTGTATTTGGGTATCGTTGTGTTCTTTTTGGTGCTTGCATACGGATTCGTGCCGCAAGTACTTGGTGGCAAGATAGTTAACCAAAGCGATATATCGGGTTATGTGGGCATGGCCCGGGAAGCCGACCAGTGGGACAAGGCACATCCGGATGATCCTACGGCATGGACCAACTCCATGTTCGGGGGTATGCCTACCACCATGATCACGGGAAACCATGAAGGCGACTGGACTCAGAAAATCTATGACGCATTCCTGACGGGAAGACGCCCGGCGACATACCTCTTCATCACCCTCCTCGGAGCATTCCTTCTGCTGCTGTCCCTCGGCATTGACAAGATACTTGCCATCGGCGGAGCCGTCGCTGTCGCCTTCTGCTCATACAACATGCAGATAATCCAGGTCGGGCACAATACCAAGATGATGGCCATCGCATGGCTCCCTTGGGTACTTGCCGCCGTGATATTTACCTATCGCTCGGCACTTGGAATATATCGGAAGCCGGATAATGATGATGCAGGAAAGGACTGGAAATCATGGCTCCCGCAGGCAGTTCTCGGAGCTGCGCTCTTCGGAATGGCATTGAACTTCCAGATAAAAGCGAACCATATCCAGATTTCCTACTATCTGGCAATCATCATATTCTGCTATGCCATAGGACTTTTCATCTGGCTCATTTCCGACAAGGAACGCCGCCGCGGCATCGGCAAATTCTTCGCGGCGTCATTCCTTCTGCTTTTCCTCGGTATTGTCGGAATCGGTGCCAATGCCAACAAGCTCATCCCGATGTACCGCTATTCGCACCAGACCATGCGAGGCGGATCCGAACTGACGGTCGAAGGCAATGCCGACAAGTCGAAAGGCCTTGACATTGAATATGCTACATCCTGGTCTTACGGATGGCAGGAACTGCCTAACTTGATGATTCCGAACTTCAACGGAGGCTCATCGGCTGGTGCTGTCAATCCTTCCAAGTCCGAAACTGTAAAACTGCTCAAGAGATACGGCCAGACCAATGTCAGAGAAGTGGCCAAAACATTGCCTCTTTACTGGGGACCGCAGCCTTTCACGGCCGGACCTATGTATGTCGGTGCAATAACCGTTTTCCTGTTCCTTCTCGGACTTTTCCTGTGCGACGGAAAGGACAAATGGTGGATTTTCGCCGCGACAATCATTGCCATATTCCTCGGAGTCGGCAGCCATTTCATGCCGTTCACCAAGTTCTGGTATGAATACATGCCGTTCTACAGCAAGTTCAGGACCGTGTCCATGGCATTGATAATCTTGCAAGTAACATTGCCGATGCTCGGATTCATTGTCCTGGACAAGATACTGAAAGGCGGGTACACCGCTGAACAATTCCGGAAACCGGGTTTTGCCGCACTGGCATTGACCGCAGGCTTCTGCTTGCTGTGCTGGATATTCCCGGGCATTGCCGGCGATTTTTCCTCCGCGTCCGATGCGCAGATGCATCCTGAACTCGTGGCGGCGCTCCAGCAGGACAGGGCGAGCCTCCTCTCCCATGACGCCATGATATCATTCTGGCTTATCATCTTCGCGTATGTCCTGATTTTGTGGGCGTACGGCAAGCCGAAAGACGTTCCCGGAGATGATGCCTATGTAGGTAACAGAAGATATGCCGCAGCTGCAGCAATCTCCGCATTGGTGCTGCTGAACATGTTCGCAGTCGGAAAGCGCTATCTTAACTCCGACCACTTCATTACGCCTAAGAATTTCCACGGACAATTTACGGAAAGGCCTGTGGACAAGGCGATTCTGGCCGATCCGGCTCTCGACTACCGCGTCCTCGACCTGACGGTCAATGTTTTCAATGATTCCCATCCGAGCTATTGGCACAAGAACATCGGCGGCTACAGCCCGGTGAAGATGCAGCGTTATCAGGACCTCATTGAATACCACCTGACCGGCGAAATCAATTCCATAATAAAGGCTGTCAATGCTGCCGGGACGATTGAGGAACTTACGGCCACGTTCCCGCGCGTGCCGGTGCTGTCAATGCTGAATGACAAGTACGTGATTCTCGACGGCAACAGCGCGCCGGTCATCAATCCGCATGCGATGGGCAATGCGTGGTTCGTCGATTCCGCTGCGCGTGCGGCTTCCGCCAATGAGGAAATATCAATGCTGAAAAACATTGACCTTCATACTACTGCCGTCATCGGGCCTGATTTTGCGTGGGCTGCCGATGCGGTGGATCAATGCGCCAAGTCATCTTCTGATTTGGAGTCCAGGCTTTCTGCCGGTGCTGACACGATCTACATGACATCGTATGCTCCGAATGAACTTCGTTACCATTATCGGGCGGCATCAGACAGAGCAGTGATATTCAGCGAGATATATTATCCGGACGGATGGGCATTGACATTGGACGGAAAGGCGGATGCTACGGATGGCATCAACCTTTTCCGTGCTGACTGGACACTTCGCGGAGCCGTTCTTCCTGCCGGCGAACATGATATTGTAATGCGCTTTGCGCCGGCATCTTATCGTGTCAGCTCGAATATCGCCCGTGCTTCATCCATCCTGCTGATTCTGCTTATTCTCCTTTCAGCGGGAGGAATGTTCCTTCCGATGAAGAAGTAGGCAGGCCGATTACTCCGTGATGGAATTGAGAAGGTCCGCCATGCGGGCTGTCAGTGCCTTTCGGGAGAATTGACGGATGGCATCTGACTTGTCATTGTCAGCCAGAACTTCCTTGAGCTCAGTCTCTCCGGAGTGCTCGACTTGGATATCCTCATCATCGTCAGCCGCGTTGAAACGCTTCCAGCATAGGTTCAGATATGCGGTGACGGAGGCCTTGTCTTCCCATCCGAACACCACGCCTGCGCCGGTCTGGTTCACTATGCGGGCCATCGCTCCGTCTGTCTGGCCAATCCCGAGAATCGGATTCATGGAAGCCAGGTACTCGAACAATTTTCCGGGCAATGTCGCCCTGTATTCAGGCTCTTTGCGTAAAGGCAGAATGAGCAAAGACGCATTTTTCTGCTCACGTATGGCGATATTGTGGTCCTGATAACCCAAATTTATCAAGTGCTTGCCAAGCCCGGCAGCATTGATCGAATCAATGATTTCCTTATCGGTCTTGCCGACGAGGCGGACGCGCAGCAATTTGTCGAAATCAGGGTCGGACTGGCACTTTTCCGCGAGCGCCTGCCAGAGGACCTCCGGGTTGCCGTCAGATGCGAAAAGTCCCGTATGGGTGATGTTGAAATATCCGTCCGGCTCTACGACCTGGTCGAAATCATCATCATCGAAACCATTGGTAATCAGTTCGACAGGCGTGTCCGTCATAGTCTGGAACTCTTCCTGGACCAGAGGCGAAACAGCCACCACGACAGTAGCGTCATCCAGAACCTCCTGCTCCAGGCGATGATGCTTTTTCTCCGCCCATTTGCACAGGCACAGGTGCTTGAAATAAAACATCTTGGTCCACGGGTCGCGGAAATCAGCCACCCAAGGAATATTGGTAGCCTTGGACAACTGCCTGGCTATCAAGTGCATTGACTGAGGCGGGCCGGTACTTACGATAGCGTCCACCGGATGTTCCTTCAGGTATTTCTTCAGGAAACGCACGGACGGCCTTACCCATGTCACGCGCGGATCCGGAATGAACAGATTGCCGCGCAGGAAAAGCATGAGTTTCTGCTTGAAAGTCTTCTTCTGATTGTTTATCGGATTCACCTCCTGTCCGGTCGCGCTCTTTCCGCCCGTCAGTTTCCGGTACAATGAATAAAATTCCGTGATATGCCTCTTGATGACGACAGCCTCATTCGGCACATCCTCTTCCAAAGTCTTGTCAATGCTGGTCATCTCCGGATTTTCAGGAGTGTAGATGACGGGCTGCCATCCGAATTGAGGCAGATACTTGCTGAATTTCACCCATCTCTGCACGCCGGAACCTCCAGTAGGCGGCCAGTAATATGTTATGATAAGTACTTTTTTCATGATCGTTTCCGAGAACTTTCTCAAATATAGCTAAATTTTCAATCGAGGTGTTGAATTGTGGGCCGAAAATCAGTAAATTTGTTAGTTCTAGCGCAATGCGCGTTTTAGACAGACGATATAATTAGTAGCGAACGATATGGCGAAGAAACAGGCGGAAGATACCCCGATGCTCAAACAATATTTTGCTGTCAAGGCCCAGCATCCTGAAGCAGTCCTGCTTTACAGGGTGGGAGACTTCTACGAGACATACTCTGACGATGCGGTTCTCGTGAGCAAGGTTCTCGGACTGGTGCAGACCAAGCGGTCTAATGGCGACAAAGAGGCCGTTCCGATGGCAGGATTTCCGCATCACGCTATAGAACAATATCTTACGCGCCTCATCCGTGCAGGCTATAAGGTCGCGGTCTGTGACCAATTGGAAGACCCTAAACTGGTGGGCAACAGGGCATTGGTGAAACGAGGCGTAACGGAAATGGTTACCCCGGGAATTGCATTCGGCGAAAACATGCTGGAACAGAAGGAACACAACTTCCTGACCGGACTGACGTTCTCCAAAGACCAATGCGGTGCGGCATTTCTGGATGTGTCCACCGGAACATTTCAGGTGGCACAAGGCAGCACCGGCTATATCGGAACTCTCATTGCCTCGCTCTCTCCTAAGGAAATCGTGGTGCAGCGCGGATTTGAAAAGACAGTAAAAGAACTGTATGGAGAGAACTTGTATGTATCTACGATGGATGAGTGGGCTTTTGTCCACGATGCCGCTGTGGAGAAACTCAAGAAACAACTCCATGTGGAATCGCTGAAAGGCTATGCCATTGACACATACCCGCTTGGCGTATGCTCTGCCGGAGCGCTGGTAGTCTATCTGGAACAGACGCAGCACGCGGGGCTTGCCAATATCTGTTCGATTTCCCGCATTGACGAAGACAAATTCGTGTGGATGGACAGGTTTACACTCCGCAATCTCGAAGTCTTCAATGCCTCTGCCGGCGGCGAAGGTGTGTCTCTTGTCAATGTCGTCGACAAATGCTGCTCTCCGATGGGGTCCCGCCTCCTGAGAAGCTGGCTTGCAATGCCTTCGATGGACTTGAAAGAACTCAGCGACCGTTTCGACATAGTGGAATATTTCACGAAAAACGAGGAACTCCTGACCGGAATCCAGGAAAAAATCAGCAATATAGGTGATTTGGACAGAATCATGTCCAGAGTAGCTACGGGCAAGATCATGCCGCGAGAAGTCCTGCAGCTCGGGAGGGGGCTTTCGCAGTTAGGCCCTATAAAATCACTTTGCTCGGGAGAAAACGGCTGTGCCCCTCTGGAAGAATTGGTAAGTTCAATCGACGGGTGTTCGGATCTTTATGACAGAATCGCCAGGACATTGACTCCGGACGCTGCTGCTGCGATAGGCAAGGGAGACGTCATCGCCAAAGGCGTGGACCCTGAACTTGACAGGCTGCGCGACATCTCGCATGGGGGAAAGGAATATCTCCTCATGATGCAGCAGCGGGAAACAGAACGCACCGGAATCAGCTCATTGAAAATAGGTTACAACAATGTTTTCGGCTACTATATCGAGGTCCGCAATGCCCATAAGGACAAGGTGCCGGAGGATTGGATACGCAAGCAGACATTGGTCAATGCCGAGAGGTATATCACGCAGGAATTGAAAGACTATGAGGAGCAGATTCTTTCCGCCGAGGATAAGATTTATGCTCTTGAATCTTCGATATATGGTGCCCTGATTGCCGAAATCCAGAAATCTATCCGCACTATCCAGAGAAATTCAATGGTGATTGCCAAGCTGGACATACTCGTCGGGTTTGCCGAACTGGCATTGGAAAACCATTATTGCCGCCCGGAAGTCGGTGACGGACTGGAACTTGAAATCAAGGCAGGCAGGCATCCTGTCATCGAAACATTGATGAAGCCCGGCGAGGAATACGTGCCGAACGACATTTATCTGGACAGGAACAAACAGCAGATCATAATACTTACCGGCCCGAACATGTCCGGTAAATCGGCATTGCTCCGCCAGACGGCACTGATAGTGCTGCTGGCCCAGATCGGGTCTTTCGTGCCGGCGACATCTGCGAAAATCGGCTACTTCGACAAGATTTTCACGCGCGTAGGTGCGTCTGACAATATCTCCAGAGGCGAATCCACGTTCATGGTGGAAATGTTGGAAACATCAATGATCCTTCACAATCTTTCCGAACGTTCATTGGTCCTGCTGGATGAAATCGGCCGCGGAACATCGACCTATGACGGCATGTCCATTGCGAGGGCCATCGTGGAATACATCCATGAATATGGAAAGGGCGCCAAAACATTGTTCGCTACACATTATCACGAGCTGAATGATTTGGAAGGGATATATCCGAGGGTGAAGAATTTCCACGTGACCGTGAAGGAGGTGGGCAAGGAAGTGGTGTTCCTGCGAAAAATCAAGGAAGGCGGCACGGCGCACAGTTTCGGTATCCACGTGGCGCGCATGGCCGGAATGCCTAGGGAAGTGCTGGTATCTGCTGAAAAGACATTGTCCGCATTGGAAGCCGGAAACGCCGGTTTCATAAGTAAAGGCGAGGGAAATCGTGAAGCGGGAATAAACAAGCCTTATAATACAAAGGAGGGCAGGGTAGAGAGTGACGGCTCGATACAGTTGTCGCTTTTTCAGCTGGATGATCCTACATTATCCTCAATGAGAGATACTTTGAAGGCTGCGGACCTCAATAATATGACCCCGATGCAGGCTTTCGACCTTCTCCGTGACATGAAGAAAGAACTTGGAATATAATAACATGAACTTATAACTTGGATTAATTGAAATTATCATGACACTAAAAACTTTTATGGCGACCGCGGCATTGACATTGGCCTTGCCTTTGATGGCTTCCGCTGGTGACGGGTCCTATCGGGTGGTTTCTCCGGACGGACATTTGAGCGCTGCCGTTGTGGTAGGCAAGGAAATTTCCTACACGGTGGCGATGGATGAAATGCAGATTCTGAACCCTTCAAGGGTGTCTATGACAATGTCGGACGGTACGGTTTTCGGAGCGGATGACAAGGTGAGAAAAGTCCGCAGGGCGAGCGTCGACCAGGTTCTGAAGCCTGTGCTGTACAAGAAATCCGAAGTTCGGGACAATTATAATGAAATGACTCTCGATTTCAAGGAGTTCTCATTGGTTTTCCGCGTTTATGACGACGGTGTCGCATACAGGTTCGTGAGCAAGCTCAAAGGAGACTTCATCGTTTCCGGTGAACAGGCTGAATTCGCTTTCTGCAAGGATTGGAATGCTTTCGTCCCTTATGTGAAGCAGCATACGCAAACACTTGAAAGCCAGTATTATAACTCATTTGAAAATACTTATGAGCATCACGCTCTCTCTAAGTGGAACAAGGAGCGCCTTGTATTTTTGCCGGTGGCAGTGGAGGCTGACAACGGCGTGAAAGTCCTCGTGACGGAGTCTGATTTGAGGCACTATCCTGGAATGTTTCTTTACAATGAGGGAAATGCTTCTACGCTCAACGGCCGTTTCGCTCCTTATCCTAAGGAAATCGAGCAGGGCGATCACAATATGTTGCAGGGGGTAGTCAAGACAAGAGAAGATTATATCGCGAAATGTTCTGACAATGAGGCGTTTCCGTGGAGAATCATCATGGTGACCGACAACGATGCCCATTTGGCTGTCAATGACCTCGTGTGGCTTCTCGGAAAGCCTGCCGATCCTGCAGAAGACTACAGCTGGGTGCGTCCGGGCAAGGTGGCATGGGACTGGTGGAACGACTGGAACCTCTATGGCGTGGATTTCCGTGCAGGCATCAATAATGACACTTACAAGTACTACATTGACTTCGCTGCTTCCCATGGAATCGAATATGTCATTCTCGATGAGGGCTGGGCTGTGAACAAGAAGGCCGACCTTATGCAGGTTATCCCGGAAATTGACCTCCCGATGCTTTGCGGATATGCAAGAGAACGTGGCGTGGGTCTGATTCTGTGGGCAGGATATTGGGCTTTCGACAGAGATATGGAAAACGTATGCCGCCATTATTCCGAGATGGGCATCAAAGGTTTCAAGGTGGACTTCATGGACAGGGATGACCAGATTATGGTTGATTTCCACAAGCGTGCGGCTGAAGTGGCGGCAAAATATCATTTGATGATAGACTTCCACGGCACATATAAGCCTGCCGGATTGAACAGGACCTGGCCGAACGTCGTGAACTATGAGGGAGTACATGGCCTGGAGCAGATGAAATGGAGCCCTAACACTGTCGATCAGGTTACATACGACGTGACTGTTCCTTTTATCCGTATGGCTGCCGGCCCGATGGACTACACCCAGGGTGCAATGCGCAATTCCACCAAGAAAAATTATCGTCCGGTCAATACCGAGGCTATGAGTCAGGGGACGCGTTGTCGCCAACTTGCTGAATATGTGGTATTTGAATCGCCGCTCAACATGCTTTGCGACTCTCCGTCGAACTATATGGCAGAACCGCTCTGCACCAAGTATATCGCTGACTGTCCGGTAGTTTGGGACGAAAGCATTGCCGTAAACGGCGAAATCAGCAAATACATTACGCTGGCGCGCAGAAGCGGAGATGTGTGGTATGTCGGTTCAATGACTGACTGGAATGCCCGTGACCTCGACATTGACCTCAGCTTCCTCGGCGAAGGACATTGGACGATGGAAATTTTCTGCGACGGCATCAATGCTGATCGTGCGGCGCGCGACTTCAGGCATGAGATCCAGACCGTTCCGGAGAACCGTCAGGTGAAAATCCATATGGCTCCGGGAGGTGGCTGGGCTGCTCGTATAACGAAGGAATAGATGAACGCGAGGGAACAGGCTATATTCGGACGGACGGAACTGCTTCTGGGTGAGGATGTCATGCAGGCGCTTTCGCGGATGAAGGTCATTATCTTCGGCGTGGGCGGTGTCGGCAGCTGGTGCGCGGAAGGGCTGGTCAGAAGCGGAATCAAGCATCTGACGATAGTGGACTCGGACAGGGTAAGCATTACCAATGTCAACCGGCAGCTTATGGCGACGGTGAAGACTGTGGGGCAGGTTAAGGTTGAGGCTTTGAAGACGCGGTTGCTGGAGATAAATCCTGATGCTGAGATAGAAGCTGTTCGGGCGATATATTGTGAGGAAACTGCGGATTCTTTCGACCTGGACAGCTATGACTATGTTATAGATGCTGTGGATTCGTTGAAAAACAAGGTTTTGCTCATTTTGAGGGCTGCTGCCAGCAGGGCAAAGTTTTTCTGTTCGCTCGGGGCGGCATTGAAGACGAATCCGCAGAAAATCCAGGTGGCGGAGTTCTGGGATGTGAAGGGATGTCCTCTGGGGGCGGCTCTCCGGAAGAAGATGAAGCGCGCCAAGACATTGCCTGTCAGCAAGTTCCTTTGTGTGTATGATGATGAGGTCCTGCTGAACAGAGGTGGTAGCTATTCTCTTGGGCTGCAAGCGTTTGTGGAAGGTCAGGAAGGTATTGCCGCCGGTGATCCTGCACTGGCCGACCATGAATGGGATTCGTCGAAGGCTCAGATCAACGGCACGACGGCTTATATAACGGCGATATTCGGAATGACGCTTTCCGGGCTGGTGATAGATGATGTTTATCATAGCGTTATAAGGGAAATGAAACAGTAAGATTTCTTATCGTTTCGGAAATTTTCATTACCTTTGAGGCTTGAATTATAAATGAAACCAAATAAAACAAATTCTTAATATTTTATGGCAACGGTCGAAGAATTGAAAAGAATCGCATCTCAGGTAAGACGTGACATCGTCAGAATGGTCACGGACGCCAAATCCGGTCATCCGGGCGGCTCCCTGAGTAGTGCAGATGTGCTAACTGCTCTTTATTTCAATGAAATGAAGATTGATCCTGAGAACTGGAAACGCGACGGCAAGAATGAGGACGTGTTCATCCTTTCTGCCGGCCACATGACCCCGGTTTATTATTCCATTCTTTCTCGTCGTGGTTATTTCCCTGTCAAGGAACTTGCTACCTTCAGGAAATTCGGCACCCGTCTTCAGGGACATCCATGCGTGGAGAAGGGACTTCCAGGCATTGCACAGGCTTCCGGATCTCTCGGACAGGGACTTTCTGCTGCGGCCGGAATTGCTCTCGGAAAGAAACTTGACGGTGAAGACCATTTCGTGTATGTGCTTTGCGGTGACGGCGAGAGCGAGGAAGGACAGATTTGGGAGGCCGGCATGTTTGCTGCACACCATAAGCTGGACAACCTCATTGCCATGACAGACTGGAACGGACAGCAGATTGACGGTACTGTCGAGGCTGTTGCCGGAGAGGGCGATCTCGAAGCCATGTGGAAATCATTCGGATGGAATGTCATTGTCGCTGACGGACATGATTTCGAGTCGATTCTTCCCGCATTCGCGAAAGCTCGTGAGAACAAAGGCGCTCCTACGATGATTTTGTTCAAGACGGAAATGGGACATGGAGTGGATTTCATGGCCGGAACATGCAAATGGCATGGCAAGGCACCGTCTCCGGAGCAGTGCCAGGATGCTCTCACTCAGTTGGAGGAAACATTGGGCGATTATTAATTGATAAAGAAATATCGATATGACGAAATATACTGATACGGGAAAGAAAGATACCCGAAGCGGATTCGGTGCCGGTCTTTATGAAGCCGGCAAGGCTGATTCCAGAGTCGTAGCTCTAACTGCCGACTTGAAGGGCTCTTTGAAGATGGATGCATTTGCCAATGATTTTCCTGAAAGATTTATCCAGTGCGGCATTGCCGAGTCCAATATGATAGGCGTGGCTGCCGGATTGGCGATTACCGGAAAGATTCCTTTTGCAGGCTCTTTCGCAGAGTTCGTTACCGGTCGTGTCTATGACCAGATCCGTCAGGAAGTGGCTTATGGCCAGACCAATGTGAAGATTGCTGCTTCTCATGCGGGAATCACTCTCGGAGAGGACGGAGCGACTCACCAGACCATGGAGGATATCGCTCTCATGCGTGCATTGCCGGGCATGGTGGTGATCAATCCTTGCGACTATAACCAGACCAAAGCCGCAACCATCGCAGCTGCCAAATATGACGGTCCTGTCTATTTGCGTTTCGGCCGTCCTTCGGTGCCTAACTTCACACCTGAAGACCAGACTTTCGAAATCGGCAAGGCTTATGTCATGAACGAGGGCAAGGATGTTACAATCATCGCTACGGGACATCTCGTATGGGAAGCCCTCAAGGCTGCCGAGATACTTGAAGGCGAGGGCATCTGCGCGGAAGTCATTGATATCGCGACAATCAAGCCGCTCGACGAGGCTGCTGTCGTCGCTTCCGCAATGAAGACCAAGGCTGTAGTCGTAACTGAAGAGCACAACATGGCAGGCGGTCTCGGCGAACTCGTAGCCGGTGTGCTTGCAGCTAAAATGCCGGTTCCTATGGAGTATGTCAATGGTGGTGACCGTTTCGGTGAGTCAGGAACTCCTGCCGAGCTGATGGCTGCATACGGACTGGATGGCGGACATATCGCCGAAGCTGCGAGAAAAGCTATATTCCGCAAGTAAACGGTAATCGCCGGCCTTATGCAAGACGGGGAAATCATCCGTCTTTACCGTAGCGGTGAAGAAGAAAGGGCATTTTCAGAAATAGTCAGATCTTATAGCGAGAGACTTTACTGGCATGTCCGCCGCTTCGTGTGCTGCCATGAGGATGCCGACGACCTGGTTCAGGAAATATTCGTGAAAATATGGGCTGCACTTCCTTCTTTCCGGGAGGAGGCGCAGCTCTTTACATGGATATACCGCATCGCCACCAGCGAGACATTGAACTTCCTGAGGAAGCAGAAGGTCCGGGCGGCGCTTTCTTTCAAGAGCATTGACGCGGAAATGGAGCGGATGATTGACGACGACCCTTATTTCAACGGCGATGCCGCGCAGCGAAAACTGATGAAGCTTATACAGAAACTACCTCAGAAACAGCGGGTTGTGTTCTCTTTGCGGTATTTCGACGATATGAAATATGAGGATATCGCGCAGATAACAGGAACGACTGTCGGAGCGCTGAAAGCCTCGTATCATATCGCTTACGAAAAAATTAAGAAAGAATTGATTTGACTTTTCGGGTCAATGCGTGTCTAATAATTCGGTTGGAGGAAATAATATGAAAACTACTGACAGAAAAATGCCATACGTGGTGCCTGAAGGGTATTTCTCCGAATTGGAGGAACGCCTCGGGGCTATTCCGCGCCGGAATGTGGCAGTGTCGCGTTTTGATAAATTGAAACCATACGTGGCGCTGGCGGCCGCATTTCTCATCATTGTCACCTGCGGAACTGCATTGCTCCGGTTTACATCCGGTCAGGCAGCCGACAGCAATCTTTCAATGTTCGACGAAATTGCGCTCGCTGATTTGATACCGGTTACTGACCCGTATATGATCTACGCCGCCAAGGAAAATGACGAAACACAGGATGCTTTCGCATCATATCTCATAGATTCAGGAATAACATTAGACTACATCTATTATGAAGACAACAGGTAGACACATCATTGCGGCTATAGCCGTATTCTTTTCAATATCAATGTCTTTCAATGCTTCTGCCGGATGTCACGGCGACAATGGCTGGCAGGAACGGATGAAGGCTGAACGCGTGGCGTATCTTACTGCCGCCATGAATCTTACTCCTGCTGAAGCTGAGAAATTCTGGCCTTTGTACAACAGTATGGAAAACGAACGTCGTGCTTCCTTCGGTAAAGTAATGAAAGCGTACAAGGCTCTGGATGATGGAATCAAGGCCGGCAAAACTGAGAAAGAAATATCAGTTTTGCTTAACAATTATGTGAATGCCATGAAGGATTCCCGCAGTGTTGAGGCCAAATATGTTCCGATGTTCACCAAGATTCTTTCCGTAGAGAAAGTTGCGAAACTTTTTATCGGAGAGGAAGAGTTCAGAAGACAGAAGATAGGACATTGGAATGCCGGCAAGCCGTCTCAGGAACCGCGCGGGAAATAGCGGCTGTCAGGCGAACAAGTAGAATTCTTTTACGAGGGAAATGTACTGCGATGTATATTTCCCTTTTTCCATAATAGTGAGAGTCTGTTCCTGCGGGACGGATTTTTCTCTAGTGAAAGAAACTATGATTCTGCACGGCTGCTTACGTTCCACTGTCTTGATTCTCAATATGTTGCAGATCTGTAATCCGCACATTCTCCCGTATCTTGCCAATGCCGCCTCCTGGTCTGCCGGCAACACTATGGAGACGCGCCCTCCTTCTTTCAGGTGCCCGGATGCGAATGTCAGGACCTCTCTGAATGACAGTCCGCATGTCGATTCTCCGGTTGCGCCGGTGTGTCGCGCGGTGGTCTTGCGGGCATCTGGATTGGTCAATGACGCATCATAATACGGAGGATTCGATACGATGAGGTCGAATTTTCCGTCACCGGTTTCCGTGGAAAAATCTTCCAGGCTTATATTCTTGGCTGTCAATGAATCCGCCCATGGAGAATTGCAAAAATTGATCCCGGCTTCTTCAGCCGCCGGGGCGTCGATGTCGATTCCGGTGATGCTGACATTGTTTGTTATACCGCAAGTGTCGTGAAGGCGCTGGGCAAGTATCAATGCTATCGTTCCTGTTCCTGTCCCGATGTCGAGAATATTTGAGTCTGAGTTGTTTACGGGTGCCGCAATTCCAAGGAGAACCCCGTCGGTATTCACCTTCATTGCCGATTTCTCGTTCCTTACCTCGAATTTCTTGAACCGGAAAACGCTCATTGCTCTACAAAAACTCCGTCTTTCATGAACAATGACCTGTCGCACATTCCGGCAAGTTCCGGATCATGCGTGACGATTACGATGGTCTGGCCGAACTCGTCTCTCAGTTTGAAAAACAGTTTGTGCAACTCCGTTTTCGTGACGCTGTCGAGATTCCCTGACGGCTCGTCGGCAAACAATACGGCAGGCCGGTTTATCAATGCCCTGGCGATGGCGACCCTCTGCTGTTCTCCTCCTGAAAGTTCGGACGGCTTATGTGTGGTTCTCTCCGAAAGTCCCAGAGTGTCAAGCAGTTTCAATGCCTCTTCCTTGGCCTCTCTTTCTTTCTTTCCGGCAATCAACGCCGGTATCATCACGTTCTCGACGGATGTGAACTCCGGCAGGAGGTGGTGAAACTGGAACACGAATCCGATACGCCTGTTCCGGAATTCGCTTATCTGTTTTCTGCCGAGTGCAAGGACATCGGTTTCGTCTATGCGCAATGTTCCATTGTCCGGTGATGACAGCGTCCCGAGAATCTGGAGCAATGTCGACTTTCCGGCGCCGGATGCTCCCATTATGGAGACTACCTCGGATTTTTCCGCACGGAAATCAATGCCTTTCAGCACTTTGAGGTTGCCGAATGACTTCTCGATATTCAAGGCTTCTATCATCATATCCAATGTCTTTTTCGCAAAGATAGTCAATAATTGGATAGATTTTTAAGAAAAATTTTGCAAATCAGAAAAAGAGCCGTATATTTGCAGTCCCATTTGGGAAGTACGTCTTCCGCAAGCGGGACCTAAGGAGAAAATCCGAAGGTTTGTTCATCGGGGTGTGGCGCAGTTGGCTAGCGCATCTGGTTTGGGACCAGAGGGTCCTGTGTTCGAGTCACAGTACCCCGACAGAATTCGAAGAGCGACATGGTTTCATGCCGCTCTTTTTCATATTCCCGCCTTTTCTTCGTCTAAAATTTCCGGGTCAGGGGTCAGGGGGAAAACCCTGTGTATAGGATAACTAAAAAGTATGTATCTTTGAAT
>OHJS01000129.1_pt1 | contig 54106 bp, 38 predicted proteins | sample 1568661 | NCBI WGS metagenome assembly OHJS01 (sample SAMEA3879603, study PRJEB24766) | human gut metagenome | biome: human-associated habitat; feature: feces | place: USA | collected 1985/1987 | reverse complement strand
GCGGTACGCGAGCTGGGTTCAGAACGTCGTGAGACAGTTCGGTCCCTATCCGGCGTGGGCGTAGGATATTTGAGAGGAGCTGTCCTTAGTACGAGAGGACCGGGATGGACAAACCTCTGGTGTATCTGTTGTTTTACCAAAGGCATGGCAGAGTAGCCAAGTTTGGCAGGGATAAACGCTGAAGGCATCTAAGCGTGAAGCCCCCCTCAAGATAAGATATCCCATCTTCGGAGTAAGACCCCTTGAAGACTACAAGGTTGATAGGCTTTGTGTGTAAGTGTGGTAACGCACTCAGCTGAGAAGTACTAATAGGTCGAGGACTTATCCTTAGAGGTTTCTAAGAGATAAGCTTTAGAAGATACCTCTTTCTGTGTGAAATTCTGAAGGTACAGAATAAAACGTACCGGGAAAATTTAACGCTGCAGCAGGTGTTAAATTTTTTCTGTATATAGGGGATTGGTCAAATGGTATGATAGGAGTCTCCAAAACTTTTGGTGGGAGTTCGATTCTCTCATCCCCTGTTTGTTAGACGTCAGAAACCTTGTAAAACCAAGGGCTCTGGCGTTTTTTGTTTGTGAAAAAACAAAATCCGTAATAATTACGGAACGAAAATCAAGGAGCAATATACTTCATGTATGAACTTAAGAGACAGTTTTCTACTGTTGAATACAGAGAGAAAACACATGTGTATCAGACAGGAGGTATATGATATGATGTAGACAGGGTCCGCGGCATATGCCGTGGACTTTATTCTTTATGAGCAAATTTTAACGTAATATGTTAATATAGAAAAAGAATAGAGATGACTGAGGTTGAGGAACTATGAGAATAATACACTGTGCGGATATCCATCTTGATTCGGCCCTGAGTGCACATCTTGGAAGAGAAAGAGCCAGAGGCAGAAGAAATGAGATACTTAACACATTCAGGAAAATATTCGGGTATGCTGCAGAGAATGACGTGCAGGCGGTAATAATAGCGGGGGATCTCTTTGATTCAGAGACAGTGTCTGCCACGACGATAAATGTTGTTCTGGGGGAGATAGCAAAGTATGCTGACATAGATGTGTTCTATCTGAGGGGAAATCATGACCCGGATGAAAGCTTATTTGCGGGGCGGAGACTCCCAGAGAATCTGTATTTATTCGGAGATGAGTGGACGCAGTATCAGCTTAAGGGATCACGTATAGTGATCGCGGGCGCTGTGCTGAATGACGAAAACTGCAACAGCATATATGATGGACTCGAACTGGATGAGAACGATATAAATATTGTCACACTCCACGGCCAGGAGCAGGAATATGGCAGGGCTCGCAACATGAATGATGTATGCCTGAAGAAACTCAGGGGAAGAGGCATAGATTATCTGGCACTGGGACATGTGCACGGAAGAAAGCTGGAAAGCCTTGATCACAGGGGATTCTACTGCTATCCGGGATGTCTGGAGGGCAGGGGCTTTGACGAGTGTGGTGAGCACGGCTTTATGGTGCTTGATGTGGATGAGAGGAGGCATACGGTTGAGACCGAATTTGTGTCATTTGCCTATAGAAGGCTGTTCGATGTGGAAGTGGACGTGACAGGGGCAGAGTCAAGCTCTGATGCGGCGGACATGATCGCAGACAGACTGTATCAGGAACTGCCGGGGACAATGGAAGATGAGTCCAGGGACATGGTGAGGGTATCCATTACAGGCGCGGTAAATGTTGAGAGCGAGATAAACACGGATTATCTGACTAAGCAGTTTCAGGATTCGTTCTACTATATGGAGATCTTGGATCACACGGATTTTCAGGTGGATTACACGAGGTATATGAATGATGCGTCCCTCAAGGGCGAATTCGTGAGGAAGGTCATGGGGCAGGATATGAGTGAAAATGACAAGGCATATGTGATCCAGACAGGACTCAGGGCTCTTGCGGGCGAGGAGATATTTTAAGTATGAGATTGATATCTTGTTATATAGATGGATTTGGCAAATTGAATAACATGGAAGTCCAGTTCGAGGATGGGATAAATACATTTGTCCAGGATAATGGCTGGGGTAAGTCGACTCTTGCTGCTTTTATCCGGGTCATGCTGTATGGCTTCGACGGTGAGACGAAGAGAAATGACATTGAGAATGAAAGAAAAAGATATCGCCCGTGGTCGGGGGCTGCCTATGGCGGAGAACTGGTATTTGAGAGCAGGGGCAGAAACTACAGGGTTCAGAGGACATTTGGCGCGAAGAAGAGCGATGACAAATGCGTGATATACGACGAGGCGACTCATGCTGTGACAGGAATGTTCACGGATAAGCTTGGGGAGGAGCTGTTTCATGTGGATTCTGCGTCATTTGTGAGAAGTATGTACATAGGGCAGGATGACTGCCGGACCTGGGCGACGGATGGGATAAGTGCTAAGCTTGGTAATATCGCTGACAGCACGGATGATATAAGCAATTATGAGAATGCCAGACAGATACTGAAGAATGTTATAAACAGGCAGTCGCCAACCAAGCGGACGGGGGAACTGTACAGGAGAAAATATGAGCTTGATGGGATGCATGAGCAGGTCAGGGAGCTTGATGGAATAGACAGAAGTATAAATGAGCTGAATAAAAATATCCGTGAGATAGAAATGCAGAATCAGAACCGGATGAGGCGGCAGAGACAGAAAGCCGTTGTAAAGCATGAACCGTTGAAGCCGGAATCAGCGAAGCCAGAGGCAGATAATGCAGAAAAACTAGAAAGCATTGGAAGTAGCGTAAATAATAAAAAACGTGGCAGTAAATATATCATGACAGGATTTTGTGCGTTGATCGCAGCACTTTTATTTCTGGGAATGTGGAAATTTATGCTTGGAATAGAAGAACCTGACGATATGGCTATGATTATATTTGTTGTATGTGCAGGTATGTTTTGTGTACTCGGAATCTACTACATTATATGCGGGATAAATGAAAAGATCAGGCACAGGAAGAATAAGGTGGAAGAGCCGGGGGATGCCGCTGATGATACCAGATCGGACGGATCAGATGATATATGTACAGCCGATGACGAATCCGATATGGATGAGGAGATGTCGGTCTATATGGCAGAAAACATGAGACTTGGCGAGTATGCCAGGGAACTGGCGGAGCTCAAGCTTCGAAGACGGGAGATAGCTGCTGTGAAGGCATCGTTGGCGGATAAGAAAAAGGCTTTGGAAGACGATCTGCACAGATACGAGCTCAACGTAAAGGCGTACGAGCTGCTGGGGGAGGCCAGGGATACATTTGCAGTGGGACATTCGGTGCCGGTCATGGAGGCATTTGACAGGTATTATGAGTGCGTTACAGGAGAGCATGCAGGAAATGTACAGGCGGCCCCGGATATGACAATCAGGTACAGAGAGCAGGGAATGTACAGGGATTCTCAGACCTTGAGCTCGGGACTGGCGGATATCCTCGGAGTGTGTGTAAGAGTTGCAATAGTGGACAGCATGTATCAGGATGAAAAGCCGATGCTCATAATGGATGATCCATTTGTCAATCTTGATGACAGAAATATGGCGGGGGCGAAGAAATTTGTGGAGAAGATATCGGAAAAATATCAAATATTGTATTTTACATGCAGCCAAAATCGTGTACTATAGATACATAATAAATACTCAGGAGGAAGTATGTTGCGGACAATAAGGAAGGGATTGTATAAGTCGAATAACGTAAGATTTCTTGCTCTGCTCATCGCTGTGGCATTTGTTCTGCTGACGGAGATGGCGTGTGTGGGGAACATGACGGCCAAAGCGGAGATTGCAGGGGATGTGGCTGCATCTGTATATGCGGATACGGAGGTTCCGGGGGTGGCGACGCCTACCAGCGTGGTGGAGAAAACAGCACTTAAGATGAACAGCAGTACATATGTGTTTACGAACTCCACCGATGGCATGTTCAGACTCAGTTTTGCGGAGGGCGAGAGTTACTTCATTGGTTCAGGTGAGGACAGTGATACACTTATCACATATGCACTGATAAGATATAACTCCAAGTTTTATCTTGTCGCAGCGGATGACAGCGATGCAAATGTGGAGTATAACGGAAGCTACACAGACACCAGCTTTGAGATGCTGAAGTCAGCGAATTATAATTCTTCAAGCAGATATGTCAACATGAGCGTTAAGAGCGGCAATACCATAGAGCTCAAAAAGTTTACATTTGCCAGGGACTATTCTGTAGCTCTGACAGGATATTACAATGGAGTGTATTATACCGAGGGCAGTCCGGCGACAGGACTGTTCACAAGATCCGGGTACTGTGATTACTTTGTGAGTGGCAAGGCTGTTGTGGGAGATGGCTGGTACAAATATGGCAGCAGTTCACCGGCAGGGGAGCTTGTTGACGCGGATATATCCGGAAGCATGTCTGGAAATGATGTGAAGTATATCCAGCTTTTTGATGGGCATGTTGTGAGCGCTTATCACGGCAATTATTTCTACAGCTATAATGGAACAGTCAGGATCACCGTCAAGAATAAGGCTGTCATGGTAAATAATATAAAAGTCCTGTTTGACAAGAATGGAAATGCGTACAAGGGACTCAGAACAGAAAATTCCAGAGTGTACTACTACGAAGCGGGTATTCCGGTCAAGAACGTGGTGAAGCAGTTTGGAGAAGACTATTATTACTTTGGAAGTGACGGCGCTGCGGTGAGATCGACCTGGATCACATCAGGAAACTGCGTGTATTATTTTGCGGTGGACGGCAAGGCAGTAAGGCGGATGCAGTCGGGAAGACTGTACCAGTATTCGTCGGGGAAATGGACCAGTACGGCAACCGGTGTATACGAGGTAAACAGAAGATATTATTACTTTGTGAACGGTGCGAAGAGCAACGTCACGAAGTGGTATGAGATCTCAAGGGATAAGAAGTATTACATAAGAAACGGAGAGGCAACCTATTTTGTACAGGTGGACGGCATAAGATACAGATGTCAGAAGGTGGCGAGCGAGGGCGGCTGGACGGCTGCGGTGAATGCGTGGATACCTTCATTTGGACATGTTGTGCTCCACACGGACAGCACGGGAATATCTGATGCGATATATTACAGATCGACACATACTGTATCGGGATATGCAGACACGTACAGAGTATTCTCGAATAACAGATGGATAGTAAAGAAGAATTCTGTGGTGAGACTGCAGGACAACTGCAGTTACTTTGGTAAAACAGGTAAGGCTGTCAGAACAAAGGGCTGGCAGACGATTAGTGATTACAGTGCGGCTTATGTAGGCGATGAGGGAACTGTAACTGAATATGTGTATTATGACGAGAGTACAGGATATTCCGAGTACAGAAGTGGCAAGCTGCTCAACGACAAGTCTGAGGGTCTTAAGAATGCCAAGATCAACAACAAGAAGGTGTATTATTTCAGCGATGCAAATGGACGCTGCAGTAAACTCACGAAGATAGTAGTGGGTGATGTGGAGTATGAATTTGACAGTTGGGGAAGATGCTTCAAGACAGATTCGATAAGCTGGGATTTTGATGAATGGATGAAGAGGGTTGTCAATGAATATCTGGGTAAGACAGGAATCTACTGCAATGTATTTGTGGCAAATGCGCTTAGATACGCAGGCAGCAGCACTCCGGGAAGTGATATGTCAGTCAAGTACACTGACTTTGCAAATGGCGGATTCGTGATCAGTTCATCAAATATATGCTCAGACTGGGCACTCCGCAAGGTCATCGCCAAGGCGATTCTGGCGCAGAATGGAAGCTGGGGTGAGGCGACGGATTACGAGCTCACAGCGGACAGGGAGGACTTCTCATACGATGTGCTCCTGCCTGGTGATATAGTTGTCTACTATACGAATGGAGAGCCGACCCATGTCGGAATCTATTTTGGAAAGTTCTCTTCAGCGACTGCACTTAAGCAGTATCTGAGAAAGCTTGGAGTTCCGGCTTCGGCATGTGAGGCATATGTGCATGACTGGGGTTCTAACAGCGGAAATAAGCCTGAATACTGGATCATTCAGGGTGGAATGGGCAGCAGCGATCAGGTCTATATAAGCAATTCTGCATATGATCTGTCGGGACAGTATGCCATGAAGATAATTCATGTGAGACATTAGAATGTAGAGAGATTGACATAAATGTACAGGGAACTGTACATGATAACAAAGAAAACACCATATATGAATACGGTGAGTGGATACCTTATATGGATCCTCTTTGCTGTAGTCGTACATGGTGTTTTTGGTATTTGTTGATATAGTTAAGCCTGCAGGTTTGACATGAGCGATCCCGCCATCAGTCCTCCTCGGACAGTTCCTCCCATTTCGTGTAGAGCTCGTTGAGTTCTGTGTCGGCTTCGTTCCTCTGCTTTGTGAGGTCGTTCAGCAGACCGACATTTGTGGCGTTCTCAGGAAGAAGAAACTGTTCATCGATCTCTGCGATCCTGTTCTCAAGTTCCTCGATGGATGCCTCAAGCTTCTTCAGGTCATTTGCCTTCTTGCGCTGCCTTGCCGCCTCAGCTTTGCTTTCCTGCCATGAGAGCTTGGCCTGTGAGACAGCGGGAGCGGTCTGGGCCGGTGCGTCAGAGACTCCGCTTATTGGAGTGAATGGACTTACTAAATCTGTGGAATACGTTCTGTGGGTCTCGTAGTAATCGTAATTGCCTATATAGCTTGTGAGCTGTTTGTCCCTTAACTCGATGATCCTTGTGGCCGTCTGGTTGATGAAGTATCTGTCGTGGGATACATACAGGACAGTGCCGGTGTAGTTCCTTATGGCATTCTCCAGTATCTCTTTTGATGTGATATCCAGGTGGTTCGTCGGCTCATCCAGAATAAGAAAGTTGGCGGAAGAGAGCATCAGTTTGGCAAGGGACACACGTCCACGCTCGCCACCTGACAGATCCTGTATCCTCTTGAACACGTCCTCACCTGTGAAGAGGAATGCCGCAAGGACATTACGGATTCTGGTGTTGGACAGATCAGGGTAGGCGTCGCTTATCTCGTCGAATATGGTGTTGGACATCGTGAGTACCTGATGTTCCTGATCGTAGTAACCGATCTTGACGCGTGATCCAAGTATGATAGCTCCGGCATCTTTGGATACAAGCCTGTTGATCATCTTCAGTATGGTTGTCTTTCCGGTTCCATTTCCACCTATCAGGGCGACGTGTTCGCCACGTTTGATATCCATATCTATTCCTGAGAACAGATTATTGTCGCCAAATGATTTGGAGAGTCCTTCGATCGTAAGAACATCCTCGCCGCTTAAGACATTTGGCTCAAGAGTGATCCTCATCTCGGATGCAACCTCGGTTGGCTTGTCGAGACGTTCTATACGTGGGAGCATCTTCTCACGGCTCTCTGCACGTTTGATGGACTTCTCACGGTTGAACTGCTTGAGCTTCGTGATGACCTCTTCCTGATGCTTGATTTCCTGTTGCTGGTTGAGATACGCCTTCATCATGTTCTCACGGATCTCTGCACGCTTTTGTGCGAAGTAGGTGTAGTTGCCATTGTATACCTGGCTGTGGCCATTGTCGAGCTCGACTATCTTGGTCACGATCTTGTCGAGGAAATAACGGTCGTGGGAGACGATGATGACGCTTCCCTGGTAGGATGACAGGAAGCCCTCAAGCCATGAGATGGATTCCATGTCCAGATGGTTTGTCGGCTCATCGAGGATGATGATATCCGGCTTCACCATGAGGAGTCTGCCGAGTGCAAGTCTTGTCCTCTGGCCACCGGACAGAGAGTCCGTGTGGCGGTCATAATCCTCCTTGGAGAAACCTAGTCCTTTGAGAACTCCATTTGCCTCGCTCTCACAGCTATAGCCGTTCTTATATTCGAATTCGTGGGTGTAGCGGTTGTAGAGTTCCAGAGATCTCTCAAGCTCCTCACCGGACTGCTCAGCCATAGTGTGTTCAAGTTCGCGCATCCTGTCCTGAAGCTCAAGGATAGGCTTGAGTGCATCCATCATGACTCCGCGGACAGTAGTGTTGTAATTGCTCTCTTGATACTGGGACAGATAGCCGATGGTTCTGTCCTTTGACACTATGACCTGACCGGAGTCAGCACTTTCCTCGCCCATTATTATCTTGAGAAGAGTGGTCTTGCCGGCGCCGTTTATGCCGACTATAGCCATTTTCTCCTTTTCCTCAAGATGAAAAGAAATATTGTCCAATATAACATCTGTGCCAAATGCTTTGCAGATGTTCTGACAGTCTAAAATCATAATTTAACCTCTCATTTGTGTTCTAGCCTTTTAATTATATATACAAGCCTTTACTTTCGCAAGAAAATGGAGTGGATTTTATACTATAAGGGTGGAATTGCACTGTTTTTTATAAAATGTTCATATTATTTTAAGCAAAATACACAATTATTGTGATATACTAGATAAAGATATGCGTGAATATAGGAAAGACGCCGCAGGGCGGATTGATATATAATTACAGAAAAGGAATGATGGAATGGATTATAGCATCTATGACTATAATAGTGACGAGAAGCTTCTTCAGGAACAGGAGATAGAGGAGATCAACAATGTGAAGATGAGTCTGCTCAACACTCTTGTCACGAAGCTGAACAATGCGGGAATATATTTTAACAGTACATCGAGAATCAAGTCAGAATCGTCACTTCTGCACAAGCTGGAGACTGGTAAATACTCCATGCAGGAAGGTGGAAGAAAGATTCAGGATATCATAGGTATACGAATCAACCTGTTCTATCTGGAGGACATGGATATATGTGAGAAGATACTTGAGGAGACGTTTCTTCTGGACAATTGGTCCAAGACGAAGAATGAGGAGAACAAATTTGAGGCACAGAAATGTAACGGTGTGTTCAGGATACCGAGCAAATATCTGCGAAACATACCTGCAAGTGTGTGGAACAAGCCATTTGACCAGACATTTGAGGTACAGCTCAGGACGGTGCTCTTCGAGGGTTGGCATGAGATAGAGCATGAGATGAGATATAAGTATAAGCTGGGTTCTGATTCCAAGGAGACCGATCTGTGGACTGGACATGAGGATCTGTCCAGAGTCATGAACAGTATCATAGCCAATCTGGAGCTGTGCGACTGGTCTATCATGCAGATTTTCAACAGTATTCACGACTCACAGTACAAGGAGAAGAACTGGGAGAATGCCATAAGAAGCAAATACAGGCTCAGGATCACGCAGGATCCGCTTAAGCCTGAGCTCAGGGAATATCTGGACAACAATCCGGATATCGTGGCGCAGTTCCACACTGTGAGCAAGCGCGAACTGGTTGAGATACTGCTCAACAAGAAGTATCACAAGGAGCTGACTCCTGACAGAGTTATTTATCTGATCAACAAGGAGATAGTCCACAACGAGTATATATCAAGGCTGCTTGACAAGGAGCAGTTCGTTCCAGCGGTCAGACCAGAGGTGAAGACTGAGATAAAGCCTATGGTTCCGAATGTTGTGTACAGCCACAGGGTAGGAATACCTGCGGCGGGTTATGACAAGGCGTGTGAGATCATATACAAATGGGTCAGAGAGCACATCAGTATGGTGTTCCCACAGATGCCCGAGGAACTCACGAGTGTGGATTATTCCACCATAGGATATAAGGTATATATAACATATGAGGCCGGTGAGTTTCATATGGATTTCCAGCACATAAGCAATTCAGAGGCTGGTGTTATATGGCATGTGACAGTGGATATGGTGAGTGCCGGGGATATATATGATGTGAATGTGGAGAACATATGTGAGACCATCAACGTCAAGGAGAGAAGATACAGCAGGCCAAAGTTCATGAAGGATATGTTCAATCAGGTTGGCTTTGTAGACGCCGGGATAGTCATGGAGGAGGGATCAAGCCCTGAGGAGATCAGCTATGACAAGCTGAATGCGATTGTTGAGAGCCCTGACAGATATATGCCGATCATAGTCATAGTGAAGCCGGATGAGATACCGGACTGGGCGATAGACTGTGATGGATATATACTCAGAACGGATATGCTGAAGAAGACCCTCAACGGTTTGTGTCATGTATATCTGTGCAGTGGAGACTGCAAGAAGCGCTACGAGGAGGAGTACGGTAAGGAATCCGTGGATGGTGGAGTTATGATGTGGGAGAAGAACAGTAACTACCCGATATTCTACTCCATGGATATCATCAACCAGAGCTTCTTCGAGGAGGTAAACCACAGCATCAATGAGAATGTGGAGTACGAGAAATCTTTTAGATATTCGCTGAGAGAACAGGTTCACGATGAATATCTGAAATAACACAGAGGTAGGCAGACCATGAAGAAATGGTACAGGATAGCAGCCGTAGTGGTTGTCATGGTGGCTGTGATTGCTATGGTCATCATATCAGGCGTGAGACGGTCAGGTGAAAGTGAATATACAAGGAACACGATCACCATGGGAACGGCTGCGTCATTTACAGTGTATGGAAGCCATGGCAGTGAGAATATAGACGGGATGCTGAAGCTCATAGACAGCCTGGACAAGGATGTACTGTCATGGCGCTCAGCGGACTCTGAGATATACAGGGTGAACAACACATATAAGCCTGATGAGGATATCACGGTGAGCAGCGAGCTTGCGGGTGTGCTGAAGCAGACGCTTGACATATCGAGGGCTCATGACGATCTGTTGGATATCACCATACGGCCTTTGGCGGATGTGTGGGGGATAGAAGATGGCAGGACAGAGATTCCATCACAGGCGGATATAGACAGTGCACTGAGGCTGGTGGATGTGTCAAAGGTAAGTGTGGATGGCGATACGTTAAGGATATCAGAGCCTTGTATGATGCTTGATCTGGGAGCAGTCGGCAAGGGATATGGCTGCGACATGGCAGCAGAGTATCTCAAGGGTACTGATGCGGCCGGTGCATGTGTGGCCCTGGGCGGAAGTATAGTTGTGTACGGAAGCAAGCCTGATGGTACAGCCTGGAAGGTCGGTGTCAAGGATCCGAGAGCCGGAGAGGGAACGACCATGGGTGTCATAAGCTTTGGCGATGGGGAGACGGCATTTGTATCCACATCGGGAGATTATGAAAAGTATTTTGAGCAGGATGGCAGGAGATACCACCACATACTTGATCCCCGGACAGGATATCCGGCATGGAATGGCACTATAGCGGCCACGGTAGTGTGTGATAACGGACTGACCAGTGACGCCTTGTCCACACTGTGTATGCTGATGGATAAGGATAAGGCTATGAAGACCATTCAGGAGTATGGTGCGGAGGCCGTCATCATAGATGAGGATAAGAATGTGTATGTCAGTGAAGGCCTGAAGGACCGATTCACCATAACGGCAGAAGACTATAAATTGGCAGAGTGATGTGAAGATATGGCAGGATGGTTTAGAAAAAAAGATCTGATATTGTGTGGAGTCCTTTTAGTAGCGGGAATTATATGCTGGCTTGTCATGCGGCTTGTGCTTCCGACGGGCAATACCGCGGATGTGTATATAGATGACAAACTGGTGCAGACCATAGACATGACAGTCGACGATACCTATGAGTTCAACACGGACAGGGGCAGCAACACTGTTGTGGTTGAATCTGGGAAGATCAGTGTCGGTGATGCGGACTGCCCGGATAAGGTGTGTGTGAATATGGGCTGGAAGAGCAGGAGAGGAGAGACTATAACCTGTCTTCCGCACAAGCTTGTCATAGAGATACAAGGTGGCAGGGAAAGAGATATAGATGTGCAGTAGAGATAAAAATGATCAGAAAAGTTCAGAGACGGCGGTGGATAGAATGCATGGCTGGAGTACAAAAAGGATCACATACACAGGTATGTTCGTGGCCATAGCCATGGTATTTTCCTATCTTGAATCCATGATCCCGGTGAATATAGCTGTTCCGGGAATCAAGCTGGGACTTGCAAATATGGTCACCATAGTTGTCATGTACAGGCTGAGGATATCAGATGCGTGGATAGTGTCACTGGTGAGAGTGGTGCTGTCGTCGCTGTTGTTTGGCAATATGACGGTTATGGTATACAGCATGGCGGGAGCGGTGTTGTCACTTCTGGTCATGACGCTTTGCAGGAAAAAGGATCTGTTTGGTCTCCTTGGAACGAGCATACTAGGCGGAGTGAGCCACAACGCAGGGCAAATAGCAATGGCAGCACTTCTCATGAAGAGTGGCAATATCATGTTGTATATGCCGGTGCTGTGCATATCGGGAACTATAGCCGGTGTGTGCATAGGCCTGGCGGGAACCATGCTTGTCAGAAAGCTTCCGTCCATAGAATATTAGAATGATATCCGAATGAATTTATAAATGATCACATGTAAGATACAGAAAAGACATAAGTGTCTATATCTTATATGTGATCGTTTTTTATGCGGATAAGCAGAAGAATTTCCATATTTTAAAATGATAATATATCCCCATTTAGGTTGTTTTTGAGGGCTTAAAGCGTTATTATATAGGAAGATTTTTTTAATAAAAATATATAAGGAAAAGAGGTAGAACATGGGTTTGTTAACATTTCTGGGCGGAATTCATCCATATGAAGGCAAAGAATTGTCAATGGAAAAGCCTGTCAGAGAATACCTTCCAAAAGGTGACTGCGTGTACCCGCTGAGTCAGCATATAGGGGCACCGGCCACACCTATAGTGAAGAAGGGCGACAGAGTCCTGGTTGGTCAGAAGATTGCGGAGACCAGTGGCTTCGTGTCAGCGAATATACATTCATCCATATCGGGAAAGGTCAAGGCAATCGAGCCGAGATATGTGCCTGGTGGATCAAAGGTTGAATCAATAGTTGTAGAGAATGATGGCCTGTTTGAGGAGATCGACTTTGCAGCAAATGTAAAAGATCTGTCCACTCTGTATAGAGAGGATGTGAAGGAGATCATAAAGGAGGCCGGAATAGTAGGAATGGGCGGCGCCGGTTTCCCTGCAAATGTCAAGCTGTCCCCGAAGAACGAGGATGCGATCGACTACATAATAGTAAATGGCGCAGAGTGTGAGCCATATCTTACTTCGGATTACAGAAGGATGATGGAGGAACCGGACAAGCTGATACTGGGACTTGAGATATGTATCAATCTGTTTGATCATGCAAAGGGAATCATCGCCATAGAGGATAATAAGCCAGAGGCAATAGAACTTCTCAGGGATAAGGTAAAGGACAATGACAAGATCGAAGTCCATGTGATGAAGACCAAGTACCCTCAGGGTGCCGAGCGTCAGCTCATATATGCTAACACTGGAAGATATGTCAACTCCAAGATGCTTCCAGCGGATGCTGGATGTATAGTTCACAATGTTGATACCATCGTGTCCATATATGAGGCAGTTATAGAGGGAAGACCACTCTACACAAGGATAGTCACCATAACAGGTGATGCCATAGAGAATCCATGCAATCTTATGGTGAGGATAGGAACAAACTGTCAGGAGCTTATAGAGGCTGCGGGTGGATTTAAGGATGGTGTGGTTCCTGAGAAGGTGATCTCAGGCGGTCCTATGATGGGAAAGGCACTTTTCTCATTGGATGTTCCTGCAACCAAGGGAGTGTCGGCACTGCTGTGTATGACACATGACGAGGTGGCAGACCTTGAACCGAGCAACTGTATCAGATGCGGACGCTGTGTTGATGTGTGTCCGGGACGTATTGTTCCTTCGATGCTTGCTTCACTGGCTGAGCATGGGGATACAGAGGGATTCCTGGCTCACAACGGAATGGAGTGCTGTGAGTGTGGATGCTGTTCGTATGTGTGTCCGGCGAAGAGACATCTGACACAGACAATTGCGGGAACAAGAAAATCCATCATTGCGAATAAAAAGAAGTAGGAGGTGTACACATTGGATAATACATTTAAGATTTCGTCATCTCCACATGTCAGAGATAAACGAAGTACACAGAGCATTATGCTGGATGTGATCATTGCTTTGCTTCCGGCAACCGTATTTGGAATCATCAACTTCGAGCTGAACGCTATGATACTTATACTCACATGCGTGGTCTCATGCGTGCTGTTTGAGTGGCTGTACCAGAAGATGATGAACAGAAAAGTAACCATAAGCGATCTCAGTGCAGTTGTAACAGGACTTCTTCTTGCACTGAACCTCTCACCGGATGTACCGGTGTGGATGGCGATACTCGGAAGTGCATTTGCCATTATAATAGTTAAACAGCTCTTTGGAGGACTGGGATTCAACTTCATGAATCCAGCGCTGGGCGCAAGATGTTTCCTTCTCATATCATTTGCAGGAAGAATGACATCATTCTCGTATGATGGTGTGACAACTGCTACACCTCTTGCAGTACTCAAGAACACAGGGGATCTGGCAAATGTCAATGTACTCAATATGTTTCTTGGAAATATACCGGGAACCATAGGTGAGACATCAGTTGTATGTTTACTTGTTGGTGCGGCTTATCTTCTGATCAGAAGAGTTATAAAGCCGGTTATTCCATTTACATATATAGGAACATTTGCGGTGCTCATTATGATATATGCGGTTGCGTCGGGTAGAGGTTTTGATCTTACATTCCTCGCAGCACACCTGTGCGGTGGTGGTCTGATGCTTGGAGCATTCTTTATGGCAACTGACTATGTTACATCACCTATCACACCTGCGGGTAAGGTTGTGTTTGGTGTGATACTTGGTATACTCACATTCTGTTTCAGAATATATGGAGGATCAGCAGAGGGCGTATCATATGCGATCATATTCTCCAACCTGCTTGTGCCACTCATTGAGAGATGGACACAGCCGAAGAGCTTCGGAGAGGGCGCAGAGCTTGCAGCCCAGGGTGACACAGCCGGAACAAAGTCCAAGATGGATACAAAGTCGATTGTTATAGCAACTATAGCAATCATGATAATCACAGTCATAGCAGGATTTGCACTGGCTTATGTATATAAGATCACAAAGGATCCTATAGCAGTTACAGAGCAGAAAGCAAAGGAAGAGGCATATAAGGCGGTATTCGATGATGCGGATTCGTTTGACAGCTATGCTGACTTTGATGCCGATGCGGCTGCAAGGATCCTGTCAGATGCCGGATATAACGCAGATATAGATGAGATCGTGGAAGCAAAGGGCAGCGATGGTTCAGCACTTGGATATGTTGTGACTGTCACATCACATGAGGCGTATAGTGGAGACCTTCAGCTTGCCATGGGAGTCAGAGCGGATGGAACGACAAATGGAATTTCATTCCTGTCACTCTCAGAGACTGCAGGACTTGGTATGGAGGCTGACACAGACAGCTTCAAGTCACAGTTCGCAGGCAAGAAGGTCGATAAGTTCCAGTACACCAAGTCAGGTGCCACAGTGGACGAGGAGATAGATGCCCTGTCAGGAGCTACCATCACAACAAATGCGGTTACCAATGCGGTGAATGCGGGACTTGAGTATGTGAAGTCCATAAATGGCGGTGCTGCTGATTCATCTGCAGCGTCGAACGGAGGTGACAAGTAATGGGAAAATGTACAGAGCGTTTATATAATGGTATTGTGAAAGAGAACCCGACCTTCGTACAGATGCTTGGAATGTGTCCGACACTTGCGGTTACATCATCAGCCATCAATGGCGCAGGAATGGGACTTACGACCACATGTATCCTGGTGCTCAGTAACTTCATGATCTCAGCACTCAGAAAGGTTATACCTGATAAGGTCAGAATACCATCATTTATAGTTATCATAGCTTCGTTTGTTACTATCATACAGTTTCTGCTGCAGGCGTACCTGCCATCACTCAACAGCAGCCTTGGACTGTATATACCACTTATAGTTGTAAACTGTATCATCCTTGGTCGTGCCGAGGCATATGCTTCCAAGAACAAGGTACTTCCATCTATATTTGATGGACTTGGAATGGGTCTTGGATTTACAGTTGGCCTTACACTTATAGGAATGTTCAGAGAGCTTGTCGGAAAGGGCTGCGTATTTGGATTCCAGATACTTGGAGATGGCAACTTACTTCAGAACTCATCGGGAATTATAAAGGGGATAGGCAATGCACTCAGCCTGTACACACCTATAACAATATTCGTACTTGCACCTGGTGCATTCTTCGTGCTTGCATTCATCATAGCATTTATCAACAAGAGAAATGCAAAGAAGGCAGCCGAGGCACTGGCAAATGGAGAGGAGATCCCGGCAGCATGCAGACCGGACTCATGTGCAGGCTGTATCAATGCAGTATGTTGTGGCAAGCTGGTTACAGAGACTCCGGCTCCTGTAAAGGCAGCAGAGGCTCCGGCGAAACCTTCAGCGGATGCAAAACAGGTTAAGAAGCAGGAAGAGACATCTGCAGCGGCAGATAAGGATGTAGCAAAGAATACAGCGCCAGAGGCTGAAAAGCCAGATGAGGCGAAGAAGGATGAGCCAAGACTCAGCCCATATGCACCGACCAGAGAGTCAGTCCTCGCCGACATAAAGCTTGTTCCGAATGCGACAGGAAAGATGCTTAAGGAGCATGCTGAGGAAGTTCAGCAGGAAAAGACGCCAGATGAGGAGCAGCAGACTGTTACAGAGACTCAGTCAGACAGTCAGGACAATCTCCAGAATGAGAAGTCAACAGAGCAGCCAGCAGCAGAACAGGAAGTAGCAGACAAAGTAGCAGCAGAGCAGCCATCAACGGATCAGCCGACGGAAGCAGAGCAGCCAGAACACTCTGCAGAGAACGAGCCAGCAGATTCCGACATAAAGCTCAAGGAGACAATGGCTCATATAAAGAAGAAAAAAGGAAAGGGAGGTAAGAGATAATGAATATTTTATTGTTAGCCATCGGAGCGGCACTTGTAAATAATGTTATCCTCAGCCAGTTCCTTGGACTGTGTCCTTTCCTTGGAGTGTCCAAGAGTGTCAACACAGCAACCGGAATGGGAGCAGCGGTTGTGTTCGTCATGACCATAGCTTCATTTGTCACCAGCGTTGTGTATTACGGCATACTGAGAAGATTTGGACTTGAGTACCTCAACACCATAGTGTTCATCCTTGTGATCGCAGCACTTGTACAGTTTGTTGAGATGTTCCTCAAGAAGAAGGTCAAGTCATTGTATGAATCACTTGGAGTTTACCTTCCACTGATCACGACCAACTGTGCCGTGCTTGGTATCGCTCTCTCAAATGTACAGAGCGGTTACGGTATACTTGAGAGTACCATCAACGGATGTGGCTCTGCAGTCGGATTTACTATAGCCATAGTGATACTTGCAGGAATCAGAGAGAGACTTGAGCACAGCCCTATACCTGAGGCGTTCAAGGGAACCCCTATAGTTCTCATCACATCAGGTCTTATGGCGATCGCGTTCTTCGGTTTCTCAGGATTGATATAAGGAGGGTGCGGATATGACAGGAATATTGATAGCTGTGGCAGTCGTCGCAGGCGTAGGTATTGTGATAGGTATCCTTCTGGGTGTCGCAGGAGAGAAATTTAAGGTAGAAGTAGATGAGAAAGAAATAGCAGTAAGAGAGCTCCTTCCGGGAAATAACTGCGGTGGATGTGGTTATCCGGGATGTGACGGACTGGCAGCGGCCATCGCCAAAGGTGAGATGCCGCCATCAGCGTGTCCTGTTGGAGGCGAGGCAGTGGCAGCGAAGATCAGTGAGGTCATGGGCGTGGAAAACGCTGAAAATACAAGGTATGTGGCATTTGTCAAGTGTGCAGGAGACTGCGAGAAGGCGAAGGATGTATACGAGTATGTTGGACCAAGGGACTGTAAGCTGGCACAGAACAATCCAAACAGCGGTCCTAAGGCATGTACATATGGATGTACAGGTTATGGCTCATGTAAGGCAGTATGTGAGTTCGGGGCTATTGACATTATAGATGGAATTGCGGTAATTAATAAGGAGAAGTGTAAGGCATGCGGCAAATGTGTCACAGAGTGCCCGAGACACTTGATAGAGCTGGTTCCATATGATGCAGAGAGACTTGTCAGATGTAATTCCCATGACAAGGGTCTTCAGGTCAAGGCAGCCTGCAGCGCAGGATGTATCGGATGTACACTGTGTGCAAGGAACTGTGAGGCTGGAGCCATCACGATAGACAGAAACCTTGCTCACATAGATCCGGAGAAGTGTACAAATTGTGGTGCATGTAAGGCCAAGTGCCCAGTAAAGATAATATCGTAAGAAGGTCCCGCCGAAGGTGGGAGATATAAGGAGAAAATTATATGAGATGCCCATTTTGCTCAGCAGATGATACAAAGGTTATCGATTCCAGACCAGCGGAGGATGGAAGTGCGATCAGAAGGAGAAGACAGTGTGACGCCTGTGGTAAGAGATTTACCACATATGAGAAGGTGGAGACCATACCTCTCATAGTCATCAAGAAGGACAAGAACAGAGAGACTTATGACCGTTCCAAGATAGAGTCAGGTGTCATAAAGTCATGCCATAAGCGTCCGGTTTCAGCGGAAGCAGTCACAAAGTGCATAGATGACATAGAGAACACCATCTTCAACATGGAAGTGAGAGAGATAGAGAGCACGACCATAGGTGAGATAGTCATGGATAAGATCAAGGATCTTGATCAGGTAGCCTATGTAAGATTTGCATCAGTGTACAGAGAGTTCAAGGATGTGAATACATTTATGGATGAGCTGGGCAAGCTGCTCACCAGCAATTCGGAGAAGCGATGATAGAGACATACAACACGATATTACAGGAGGGGCAGGACGAGATAGTCGAGAAGAAATCACGATTCATCGGCTATGCAGTCCCTGTGTCCTCGGAGGAAGAGGCATATGCCTTTGTCGAGAAGATCAGGAAGCAGCACTATGATGCAAGGCACAACTGCTATGCATTTGCCATAGGCAGCGAGAATACATTGCTAAGATTCTCTGATGACGGAGAACCGCAGGGAACGGCTGGAAAACCCATCCTGGAGGTTATCACGGGGAATGCGGTGGTTAATATATGTATAGTGGTCACAAGGTATTTTGGTGGAACACTGCTCGGAACAGGTGGTCTTGTGAGAGCATACACCGAGGCAGCCAAGCTTGCACTGTCTGATGCGGGTATACATAAGATGCAGCTTATGAAGCTGGTGAAGATAACCACGAACTACAACGATTCGGGTAAGGTACAATATCTTCTCAGCAACAGTGATGCACTGATAGACAGTACGGATTACACTGCAGATGTGTGCTTCAATGTGGCGGTGCCGGCTGACAGCTATGGATGTCTGGTAAAGCAGATCACAGAGTCTACATCTGCGAGAGCATTGATAGAAGACTCAGGAGAAGAGTACAGATGATGATGAATGGCAGAGCTATAGTAAATATCTTATAGCGCCTGAATATCACTCTGAATATAAGTGCAGCAGCAAGGCTGATGACTGACACTGCGGCGATATGCAGCAGGACATTGAGACAGCCATTGGTGCCGGAATATATGATCAAGGATATAAAGCTGATAATGGCAGCGGGAATAATTCCCGCTGCTATATTTTTTACACAGAATCCGGCTTTTTTTCTGGAGGAGAGGATAGAGTAAGCCCCACAGTCCAGATCCCGGAGATAGTTCTGAAGTCCCAGGAGAGAACACACGAACAAAGTTATGTAAACCAATATTTCCACAGGAAAATTGTTTGGCGCAATATCTGTCGATGCCGTGTATTTTCCGGTGAGTCCGCTCTCGATGGTGAAAATGTCCTCATTTTCGATATATCCCTTAAATCTATCACTGATGTATTCTGACATCTGGGTCTCGTCGTATGGGACATTTGCCAGATAACGATCCTGGAGCATACATACAGACATGTCTGCCGCATATGCATACAGGAGGGCGGCATACACGGATTCTTCGGACACAGACTGGAATGAGCTTCCATCGGTTGTATACACGGTTATGTGGCGCTTCCCGTCAGAGTGGATCATTGATTCACTGAAACCATCAGGAACCATGTACGCGGAGTCGATCCTGCCGGATGCTACATCATCATTCATGTCTTTCAGGGATTCATAGTGCCTGAAGGTAAATCCCGTGGATGTCGATGTGAGATACGACAGGAAAGCATCCGTGTGTTCGTCAGAACTTTCAATATACACGCCGGACACGATCTCGGTGCTTTGCTTTCTGGCTGGCAGAAAGCTCACAGCGATCAGCACAGCGGGGATGACCAGCAGAACGACGATCATGGCGGGACGGCACAGTATTCTCTTTATAAGTAAGTTTATCTGTCTTATATGGTTCATAGATGTATCTCCGTAAATTTATGATAAATATATGCACAGTGTCTGCACAAGCTTATTGAGCAGCGATCCATGGCATATATCCTTTGCAAAGTTTGGAAGCATGGCTTCCGGTATGAATAAGCCGCTCACATAGGCCAGTATGACAGTGACCACAGTGAGAAGTAGTGTGCAGCCGTGTATCCCTGCGGGAAGCAGACTTATGAGCAGTGTATATACCGCGACACATGTAGCTATGACGATTCCGAACAGTATCCCGCTCATGTGGATATTTACATGCAGTTCATCGATAAACAGTGATGCCAGGGCGAGAGCCATGTATACAGTTATATAAAGGATATACAGCCATATGAACATGGATATGAAATTGCTGACATTGCGTCTGACTTTGCCAATTCCCTGTGACCTGAGCTTTGTTATGTAAGAGGCTGGGAGGTCGAGCAAGAATGGGAAGAAAACAACGCTGCACAGCATCATCATGAGAAGGACCGCCGCACTTATGTAGAAGTCGGTGGTATTTGCTGTTCTGGTTGCATTTATCTTGTCGACGGTGAAGTTGGCAGTCCTGTCAAGAACCTTAGTCATGAACATGGCATTTACATCGTTGCTGAGCGTGTCCTGAATATCCTCGGGAAGCTCCATGTTCCTTCCTATCGCCTGAACCGAATATATGGCCGCCTGGGATATGCCAAGCATGGAGGAGGTGGAGCGGAAGAGGTCATTCAGCACAAATGTATCGATGGACCGGTTGTCAGAATAGTATACCTCGACAGGTGTGTTCGTTCCGTCCATGATGTCGCTTATGATATTGTCAGGGACGTAGATCACAGCGAACAGGTCTCCGTCAGAGAGCCTTGAAAGGGCTGTATCCTTGTCTGAAAATTCTGTGAATACACATGATGAGTGGTAGCTGTCCATATCAGATATCGTGTTGTATGCCATCTGTGCGGTTTTTGAATCTGCACTCATCACGATTCCGATTGAAAGTGGTTCGGAGCGGTCATCAGAGTAGATGAAAGAGTTCGCGTTTAACGCAAGACACAGGAAAACCGTCATCATGACAAATGCTGCGACTACCATGTATATTCCATAATGAGCTATTCTTTTCAAATCAGTTCGTATAAGTCGGTAAAACATAAAACTCCTTTAGATAAAGCTATGATCTGATCAGATTGATGTAGGTTTCAGGTGAGGTGTATCCGGGTGAGATATTTCTGTCTATGGCCAGTTGGATGTGTCCATTTTTCAGTGTGTATATCTTGTTGCATATATCCAGCGCAGATGTCTCATGTGTGGCGATGATGACACTTCCTCCATGTGTTATGTAATTCTGGAGATAGCGCAGTATCCCGTTCTTGCATAGAAGATCAAGCGAGGCCAGAGGTTCATCGAGAAGAAGCAGATCTGGGTCAGACATCATCGTGATGGCAAGGCTTAGCCTCTTCTTCATTCCACCGGAGAGCTTTGAGACTCGTTTGTCCAGAAATGAATCCACACCGAGAGACTGACATATGCTCATATTGTGGGAGTTCATGACTGTTTTCCTGCTTCCGGGGTGCCACAGTCTGATGTTGTCAATGGCTGTGAGTTCCGGTATGAGTGGATTGTCCTGTGGGAGCAGAGCAGCATTTGCCTGACAGTCGAAACCGAAGCACCCTGAGTCTGGCTTTATGTTTCTGGATAGTATTCCCAGCAGGGTGGATTTACCCGATCCGTTGATTCCCAGAAGGGCGATGCATTCACCCGGGGATACGGACAGTGACACATCTGTCAGAACTTTATTTTTGCCGTAGCTTTTGCTCACTGAAGAGACAGAAAACATCTAGTATTCCTCCTCTATTACCTGAAAATCAAGGTAGTCAAAATCTATATCCTCCACAAAGTTATCCGCTGTGAATCTGGTTCTGGCGTGGTGGATAAACTCATCCTTATTCTTCTTAAGCCACACCGGCTTTGCCAGGTCAAACTCGTAGCACATATCCTCAAGGGCCTTGTATACCTTGTGGGTACGCGTCATCTCGTAGTCGGATATGCATATCACGGTATCCTTCATGAGGTGGTTATCTTTTATAAGTTTTCCCCATACTCTAAACATATATTATCCTCCATAAGGGTTATTTGAGATCGTACCTGACTAGTATATAACATTTGTGCACAAAATTAAAACAATAAAGACACAAATATGACACATTTACTGCGTATAGTAACAACTGTAAGAAAGAGAAAGGTACCGATTACAGGAATTAAGATAATAAAGATGCGAAAGGATGATAGAGATGGAACAGGAAAACAAGAACCAGATGAATGGAAATAGTGGTCAGGCACCACAGCAGGATGGTCTGTATCATTACAGCTATATGAACAATAGAGGAGATTCAAGATTTGACAGACCTTCAACAAATGCTTCACAGCAGACACAGAATGTTCAGGGAACACAGTCAGCGCAGAACAATCAGACAGCCGGTGTACAAGGCTCGGCACAGAACGCTCAGACTGCCGGCGCACAGAGTTCATCGCAGAATGCTCAAACAGCCGGTACACAGAACGCTTCATATTCAGGTTTTCAGAGAAATGTAAATGGCATGGAAGCATGGTATGACAGCCAGAGAATGAATCAGGGTTATCAGAATCAGGCAGGCAATCCAATGAACAATATGGGAACAGGAAAGCCTTCAGATAACAATATGAGACAGAAGAAGGCAAAAGATAAGAAGCCAAAGAACAGGAAGAGCGGATTTGGCAAGAAGGCAGCAGGTGTGGTTGCAGCGGCTGTTGTATTCGGACTTGTGGCAGGCGTTGTATTCCAGGGGGTCAGATATGGATCGGATAAGCTTCTCGGCAAAGATTCGCAGACCACAACAGAGCAGAGTGCTGAGGGTTCAACAGAGAACAATGCACCACAGCTCAAGCAGGCATCATCAGACACGACAAGTACAGTGTACGATGTGTCAACGGTTGCCAAGAAGGTTATGCCTTCCATCGTATCGATCACAGGAACATACGTAACAACATATGATTACTGGTTCAATTCATATCAGCAGGAGTCAACAGGAGCCGGTTCAGGTATCATCATCGGCAAGGATGATCAGTACCTGTATCTTGCAACTAATTATCATGTGGTACAGAATGCTAAGTCACTGTCAGTTACATTTGTCGATGACAAGAGTGCAGATGCGGTGGTAAAGGGATACGTTGAGAACAATGATATAGCAGTTGTCACAGTTAAGCTTTCGGACATATCGGATGACACTTTGAATGAGATAAAGGAGATTCAGGTAGGTTCATCGGATGATCTTGCAGTTGGTGATCCGTGCGTGGCAATCGGAAATGCACTTGGATATGGACAGTCAGTTACAGTTGGATATATAAGCGCACTTAACAGAGAGATAAGTGCTTCAGATGAGACAGTAAAGGTACTTCAGACAGATGCAGCCATCAACCCTGGTAACAGTGGTGGTGCCCTTGTCAACATGCAGGGCGAGCTGATCGGTATCAACACAGCCAAGTATTCAGATACAAGCGTTGAGGGTATGGGCTATGCACTTCCTATATCAGATGTACAGGATATAATCAATGACCTGATAGCAGGCAAGAATGTGTCAAATGATGGAACAACATCAGGACAGGCTTACCTCGGTATATCTGCCAAGACCATCACAAGCCAGTACGCACAGCTCCTGAACATGCCTGAGGGTGTATATATCTCATCAGTTGAGCAGGGTTCAGCAGCAGAGGAGTGTGGACTCCAGTCAGGAGATATCATTTGCAGCCTTGACGGTGAGGACATAGCAGATATGGAGACATTCCACGACAAGATCGTGGCCTGCAATCCTGGCGATAAGGTATCTATCGTATACTACAGAAACAACAATGGTAACTACGAGAAGCAGACTGCTACAGCTACGCTGAAGGAGAAGCAGTGATAAGCCAGATAATTCAGTGGTGATTTAGCACGGAGCTAACAGAACTGAAAGCCTATAGATTGATATAACAGCACCTGTAAGTGAAATTACAGGTGCCGTTTTGTATGTAAGATATGTGGCTGTCAAAATTGTAATCTGCCTGCATTGTATCGGAAGTCCTCGTATTCATCCGGTATGCGGTCAAGTTCGGCGGTAAATGCCTGTGGATTGTAAATTTGCTTGCAAATATACTTTAAATGGTGCATTATAAAGAGTACGCTTAAGTATAGCGTAAGATTTGGAAAAATGAAAAAGAAAGGTTTACATAACAATGTACAAAATACTTTGTAAGGATGGAAGGGCAAAGAGAGCTGAATTTCAGACTGTTCACGGAACAGTGCAGACACCTCTGTTCATGAATGTTGGAACGGCAGCAGCCATAAAGGGAGCTGTGGCAACAACGGATCTCAAGGACATAGGATGTCAGATCGAGCTGTCAAATACATATCATCTCCATGTGAGACCTGGGGATAAGATAGTCAAGCAGATGGGCGGTTTACATAAGTTTATGTACTGGGACAGACCGATACTCACTGATTCAGGCGGATTCCAGGTATTCTCCCTGGCGGGACTCAGGAAGATCAAGGAGGAGGGCGTAACCTTCAATTCCCATGTCGATGGACGCAAGATATTCATGGGACCTGAGGAGAGCATGCAGATACAGTCGAATCTGGCATCTACAATAGCCATGGCATTTGACGAGTGTGCCCCTGCACTGGCTGACAGACAGTACGTGGAGAATTCTGTTGCGAGAACAGCCAGATGGCTTGTCAGATGTAAGAATGAGATGGAGAGACTTAACAGTCTGCCGGATACGATCAACAAGAATCAGCTATTGTTTGGAATCAATCAGGGTGCCATATACGAGGATATCAGAATAGATCACGCCAAGAGAATCAGCGAGCTTGATCTTCCGGGATATGCCATAGGAGGACTTGCAGTAGGAGAGACAGCAGAGCAGATGTACCACATACTCGATGTGACCGTTCCGTATCTGCCTGAGGACAGACCGACATACCTCATGGGTGTTGGAACCCCTGCAAATATACTTGAGGCGGTCGACAGAGGTGTTGATTTCTTCGATTGCGTATATCCATCCAGAAATGGACGACACGCCCATGTGTACACGAAGCATGGCAAGATGAATCTCAAGAATGCGAGATTTGAGACAGACGACAGACCTATAGAGGAGGGCTGCGGATGCCCTGCATGCCAGCACTACAGCAGAGCGTACATCAGACACCTGCTCAAGGCAAATGAAATGCTCGGTATGAGATTTTGCGTCTTGCATAATTTGTATTTTTATAATAATATGATGAAAGAAATCAGAGAGGCTATTGAAGAAGGAAGATATCAGTCATATAAGAAATCGATGCTTGAGAGCCTTGCTGGTGGAGAAGAGTAATCAAAAAGGAGATTAGAGAATGAATTCACTTTCAACAATTTTATCATCGTCAACAGGAACACAGGCCAGTGGCGGTTCATCAGTTATGTTTATTGTTGTATATATTGCCATATTTGCTGCAATCATTTACTTCATGATGATCAGACCACAGAAGAAGCAGAAGGCCAAGACAGACCAGATGCTTTCACAGATGGAGCCTGGTGATAATATCATGACAACCAGTGGTTTCTACGGAACCATCCTTGATGTGGTTGATGATTCAACTATCATCGTAGAGTTTGGTAACAACAAGAACTGTCGTATACCGATGCACAAGAGCGCTGTTGCAGAGCTTGAGAAGCAGGGATCATCAACAGTCACAGATGATGATAAGGATAAGAAGTCAAAGATATAATAAAGGTATCATCAGAGTAAATAAAAAAGCGGTCATTATACAGTGACCGCTTTTTTTATATCCTGAAATACAGCTTCCGTGATCCGAAGGCCGCCCCTTCCGGTTCCCACGGATATGTCGGGTTTGGCTGCGCCGTGGAAGTCGGAACCTCCTGATATGAGGAGCCCGTGTTTTCTGGCGATCTCCCTAAGCCTTCCGGATTCATAGGCATTGTTGGAAGAGTGGTAGACCTCAAGCCCTGAAAGGCCATATGGCTTCAGTTCTTCAAGCATGTCCTCTATCTGTTTATATCCAAATCCGTATATGAGGGGGTGGGCGATGAAGGCAGCCTTGCCGTAGGTTCTTATGAGTCTTATGGCATCGGCGGCCGGTATGTCTGGTGTTGGAATGTAATATTTGCATTTCTTGCCCAGATACTTTTTGAACGCCTGGTTCATGTCCCTGCATACGCCTTCGGCTATGAGAATTCTGGCAAAATGAGCTCTTGTGACGACAGTATCAGGATTGCCATGCTGCAGCTTCTCCATGGTCATGTCTATTCCGTCGGCGCGGAATCTCTCACACATCTGCTCGTTTCGATCGTATCTGGCCTGTTTGATGGCGGCAAGACGGGAGATGAGCTCAGGGTTCTTGTAGTCCATATAGAAGCCCAGAATGTGAATCTCCACACCGTTGTAGATGGCTGACATCTCTATGCCGGGAACTACCTCGATATGATGGTCACTGCTGTCAGAAAAGCCAGAGCAGTTGGTGGAATCACTGTTCTGGATCGGAGGAAGAGTGCTGTTCCAGTTATCTGCATATGTGATTGCATCTGCTACGCCGTCCACTGTGTCGTGGTCGGTTATGGCGATCGCTGCAAGATTCCTGTCAATGGCAAGCTGGCACACCTCTGATGGGGTGCAGGAGCCGTCGGAAGCGGTGGTGTGAAGGTGCATATCTATAAATCTCATGTTGAAAACCTCCGTTTTTATTTTTTATATCATGTATCTGAGCAGCGCCTGAAGCGGCGCATGTCTGGGGGAAATGTGCTCTGACAGAAGTATTGTATATCAGATAAATACATATGTTCAAGTGAATATTGTTACGGTCAAATGATATAAGCGGACATATGAACCCTGACAACTGTGCCTTGTTAAAAACTTTCTCAATAAGGTGCGCTGTACTTGATAAAGTACACGCAAATGCGACAAAAATTTTCAATAAGCTATGGACTTCATAACTGTTTTGTGAGAAAATACCACTGATGGTTTGAATTAGAGAATTCGGAACCGCTTTTAAGAATTCATATTTTGAAAGGAGTTTCACAATGATTTACACTAAGGAAGTTGAAAACATGTGCCCTGTAGCAAAGGGTGCAAAGCATGAGCCAGCTCCTATCCCAGAAGAAGGAAAGTGGGTTTACTCAAAGGAAATCAAAGACATCTCTGGTTTTACACATGGTGTAGGCTGGTGTGCACCACAGCAGGGTGCCTGCAAGCTTTCACTTAACGTAAAAGAGGGTGTTATCGAGGAGGCTCTTGTCGAGACTATTGGATGTTCAGGTATGACACATTCAGCAGCTATGGCAGCTGAGATTCTTCAGGGTAAGACAATCCTTGAGGCTCTCAACACTGACCTTGTGTGCGATGCTATCAATACAGCAATGAGAGAGTTATTCCTTCAGATCGTATACGGACGTACACAGAGTGCATTCTCAGATGACGGACTTGCAGTTGGTGCCGGACTTGAGGATCTTGGAAAGGGTCTTCGTTCACAGGTTGGTACAATGTATGCAACAAAGGCTAAGGGTGTTCGTTACCTTGAGATGGCAGAGGGCTATGTAACAGGAATAGCACTTGATGCAGATGACGAAGTTATCGGATATCAGTTCGTTTCTCTTGGAAAGATGACTGACTTTATCAAGAAGGGTGATGACCCTAACACAGCTTGGGAGAAGGCTTCAGGTTCATACGGACGTGTTAAGCCAGAGCAGGGCGCTGTTAAGATCATCGATCCACGTAAAGAGTAGTCGGAAATAGAGGAAAGGAGAACGAGACAATGGCATTATTTGAATCATATGAAAGAAGAATAGACCAGATAAACGCTGTACTTAACAGCTATGGAATCAGCTCAATCGAAGAAGCTGAGAAGATCACAAAGGACGCTGGACTTGACGTTTACAATCAGGTAAAGGGTATTCAGCCAATTTGTTTTGAGAATGCTTGCTGGGCATATACAGTAGGTGCAGCAATCGCAATCAAGAAGGGATGCAGAAAGGCAGCAGACGCAGCAGCAGCTATCGGCGAGGGTCTTCAGGCATTCTGTATACCAGGTTCTGTTGCAGATCATCGTAAGGTTGGTCTTGGACATGGTAACCTTGGTAAGATGTTACTTGAGGAGGAGACAGAGTGCTTCTGTTTCTTAGCAGGTCATGAGTCATTTGCAGCAGCTGAGGGTGCTATCGGTATCGCTGAGAAGGCTAACAAGGTTCGTAAAAAACCTCTTAGAGTTATCCTTAACGGTCTTGGTAAGGATGCAGCTCAGATCATCTCAAGAATCAATGGATTTACATATGTTGAGACAAAGTATGACTACAAGAAGGCTGAGCTCAATGTAGTATACGAGAAGGCATATTCAGATGGTATCCGTGCAACAGTTAAGTGCTACGGCGCTGACGATGTTCAGGAAGGTGTTGCTATCATGCACAAGGAGAACGTTGGTGTATCTATCACAGGTAACTCAACAAACCCTACACGTTTCCAGCATCCAGTTGCAGGTACATACAAGAAGGAGTGTATCGAGCAGGGTAAGAAGTACTTCTCAGTAGCATCAGGCGGTGGTACAGGACGTACACTTCACCCAGATAACATGGCAGCAGGTCCTGCTTCATACGGTATGACAGATACTCTTGGACGTATGCACAGTGATGCACAGTTCGCTGGTTCATCATCAGTTCCTGCACACGTAGAGATGATGGGACTTATCGGAATGGGTAACAACCCTATGGTCGGCGCTACAGTTGCTGTAGCTGTTTCTGTTGAGGAAGCTGCTAACGCTGGTAAGTTCTAAATAAAAACCTAGTATTTAAACGGTTTAGAGGGCTTTTAGAGAGATCTAAAGGCTCTCTATTTTTTTGATTTTTAAATTCTTTGAAGGTTGAAATCAATTTTGATGAATACAAATTTGGCATGCTTGTATATTATGATGATGACAGCCATACATATGAAATATTGCTTTGATATTCAGCATTAGTTGGAAAACGGGAGTTGCTAAGGAATTTTACAGCAACTCTTTTGTTTTATTTTGTCAAGACTTGTTTTATATTTATTCGGTATTATAATTGCCTTACATATCAAATGGAAGGGGTGATTAAAATGGATAGAACTATAGTAGTAGAATATTTTGATGGCGAGAAGAAAGTAAAAAAAGTTATAATTTTAAAATAATCTCGCGAAAAATTGCCTTATACGCGCATTTGTGAAAATCTATTGACTTATGGTTGATTTAGGGCTAAAGTGTGGCTACCAATCGGAAGAAAAAACAGTAGGCAGCAATATAGATTGACACATAAAATATTTGACAGCACATTTAAAAAGATACTTACGCACTCCTGAGAATATAGCGTCGTTGAAAAGCCTCATAAAAACAGATATAATGGGTAGCATAGATAAGAATATTGAACTTGGAAATATAACACTTGAGGATGGGCACAGCTTTATGGCAACTCGGAAAGAGGTTGAATTAATATCCCGATTTCAGAGAAAAGGCCTATATCAATGAATTCTGAGAATTATATATAAGACATTTGAAATAAACAAGGAGGGCATGAGATGGGCATTTATTTTAATCCAAGTAATGACAGTTTTACAAAGGACAAGAATAGTGAATTGTATCTTGATAAGACAGGTCTGCTTGAATATCTGAACAGAGTTATATGTACAAATGCTAATTGTATCAGTGTCAGTCATGCCAGACGATTTGGTAAGTCCCATGCGGCATTTGATCTTGCACTTCAGAATTTTATTTTTGACAAACGTCAAAAATATTGTATAATATACTTAACAAGACAGCCGAGCGATAGATACGTCCTATCCGTCCGGCAAAAACCATTTTAAGATGAAACACCTCATAGCTTAGTCGGCTGAGGTGTTTTTCTTATTTTCTATGATTCAGAATTGTCACAATAAGTATCGCAACGGTTAATATAACCATGAATTCCTCATATGTACTCATAAGGCACCACTCCCTTCCAAGGCTCGAACGGATATGGTGCAACACCCCTCGGCTGCCCGGTTAAATACATTATTCTATTTTCATACAGAAGTAATTTTGATATATATACATTTTGGAGATTCCTATATAACGTAAAACACCTCGCATTAACGCGAGGTTGGATTTAAAAAGAGATTTAAGAACACAATAATATTTTATAACCACATACCACCTTCCGGAATACATTAAACTATATCATGGACAAGGAGGTGAATACGCATGGACAGATTCGCAGTATATCTTGTAGTTGTTGCGGTTCTTTGCACTTTGATATCGGTAATAACGGAATTTACGAAAGAGGTAGGAGTGCTGAAGAAGATCCCTACCTCTTTTCAGGTTCTGATCACCAGTGTCATTGTGTGTGAGGTGGGACTTTTTGTTGGACTATCATTTTATCACATAGCATTTGTGTGGTATTATCCTGTGGCTGCGTTTTTCGGGGCATTTGTCATTGCGATTATATGTACCCGGGGATGGGACTACCTGATATCGATATTCAAGCGGTTTTACAAGGGCGGAGATAAGGAAAAGTGGCATGAATAAAGGCATCATGACAGTGACACATGTAATACGAGACAGATAAGTATAAGTTCGGAATAATGATCCTAAGATTGTCTCCTGATTCAATGTCTGGAATATTATATACAGACAAAAGAATTCAGGAGGCAATTTTATGGCTTCTAATAAGGTTCCATTAAAGGGCTACATGGATGGTATAGATATATCAGCGTGGCAGGATACTATAGATATAACCAAGGTGCCTTGTGACTTTGTGATAGTGAAAGCTACGGAGGGCACGGACTACAAGAACAGGTATTTTGCAAAGCACTGTGACCAGGCGATGAAAGCGGAAAAACTCCTGGGGGCATTCCATTATGCAAATGGTGGCGATCCCCACAGTGAGGCTGAGTATTTCATAGCATACAGTAAGAAATATGTGGGCAAGGCGATACTTGTCCTTGACTGGGAGGGGCAGAATAATCCGCAGTTTGGCAGAAGTGACAGAGCGTGGTGCAAAGAGTGGTGTGATCATGTATACAGAAAAACTGGTGTTAAGCCCCTGATCTATATCCAGAAGAGCGCCATGGACAATGTAAAGGGCCTGGGATACAGGCTGTGGGTTGCACAGTATCCTGATTACGAGCGGACGGGATATCAGGAGCATCCATGGAATGAAGGTCAATACGAATGTGATATCAGACAGTACACATCCGTTGGAAGACTTCCGGGTTACGATGGCAATCTCGATCTTAACAAGTCATATATAGATAAGACGACATGGAAAAAATATGCTGCAAAAAAGACTGACGGTACACAGGGAAAAGACGCGGGCAGTAACAGCGGAAAAAGTAATAATAAAAAGAAAAGCATAGAAGTGATAGCAAAGGAAGTCATAGCCGGAAAATGGGGGAACGGCGATGACAGGAAGAGCAGACTGAAAAAGGCAGGATATGATTACAATAAGGTTCAGGCGAAGGTAAATGCAGTGGTCAAGGCTTCGCAGAAGAAATCGATAGATGTGATAGCCAGAGAGGTCATAGCCGGTGACTGGGGAAATGGCGATGACAGAAAGAACAGGCTGAAGAAGGCAGGGTATGATCATGTCAAGGTGCAGAATAAGGTAAATGAGATGCTTGGCAGATAGCTGCAGGTAAATGACATAAGAAAAATGGCAGGAAAACGAAGTATAAAATTAGTTCCGGCAAAAATGAAATTTATATGAAGTATCATCCACACCTGTTGACGAAGCGCAATATATACTATAGGATAGTGGAAAACAAAAGCCCCCGTCAGGGATACATGAAAGGAAAAGGTGATATATATGCCATATTATGGATTTTATTTTGACCCAACATATCTGTTGGTTCTCATAGGCGTGGTTCTCTGCATGATAGCGTCGGCAAGAGTCAAGACCACATACAAGAAGTATGAGAAGGTGGGATCGCGGTCAGGCTACACAGCGGATCAGGTCGCATACATGATACTCAGGAATGCGGGGATAACGGATGTTTCCATACATCATATCTCAGGAGACCTCACAGACAATTACAATCCTAAGGAGCATACGCTCAATCTGTCGGACAGCGTGTATGGTTCCAGATCCATCGCAGCGATAGGCGTGGCAGCCCATGAGTGCGGACATGCCATACAGCATGCAAATGCATATGCACCGCTCACCATCAGGTCAGCCATCATTCCAGCGGCAAATATAGGCTCAGCCATATCATGGCCGCTCATACTTATAGGACTTCTCATTCCGAGGGTTGATTACCTTATAACACTCGGAATCATACTGTTCTCACTGGTTGTTGTCCTACAGTTTGTGACACTTCCGGTGGAGTTCAATGCATCGAGAAGAGCCATGGCGATACTGGAGGGCAGCGGATATCTCTATCCGGATGAACTCAAGGGTGCAAGAAGTGTACTCACAGCGGCAGCTATGACATATGTGGCAGCCATGGTATCAGCATCACTTCAGTTGCTCAGACTTGTATTATTGTTTGGCAACAGGAGAAGATAGCGGAATTATAACAGAAAATATAAAAATGCATAAAAAAGTCTTGTGAATTTGTTGATAGTATTTGCAACTTTGCTATGGTAAAATGGCTAAAGTGGCAAAAATCTACATATTTGCAAGACTTTTTCTGCTATTGTGCACAATTATAACAGGAAAGTCTGCATAACAATTAATTAAGGGAGGGTAATTGATGAGGAAGAGAAGGCTACGAGGAGGTATAACGGCCTTGTCGGTGCTTGCTGCTATTGGCATGGCATCGGGAATAACGGCATTTGCAGCGGATGACACACAGTCTGAAGCTGTGGATACGGGAAAGGGACTGGAGTATGTATATGAGTCGTCAGGCTCTACACCATCAGGTGTCACGCTCAACGGCAATTCGGTAATCATAAAGCAGTCGCCGAATTCCACTGACAGCGAGCAGTTATTCAATATTTACAATGACAAAGACAGGGATGGAATCCTTGATGAGGGCGAGGAAGCTTTCACATTGGATGGAAGCACGGACATACAATATGGCAATATATATGGAATCTATCATGGTAAGGGCAGTTCGCCGATCTCCATAACCATAGACGGTGCTGAACTGCCTGCTGTATATGGAGCATTTGAGAGCACTGTTGAGACTCCGGAGAACATGACTGCGGTAACTATCAGTGTGAAGGGGGACGCGGCAGTTGAAAGTCTGTATGGACTTTTCAGGACATATTGTACAGGTGGCGTACTGATAGACACGGAAGAGTCCGTGACAATAAAGTCGCTCTATGGTCTAAGATCTTCGACCATGGATGGAGACATTACGGAGAATATCAATTACAACTGTGATGGCAACACATTTGTCACACTGGCTACAGATGGATATTACACAGGAAAGGCTTATACGATAAATGGCGATGCAGTGTTCAATATGAACGGTGCCGGCATCAGTTCCGTGTATATTGTGCAGAACGGAGCTGTGCTCAGCAAGACACTGACGGCCAAGGTGACTGACTCCAAGGTAGACAATCTGTGCGGAGTTTCCCAGAGCGCAAAGGTTGATGGTGACGTGAGCCTTACATTTGACGGAATATCAGCCGTAAAGGATGGAAGCAGTGCCAGTGTATATGGTGCGTCAAGTGCGGCTATCCTTGGAAATCTGGACCTTAAGCTGAAAAGCCAGTCTGGATCAGAGATGTCTGTGTATGGCACCAATAATACAAATATAAAGGGAAATGTAAATGTCAGCGTTGATGGCTCAGGAGCAAAGTTTAACACCATATATGGAATGTATGGCGGTATGCTGGGCGGAAGGGCTGATATAGATATAAAGAACTGCGCTGCCGGTTACACAACATGTGGCATGAATTCGGTTTCGTTCAGTCAGACTCAGCCGGAGGAAGAAGGAACATATACGTATACTGTGAACATGGAGAATATCACTGGTGCCAGCGGCAGGGTATATGGAATTTCAAATTGTTCCGGTATCACTTCTGCCAGCGTTGTAATGAAGGCTGTGGCAACAACAGATACATTAAATGGCATGTATCTGAGCACAGGTGTAAAAGGTGATATAAAGGCAGAACTTTACAACTGTAATGCAGCCTATGTAAATGCTCTGGAGCTGTCAAATGTGACGGTAAATGGTTCTGTAGATGCCATAGTTTCGGGCTGCAGCATTACGAGATCTCTGAATGTAGAGCAGGGCGGAAGCATCAGTAAGGATCTTAACATAAGCGTCAGCAACGTTATCAGCAGTTCAGCACAGTTTGTATACGGCGGTAGCTGTCTGGGAAATATGACGGTCAATGTGGATGGCATGAATGATGAATCCATAGTAGACGAAAATGGTGATCCGCTTGTGAACTCGTATGAATACGCGGGCAGCGACATGTTTACCATGATGGGCAACTTTGCACTGGCAGGGGAACTCAAGGCGGATATAGCAAAGATACATTTTGCAAAATGTGGACTCGCCGGAGGTGATTACAGTTGCGGAAATATCGGAACAAAGGTTGACATAACGTTGTCAGACAGCAGTATAAATGGACTGGCGGGAAATAATATTTTCTATCTGGCAAATGAGAGCTATTCCGGTTCAACCGAGAATACAGTTCCTGTTGATATAAAGATCAACAACACAGATTTTACAAATGCAGACGGAATAAGCTTCCAGATGTATATAGGTAATAACAAGGATGCAAAAGTTGCATTTGATGACAAGTGTAGTATGCCGGAGAAGTATTATATGGCTCCAAGCATGAATACCACCGGCTCATCTGTTATAACCTATGGACAGAATATATATTATGGCGGACAGAATCTTGTGATAGACAAGGATGTAACTGCTGACAATATTTACTTTGGTAACTTCACAGAGAACGGAAGCCAGGGCAATGCCGTGATCGTTATCAACAAGGGGGTAACGTTAACTGCAAAAGAGGGTATATATGCAGCAGGCGGTTCAAATATACTCCACAGTGGAATCCTCAAGGGAACATTTAAGGCGACTGATGGGTATTTGCCAAATATATTCTCAAAGGGGGGCGTAATAGAGGACTCGGCTGTAGGGGATGTTGCAAATGTAAATTATTCATTAGATGTTGTGTCCAACGAGAAGGCCGCAACGTACACCATGACAGGCAAGACGTCACAGTATATTGATCCTGATGGTACATATGTCAAGGGCGGCGCAGATGTCAAGATAACACCGACCGTGAACAAGGGATATATTCTTGACAAGGTGACCTTCAGAGGTCAGGGCGATACAGCGGAAAATTCAGCGGTTGAAGCAAATGGCGTGTACACGTTCAGCATGCCGAACGAGCCTTGTACAGTGACGATCGCAACGACAGGAAAGCAGATCGTGGTATCCAAGACAACTGTTGATCCATCGGCACTGCTTGGAAAAGAATACACAGCAACTTCACCTCTCTATGACATGGCAGATCTTGTCATATCAAACGACGCAAGAGAGGGCGAGGTCACATACGAGATAGACGAGACAAATGGACTTCCTGAGGGACTCTCATTGATCGATGGCAAGGTTGTCGGAACGGCAAGCAAGCTTTATGAAGATGGAAAGAATGTCATAGTACATGTGACAGGAAGAAATGGTTCAAAGGCACAGCTCTCACTGAACGTGATCGTCTCAAATGAGGAGAAGAAGCAGGACAACCAGGATGGCCGAATCGTAGTTGACGAGGATGAGAAGACTATATGTCTCAACGGAACATCAGTGGTCATCCAGGCAAAGGACGACACAGAGACAGAGATATACGTGGACGACAATCAGGATGGACAGGCAGATGGCAAGACACCTCTGTACACCGGAGATCTGTCGGAGTACACAATAACAGGTGTCGAGGACAACGCCATAAGACGAAGCATCAGGATCACCATGACGGGGGGAAATGTAAAAGCAATATACGGTGCAAAGGATTCAGAGCTTTCATATGAAGGCGGCGATGCGGTGAGTATAAATATCCGTGGTGGTAAGGCAGCAACTATGTATGTTCTGTCGAATTCAACCGTGGATGGAACCATCGCATATGAGATCGCAGAGAACACTGTAGATAAGGGCGGATTTGCAGCGGATACAACATCAAAATATACCGGTGCATTCATGAGAAACAGCAAGGATATCGTAACTATCAGAGGAACCTATGTTGTGAATAAGAAACTCACGGCAAAGGCTCTGATAATCTATGACAGTGCGGCAGTTGATGTAAATGCTCCGGTTGAGGTAACGGATTATGTGTCACTGAATGAGAGATCATCCGCAGTATTTAACGATACGCTGACCGCTGACCGGCTTGGTTATTCAAAGTATGCCAAGGCAGTTGTGAATGGAGATACGAAGCTTGCGGCTCTCAATATGACACAGTATGACACGACACTCACAATAGGCGAGGATGCGCTGTTTGATGTGGGCAAGGTCAATATGACATCAGGCTGGGCAAGAGTATATCAGAAGGGTACGCTCAAGTGTCCTTCAGACCAGTTCAGCAACACAGGTGTGTGGGTGGCAGCAGGAAAATTTGCAGATGATATAGATGCCAGCGGCTGGACAGGAGTGTATTACAGCTATGCAGGCGGCTCAACAAACATGGACAACACATCAGCAAAATTGGCTGCACAGTCATATGTAGTTGAATATGAGAATGTCAAATATGTTGCCTGCAAACAGGCGATTACAGTTAGCTATACCGATGTGCCGGGTTACACAGCCTATGTGTCGGCAAATGGCGGCGAGCCGGTACAGGGAAGCAACGGAAGTGCAAAGGTGACAGGCCCGGATTCATCTATGTCTATTGTAGTGGATTATGTGGCAGACCAGATAGACATCAGTAAGGAATACGCAGATCCGACTCTGGCGGCGGAGACCAAGTACACAGCGGCTTCACCAGCGTACGATCTCACGATCCTCAAGGTTACAGGAGATACCACAAAGGATTATGGAACTGACATGCAGTACAGACTGAAGAGCGGTTCGACACTTCCATCAGGACTTGTGCTTGAGTCGGGTAAGATAACAGGAACAGCCAAGAATGCAGGTGAAAGCACAGTAACATTTGTCATAACAGGACGAAATGGAACATCGGTTGATTTCCCAGTGGTATTCAAGGTACTGCCGGCAGGCACGGAGATACCTGATATCAACAAGCTTGGTGTATCTGTGAACACAGAGGATAAGACCATTGATCTCGGTGGAAATTCGGCAGTGATAATAGTTGATCCATCGGACAGCAGCAAGAGCTCAGTATATCTGGATGCTGATCACAACGGAGTGGCAGACGACAACAGACCACTTAGAATAGACGGAGAGGTTACATATGATCTGTCAGGCTACAGCATATCAGGCTATACGGACACAGCAAATAAATACACTGGTGACATATCGGTGACACTCAGAAGCGGAAATGTCGGCAATATATGTGCTGCGGGTTCAACTGACAGCAAGGCAGACCGAGTGACGATAGATGGAAATGTAACCATGACGATCATGGGCGGTTATGTGTCAGGCACTGTAGCTGCGGCAGGAAACGCTGATGTCAAGACAGTGACCTTCGCGGCAGAGGACGGAAGAGCAGGAAGCGTGGTATACGGTGCGTACAATACAAATGCGGAGAAGGTAGACTTCACATTTGCAAAGTCTGCACAGATGTACACACCGGAATCAACCAAGTCTGAGAATATGTATGTTACATCAGGTGGATCAGTATCAGGTGATGTGGATGTAAGAGTTGGTATAACTGATCATTACAATACATTTATATACGGTGCGGATTATATGAACAAGCGCTCATACTTCAATGGAGTGTCGGGAACAGTCGTATCCGGAAATGTGAACTGTGTGGTTGATGGAAGATGGTGCGCTGAGAAGTGCAACAACTTTGTCCAGCAGTCAAATGTGAAGGGAGATCTGTATGCCGAGATAAAGTCAGGAGAACTCAGAAAAAATGACGTCAACAATGAGCATAGCAAGGCATTGGTATTTAACTATGGTCACAGCATTGGAAATATATACGTCAAGGCAGGAACAGAGGGCGCTGTCACAGGTGACTTTGTACTTGCGGCAGGCGGTAAGGTTGGCAAGGTAGAGTATGTAGACGAGAATGCAAAGTCCACAGCTACTGTAAAGGGCACCGCTGACAATTACCAGGTTGAGAGTCTGGGTTCACTGTATATGTCTCTCGCCGGCAAATTAACTATAGGCGGAGACTACACACTTGACAGAGATGTGGAGGTAAAACAGCTTGAGATACTCAAGGATTCGAAGCTGACCATCGCCGAGGGCGCAGCTCTTACAAATACGTCGACAGCGACAGTCACCGGTGATGTTGAGAACCTTGGCACATGGAATGTGGACGGTGCTCTGACCATGACAGGATCACTGGTCAACAGAGGTGCATGGAATCTGAAAGGAAATGTTCAGGCTTCAGCAACAGTAGATAACTACGGGGATATCACAGCAGCAAATAGTGAGAGGATCACCTTGAATACAAATGCAAAGCTCATCAACAGAGCTGATGCACAGTTTACATTTGGCAACCTCACAAACAGTGCAATGATCGTAAACTATGGTAATATGAAGCAGCTTGCATATACGTCAAGTCTTGGAAGCGGAAGCATACTTACCACAGTAATCCCGGATATGGTGTACGCACTGAAAAATTACAGCGTCATTTTCTACAAGCTTGATGTGGATTATCCTGCATATTGCTTCAAGGATGGCGATGCAAAGATAGAGAAGAGTTCATCGGCAACAAGATGTCAGAAGAAGTCAGGTGTTGACGGTGACGATGCACTCTATATACAGGGTGGCAAGTCGTTCTACATCACAATAAACGGTGAGCCGATAGATGGAATGACGGTGGATTCAGTTGTATTTGGACCGGATGACACAGCCATGACTACAAGTAACAACCGTCTCTGGAGCGGCGTCATGACATATGAGCCGGCAACAGTTACGGTAAATATGGCAAAGCAGGAGGCCGTAAATATAACTCTTGCAAAGACAGAGGATACAGTTAAGGCGCAGGTTGGAAAGACTACCACAAAGGATGAGCCATTATATGATCTGACAGCCATAGAGATCCAGAATGATGAAGCGGTGGACAACGGATATGTGTCATACTCCCTTGCAAAGGGACAGACACTTCCGGCAGGACTTGTGATATACGATGGAAAGGTATATGGAACGCCGAAGACTGCAAGTGCTGAGGCACAGACGGTCAAGTTCACGGTGAGAGGACAGAATCAGACAGTGGCTGAGTTCACACTGATCATATCCAGCGTGGAGAAGGGAATACCTTCATTTACTGCCGGAAAGGCGGGCGACGCATATGCCGGCAAGACCCTTGCGGATGTGGAGCTTCCAACATCGACAGCAGGAAAGTACATGTGGGCAGATGGAACACAGCAGGTAGGCAAGGCCGGAACAAGCGAGACCTACGATGCATACTTTGTTCCAGACGACACAGCAAACTATGACTGGAGCAAGATCGATGCAGCAGAGGGAACATATGAGGAACTGGAAGACGGAAGTATGAGAATTGCAGTGAAGCTTTCAGTGTATGTGAGAAAGCAGGATCCTGTATTTACAGTTCCGGAGAATGTCACAGCTACATACGGAGACACTGTTGGCAAGATACTCCTGCCTGAGACAGCAGGTGGAATGTTCATCTGGGAGAATGCAGATGAATCTGTGGGAGAGGTTGGAACAAAGACTTTCCTTGCAACATTTGTACCTGAAGATGAGGATGTATACGAGAGAGCAGAGCATGTGGAGATAACTGTTCAGATTCTTCCTGCAAATGCAGTATTTACTCAGGCGATAGATTCACTGAGTGCTAAGGAGAATATGACTCTTGCAGACATAGAGCTTCCAGAGCGCGAGGATGGAGTATACACATGGTATACAGACAGAACGACAAAGGTTGAGGATGGCAATACATACAAGCTTTGTTTCAAGCCTGCGGACACAGCAAATTATGACTGGACATCAGTTACAGGATGGAACAGGGCTTACAATGGAGTTGTATTCAATGTAAAGATCACCATCGAGAAAGAGCCGGAGCAGCATGTACACGATTACGGCAATAAGTACAAGAGCGACAGCAGATCTCACTGGTATCAGTGCTTATGTGGAGAGAAGTCAGGCCTGGCAAATCACACATGGGACAAGGGCGCGATAACGACCAAGCCTACAGACACAGCGGCAGGTAAGAAGACATTTACCTGTACCAAGTGTGGGTACAAGCGTTATGAGTCAGTAGCTGCTCTTGGAATAGACATAGGAAATTCCAAGAACAATGTGGTCGTAAGCGGTATAGAAAAGAATGGATATACATACACAGGATCATCTATCACTGTTAAATCGCTTGCGCTGAGGAGAGGCAAAACAACACTGAAGAATGGTGTGGATTACACCGTACAGTACAAGAACAACAAGAATATCGGTACAGCGACAGTAAAGATCACTGGTAAGGGTAATTACAGAGGCTCCGTCAGCAAGACATTTGCTATCAAGGCTGGCAAGGGCAAGATATATAAAGTTGCGCAGAAGGGCGTGCCTGGCTATCTGAAATATAAGGTGACAAATGCCGCTTCAAATGGCAAGGGAACAGTGACACTTGTTGGAAGTACAAGCAAGAAGAGCGACAAGAAGTTCAAGTCACTCACGGTTGCATCCAGTGTCAAGATCGGTGGAGTGAACTTCAATGTTACGGCTGTAGGAGCGAAAGCATTTACAGGACGCAAATATCTCACCACGGTTGTGATCGGAGGAAACGTTAAGACCATAGGCGGTGCAGCATTCAGCAAGTGTGGAAAGCTTGGAAAAGTTACCATAAAGTCTACAAGGATAACGACTATCGGTAAGAATGCTTTCCAGGGTGTCAAGAGCAATGTGAAGATATATCTTCCTAAGAAGAAATATGACGCATATGCAAAGAAGCTCAAGGCGAAGGGAATGAACACTCCTAAGAAAGCTGTATACAAAAAGTCAAAATAAATGATATGCGTTGATGCGTTGGCGGGACAGTCACAGATGATGTGGCTGTCCTGTTTTTTATGTGAAGATTGTTCTGGTGTAAAACCATGAGTGTAGTGACAGGAAAGATATAATCTGCTATACTGAACATATGTTTGTGAATATATGGAGGACTGTATGGATAGTTTTATAAATGAACTGAATGAACAGCAAAAGGAGGCAGTGACCACCACAGAAGGGTATGTGCGCATAATTGCGGGAGCGGGAACCGGCAAGACAAAGGCGCTCACATACAGGTATGCGTATCTGGTGGATGAGCTTGGAATATCCACATCGAATATACTGTGTGTCACATTTACAAATAAAGCGGCGAGGGAGATGAGCAAGCGTATCAGACAGATGATCGGGGACAGTGATACGGGATACATCTGCACATTTCACGGCTTCTGTGTGAAGCTTCTGAGGGAGGATATCCATGCCATCAATTATCCACAGAACTTCGTGGTGATGGACAGCGAGGACACGGAGGAGATACTCAAAACTGTGTACGAGAATGCCCATATACAGTCGAGAACATATACATTTGACATGGCCAGGGATCACATATCGGCGATGAAGAACGAGATGCAGCATATCGCATATTTGGCGGACATAAGCAACGACAGACTGCTGGCGGATTATGAGAAGGCTTCAGACATACCTGAAAAAGTATTTCTGGGATACCTGTACGAACAGAAGAAGGTGTATGGACTTGACTATGATGATCTCATAACCATTGCGCTCCACATCCTCAGAACCGATGCGGAGAAATGCCGCAAATGGCAGGAACGCATGATGTATGTCATGGTGGACGAGTTCCAGGATGTCAGCGGTAACCAGTATGCGCTGGCGGAGATACTCAGCGGTTATCACAGGAATCTGTTCATCGTGGGCGATCCGGATCAGACCATATATACGTGGCGCGGGGCAAGGATAGAGTACATACTGGAATTCGACAAGAACCATGAGAATACACAGACCATATTCCTCGACACAAATTACCGTTCAACTCCTGACATACTGGCGGTGTCCAACTCACTGATCGAGAAGAACAAGAACAGACTGCCCCACAGGCTTGTGGCTGTGAAGCCGTCTGAGGCACGCCCTCTGTACGTACATTCCAGGACCACCGGGGATGAAGCCCAGTGGGTGACAAATGAGATAAAAAGACTGGTTGAGGCGGGTACAAAGTACAGTGACATAGCCGTTTTGTATAGGTCACATTTCGTGTCGAGAAGCATAGAGGAAGCATTTATCAAGACAAAGATCCCGTATGTCCTCTACAGCGGAACGGAGTTCTACAAACGCAAGGAGATAAAGGATGTGCTGGCATATCTCAGGATGGTGGCATACGCGGATGATCTGTCATTCCGCAGGGTGATAAATGAACCAAAGCGGAACTTTGGCAAAAAGAGAATGTCGATGCTGAAGTCGTACTGTGAGACTCACAGATGCTCACTGTACAGCGGTCTTCAGGATCTTCTGGAGGAGAAGACTGTTAAGTCGACAGGTGCTTCAGCCTTTGTCGATATCATAGAAAATTTCAGGAGGACATACAAGGAGAAAAGTCTGTCAGACCTTGTGACAGAGCTTATGGCCGCCACGGGCTACGAGGCGATGCTCAGACAGGCGGGCGAACAGGAAAGGCTGGACAACCTGGCAGAGCTGAAGCAGTCGATAGACGAATATGAGAAGACCTCCGGTGAGGAGAATTCGCTGGAGGAATATCTGCAGAGCATAGCTCTCTACACGAACAATGACAGGGAGAAGGACAAGGATTCTGTGACGATGATGACCATACACACCGCAAAGGGCCTGGAGTTCCCATATGTGTTCGTGTGCGGTGTAAATGAAGGCATATTCCCAAGTAAGCACGTGGACACTGAGGCGATGCTCGAGGAGGAACGACGCATGGCATACGTGGCGTGCACCAGAGCGGAGCGCGGTCTGTACATCAGCGATGCCGAGGGTCTGAACTACGATGATTCTTTCAGATACCCATCCCGGTTTATCTTCAACATAGACCGGGAAGCCATCGACTACGTGAACGAGCTCCAGCAGCGCCTTGTCGATGACACCAAGAGCTACATAGCCGCAAATGAGAGCCGCTATATGCCGCTGGACACCGAGCTAAAGCCCGGAGACAGGGTGAGACACAAGGTGTTCGGCGAGGGCACGATAACCGGTATCAGGGGAGATATAGGGTGCTATGTGGTTAAGTTTGATAGGGTGGCAACGGAGAGAAACTTGAAGATTGGGGTGGGACTTGAAAAACTCGGTTAATGAAATAGACATGGGCAGACCACTAGAATGTGGGCTGTCCTTTTCACTTTGTTTGGTGAGGAAAAAACAGTACAGCAAATGGAGTAGAATTGTATAAAAGGTTTTTTAGAAGGCGGTATGGTAAAAGGATGGTTAAGATTGTTAATTATGTGGAAACAATGGCATAAGTAGTCGGAAAAAAGAGGAAGAGCAGTTTTACATATAGAAAGATATATTGTAAAATATAAAAAGGTGTATGCAAAACGAAAGGACATAAAAACTATAACATTTGTAAAACTAAAATATAAACTGTAATAAAAGCTTGTATTTTATATAAATCATAAAGGAGGTAAAAATGTATTATTTGGTTCATACAGTGAGTGTGATAATTAGACAGTTTTTTGTATCAAACCCATTTGAAAATGCAGCCATAGAAGTACCATTTGGTCCAGTTTTTTTCAACATGATAATAGGGGCAGCGCTTGTGCTAATTACATATATGGTTGTAGGGATATTTTATAAAAGAAGAAGTTCACCAGCAGTAGGTAGTATGTTATTTCTCTTGTTTTATTTAGTACATAATGGGTTATTGGTATTGATGTCGAAAGCCGAATTTAATAAAATCCTAATTGGAATTATATTAGTGGCATATATGGCAGTTCTTATTATTTTAAAAAAGGTAGTAACGCGTATAACATGTGATATTTAATATAAAAAGATAAAACGCAGGAGAGATTAGATGATAGACACCAAGAAAGAACAGGAACGAGATGAACTTCATCGCGCCATCTGGGCGATAGCAGATGAATTACGTGGAGCTGTGGACGGATGGGATTTCAAGAATTATGTATTAGGAACGATGTTCTATAGATATATTTCTGAAAACCTTTGTAATTACATAAATGAGGGCGAGGCAAAGGCTGGTAATGCAGACTTTGATTTTGCTGTGATGCCTGATGAAGATGCAGAAGAGGCTAGAGAAGGTTTGGTAGAAGAAAAGGGATTCTTCATACTTCCAAGTGAGCTGTTCTGCAATGTCAGAGCAAGGGCAGCGGAAGACGAAAATCTGAATGAGACACTTGAAAGCGTATTCAGGCATATAGAGGATTCAGCAAAGGGCAGTGAGGCAGAGAATGATTTTGCAGGACTCTTTGATGACTTTGACGTTAATAGTAATAAACTTGGTTCTACAGTTGCCAAGAGAAATGAGAAACTTGTAAAGCTCCTCAATGGAGTGGGAGATATGAATCTGGGAGATGTGAAAGATCATTCTATAGATGCTTTTGGTGATGCGTATGAGTATCTCATGACTATGTATGCGTCAAATGCAGGAAAGTCCGGCGGTGAGTTCTTCACGCCTGCGGATGTGTCTGAACTTCTTACAAGGCTTGGAACAGTAGGCAAGACCGAAATAAATAAGGTATACGATCCTGCCTGCGGATCTGGTTCATTGCTGCTTAAGGCGGAAAAAGTTCTTGGCAGGGATGCCATCAGAAATGGATTTTATGGACAGGAGATAAATATAACTACATATAACCTCTGCCGTATAAATATGTTCCTTCATGATGTTGGATTTGATAAGTTTGATATAGCATGTGAGGATACACTTACCAGTCCGCAGCATTGGGATGATGAACCATTTGAGCTTATAGTGTCTAATCCGCCATATTCAATAAAATGGGCTGGTGACGAGAATCCTCTTCTTATAAATGATCCAAGATTTTCTCCTGCGGGAGTATTGGCTCCTAAGAGCAAGGCGGATATGGCATTTATAATGCATAGTTTGGCATGGCTTGCGTCAAATGGAACTGCAGCGATAGTATGCTTCCCTGGCATTATGTATCGTGGCGGTGCAGAGCAGAAGATTAGGAAATATCTTGTAGATAATAACTATGTGGATTGCATCATACAGTTGCCAAGCAATCTGTTCTTTGGAACTTCAATAGCAACGTGCATTATGGTTATGAAGAAGAATAAGACAGACAATAAGACCCTGTTTATAGATGCAACCAAGGAGTGTGTCAAGGTTACAAACAACAATAAACTGACACCAGAGAATATAGATAGAATTGTAGAAACATTTACAAAACGTGAAGATGTTCAGCATTTTTCACATCTGGCTACATATGAAGAGGTATCTACAAATGAATATAATTTGTCTGTGTCAACATATGTTGAGGCTGAGGATACGAGGGAGAAGATTGATATTGTAAAGCTCAATGCTGAGATTAAAGAGATCGTTGCTCGTGAACAGGTACTTCGTGATGAAATTGATAAGATTATTACAGAAATTGAGGTGGGCGTATGAGTAAGTTAGATGAATTAATTGCTGAGTTATGCCCTGATGGAGTGCCATATGTGAAACTTAATAAGATTTGTGCTATATATGATGGAACACATACAACGCCAAAGTATACTGAACATGGAGTAAAGTTTATTAGTGTGGAAAATATTAAGTCTCCATATGATACTAAGAAATATATATCTAAAGACGATTTTGAAAAATATAAAGTAAAGCCAAGAATAGGTGATGTATTAATGACTAGAATAGGTTCAATTGGAGTATGCACAGTCATTGATCGTGATGAACCGCTTGCTTATTATGTTTCGCTTGCATTGATTCGTCCTAGTATCGATTATATTGATAGTAAATTTTTAAAATATGCTTTGGAAAGTTTGCATGGCAGAAAAGAATTGCGAAAAAGAACTTTGATTAATGCTGTTCCAATAAAAATAAATAAAGATGATATTGGAAAAATTACTATTCCGTTGCCCCCAATGGAGGTACAACGTGAAATAGTCCGTATTTTGAACTCTTACACAATACTTACAGACGAATTAGTAGTTAAGCTTACAGCTGAGTTTATAGCCAGAAAAAAACAGTATGAATATTATCGAAATATCCTACTTACTAGAGACTCCAACATATCCATAAAAAAGATTGAACAATTATGTAAAGTATTCGCAGGGGGGGATGCACCTAAAGATGTAATGTCAAAGGAAAAGACAGACGAGTATACTATTCCAATTATTAGTAACGGAGTTGGGGAAAATGCATTATATGGTTATACAAACAAAGCTAAAATAAAAGAACCAGCAGTTACTGTTGCTGCAAGAGGTACTATTGGATATGCAGAATATAGAGATTATCCGTATTTTCCTATTATTCGTTTGTTGTCATTGATACCAAATGATAAGGATGAACTTGATACAAAATATTTATATTATTGCCTTCAGGGAAAACAATATAATGTACCCAAAACAGGAATTACACAGCTTACAGCTCCGATGGTAAAACAAGTAGAGATACCCGTTCCAACATTGCCTATTCAGAAAAAAATTGTTGATGTATTAGATAATTTTGAAACGATTTGTTCTGATTTGAATATTGGATTGCCGGCTGAAATTGAGGCTCGGAAGAAGCAATATGAATATTATAGAGATGTACTGTTGACATTTGTAGAGACCGGAAAGACAATCCTAACAGACAGACAGACAGACAGACAGACAGACAGACAGACAGACAGACAGACAGACAGAGCATAATTAAGCTTTTACAGTATGTATTTGGTTATGTCCAGGTGGAATTAGGCACTATTGGAAAGGTTTCAATGTGTAAGCGAATTTTGAAGGCGGAAACCAGTCCTAGTGGTGAGGTTCCATTTTATAAAATAGGTACATTTGGGAAAAAAGCTGATTCGTTTATATCCAGAAGTAAATATGAAGAGTATAGAAGACTATATTCTTATCCAAAGAAAGGGGACATATTAATATCTGCATCAGGGACAATTGGAAGAACTATTGTATATGATGGAGAAGATGCTTATTATCAAGATTCTAATATAGTTTGGATTGACAATGACGAGAGTATAGTTTTAAACAAGTACCTACTGTATTGTTATCAATTACAGCCTTGGACTGTTTCAACAGGAGGAACAATAGCTAGATTGTACAATGATAATATTAGTAAGGCGAAAATATGTGTACCTTCTATAGAAGAGCAAAAGAGGATTATAGAAATACTTGATAAGTTTGAAAACATTTGTAATGACTTGCAGTCGGGGTTACCAGCAGAAATAGAGAAACGCCTGAAACAATATGAATATTACAGAGACAAGCTTTTATCATTTAAGGAGTTGTGATATATGCCAAATGGTTCTAATAGAACAGAAAAGCAGCACTATGTTCCGCAAGTATATTTGAAAGGCTTTGCACCACAATACGTGTACCAGAGTCGTGAAAAAAATAAAAACTCAAAAACTAAATATGGTGTGTTTTACTATGACTTACAAGAACGAACACAAAGCAAAATAGCGGTGCCAATAAAATCGGTTTGCTTTGAAAATGATTTGTATGAGGTTACGGGTAAAAACGGCGAAGTAGTTTATGATAACAGGTTGGAGAACTGCTTTAGTGTATTAGAGAAACATTATTCTGAACTTAGGACAAATATTGAAAAGAAGGCATTTGTCAAAGATAACTACAAGACAAAGAGTTTTCTATCGCGTGATGAGAAGATGCATTTAATGGGATATATGACAATACAACTACTCAGAACTCCGACTTTTTTGAGCTTGGCATTAAAAGTGGCTCAAGAGGTATGGAAGAATGATAAAAGTGAGGAGCAGTTAAAGAATATTGTTCGCATTCAGTGTTTATCTTTTATAGATACTTATTGTAGGAATGATGAGAAGTATGTAGATAACAATAAAAAATTTGTTGGAATAAGCGATAACCAATTTGAGATATTGGGTTCAATTATTAGACCTATGGTTGGCATGTCATTCATGATAGGTGTTGATAATAAGTCAAGATTAATAACATCAGATAATCCAGTATACATAAGGAATTCAAATAAAGAATGTCTGATGAAAGGCGAGGATGTTCAAAACGATGAGATCATATTTCCAATTACAGCCAGCTTATGTTTGATTATGGTTGGTGGAGAAAATAAGGACAGGTATCCAAAGAATTGTTTATTTGAGATAACAGACGAATGGAGAAAACATATATTTGCGGCAATGTGTTGTACTACAGATAAAAAGATATTTTCAAATCACAAGTTTGATAAAGATGAACTAAAAATCATAGATGAAGTACTTAAAGATGAGGCAAAGGGGGATACAGAGTGTCATATTTTAACATAGTAGCGGAGACATCGGAGAATACAGTTGTTACAGAATATGAACCGGTAAAAAGACGTTCTGATAGTTATCAGAGCGAGGCAGAGTTGGAGCAGGAGTTTATAAGGATGCTCTGCGAGCAGGGGTATGAATATCTGCCATTACATACCGAGCGGGATATGATAAATAATCTTCGTGAGAGGCTGCAGGAGCTCAACAATTACGAGTTCACAGATAAAGAGTGGACATATTTCTTCAATAATGATATTGCAAATCCAAACTTTAGTTTGCAGGATAAGACACGTAATATTCAGGAGGATTACAGAAAGGTTCTTAAGCGGGATGACGGTTCAACTAAGAATATTTCGCTTATTGACAAAACCAATATTCACAATAATAGGTTACAGGTTATAAATCAGTATGTGATGGGACTCCAGGATGGGGCAAAACATGATAACAGATACGATGTGACAGTTCTTGTCAATGGACTGCCACTTGTTCATGTTGAGCTTAAACGAAGGGGCGTTCAGATAAGAGAGGCATTCAATCAGATCAATCGATATAAGAGAGATTCTTTCTGGGCAGGCAGTGGGCTTTTTGAATATGTCCAGATCTTTGTAATTTCAAACGGAACAAACACCAAATATTATTCTAATAGCACGCGGGACAATGCCATAAGGGATGCTAAGGCTGGCAATACAAAACGCGGAAAAACAAGTAATAGCTTTGAATTTACCTGCTTTTGGGCAGATGCAAATAACAAAGTGATCCCAGATCTGGTTGATTTTACAAAGACTTTCTTTGCAAAGCATACGTTGCTTAACATACTCACAAAATACTGTATATTCACATCTGAAAATATACTCATGGTAATGCGTCCGTATCAGATAACGGCAACAGAGAGAATATTGAATAGAATAGAGATAGCAAATAACTATAAAAAGTATGGAAGTGTAGCTGGCGGAGGATATATTTGGCATACCACGGGATCAGGAAAAACACTCACATCTTTTAAGACTGCAAGATTGGCGTCACAGCTTTCGTATATAGATAAGGTTTTATTTGTTGTTGATCGTAAGGATCTGGATTATCAGACTATGAAGGAGTACGACAGATTCGAGAAGGGAGCTGCAAATAGTAACAGTTCTACACGTATCCTGAAGAGACAGCTTGAGGATAATAATGCTCACATAATAATCACAACTATTCAGAAACTGGCGACATTTATCAAGAAAAATCCTGGACATGAGGTTTATGACAAGCATGTGGTTATCATATTTGATGAATGTCATAGAAGTCAGTTTGGCGATATGCATACAGCAATAGTTAAAAATTTCAGAAAATATCATCTATTTGGATTTACGGGTACGCCGATATTTTCTGTTAATTCAGGAAAAGCAAAGAATCCAGAGTTTTTTACAACTGCTCAGACATTTGGAGATCAGTTGCATGCCTACACTATAGTTGATGCCATCAATGACAATAATGTGTTGCCGTTCAGAGTTGATTATATCAAGACAATGGATGTTGATGAAGAAATCACAGATGAGATGGTATGGGATATCAACCGTGAAAAAGCTATGATGGCGCCAAAGAGAATAGAGTTGGTCACAAAGTATATATTAGATCATTTTGATCAGAAGACCTATAGGGGAGATAAGACATACATATACAATACTCTGACGAATATACAGGAGGTTGCGTCTGCTGAGCGAGGCGCAGTTGAAGAAATAAAAAGGTCACAGAGACTTAGTGGATTTAATTCAATATTTGCAGTAGCCTCTGTTCCCATGGCAAAACTGTATTATCAGGAGTTCAAACGCCAGATGAAACTTGATCCGACAAAGCATTTGCGTATTGCTACAATCTTCAGCTACGCGGCAAATGAAGAGGAAGTGGATGGCCTGCTTGACGAGGAGAATCCAGAGGATACTACGGCACTTGATCAGACCGCAAGGGACTTCTTGGATGGGGCAATAGATGACTATAATAAGATGTTCCATACAAATTATTCAACCGACGGTGATAGATTCCAGAATTATTATAAGGATGTATCGCTTAGAATGAAGAATAAGGAGATAGATTTGTTGATTGTTGTAAATATGTTCCTGACGGGATTTGACGCAACAACACTGAATACCTTATGGGTTGATAAAAATCTGAAGATGCATGGTTTGATCCAGGCATTCAGCAGAACAAATCGTATATTAAATTCTATAAAGACATTTGGAAATATCGTCTGTTTTAGAAATCTTCAGAAGAGAGTGGACAGCGCAATATCACTGTTTGGTGATAAAAATGCAGGTGGAATAGTTCTTCTCCAGAGTTTCAAAGATTATTATTACGGCTATGAGTCGGTTGATGGCGAGCATATGCCAGGATATGTAGATATGGTAGAGGAGCTTAAGGAGAAATTTCCACTTATGGATCCACAAATAATAGGTGAGCAGAATCAGAAAGCCTTTATTGCGTTATTTGGTGCATTCCTGAGAATGAGAAATCTTCTGTTGTCATTTGATGAATACAAAGGAAATGAACTTATTTCTGAACGTGATTTGCAGGATTATCTTGGACGTTATCAGGATTTGCGCGATGAATGGAGACGCAAGAGAGAGAATAATGAAAGTACAGATATAACGGACGACATTGTATTTGAGGTTGAGCTTATAAAGCAAATAGAAATCAACATAGATTATATACTCATGCTTGTCAAAAAATACCATGATACACATTGTGAGGATAAGGAAGTTCTCATAACTATTAAGCGAGCAGTAGAGGCAAGCCCAGAACTCCGCAGTAAGAAAGCATTGATAGAAAGTTTTATTGCAGGAATCAATGATGTAGAGGATGTAATGGCTGAATGGCGGGAGTTTGTTGTAGAGCAGCGTGAAAATGATCTTGCTCAGCTCATATCCGAGGAGCGCTTGAATCCAGAGAACACAAGACGCTATATAGAAAATGCTTTCCGCGATGGAGAAATCAGAACAGCCGGAACTGACATAGACAAGCTTATGCCACCAGTTTCAAGATTTGGAGGAAGCGGACGTGACAAGAAGAAACAGGCGGTCATAGAAAAATTGAAACAGTTCTTTGAGAAGTATTATGGTGTCGGTGGAGCTGTGAGTATAGGTGGCACACAGAAGGTTGTGTATGGTGAGAGACGCGGCGAGATTGGTATGGTTGCGGAGGAGTAATAGTAATACATTGAGAATCGTTAGGGATGTATAGATTTGCATAAATGAAGTTACATTGCCAGAGGAGGGAACAGAGATGGAGAAGATATCAATTTATAATGAAAATGAAGAATATGTTCAAAGTGCAAATACACTTTTCCATTTTATGAAAGAAAGACAATTTTTAACTGACATATTAAATAGAAAAGCTTTGGTTCCAAGATATTGTAATGAGAATATACCATATTTAGATATTGAAATTGCGGGTAAAAAAATTGATAAAATATCAATATTACAAAAATGTTTTTGCGATATGCATTTTCATAAATTATCAGAAAAAAACAAGATTAAGGTAGTAGATGATGACGAAATAACAGACGAGGAAAAAGAACATATACAGAACTCATCATCGCATACAGATTTTTATGGGGGATATGCTGTAGCATTTTCTAAAAGATGGGGAGAAGAAAAAGGACTTCAACCTATAGTATATGTGAATAGTGAATCTGATTATACAAAAACACTCAAAGATTATTTGAAAGAATCGTTACGTGCAGAGAAATTGAATGATGTTTCATATAATTATATTTTATCCACATTGGGACATATAAAGCCAATAAGGGGAGAAATGGAGAGAATTACAGATTCTGGGAAAATAGTTAAGGTAATTAAAAATTTCCATGACGAAAAGGAGTGGAGATATGTTCCAAGGCAAGAGGAATTAATTCGAAATAATTTGCAAAATATTATAGTCAGTGAGAATGTACTGAAAAAAAGAAGTACAATAAATAGAGAATTACAGAATATAGAATATCAAAATATATGGTTAAGATTTGAGTATGAAGATATTAAGTATATTATTGTTCCAAATCGAACAGAAAGAATTGAATTGATAAAGTTTATAAATTTGTTGCCAGATAATAATTTTAGAGATGACGATGGTGAAATTGATAAGGATATTTTAATAAGTAGAATATTGGTATTGGAAGAGATAAGAGGAGATTGGTAATTATGGGAAATAAATTAAGAGAATTGTTTGAAGATGATGAACAAAAATATGTACAAAAATTAAAATTCAAGGATGCAGAAAGCTATAGAAAATTTGTAGAGTCTATAATTAGTTTAAAAGAAGATGGCAAAAGTTTTAAAGCAGAGGGGATTGAAAGTGCAAAAACACTAATAGAAAATGGAAACATTCAATATCCAGTGGCTAATAGTGATAACATTGAAGGAATGTATTTCTATCCAGGGAGTGAAGAAATAGTTGTTCCGATAGATGTAGGTGAAAGTCATACAGAAATGAAATTCATAAGGACGATATCTGACAATAATGTAATACTTAAAACAAAACCTAAAGCAGTTGTCGAATTGAATATCACATTAAATAAAAACGAAGGAAAAATTGTATTTTCGTATAATACACATGTTAATAATGCGGAGAATATGACTATTTTAATTAGTGAGTACGAAAGAACGTTATTATTTTTTAATATGTTGTTTTCTCTAGAAAAAAGTAATAAAGAAATTAGTAAAGTTAGAGATTTCTTTGATGATTCAATAAATTACTTTAAAAGGATAAATGAATTGGGAGAAAAATTAGGAATAAGTATTTCTCCCGCAGAATTACCAGATGATATTAAAAATCAAATGTTAGCTGAAAAACTATATTTGCTATTAGTCGAACATAAATATATAAGAAATAATGATAAAGTTATTTCTTTTAATGATGTTCGGACAACTATAGATATGGAAGAGAACAAAGAATTTAATGTATATTATACTACTCCTAGAAAATATTATTTGTTTGGGAAAGAATTTACTGTTTATGAGTGTTGTTGTATTTTTAATGCAATAATAAGTAGAATCGATAGTGCAGAAAATAAAGTGTTTTTACGTGACACAGACATTGCTCCAATGTATAGATCAATATCCGCATTTGTCAATGAGGAGGAGGCTGAAAAGGAGTGCTCTTGTATTTCTGATAACATAGAGAAATATCGAGCTGCAAAAACAATAAATGAACTTTTGGAATATTATAATGGATAAAAGGAATAAGGATGTAAAAAATAATGTGTCTCTCGGTGTCAGGTGCAAATGAACGAGAGATGAACAAAATATGAATAGGTATGTTCATGTGCACCTGACACCAAGAATGTTCGGAGAAAAATGTGAATTGTTATGATTAGTAATTGTAAAAAAATATACTTTGTGAATAATAAATGGCAAAAAATAGTAATTGTAATATCGATTATTATTATAGTTTTAGGAATATGGCGTGGAGTAAAAAATATAATTATAGGAAATATAGAAGCATTTTTTATGAATATGGTGCTACTGCTGCTTGGTTTTTGGGAAATATATATC
>OHJS01000095.1_pt1 | contig 62327 bp, 57 predicted proteins | sample 1568661 | NCBI WGS metagenome assembly OHJS01 (sample SAMEA3879603, study PRJEB24766) | human gut metagenome | biome: human-associated habitat; feature: feces | place: USA | collected 1985/1987 | reverse complement strand
GCGGGGCCCCGGCGAAAAAAAGCTTGAGGTCGACAGGCGCAGGCTGCGCCGGCGCATTTTTGAGCTTGAGCGTGAACTGTCGGAGATTGAAAAGCAGCGCGGAGTGAGGCGAGAACGACGGGAAAAAAATAAAACGCCCGCCGTCGCGCTGGTTGGCTATACCAACGCGGGCAAATCCACTCTGCTCAACGCTGTTTCCGGCGCGGACGCGTTGGCGGAGGATAAGCTTTTTGCGACGCTCGATCCGATAGTCCGCATGGTGGAACTGCCAAATGGAACGCAAGCGCTGTTCTGCGATACCGTAGGCTTTATCAATAAGCTTCCCCATGATTTGGTTAAGGCTTTTCGCTCAACCCTTGACGAGGTGCGGTACGCGGACGTTATCGTACACGTGATCGACAGCTCGGCTGACGATTACCGCGCTCAGGCAGATGTAGTCGAGGACGTCCTGCAAGGTCTTGGCGCGGGCGATACCCCGAGAGTGAACGCGTATAATAAATCCGATAAAACCAACAACGCGCCATATTTAAAGGAAACCGACGCGCTTGTCAGCGCGCTCAGCCATAGCGGGCTTGATTCACTTTTGGAAAAGGTCGAGAAGGTCTTAAACAGTAATAGTTTTGAGGAGGAGGTTTTCGTTCCATACGATAAATATGAAGCGGCTTCGTTTTTGCGCGCACAGGGAGGTGTGATCTTTGAACGGCATGAAGAGGACGGCACGCTTATTCGCGCAAGTATGGACGACGCGACGCTGCGCCGGGTTAAGAATATCATTGGCGGAGCTGATATGAACAATAAAGGCGGAACGGAGAAGCACTGATGTTGGATAAAACAACTGTAATCGCGATAGAGGGTATAGACGGAAGCGGCAAAAGCGTTCAATTCGATCGGCTGGCTCAAGCGCTTCGCGCTTCTGGTTACACCGTTCAAACGCGATCATATCCCGTATATCACAGCTTTTTCGGCCGGCAGGTCGGCAAGCTGCTCTCCGGAGTGGAGGGCGTGCAGGCGGATAAGGTGGACGGCATGAGCATGGCGCTTTGGTTCGCCCTCGACAGGTGGGAGGATCTTAAAGCCTATCAGGATGGGTCAGCCGATGTTCTTTTGATTAACCGCTACGTTCTTTCAAACGCCGTTTATCAGAGTATTCGGGACTGTGATTTGAATAAACCGGATATAGTGGAGTGGGTTTTTGATTTGGAGTTTCGTCATTTCGGCATCCCCGAGCCGGACGTACATTTGTTTTTTGACGTTTCTGCCGATGCTGCCGGGATAAATGTCGAGCGAAAGGGGTTCAGGGATTATGTAGGCAGCGGAAAGGATATTTATGAAGCCTCCAGCGATATCCAGCAGCGCGCGCGGTTAAAATATCTGGAGTGCGCAGCACGGTTTGACAATGTCGCTGTAATCCCCTGCATGCAGGGCGGTAGGATGATGGGAGCCGACAAGATAACCGATGAGGCGATAAAAGTAATATCAAACAGAGGGCTTATAAAAAAGCGGTTATAATGTGCCGTTCTTGGCGCATGACCGGTGAAAAAGGGCTGCCCAGCTATGCGGATCCGTTTCGCCGGTCTGTATAAGCCCTTGCTCTTTTTGAAACCGGATCAGGGCATTTTTGGTATTAGCCGTAAAACAGCCTGATGCAGCTTCAAGGGATGCGTTTAGCAAACTTAGCGCTTCCTGGAGCAAAAAAACGTATACTCCCTTATCCCCGATACGCAGCCGCGGAAATAGATTTCGGGGACTTTTCCCGCAGTCGGGGCGGATTTCCGCATGAACCCATGTGGGCGCTGTATGCGAGGGTTCTACATAATCCCATTCGCCGTCGTTTATGCAGGCTAAGCGGAGCCTCTCCCGTTTTGAGGCGGGGAACCTTTTACCCATATCAAACGCGCAGCCCGCATAATGTGCGGATGGGTAAGCGGTACGGCAGACGCAAAGCGGGCGGAAGGCTGAGTTAACGGGTATGGTTTCCCGCCAAAGCGCGCAGCATGCGTCGTAAGCCTCCAGCGCTCGGCGATCCGTCCAGGCGATTTCCGGCTGCCAATGGCCCAGCAAATCGCGCATGGTCAATTTGCTGTAACGGATGAAAGGAAGGCCTGCGTAGGGATCCTTAACCGTTTCAAACCGTCCGGCTTGATTATTATAAACATACAAAGTTGTCATAGTCCATCTTATGGAGATGGTGTCAATACTGTGAATAAACGGTAATAAGCCGGAATAACAGGCTCAAGGGCCGTTGTGCCTGAACCTGTTATGTAGTATAGTAGCGGAGGTTACGTTTAATGAGCGCATATGAAAGATTTGCCGAGGTTTACGACGCGCTTATGGCGGACGTGGATTATGATAAATGGGCGGAATACCTTCTTTCGATGATGCCGGACGGCGAGCTGTCCATAGTGGATTGCGCATGCGGTACAGGACAGATTTCTCTAAGAATGGCTAAACGCGGCCATCGTCTTACGGGCGTGGATCGTTCCGAGGATATGCTCCAAATCGCGGCGGAGCGCATGCGGGCGGCGGGGGTCAGGGTTTCCCTAGTGCGGCAGGATATGAGCCGCCTTGAGCTGCATAAGCCCGCGGACGTTATATTGTGCGTATGCGACGGCGTCAATTATCTAACATCCTTAAGCGCTGTTGAACGGTTCTTCGATAGGGCGTTCGCCTGCCTGAAGCCGGGGGGGCTGCTGATGTTCGACGTATCCTCGCGCTATAAGCTTGAGCAGGTGCTGGGCAACCGGTCGTTTGGAGAGGATGACTCAGAGCGCGCCTATGTATGGCTGAACGCGTATGATGATAAATCAAAGCTTGTGAGAATGTCGTTAAGCTTTTTCATACGCCGGGGGAATCTTTATGAGCGATTTACGGAGGAGCATACGCAGCGCGCGCATTCGCAGGCCGAATTGTCTTTAGCGCTTAAACGCGCCGGATTCGAGATGAAAGGGATTTACGAAGCGTTTTCGGATAGGCCTCCGAGGCCGTGCAGCGAACGGATACAATTCGTCGCCGTTAAACCGAACGCTAAAAAATAAACGCCCCTTTTGACGGGGTTAAAAGCTGAGGAAATGTCAATGATGAAAGATACAATGCTTCGCGGCCTAATGGCTGATGGAACGGTGAACATAACGGCGGTATCCGCGGGGAACATGGTTGAACAGGCTAGGAAAACGCACGCGCTGTCCCGCGTATGCACTGCCGCCCTTGGCAGGACGCTTATGGGTACGGCAATGATGGCGGTGCGTTTGAAGCATGAATCCGCCAGCCTTTCCTGCATCATTAAGGGAGGGGGGCCCGCGGGGAATATCGTATGCGTCGGCCGTCCGGACGGAACGGTGAAGGGGTATATCGAAAACCCGGGTCTTGAGCTACCTCCCGGGCCGGACGGAAAGCTGAACGTATCGGCAGCGGTAGGCTGGTTTGGCGATATGACCGTGATAAAGAACCTGTATATGAAAGAGCCTTATATCGGCAGGTGCAAGCTTGTTTCAGGTGAAATTGCCGAGGATTTCGCCCAGTATTTCACCCTTAGCGAACAGCAGCCCTCACTGGTTTACCTGGGTGTACGGGTGGACGCCGTATCAGGGCGTACACTGGCGGCGGGAGGGCTGATAATCCAACCCCTGCCGCAATGCCCCGCGGAAGTATTGGACGCGCTTCAATCCCGGGTGGACGCGATAAAAAGCCTAGCCGTGCTGCTTGAGCGCGGAGTGGATCTGAACGAGTCGCTATCGCGTATTTTCGAGGGCGTTCAGTTATCCTTAACGCACAGGAGCGCTCCGCTGCTCAGCTGCGATTGCGGCCGCCACAGGCTGGAACAGGCTTTGATTTCACTGGGGCGGGAAGAACTGGAGGATATGATGGAAAAGGATCATGGAACGGAGCTCACTTGTCACTTTTGTAATAAAAAATATTCCTTTAGCGAGGAAGATTTAAAAACGCTTTTAGCGGAAAGTACCGTATCAGGAGATGGAGATGTCAGGTAAAGAAAAGCAGGTCAGAGCAGGGAAGGTTCTATCCTTCAATCAATCCGGAGATTTTTTCTTTCGGCGGGGTATGTCCAAGCTGGATAAAAACAATCTCTTGGACGCTTTGGCAATGTATAAAGAAGCGTTGAAAAGAGATCCCGCTAACGCGGATATAAAACTTGCGATAGCCGAGGTGCTATCCGAGATGAACCGGTTTGAAGAGTCGAACCGCGCTCTTTTTACTCTTTTCCCCTCTAAACCGGATAGGCCGAGCGAATGGCATTTTGGCATGGGGTGCAATTTTATCGGCATGCAGGAGTATGAAAACGCGTACCAGAGCTTTGAGGAATACTTGAAGCTGGATCCGGAGGGCGAGTTCGCGCCTGAAGCGTATGAAACGCTTGAGGCTTTTTCAGACTGGGAGCGCCCGGAACTGTACGAGCTTCCCGATATTGACAGGGCCGAGGCGTACCGCCTGGCTCGACTGGGCAAGGAGCGCATAGAGCATGACGATTATGAGGGTGCGATAACTGTTCTCGAGAAGGTCGTATCGGAAAACCCGCAGATGCTTCATGCTAGGAACAATCTAGCGCTTGCGTATTTCTGCGTTCGCGAATACGATAAGGCGACTAAACAGGTGCAAATCGTACTGACTGAAACGCCGGACGATGTTCAGGCGCATTGCAATATGGCGCTTTTCTTAAAAGCGGCTAAACAGGATGAGCTTGCTGAAAAGGAAGCGGCTTTCCTAATAGCCTGCGGCGCGAGCGAACCGGATGATTTGAATCGTATTGGCATCACGCTGATGGAAATGCAGCGGTATCGGGAGGCGTTTGATGTGCTCAGCCGGCTTTTCCGCATGGCGCCGTACGATTCAAGCATCACTCACCGACTCGGCGTATGCTGCTACAACCTTGGCGACTATATGAGGGCGATATACTATTATGACAGGTTGTTGAAAATTGACCGGTATGATAGCATAGCCCGGTATTACCGGGCGATTTGCCGATTTGCGGCAGAAGGAGCGCCGCGCAAGAAGGGGATATTGATTCAGTACCAGGTGCCGTTGGATGAGATGCTGAATCGAATCCATAAACTAAACGATTACTTGCATAAAAGCGCGGATGAACTCAAAAAACTTTGGAATTCGGACGAGGAGTTCCAGTCGCTCGTACGATGGGGCCTGGATATGCCGGATACTCATATTAAGCGGGCCATGCTCGGCCTGCTTGCAACGGTTAACGACGAGGAATCTGAATTACTCCTTCGGGATTTTCTGCTGCGCCGCTCACAGCCGGACGAGTTAAAGAAGGACGTTTTCGGCATGCTAAAGCAAATGAATGTCGCCGAGCCATATATCGCATACATGAATGGTTCTCTGATCGAAAGCCACGTAAGCGTGGTTCGCCTGATTCCTGAGAACGTGCCCAAATCGTACCGTGATGTTATGGAGCTATGCTTTAACAACATGCACCAGACGCGCACGGAGGAGACGCTCGTCAACGCCGTCCGAATATGGAACAGGTATGTCAACTCGCTAACGGTTTACCCGGTTATTCGACGGCCGCAGATACAGGCGCTGGCGGCAGCGCTCGAATACCTTGCTTGCCGGGCCGCAAGTATTAAGGTGGCCAAACCGGAGGTATGCCACAGCTACGGCATAACAGTGCTTAGGCTGAATAACGCGCTCACAAAACTCATGGAATTTGTGGAGGAAGACGGCGATAAATGAGATTGATAGCAACATGCAAGCTGGGACTTGAAGCGGTTGTTGCGATGGAGCTTCGCGCTTTGGGTTTTGCTGAACTATGCGTTGAGGACGCGCGCGTACGTTTTGAAGGCGGGCTGCGTGAAATGGCGCGCGCATGCCTGTGGCTGCGTACGGCTGAGCGGGTTTTGCTGGAGGTTGGTTCCTTCGCGGCTTGCTCGTTTGAGGAACTGTTTGAGGGCGTCAAATCGCTCCCTTGGAAGGATTATATCGCAAGGGACGCCTATATTCATGTTAATGGAAAGAGCGCGAAAAGCACGCTGTTCAGCGTTTCGGACTGTCAAAGTATCGTTAAAAAAGCTATTGTGGAAAATTTGCTTTCCGCCTATCAAACAAGCGTCATACCTGAAACCGGGTCTGAAATGATTGTTGAAGTCGGCTTGCTGCGCGATCAGGCGACGCTTGCGCTGGATTGCTGTGGCGCCGGGCTTTCAAGAAGAGGCTACCGAACGTATAATGTCGCCGCTCCGCTTTCGGAAACGCTTGGCGCGGCCGTTGCGATGCTTTCGCGGCATAAGCCTGAGCAGCCGTTAATCGATCCAATGTGCGGCTCGGGTACAATGCCGATTGAGGCGGCGATGATCGCGCAAAACCGCGCCCCGGGTGAGAACCGGTCGTTCGCCTTTGAGGTTTGGCCCTTTTTCCCACTAGAAATGATTAAGGAAGAAAGACGGGCGGCTGCTGATTCCTGTAGGGATGACGTCAAGCTAAATATAACCGGAAGCGATATCGACGCGCGATCGATTGAGCTGTGCAAACGCCACGCGAAAAAGGCGGGCGTAATGCTCAAATGGCATGTCCAACCGTTGTCTGAATTATCAACTCAGGAGTCCGGGGGCGTAATACTGTGCAATCCTCCCTACGGCGAACGCATGATGAAGCGCGGCGAAGCTGAAAAACTCTATCGGCAGATGCGGCAAACATTTGACGGCCTCGCCGGCTGGAAGGTCAATATTATCGCAGCGCACCCGGGTTTTGAGCGCATATACGGGAAAAGGGCGGATAAGAGAAGGAAGCTGTCCAACGGGGGTATGCCTTGTACGCTTTATCAATATTTTAAATAAAATAACGCTTTACATATTTCCATTTTGCATGTATAATAGCATCTGTTCGGTAATTAACTGCCGCCATGCGGTCGGTTGCCGAAAGGAGCGCGCGTGTATTTTATTTGGGGCTTTAGCGAAGTTGGCTATCGCGCTACACTGGCAGTGTAGAGATCACCGGTTCGAATCCGGTAAGCTCCACCAAAATGGGGCCATGCGAACTACGGAAGCGTTTATATGGTCGAATCCGTTTCGTATTGGTAGTAAGGCTTAAGAGAAGAGGCGTCATTTAGCTATGGCGCCTCTTCTCTGCTGTTTTTCGTGCGTCGAAGCATTTTTTATATTTTGATGCTTTAAAAGTTATGTGTTATTTTGCACGTTCATTGTTTGCTTGATTTTAGCTGCTATTCTATAAAAACAGTAGCCAACCATAACTCCTGTACCATTAAGCAAGATATCGTCAATATCAAACGAACGATATGCAAAGCCGTACATCAAGGATAGAGCCAGCTGTAAGAGCTCGATTACGCATACTATAGAAATGCTCCAAATCAAGCTGGATTTCGGAGTTTTTCCCATGAGTATAAGTAAGATTGGCATCGGTACAAATAGCGCAATGTTTCCGCCTATTTGAGTAGCGATTCCCATGAAGTCTCCGCTTTTCATAACGCCCCATATTGTTGTAAACGGTATTACATTATAGCGAATAAGAGTCCCAACCGCTTGGCGCTGAATCTCGATTCCAAACCTTGACGTCGGTGCAGGCAAGAACACAGCGTCAATAACAAATAGCACATAAATAATAAAAAGGGATATGGCTGAATATTTAATAATATTTATAGGTTTCTTTTTTCGAATAATCAGATAGAATATGAAACAGATAAATATGATAATTAGCATGAGAGGTTTAAGCGTTTGGATACCGTCCATTTGTGATCCTCCATTTCTTTTCTTGATATTTGTCTGGTTCAAGGTGGGTTTACCTTGAACCAGACTGATTAATCAGTTACTGAGAGTTCCGCTGCCGACTACCCTAATACCTTGTAGATTGCTTACTTTTACATTGATATGAGAAATATTATCAGGTTAATAAGCGCTACAATGCATAGAGAAACCACTAGCAATAGGACAAGTATACTTGATATGGCGTATGAAAGGAAGAGCCTTTTCCTGCTCTTAGGAATATTGGGAAGGGTTCGCGCACCTTTTTTAAATATCGCAATAAAGTAGGAAAAGGAATGCTCTTTTAATAAGCGATCGTTAAATATTTCGGCCAGTATGCTATAAGCGTCCGTTTTAAAAAAGAAGTTTAAATTAATTAAGATTAGAAACAGATTTAAATTTGCGAATACCATCAAACAGCCTGATAGGGTTTTACTGGTGAACATACTCAAGAGAATACTGATACCTATTAACGCAAGATTTAAAAGCATACCGGAAGCGTAAACCAATATACGGCTAGACTTTTTCTTTATTCTGTCCACCGCTATAATGCTTGTATACATACAGGGTATAAAGCAGCACATTAGTCCAACGCCGATTTCAGCAACAATAGCCCCTTCTTTTTTCGCTACGGCGGCGTGGGATAGCTCGTGAAGCGTAATCGCGATTAATATGCTGGCCGCGCTCACGCTAAACGGTAATCCTATCATGTTTGCGCGGGGGTTCGCTCCGTACAGTATAAATGCAATCACTCCCAATAAGAATAGAGGAAATGCCATATACTTAATAAATACTGTGTAAATCGTGTTGAAGGCATTTGGGGGGCGATGCTTTGGATAAGCCAAAGCAAATTTGAGCATTAAAGGATTTAAGCGGCGGTTTTTGGCCGTTTGATTTCCGCTGAGAAATCCTAAGCTATCGAACTGCGCGAGCAGCTGCGATACCTCTGCGCTTGAATAGTGATTAACGCGCTCGCATATCTGCTCAACTGTTCTCTTGCCGTCAATCAAAGCCAAAACTTCATATTCGTTTTTACCAATTGAATATGCTTTCTTGCTATGCTTGTTATAAATCAAAACCCTGTCGTTCAGCGGGTTAATTATAATATGACGGTTTAATGAAACTATACTCATAATAGTTCACCAATCTAATAGCGGGTTGGCGGCATTTGGCTGCCCAAATGCCGCCGATTGGCTTTAGGCGGCGGCTGCCGCTTGCGGGCCGGCTGACGACATGGCAGGCATTTCCGCGAGCAGTGCAACACCATCGGGGCCTGCCGCGGCTGCGGCGGCCAAAGGCTGATCATTCACGTTCTCCTCATGAATATCAAACTTCGGCTGCGAAACCAGATTCGCAACATCGGCGTCCTCAAACAACCCATATCTATCCAGATCGCTCATTGTGCAAACCTCCTTTCATAAAATATTTTAGCAATCGAGTAAAATCGATTATCTAACAGGTTTTAACCGGCGAATAATAGGGAGATATTCTCCTGATCGATTCGCGATTTGCTTCGAGCCTCATACAGCTTGAATATGATGTTGTTTAACTGTGAAGCCTGCTCATGAATAGCGGCAACGCCTTGGTCGGAAAATACTTTCGCGTAGAATATTTTCTGAATATGCGCGCCGTCTTGTTCAAACCATTTATCCAGCTTAAAAATTACAGCTTCAGTATAAAAAGCTTTTAGTGCAGTTAACGCCTCGCCGTGCGTTTTTGAAATATCACGTAATTCAATATAGAAGTAAAGGGCGTCTAAAAACACCATTTCATCCTGATCCAGCTTGTGCAACGCCGCCTTTTTGATTTTTCCTATATAGATCAAGGCGTTTTTATATTCTTCAATGAGATAATAGCACATGGCGAGGAAAAAGGTTAAATCGCAGTATATTTCCGCATAAGGCCAGCCCTGCGAAAAGCGAACATACGATTCCATAGTGTTTTCCATCGCGCCGTTGTTATAAAACTGAAGAGAACTGATGATGTATTTCACATTATCCCTATTTATATCTTGATGCTCAATGAGCAATTTGCTTGTGTAAAATCTGGTATTGTGAGCGCGTATCCTTTTTTCTATTGTTTCATTGGAATCTTTGCTTATCGGATACATCTCAGATTCACCTGGTATGATTAGATGGTAAGAGGGAAAATCCAATGACGATACGTCTCTAATCAATACGTCGTTACCATCTTCCAAGATTTCGTGAATCCAATAATGAAGAATCTCTCTATTGCTCATGCTGCTTACGTCCTTAACGGGCGTAAACGCGTAGGTAGGCTTAGAACCAAAGAGCTGGTAAGGGTATTGGCCCGCCCCCATTTTAAAGCTGTTGGCTATATTGGTATCGTTTTTTATACCTTTATTATAATAATCTATTCTGCTCCTTTTCGAGAAATCGAATATTTCATTACCCTGAGCCGCCTCGGTGAACGTTCTTTCCATAGCGATGCCATAATCGGGATGGCACCCGAGCTTAATCCCATAATACCCTGAATTTTTTTCTGAAATGAAAAGAGCTGCCACAGGATATTTTCCGCCGAAAGAGCAATCCTTTAATGATACGTTATAATCAGGTTTTGCTTTTAGTTTCCTGTACATTACGTCAATGTATGGAAATTTAGCAATATAATCATCTGGAATATCAGGCAGGCAAGGCGACTCCATAAACAGCCTTCTTTGAACGACCCTTTCGAAAATCTCAGCTATTCCTTGAACAATGGCTTCTTCCGGTGTATTGCCAGCACACATGCCGTTACTGCCATACAACTTTGTGTAAACAGCGGTTGGCAAATAATATATTTTGTTTTCCCGAACGCTGTAAAAAGGAAGGCACACAAACAAATTATTCAAACCCAATTCTACCGAATCGGATTTTTCGATACTAAGCAGCTTCTGTGTTTTATCATTTGCGCTTGCGTCCTTCATACCGAGCATATTGAAATATTCATTTAAAAATGCGCCGCCCTGTTCGATAATCTCCTCTGCGGTCATAAGCTTTTCATCTTTATCGTCGTAAAAGCCGAAGGGCTTTTTAAGCCTGGACCATCTTACGGCCAAAAGGTTGTTTTGGTATCGTTCAAACAATTCTGCATACGCGCTGGCTCGTGCATAATCCTTTGTTACGCCTTTACCATTCGTGCCGAGTTTTGTTCCTTTAAACGTAAGCCTTAAAGAGTATGTATTTACATAGCTCGCGTCCATCCAATCCTCCTCAACCTCGAGGCCAAGGCTGTTGAGCGTGTTAATGAGCTTATCAACCGTGTCTTTGGGCGATCTGTCCTTATAGTGCGTAGCGGATAGTGTATTCATAGCTTCCTCCTTTTATGTTGTTATACATATGTTTCGGGTAAATAAATACGGCTATGGATCCCCATTGCATAGCAACCGAAATACCACCGGCATCAATACGCTTATAACAAGCATTGATGTTTATGAAAGCATAATAAAGTTATTATGTAGCCCTTAAACAAGAAAAAACGTTAAATCGCTTGCACAATAATAAGTATTGTGTTTTAAATATGGTTCCGTCACCAATTCTTATCTTCATTTTGATTTCCCCCTTAGAGCGGGCGATACGTTATGACGTCCACTATTCTTTAGCGTTTATTTGCTTTACTAAATACATTAAATATTAATGTATAATGCTATTATATCTACACAATACGCTAAAGTCAAACATATAATTAGTCTATTATAGTCGCATTTAATTTTATATTCGCCAATATCTACTGAGCGCTAAAACGCGCCGGTGAGTCATTCTATCAAGAGAGGCTACTAATTTGCGTTGAGCGCATGCGTTGAATTTATCGATTAGCTTATATCGTGGTTATTTAATGCTTGCATTCCAATATCAAATCAGTCAAGATAAACTAGAGAGGCGGTGAGCGAAGTATGCTTGAAATCCCTGAAAGCACGCGGTTGTCGGATCAACTGATGGAGACGGTTAATGGTAAAACCATTAAAAACGTAATTGCGAACCAATCTCCGCATAAATTCGCATGGTTTAGCGGCGACCCTGATGAATATCGTAACCTTTTATCCGGAAAATCCGTTACAGGATCGGCCGCATACGGCGGGATGGCCGAACTAAGAATTGAAAGCTATAAAATGGTTTTTTGCGATGGGACAAACGTGCGGTTTTTACAACCGGGCGCCCCACTTCCCCAAAAGCACCAGCTATTGATGGAATTTGATGATTTATCAGTCATATTCTGCTCGGTACAAATGTATGGCGGTATGTTGCTTATGGATATTAATGCGGAGGAAGGCTATTATAAAAGCTCGAAGCATAGGCTTAATCCGCTTGATCAAGCGTTTGACGAGGCATATTTTACATTACTTATGGATGAAGTAAAACCCAGCTTATCGATAAAAGCCTTTTTAGCCACGCAACAGCGCATCCCAGGCCTTGGCAACGGCGTTTTGCAGGATATCCTTTTTAACGCCAAAGTCCATCCGCGCCGCAAGCTGGAAAGCCTGACAGAATCACAAAGGCATGCGGTATTTCAAAGCGTAAAGCAAACCATTCTGGAAATGACGCAAAAAGGGGGAAGGGATACGGAAAAGGATCTCTACGGCCGCCCCGGCGGGTATCAAACCAAGCTTTCTTCCAATACGAAGGGAAAGCCATGCCCGGTATGCGGTGATTCTATTTGCAGGGAAGCGTATCTTGGCGGAAATATTTATTATTGTCCGACATGCCAAAAATTTGACCGTGAGACAATGGCATAAGCTATTGTTGTAATGATGCGCTTAAAACGCAGCCCGCAAAGCGTTAACTGGCTGACGAACAATTGGAATATCAAGGTATGCGTAAGCGTTAAACCATCTTAAGGATTATTAGTGTTCACCTTAACAAAAGATGAGTATTGAAGATGGATAGCCCGCTAATTCAGCGGGCTATCCGATATAAGGGGATAAATCGGCGCGGATGCTTACAGCGGCTTAACCGCCAGCAGCTCGATATAGCCTCTTGTTCCGAGCGGTTCCAGTTGAATACGGGGGTTGGAGTCATCCCAGGCATAACCAGCTAAGGAGGGATCATAGCTGACGATTGCTTGACGCAGCTGCGTTATAGCTTCCCTGAAGTCCTCCTCCGCAAACGGCTCGCCTTTAAACATCAGGTATTCACATTCCGGAAGGTTAATAATTTCAAACCCCTCGGGGATTTGGCCCTCATAATCCAATGGCAGTTCAACGCCCTGCACGTACTCGGAAGTACCCGGGCGGATGTGCTCTTTCGGCAGCCATAAGCAAATAGGTTCCCCGCTTAATGATTTAACGCTTGAAAGCAGGCCCCAAACCTCGCAGCCTACCTCCGCGCAATAAGTCCAATAATCATTCGCTTTTTGTGCGCGTTTAATCATTACACTTCTCTCGGGTTTTTTAACCAACTGAACAAATACCGTTTTTACTTTCTCCACAACATTCTCCTTTCTTATTTCTTTGTATTGAATTCCATAGGGGCGAAATAGGTACAGAGGCTCTGGATGCATGGCGTAATCACCGGGGTTGCAGCCAAACTCGCGCGAAAACGCCCTCTGATACCCGTCAACGCTGCCATACCCGGCATCGAGCGCGGCTTCTATAATCCGGCTTTTTGAGTCGCGCAGCATCATGGCGGATTTTGAAAGGCGAAGCCGGCGAATATATTCAGATGGCGTCATATTGAGCCACTTTACGAACAGGCGGTATGAATGCCACGGCGAATAAAGCGACGCTTCGGCCAAATCCGACAACGTTACTGTTTCCGTAATGTGTTCCTCAATATAATCCTGCATGCGCTGTACTGCCTTTATCTGATGCTCCGTTTCAATCACCGCCTTATATGTAGTTTAGAGGATTATTTAAATTAACGCTCGACTTTTTTTGCTGTATTGTTGCCCCGGTTTCTGTTTTAAATGCACGTAAGGGATTTCATCAGCGCATAATGATTGGATAAACGCTCTAAGGGTACGCAAGCTGATATTTCTATGCAGCTTACGCATGGGTTAAGCTTGCAGCCGCCATTTTTCATTAGCGCCCTTCAAAATTTTTATGTCTGGATTTAACAGGGGTGACGATAGGACATAGGCGGGTATGAACTTAAAAATGCAATAAGCGCGAGGCTAAAACGACTATCCGCTGTTTTCCCCGCGCTTTATCAATGCAGCCGTAAGTTCGTGTTTATCTGTTAGTTTAATCCACCCTTGGGAACTGCCGTACCTTCAGCCAGCGTAATTACTTCATCAAATTGATTTAGGAACTGAGCATCGGCGTTATGCGTTATTACTATCAAGATTCCACAGTCAGAATCCGAAACATAGTTGATAGTATTTATAGAGGTTTCGTAATCCAAATTTGCCGTTGGCTCATCCAATATCAACACATCGGGATTATGATATAACGCCCGAGCAATTACCAGCCGCTGCTTTTGACCGCCTGATATACGATCTCGGTTTGAAAGAAGCGCGGATGGATCGTTGAACAAATCGCTGATGCCAAGCCTGCCCATCCGGGTAATCATTGATTCTTCATTTTCCTTATCGCCAAAATAAACGTTATCTATCGCCGATAGCTTGAATAAATAGGGTTCCTGGGCCACATATTGAACCAATCTATCGGGAGGGGTTCGATGGATTGAATTGCCGTCGGGATCGAACAGCGTAATATTGCCGCTATACCCATCCAGCAGGCCTGCCAATAATTTCGCCAACGTCGATTTGCCGGAGCCGCTTTCGCCCAGCACGGCATATTTCTTTCCGCGCTCAAATATCAGATTAATATCCTTCAAAACGTATTGCTGTTCGCGATAAGAGTAGGAGAGGTTTTCAACTTCGATTCTTGATACTGCGGATGGGCGAGCCCCGGCTTCTGCGGCCATCTCTGAAAACGTTTCGTATTTTGAAGCGAGAACTTTGGTTGCGGATATTTCTCCTACTGCGGAAGATATATTGCCGACCGGGCCGACAATGCTGTTAATAAGCTGAATGACGGCGATGAGCGTTCCCATCGTAACCTCGCCGGTAATTGTCAGATAACCGCAAATGGCTATTGTCGCGATAAATGAAAGCGTACTGATAAAGGTTGATATAATATTGCTAAGATAGATTAACAGCTTGTTTTTCAGCCTAAGCGTCTCCGCCTGATTGTTGAGCTTTCTGTGCGAGTTTGAGAAAAATTTAAAAACCCCGTATGTTCTTATTTCCTGAACGCCGTTCATTACATCCTGCACAAAGGAGAGATAGCCGTTCATTCCCTCGGTATAACTCGCGGTTGATTTTTGCAGCCGTTTTTGCATGATAAGCGGTACGATAAGCGGCATGAACATGGTAAGTAATACTACGATTGAAACCTTCCAACTCAATATAACGATACTGGTTACCGATAAGATGAACTGGGCAAAGTAGTATACGAGCATACCCTTGTTTAAATAATTGTTCGCGTACAATAAATCAACATCTGTTGAAAAAGCGGCGATATCGGTTTCATCGCCCGCGGCATCCCTTAAAAATTGCTCAAATCTGCGCGCCTTCGCCTGCACAAGCCTGCGTTTAACGTATTGTTGCAGCGCAAGGCGGCTTAAAACGCCCATACCAAAATCTAAAACCGCTGTACAAAGCGTTAAAAGCAGCGCTTCACCAAACGCCGCAAGATCCTTAGCTATTGCCGCGTCAACCGTGATTTTGAGGCAGAACGCGAGAATCACGTTTACCGCGCCAAAAAGTACCAGGCTTATCGAGGCCAGAAAGAATAATCCGTTGTTCTTTTTGTCTTGTTTCAAATTGTCCACATCCTTCAATATAAAAAGATTAGCACTTAGCGATATTAACACTCGCTTCAAATTCTGAAATACGATAGTGCTGCGCCGCCTCGTATGTAATGCTTTTTGTTTTAGGTAACCATACTTTTTAATGAGCTCATATACACCGATGTTCTTGACGCGCATTTTTTATATCAATTTTTAACTGATTCAAACTTAATCTCGTTCGACTCACACTTTAAAACACGATCAAAGTAACTTTGATCAGTGAAGTTGTGGTCTATCAAGATAAGAGTCTTGCCATCAAGGTGATTTTTCATTTCTCTCCACAAATCATCTTGAGTAACCCTATCAAGACCGGTGAAGGGTTCATCAAGAATAACAATCGGAGCTTTTGATGCGAATACCAACGCCAAGCTTAATCTTCTTCTCTGACCGCCGGAAAAAGCAATTGCGTTCTTGTCAATCATATAATCAAGATGAATATTTCTTGATTTTAAAAAGTCCCTAGACAATTGAGCCTTATTAAGCGCGGAGAAAATTTCTTCTTCCATCACTTCCGGATTAAATCGTTTAAAGTTTTCGCGGATAGTCGCGGGGAAAATATAATCGTCTTGCGTCAGATACATTATATTCTTTCTGAGCGTTGCAAGATTGTAGTCTGAAATATCTTTGCCTCCTATTAAGACGCTGCCCTTGTCTGGATCATATAGACGCTTGATAAGCGCAATTATTGTAGATTTGCCAACGCCACTTTGCCCAAGCAGAAGAACTTTGTCGCCGGGGACGACGCTAAAGCTTACATCACTTAACACTTTGTTTTCACCATAAGCAAAATATATATTTTTGAATTCTATTCCAGCGCTTTTAGGGAAAACAATAATGCCGCCTTCATAATTTTCTTCGTTATCATGGTTATAAAATTCAAGATAACGCTCCATGTCAACAAGTGCGCCATTAAGATCATTTAATGTGTTGATTATACTGACCAAAGGACTATACAGCATGCCAAGATATGTGTAAAAGGCGATTAAAGTTCCGATTGTCATATCGTCTCCGCCGCTATGTATAAGCCATGCGCCGTATAACAATATGCCCAATTGATTGAACTGAGTCACAATTTTTAATACGTTATGCGTTAATGCACCGATATACCCCGCCTTCATCCCGGCTTTTCTGATATTGGCGTTTCGCTCTTTAGAAACGTTCCATTCCGCGTCTTCAGTCACATTGTTTTTGACCTGCATGAAATTTCTCAAGATGTCGGTGTAAAACGCGCTTAATTTCCCTATTTCCTGACGCGCAACTTGCAGATGTTCAAAAAAAACCTTCCTTGTTTTTAAATAAATAAAAACAAAAACAGGTATTGAAATAAGCGAAATCGCCGCGAGGATCGGCTGAATCACAAATAAAATAGTTGAAACGATAAGAATTATCGCAATTGAAGTAATTAAACGCTCTAAATAGACGGAAGGAACGCGAGGCAAGTATTCAGGAGATTCTATCAGGCGATTAACAATTTCCCCATCGCCAACGGAGTTCATAAAAGAAAGGTTCTTTTTTAATATATATGAAAATAGAGAATCTCTACTTGTGGCGGTGATGTTCTCGCTTAGATGTGTATAAGCAATGTTTGTAACAATAGCAAGCAGGCTGTTTATACCAATAGCCACACTAATAAAAATAGCTGTTTGTGTAAAGTGCTCCCACTTACCGTTCGTCAACACTTCGTCGATCAAAAATCGGATAAGGAGCGGTAACATAAGCCCAAGAAAAACATTGAGCTGTGTAAGACCAATAAAAGCAATATTTAGACGAAAATATGGTTTAAAGTTCGGAGCGCATTTTTTTAACAGTTCGATCATCCTGCTGAACTTCAAAATTATCACCTTTTTTCTGTGAAATTTAACATATCATAATAGCCGAATATTAGCAAGTTTTTTAATATATGTCGCTTCAAACTTTATCATTTGCAGTGACAATTAGACTTGCTTTAATTTATGAAGAGTCGTATATAGATGTTATCCTGCATATTCGGACCATGCTAGTTAACAAGCGCTCATTATTACTAACTAAAGCACCATATTATCAGGCATTTTCACACGGTGCTTTCCATGTGCCCATCAAGAAAAGGCTCTACACCTACATAAATTAAAGTAAACTTTGCCTTTAAAAAGGTAATTTAACCTTATCAAAATGGGATTAAAATTTGAGCAATAAAATAAATAAAAGCAACCAATTTATATTAATTTAAATATTAAATTAATAACAAATATAACAAGTTAATACGTAAATACCAATATAGTATAATAAGAAAAGCTAAGGGATTTTGAGGGATATGTAATATGATAATAGAGAGGGATTCAGAATTGCCTGTCGTTGCTGGATTGGGTTTGTCGGATAGGCAATGTGGAATAGAGATTATAGACAAATAGAAAGAATCGCCGCAAAGATATATAGTCCGAGACGATAGGAAGCGTTGACAAAAAAGATACCCATAAGCAAACAAAGAGCAGGGTTCCGCAAAAGGTTGCAGCGACAGTGAGCAGTTGCGAGGGCGTTTACAACCGATCAGGCGAAACGAGCGTGACCTTTTGCATACAAGGAGGAGCAAGGTTCCGGGGCAGATGTCTAATTCATATAAAATAAGTCGGAGCAAAGCGGACATTGCATTGGAAGCGTTGAGAAATAGATACCGCATCCAACGTGTTGTGTGATTGAGTATTCGGCGGGTAATGACTATCAAAAGCAGAAGAAAAAGCAACGAATGCCTACATGCAAGCAAACGGAGGAGGGCGCCCTGGAATCGCTGCTTTCAGATACCAACCAGTAGCGGTATCGCACAAGCTTTCATACATTGAAAATAGGAGCATGGTCATGACAGCTTATCATGTAAGTGATAATTTAACTCACCAAGGCTACCTGTGGGATTCTTATAAATTATTTAGGGAGGTGCATAAACCCAATGGCTACCATATCAGGCAGGGTAGTATTCGATCGGGACAGAAGCGCCACGATTTCCGCCGGCGATTCGGGACTTGCGAATATACCTGTCGTCCTTCAGAATGTCGATACAACCCAAAGGCTTACCATCTTGACGGATGACGATGGATACTATACGTTTCTTAACGTACCCAATGGAAATTATAGGATTGTAGAATCCTATGGAACTTTGGGCGGATCCCCCACGCCGGGCGATTTTTTAAACGCTGTGGCAGGGGCCATTCCTCCAGGCGTCAACCCGCCCATCACCGCCGCAGACAACCCGCCGCCCGGTTCCACCAACTTAGATTCCGTGACGCCGGACACGCTTCTGGTCACGGTATCCGGTACCGCATTAACCAATCTAAACTTTTTCAATGGCCCGGTCATCTATACGCCGGTAGAAGCAATTCTCGATCCCTGCGCCATCATCTCAGGAGATAATTTAATCAGTGCCGCCGACAACGGGACATTCGGCTCATTTGAACAGGGTACTCCGGCCAACACCGGCGCGCCCACCGAGCCCGGCGTTACGCCTGATTTTACCTACGTTTTGCCCAATCCCGATATTTTTGCGCCAATGGGAGGGGAATACACGGTTCAGAACATTATGAACAACTCCATGAGCGCACAAATCGGCGCGTGGTGGCGCATCGCGGATCACACGGTGGGAAACGAAACCGGTCGGTTTATGGTGGTAAATGGATTTGATCCCGGCGCGGTCTTTTTTCGGGATACAGTGACGGTGCAGCCTAACACCAATTATCTGTTCACCTCCTGGATCCTCAATCTGTTTAAGGTCAACGGTTATCCAAATCCGGAGCTTGGCGTGCGCATCCTGGGCGAAAACGGCGACGTTTTATACAACGCCACCCTTGGCGCGCTTATTCCCGTCAACGTCAATGCGCCGGAATGGAAACAGATAGGCAGCGTTATCAACTCACAGAACAACACCAGCCTTACTGTCGAGTTTTTGAGCGAAGGTTCGGAAGTAATCGGAAACGATTACGCAATCGACGACATCTCCTTTAACGAGATTCTGGAACCCCGGTTCGTCCCCGTCAAAACTGTCGACCGACAAACCGCAAACGTTGGGGAGACCGTCAACTACACGGTGACATTCACCAACACCTGTCAAAGCCCCCTTACGGATGTGTATTTCCAGGATACGATTCCCAACGGTCTGGCCTTCGTTTCAGGAAGCGTGGTTGTCAATGGAACAACCGACCCGGGTGCTGATCCAAACGCCGGATTTGTGCTGCCGGACGTACCCGGTGGGGAAACCGTCACCGTCGAGTTCGCTGCACTTGTGACCGAGATTCCGACTCCAAACCCGGCCCTGAACAGCGCCAATATCACCTATTCGTACACGCCGATAGAGGGAGGTATTCCAGGCATCTTCAACGAAACCTCCAATGAGGTGCCTGTGGAAGTGAGCACGCTGGCTGATATCTTTGTGGTGAAAACAGCCGCCCCTAGCCCGGCGATACCAGGCAATATGCTGACCTATACCGTCACCGTGGCAAACGCAGGGCCCTCAGCCTCGGAAAACGTGGTACTGACAGACGACATTCCCTCCAGCCTTTCTAATGCGGAATACTCCACAAACGGCGGCGGAACCTTCGCCCCGTGGAGCGGCTCCTTAGCATTGGGTTCGCTTGCCGCAGGCGAAAACCGAACCATACTCGTCCGCGGGACACTCAGCCCCTCCGCTTCCGGCCAGATCGTCAACACAGCCGTGGTGAGCAGCAGTACCCCTGACCCCGACCCGGACAACAATACCTCAACCGACGTCACGCCGGTTGAACCGTCGGCCGATCTTTCAGTCGTCAAAACTGCGAATCCAAGCCCGATTTTTGCGGGTGAGGTCATCACCTATACGCTTGAAATACAAAATGCGGGGCCGTCGGTAGCGGTAAACACCGATTTAGCCGATCAGCTTGCCGCTGGGTTGCTGAATGCGGAGTTTTCCACCAATGGAGGAGCCACATGGGTTCCCTTTAACGGCACTATATTCTTAGGAAATTTGCAGCCCGGTTCTTTTCAGCAGCTCCTGATCCGCGCCACAGTTCCTGCGTATGCGGATGAGAGTCTGAGTAATACGGCGGTTGTGAGCAGCGGCACACCCGATCCCAATCCGGATAACAACACGTCTACGGTTGTAACGCCGGTGATACCGGCTGAACCGTCGGCCGATCTTTCCGTGGTGAAAAGCTCCGATCCCAATCCGGTGCAGCCCGGCGCCATGCTGACCTATACGCTGACCATTTCCAACGCCGGACCGGACACCGCGCAGAACATTGTGCTGACAGATACGATACCCGCCGGTCTATTGAATGCGGAATTCTCTTTGAATAGCGGCGTCACCTGGCAGCCATGGTCCGGTTCCTATGTTTTGGGCACACTGGCGGCGGGCGGCAGCATCGTCGTTTTGATACGCGCTGTGATTTGTGCAACGGCAAGCGTCAGCATCGTCAACACAGCCGTGGTAAGCAGCGATACGCCTGATCCTGATACGACAAATAACACCAGTACAAATATCACCAATATCAGCACCGAGGCAGACCTCTCCGTCTCCAAAACCGCCCAGCCGGCAGTCGCCGCTGCGGGAGAACTGCTTACGTATACCGTTACCGTTACCAACAACGGGCGGGACGATGCGCAGAATGTGATTGTCTATGATGAGATTCCGCCTGAGTTGGAGAATGTGCAGTTTTCTATAGATGGCGGAGCGACTTGGAACATCTGGACAAATCCCTATTTGTTGGGCGAGCTCGCTGCCGGGCAAAGCAGAACGGTTCTCATTCGCGGAACGGTTACTCGTTCTGCCTGCGGTATGATTTCCAATACGGCAGTGGCTACCAGTACCACGCCGGACCTCAATCCGGACAACAATACAGATACCGACAATACACCTGTGCAGGGTGGGGAGAGAGGCGCAGATCTTTCCATACAGAAATCAGCCTATCCCAATCAAGCGATTCGTGGTCAGTATCTGACCTACACGCTGGCCATTGCCAACTCCGGGCCGGAAACAGCCGAACAAGTGGAGGTTTCCGATTTGCTGCCGGATGAATTGTGCAATCCGATTGTTTCTGTGGACGGCGGAAGCTCATGGAGCAAATGGGAGGGAAGCCTTACAATTGGCGATCTGGCGGCGAACAGCTCAGTATCCATCTTAGTGGCTGGAATTGTCAGCCAGTGCGCAAAAGGTTGCATCTATAACACAGGGACAGTTTGCTCTCAAACGCATGATCCCAATCTTTCGAACAATACGTCCTCGGCAACTGTAAATGTGTGGAATTGCTGTTCGTGCAAGCGATAAATATCATTTATCTCTCATTTATACATAGAAAAGTTGAAAACTCCAGGTGTTTTTTTCATGAAAAGGTGAAGTGGCGGCTACCGATAGTATAGAAAAAAACTCAAAGCAAGGATATCAGCAAGCGGCCGGAGGGGGATTCCCTTCGGCCGCTTATTTACTGCAATGAAAACCCTAGAAAGGTTGGCTCCTAAAAAAGTTTGAGAAAAACGCGGCCACAAAATAAAACATATCTCACATAAACCAGGTCAGGCAAATTTTTCTTGCTAACACGAATCATCTGCCGATAGTCGGACGTGCGCACAGTTCAAAGGTCAGACTTTCACTGCTTCAAAAAAATATCATATTAAAGGCTGTTGAAAAAATTTGGGTTACTTCAGTATAGATGGCTTGCGTTCCTCTGTGGTTCCATGACATGCTTTCGTCCAGCATACTCCACCCGCAATGTCCCTTTATCCCAATTCAAGCCTGATGCCGTCGTGCGCCGCGACAGAATCGGGAAACCATTCATCAGCAAATATCACCGCTGCCTTCGGATCGGTGAGCGCCGGACTGTAATGAGTGAGCCAGAGGCGCTTCGCTCCGGCCCGCTGTGCCAGTCGAGCGGCCTCTCCAAACACCATATGCCCCTTTTCATGGGCCTTTTCAGCTTGGTCGTTGTCTCCATAAAGCCCCTCAGCGATCATCAACCCGGCGTTTCTTCCCAGCTCTTCCACAGCCTTCACCGGACGGGTGTCCGTTGAATAGCTAACGACGATCGGTTCACGCGCCCCATCTAACACCTGCTCGGGCAGGATCAGCCGATCATCCTCAAGTGTAACCGGTTCCCCGGCGTGGAGTATTCGGTAATACTGCTGTGGGATGTGGAGCTGTTTCGCTTTTTCGAGGTTGAAAACCGGTTTGCGTGCGACTTCCATACGCCAACCGTAGCAGGGCGTCCCGTGGTCTAGCGCCCGGCAGGTTATGGTCAGTCCCTTCCAGCCGGGCAGCTCGTCGCCCGGTAAAAGTTCCGTTACTGTCAGCGGGAAGGGAATGGGTGCGACCACCAAAAGCGCGGACAGCAGTTTTTTAAGACCCGGCGGTCCCACGATACGCAGGGAATTTGTGTACCTAGTGTTCCCCAGCGAGAGCAGCAAGCCTGGCAGCCCCATGATATGGTCGGCGTGGAAATGGGTGATTAGGATCATCTTCAAATGGCTCAGCTTGCAGCCAGCCTCACGCAGAGAGATTTGTGTGCCCTCTCCGCAGTCGATTAACAGAGCGCCCCCCTGATATTCAATCCAACAGCAGGACAGCCACCGCTGAGGCAAAGGCAGCATCCCGCCTGTACCTGGCAAGCATACGGATAACATAAAGGTCCCCCAATTGAGTATTTCTATTAGGTTTCCCCATCGTCCGACCAAAATGCCAGCTAGTAAAGAAACAAAAAAGCGGGGTCGTTGTCTTTTTTAAGACTTCGGCCCCGCTTTTGGTGCAGTACGAATTTTATAATCCGCTATTTAGGTTGGACATCCACGGTAAACATAGTTTTCAGACTTCACTCCAAAAAGCCAGCAAGCCCGCATGAATCCTAAGAAAAAAGGGTTGACATCTTTTTTGTCAACCCTTCATGGCATTGCACCCGAGGATTGATACAATCTGTTGATTGCGTAGACTTATAGTCCACTTGCAGATAGAAATGCATTCGTTCATCATGGTTTAGGAATCCAGAATTTCCTCCAGCATCGGTTCAATGCCTACTTGCTTTATTTCTTCAACGAGACGTTGAGCGGAATACCGATTCACATCAACAGCGACATATCTGAGTATATTGGCAGCCGTTTCCTTCACAACAAATGAATAGTCTCCTTGTAATACACGATATGCAAACGAGGCGAATGGATCATATGCTGAAAATGAACGGCCACAGACTTCGTGATATGTGCTGGCGACGCTTTGAACTATATGCTGTGCATGAGCGTCATCGAGATTCATGAATTGTAAAAAGGCATTTGTCAACCCAGCCTTCCGATCCAAGAGGAGCCGTGACATTTTTTCTGATGTTAGCTCGTAAAGATATGTCTCTATATCAACGTCAAATAAGCCTGCGGCCATTTTCTCCCAAATGGCTGTCTCGTTCTCTGTTTTTTGATGAAATGTGACGCTCTTTTCAAAAAATGTCGAAAGCTGACTGGCATCTGCAAACCGATATGCCGCATCACTATTAGTCGCTTTTTCTGTCACACTTCGGTAAATATGATGCGAATTTATTGGGTCTGTAGTCATAATGAAATTAATGACGCGCCCTAATGAGTACACATCGCTGCGCTTGTCTCCATCTTTTAGTAACATGAACTGTTCGGGCGCACAGTAGTAATACTGCCCAACCATGTTTGTGTGCATCGTCTGATGTGATGTAAAGACATTCAAGTCTTTTCCAAGTCCAAAATCCGCGATTTTTAGCTTCCCATGCATAATAAAAATATTGTTTGGGCTGATATCACGGTGTATAACATCCCGTTTATGTACCGCTGTCATGATATACAGAATCTGTCGTATACAGTTTGTGCGGATATCATCAGTGATAGTGGAGTCCAAAATATATCGTTCAAGGGTTTGCTCTGCGGCTTCCATCGTGTACGAACAGGTACTCTCATCAAAAGAGTATAATTCGATCACTCCGTGCGTATCCTGAAGAGATTGCGTAATACTAAACTCACGCCTAAATCGGCTACGAATACCTTTGTCAGTCAAATAATCGTCTTTCAGCTTCTTTAGTATCATTCCTGTTGATTTTTGGCGGTATACGTTTGCAAATCCACCACTGCCAACAAGCACTAAATCAGCGTTCTCCGCACAAAGATGGTACTTGCCACCGGAATGTGTAATTATGTAGAGATCTCTTTGTACGATACGGTTAAACTCTCGAAAATTCTTCTCAGCCTGTTCAGCAGCCTCTACTTCTGATAAATCACCCTCTCGCATGAGGTACGCCTTACTTAATACAAGGTTTAAGAAAGAGTCAAAAGTGCCGGCATTATGCAGTTCGACCAATCTGTCATATACATATGCCCAACGAGACGGAAATCCCTGACCATACTTATCATTCCGATGGAAGTATTCATTGAAAAAGGCGACCAACTTCGAGCCGGATTTATAGTGGTAGTATCCGTCAATATCGCCGCAGAACATATGAGATATTGTCTGTAATGTATCGTTGGATATCATAGTCGCTCCTTACTAACACGAATCATACAGCATTCTCTATCATATAAACTGGTCTTCGTTGGATGGTGATGGCTCTATGACTGTTGTTCCTTTTTATGTAGATACGCCGTCCGTGATTTCCGCCGATTCCGTTCTTTCTTACATTCTATATCATCACAGAATTTCTGCCTATTCCCGTTCTTGACAAATAACCGCCCGCAGCAATCGCAGACGCCTATCGGCAGGGGCTCACCGTATTCCGATGTGTGTTCCGCCGGCGTGATAGACAGCCGCGCTAAAGAGTAATATGCCGCATCGAACACGCTCATGAAGCGCGGCTGCATTTTGAAGTCACCCACTTCATCTATCAGGAGAGCCAATGATGTCCGCGGAAGCTCTGATATAAATCTTTCCATTATCCGCAGTTGCGCTTTTTCCTCTAAATTCCCGATGTTCTCATATTGCTGTGCCCGTTCGGTGTTCGGGAGTTTTCGCGTTATCGGCTCATTCGCTCGGACACAACTGAATCGACGCAGTATCTCTGTGTCCTCATACAACTTCAGAAGGTCGTCCAGCATTTGCTGTAGTGGAAATTCGTAGTTCTCAAGTACATTCACAATGGTATCCCAATAATCCGCATCACTGCGTTGACGCCAATCATACTGCCCCAATGTGCAATAGTCCAGATAGTATGGGTGTGCATACTTTTTGCACCAATCAATGATCGCGTTGGTGGCTGCGCGTTGGTCTTTCCCCGTCGTATCAAGGTGCAAATTGCATAGCGATACTAACAGACTCCCGCTTTCCAGCTGATAACCGTACTGGAATTCCGGCAATTGCTTTGGCTCCAAGTGAGCGCATATGTAAAGCCCGTCTCGCCGAGAATCGACCAGATAGTTGCTAAACCTTGCCGTTAGGATGCTGTTCTCATTCAGACTATCGAGAACGAACAACGGCCTGCTATCTCTGCCCGCCATACACACCTCTTTCTTACCGATAGACTCCTTCCATTACTACTAATCTTACCGATAGAAAATTGCTTACGGATATATTCTACCGTAGAATTGTGATAAACACAATAGCAAAGTTGTGTGAGCGCACCTTGATAATCTCACAGTCCTGCCGCGACAGATACCCTTTGCGGGAATGCCACGATGGCAAATAGCCGGAGCGTTTTTGCAAAGAAATACGGGGAGCGCAGCTGCTCAGGAACGATAAACGGAAGAGGACGCAAAAACAAAACTGAAGGGAGAATCAGAATGGAAAAACTGACTATGAGTGTTCAGGAACTGTCGGTACGCATGGGTATCAGCTTACCCAAGGCATATGCACTTGTACGCAGCCCCGGCTTTCCTTTGATGCGTGTCGGCACGCGCATATTGATCCCCGTGGAGGGGTTTTCTCAATGGCTTATGAAAACGACGGAAAAATGCGAATGATGCGGAAGCACAGCATACAGGAAAAAGGAGGTGAAAAGCGATGTATGAAAAACTGCCGGATAAGATAAAGACCGATGCTCTGTGCTGCCTGTGGCGATATGAGGAACGGAATGGAAAACGGACGAAAGTACCGTATCGTCTGAACGGAAGTTGTGCCAACTCGACCGACAGGCGCAGCTTTACCGACTTTCAGCATATCAAGAGTGCGGCGTCCGAATATGACGGCATCGGTATGGGAGTGTTCGATGGGTTTTGCGCCGTGGACATCGACCATTGCGTCACGGACGGCAAACTGTCGGATAGGGCACAGGACATCGTCGATACGATGGATTCGTATACGGAGTACAGCCCGTCCGGCACAGGTGTTCGCATCATCTTCTTGGCATCCGGGCTGTCATATGACAAAAGCCGCTACTACATCAACCATCAGAAAATGGGGCTTGAAGTGTATGTGGCAGGATATACGAACAAATTCGTTGCCCTGACAGGCAACGCCATCTATGAGCGTGGTGTGGAAGAACGCTCGGCAGCACTCATGACCGTACTGGAGCAGTATATGGTGAAGCCGATCAAGAATACACCTCGGCTGGGATCTGTTCCTGGCAGCTTTTTATCAGACGATTCGGTCGTCAGCAAGAGCATCCTTGGACTTTAACGATATCCTTCAAACGCTTATCCACTTCGACCCAGTCAACGATCAGCGGTATCGCGGTGGCGATATCGGCTTCGGCAGGCTGTTTGCTGATGTGTACAAGAGCATTGCCCGATATGTGCCGGAACGGAAGAAATGGTATGTGTACGACGGCTCTCGCTGGGCGGCGGATATCGGGTCGCTCAAAGCGATGGAACTGTGCAAAGACCTTGCTGACAGCTTGATGATATACACACTTTCGCTGAAGGACGAAGCAGTCCGCATGAACTACCTTAATGAGAGCCGCAAATGGCAGCAACGCCGCTTTCGGGAGATATATCTGAAGGAAGCGCAAAGCGTTTATCCGGTCTCTATGGAGGAGTTCGACGCCGATCGTTACTTATTCAACTGTAAAAACGGAACGCTCGATCTTCGCACCGATGGTTTTCCGTGCACACGATCCAAAGGACAAGTTGACAAAGATGTCACCCGTGGAATATGACCCGTCCGCTGCTTGCCAACGATTTGAGCAGTTCATAGACGAGATCATGAGCGGTGATAAAGAGAATACCCGCTTTCTGAAAAGGCGCTGGGATATGCGATCAGCGGCGATACGCGCTTCGAGTGTATGTTCATCCTCTTTGGCGCGACTACTCGAAACGGAAAAGGAACGCTCATGGAAAGCGTCCTGCGTATCATGGGCGATTACGGCAGAGCGGTCAGACCTGAGAGCATTACGCAAAAGCAGAACGTCAACAGCCAAAATCCCAGTGAGGATATCGCAAGGCTTGCGGGCATCCGCTTCGCCAATATCTCTGAACCGAGCCGTGGGCTTGTGCTGAATGCCGCACAGGTCAAGAGCATGACCGGCAACGATACACAGAACGCCCGTTTTCTCAACGAAAACAGCTTCGACTTCCAGCCGCAGTTCAAACTATATGTGAACGCCAACTATCTGCCCGTTATCAACGATATGACGCTGTTCTCCAGCGGTCGCATCCTTATCATCCCGTTCGACAGGCATTTTGAGGAATGGGAGCAGGACAAAACGCTAAAAGAAGAATTTACACAGCCGAAAACGCAGAGCGCCATCCTTAACTGGTTGGTTTCAGGCTATGCGGCGCTTTGCAACGAAGGATTGACGCCGCCGTCAGCGGTGACAGACGCCACCAAGGCATATGGTCATGAAAGCGACAAGATGCGGCTGTTTTCTGAGGAGAATTTGGAAGCGTGAATGGCAGTGAAGTGAAGACTGCGGAAGTATATGCGGCGTATCGGCAATGGTGTTATGACAACGGCTGCTACCCGGAAAATAATCGGAACTTCAATCAGGCGCTTCACACCATCGGAAGTATTGTCAGAAAACGGCCTCGAAACGGCGGTGACAAGACCACGGTGCTTATCGGATACAGGCTGAAAGAGGCAAAGGAGTTTTTGGCATGAACACACTGGGGCAGGATGTGGCTAGTCCATATGGCTGTTTCAAAATATGCTCCTTTTAGAGAACGGTTGTTTTGACCTGCCACGATCTGCCACACGAGAAAAGAGGTGAGGAAAATAAAGGAGCAATGGGGCGAGCAGCGATATCAGACTGTGAAAGTCATCGAAGCAAAAGCCTGCGGCAATATAGCGATCCAATACAGCCTGTGGCTTTCCGACCCAAGATGGCGTCTGCAATGGAAAAACGGCAGTGTTAGCTTTGACGCCATAAACGAACTGCTGGACTGCTGCCGCAACAAATATGAACTCAAAGTATGAAAGGAGAATGAACATGAAAGTTAAAGATGCGTTTTTCGACATTTGTCCGTCCGATGTGGAGAACGACAGGTATCGCTGCCTGTATGTGCTGCGCACGAAGGATGGATACCCGGTCATGGTTATGCAGAGCAAACTGCAAAACCCGGCAAGATGGATGGTATTAAACGGGAGGAGCACGGTGTACTTCCGCAGTCGTATGGAGGCGGTCGATCATTGCATTGCCCGCGGATACCGCTAAAGGATGGAGGAAGAAATGCAAAACCATGTGATCCCCATTCACTATTCGAGCTTATGGGCGCATACAGGAACACGTTCGGAGCTATATCTCGAAATGCCGCACTGGGGGACGGTCGGTATGACCTTTGCCTTACAGAGCAGAGGAGCGGTTTGTTCGCGCTGGAGAGCATATCGGGAGGGAAAGTGCCCAATGCCAAGCGGATGCGCGTCCTATGTCCGTGGCACGACCAGCATGAACTGAGGGCGATCAACAGCGATACGCTGATCTGCACGGAATGCGATCCGAGACTCGAACCGTGACCGGTTGGGGCGGTCAAATCTCTGTGACCTTTTGCCTGCGCAACGGGCGTGGGGCCACGCGCGGGAAACCGCGCTTTCAAACGGGGTATTTGCCCCAACAACAAAAAAGGAGGAAAATACAAATGATTACATCTACCTATTACAACAGTTCTTTCAAAGACGCCATCCGCGGCAAGGCAACGGTCGCGTCTGACCACGCTCTCAACGAAGGCTACGACCGTGTGACGGACAGTTATCTGCTGCCGCATGGCTTTAAGGGCGACTATACCGACGCCTTAAAGAAAGACGACCTGTTCCGCCGCTACGGCACGGTCATCCGTACTACTGACAGCGACGGGTATATACAGACCGTGACGTCAACTGCGGATGCGCAGATCACGGCGGAGAACGCCGCCTATCCAGAGGACGGCGATTCCTTTGATACGATCGGCTTCTCCGCTTACAAGATCGCAGTCCTTGCGAAACTGCACAACAGCTTCGTTTCGGATATGGCGTTCGATATCGAAGCGTATCTCGGCAACGAGTTCGCCCGCCGCTTCGGCAGAGCTGAGGAGCAATTGTTTATCAACGGCACGGGCGTGGACGAGCCTGCGGGGCTTCTTGGGAGCGCAGAGCCGGGCGTAATAACAGCGTCGAACACAACTATCACCGGCGACGAGATCGTATCGCTGTATCTGTCCCTCAAGCCGGAATACCGGAAGAACGGCGTATGGCTCATGAACGACGAGACCGCACTAATGCTCCGTACATTGAAGGACGGTTCGGGCGCGTATCTGTGGCGCTGTACGGACGATACCATCTTCGGAAAGCCCGTCCTCTGCACCCCGTATATGCCAAACGTAAGCGCCGGGACGCTGCCTGTCGCATTCGGGGATCTCTCGTTCTACTGGATCCTTGAGCGCAAACCGCTCCATGTCCGCATCCTCACCGAGCGGTATGCGGTATCCGGGCTTACGGGCTTCGCCGCCCACGAACGCTTGGACGGGAAGCTCATCCGCCCCGAAGCGGTCAAAACACTTCAAATGGCGGAGTAACAACTCGTTCGGGAGGGTCGGCATCCGGCTCTCCCGGACTGCTTCACAGAAAGGGATCAACACCATGCATATACAGAATATGGAAACAGGAACCGTAAATACTGCTGCCGTGAATGCTATCTCCGCTCCAGAATGCGCGAAGACTGACCCATTCAGCGCTGCGCTTGCGGGTTACCGCATCGCTGTTGCGGTGCTGAACGGCTTGTTCGAGCGTAACGCCTTGGATGCTGTGGAAACGAGCGCAGCCCGCACAGCGCTAGCCAAGAAATACGGCCTGCCGGACGACAGTATTTTTCTCTGAAATGACTTGATATGTCCGCCGTTCGGAGTGATATATACCCAATATGGATACAAAGGAGGTGTCAGATGGAACGGATTGTCAAACGGGTCGACAGACCTAAGGCTATGCTGCCGTCTGCAACAAGGGTCGCGGCATATGCGCGGGTCTCCTCGGCAAGGACGCCATGCTGCACTCCCTGTCGGCGCAGGTCAGCTATTACAGCGGCCTGATCCAGCGTCATGCCGGATGGCAGTACGTTGGCGTATATGCGGATGAAGCGAAAACAGGGACGAAGGACACGAGAGCGAGCTTTCAGCGTCTCTTGAAGGACTGCCGTGCCGGGAAGATAGACCTTGTCATTACAAAGACCATTTCCCGCTTTGCAAGGAACACGGTCACGCTGCTTACCACGGTACGAGAACTGAAGGAGTTGGGCATCGACGTGTTCTTTGAGGAGCAGAACATCCATTCCGTGAGCGGCGACGGTGAGCTCATGCTGTCCATACTTGCTTCGTATGCGCAGGAGGAGAGCCTTTCCGTGAGCGAGAATCAAAAGTGGCGTGTGCGGCGCAACTTTGAGAACGGTCTCCCGTGGAACTGTACGGTGCTCGGCTACCGGTACCGTAACGGGCGCTTCGAAGTCGTGCCGGAGGAAGCGGAGACTGTGAAGCGGATATTCCATGAATATCTTTCCGGCAGCGGTACGGAGCGCATCGTAAAGGGGCTTATCCTTGACGGCGTTCCCACGCGTCGCGATGCGGTCTGGAGCAAATGGGCAGTAACGTGCATATTGAAGAACCGAGTTTATACGGGCGATATGCTCTTGCAGCAGACTTTCAATGAGGATCATATTACCAAGCGGAAAGTCATGAACACAGGTCAGCTTCCGCAATACCATGTTCACAACAGCCACGAAGCGATCATTGACAGGGATACGTTTGACGCGGTGCAGACCGAAATGACACGGCGGGCTGCGAGGACATCGGGGAAACGGGCGAACGAGAGATATCCCTTCACGGCGATGCTGGTCTGCGGGGTCTGCGGCAAGCATTACCGGCGTAAGGTCACGAAGACGCAGCCCGTGTGGATCTGCTCCACATTCAATTCCTTCGGCAAAGCGTTCTGCGCTTCAAAGCAGATACCCGAATCCGCGCTCATGGGAGCCGCCGCATCCGCACTCGGTCTGGACGCTTTCGACACGGAAACCGTTAAACGATGGTCAGACCGTTCCAGAGCCGAAAGCTGGACGGATGAAATGAAGCAAGCCGTCCGCATGAAAGAAACGGAAAGGAGGCATAAGGATGGAAACAGCTAAAAGCGTAACGGTCATACCCGCCACGAAGGGCAGGTTTGCCGCACCGCAAAACACCGCACCCAAGAAACGCAGGGTGGCGGGATACGCCCGTGTATCCACGGACAGCGAGGAGCAGCTCACCAGCTACAAGGCGCAGGTCGATTATTATACCAAGTATATTCAGGAGCGTTCCGACTGGGTCTTGATAGAAGTCTATACCGACGAGGGCATATCCGCCGTGAACACAAAAAGACGTGAGGGCTTCAACCGCATGGTACGGGACGCCCTTGCCGGGAAGATCGACCTTATCGTCACGAAATCGGTCAGCCGTTTTGCCCGTAATACGGTGGACAGCCTGACTACGGTACGAAAGCTGAAAGAAAAGGGCGTAGAAGTATACTTTCAGAAAGAGAATATTTGGACGCTGGACAGCAAGGGCGAATTGCTCATTACCATAATGAGCTCTCTCGCACAGGAGGAGAGCCGCTCCATATCCGAAAACGTCACATGGAGTCAGCGCAAACGCTTTGCCGATGGCAAGGTCAGCTTGCCATACAAGAGTTTTCTCGGCTATCGCAAGGGTGCGGACGGTTTGCCGGAGGTCGTGCCGGAGGAAGCGGATACCGTGCGGTTCATTTACCGTTTATTCATGCAGGGCATGACGCCAAACGCCATAGCCAGGCGCCTGACCGAAAGCGGCGTTCCCACGCCTGCGGGAAAGGACGTATGGCAGTTTTCCACGGTAGAAAGTATCCTCACGAATGAGAAATATAAGGGCTCCGCACTCCTGCAAAAGAAATACACGGTGGATTTCCTGTCCAAGCGCATGAAGCCGAACGAGGGTGAAGTGCCGCAATACTATGTGGAGAACAGTCATCCGCCGATCATACAGCCGGAGGAATGGGACGCCGTGCAAGCCGAACTGCGGCGCAGAAAATGCATGGGCAAGCATCATAACTGCTTAAGCCCGTTCTCTGCGAAGCTGGTCTGTGCCGACTGCGGCGAGTTCTTTGGCTCGAAAACGTGGCACTCCACCGATCAATACCGGCGCACGGTATGGCAATGCAATGCCAAGTTCAAGGGCGAAAGCAAATGCACGACGCCGCACCTGTACGAAGCGGGCATTCAAAGTGCGTTCCTGCAAGCCCTGAGTAAGCTGTACGTAGACCGGGAACCTATCCTTGCAGACTGTCGCACTATGCAGACCCTGCTGACGGACTGCACACAGATAGACGCCGAAGCGGAGGAACTGCGCTGCGAGATGGAGGTCGTGACTGGACTCATCCAAAGGCTGATTGAGGATAACGCTTCGCAGCCGCTCGATCAGGCGGAATACCGCAAACGCTACGACGCTTATGCGGAGCGGTTCGAGCGGATGCAGAAACGATATGACGCATTGCTGGCAGAGCGGGAGGCACGGCACAACAAGGCGGATGTCATTGGCGGGTTCATGTTCGAACTGCGTGAGCTGGACGTGCTGCCGTTTGCCTTTGACGGCAAGCTCTGGCGTTCGCTCGTCGACCATGTGACCGTCCATGCGGACGGGCGGATGGTGTTTAGGTTTAAGAATGGGGTGGAGATCGAAAAGAATGCATAACATATAGCTTTGCTTCTGACAATCAGTTGGTTCCCATCATCATTGCATGACCTACATACTTGGTATTATAGATCGAACACGATTATGTATCCTGTGCGCAAGAAACAAATATCACCGAAGGGATTGACCCAGAACACATTCGCTCTCTACTAATCATTTTAGAGTATCGATATTAAAACGTTCTGCATATACAGATAAAATGTCATCTGCAAACGAATGAAACGCCAATTGCGACATTTCGATCGGGAAATCGCGGGGCAGTAGTCCGGCCGATATCAGCTGCGATGTACTGCTATATAGAATAGGTATTTCTGGACGAAAATCCACAATCAATAGCGTACACCGCTCATATTTGTATAAATCCTCTGTTGTCGATGTGCGTTTGTTAATTGCGCCGAAAAAACTAATGTATTTGGCAATATTCGTATTGTGTTGCTTGAAGGTGATGCGCCTCGCATCCATAGTGGATTCATCATATTCGCAAACAGGTATTAGGTACACCTCTCCAAGAACAGCATCTGGATACATCATATGCAGATTAAGGGCTTCGGCAAAGGTTCTCTCAAATAAAGTGTCCGTGTTTTTGGCAATGCTGCTCATTTGGCTGCGGACATTGATTATCAATGTGTTACGCGTGTACTCATCACCAAATTCGTCTTGAATACCCTCACTTGCAAGTGGTCCCCACGATATAATACGAGGCCGTTTTGCGATACCTCTAGGAACAACGCACACATCCTGATCCTTCTGCTTCAAAAAGCCCGCAACCTTGATTTCTGGCTTTGTTTTCCCTAGATGAGGGAACACTTGGACTGACCGTACTCCGTTTTGTATTAACTCATATTTCACAGCATCGTGAATTAGATTAATCAACACGGACGACCGAATAATCGACTCTTTTCCTTTTATACCTCCAGTAAGAATAGCTTCTTCAAATTTACGCTTAAATAAATACAACTGATTATCAATATGTGCCATCTGATACGCTCCATCGCTTGTCTTTTAGGTAATGATTATATCACGCTTTATTCCGATTGTATATGCTTCCAATGTGCTTACAAATCTGCTATAATCAAATTGGTACTAAGGTGGTGATAAGCATGAAAGCAAACGAATTTCTTTCAAACACAGCTTTGCGATATAGTGACAGGGAGATTGAGGCCAGCCTTGTTGCGGCCTTCCTACGCATAAATTTCATTGAGCAGGACCGGCTAAATACGGTTTTATTGGATGCTGTCAAGGACGCAATTCCCGCTTTATGTGACCATATAGAGGCTATTGAGACTGAATTTACCTTAAAGCAGTTAGAAAATGTGTTTGAGGCAATGGTTGATAGTCGTGAAAAACGGGAAAATGGCGTGGTGTTTACGCCAGAATATATTGTTGAATATATTATTGAAAATTCCGTCAACGGATTTGCCACATTTGAAAGCTACATTATTGACCCAGCGTGTGGAAGCGGCTCTATTCTTGTTCTGGCCGTAGAATATATAAGCAAGCATATCAAGAAAAGCGTCTGCGACATTATATCCAATAATATATATGGACTGGACATCAGTGCGGATAATGTTAGACGTACAAAAATTGTGCTCTCGTTATATACAGTATTACATGGAGACAATGCTCAAACTCTTGAGTTTAATATACAAACCGCTGATAGCTTAAAAACGGATTGGTGCGAACTATTTGGTGTCAAGAAATTTGACTTTATTATTGGTAATCCCCCGTATGTGAACACCCATGATATGCAGAAGGAGACGATTGCATACCTAAAAAAAGAGTTTGCAACGACAGTTAAAGGAACGTTCAATATTTTTTATGCTTTTATTGAGCAAAGCATGAAACATTTGGCTAATGATGGTACGCTGGGCTTCATAATCCCAAACAATTATCTTACTATCACAGCGGCTGAGCCTTTGAGAAGATTTCTATCGTCTAATCAATATATTTCGAGAATAATTGATTTTGGAGAAAACATGGTGTTTGCTCCAGTACGGACTTATAGTTCACTCTTGTTTCTCAATAAAAAGAGAAATACTTTTTTCACCTATGCAACAATAGAGCGAAGCGAAAACATTGGGCGTGCACTACTTGATGCTCCGCTTCTGTCCCTGCCCATAGCAGAATTGAATCCGACTGGTTGGAAACTACTCAATGCAATAGATAAAAAGAATATCGAACGGATAGAGAATGTGGGCACTCAACTTAGAAAGCATATTCGTGTTGGCATCGCAACCTTAAGAGATGATGTCTACCTGCTTGATGGCTTTGATAATGAAGCGGGACTATACTATAAGATCCATTTGGGCAAAAAATACTATATTGAACCAGAAATCGTGCGGAGCATATATAAGATTTCTAATATACGCACGGAATCTACATTGCCAGAAGCAAAACAGTATATTATTTTTCCATATACAGCTGTTAAACAAACATCGCTGATTGGAACGGAAAACAATGAATACCAGATTATTCCAGAGAGAACAATGGCGTTAAGTTTTCCCATGTGCTATAAATACTTGCTGGATAACAAGGCTATATTAGATGAACGAGATAAAGGAAAGCCAAATGCGGTTGCTTGGTACGCTTATGGACGAACGCAAGGGCTGAACTATCATTGTCGCAAACTCTTGTTTCCAACATTTAGCGCAAGACCGAAATTCATGCTCGAAGATAGTAGAGACGCTTTGTTTTGTAATGGATATGCTATTATCGAGGATGAGAGCGACTCATTGGAGATACTGCAAAGAGTATTGAACTCCAAGGTTATGGATTACTATGTTTCCCTCACGAGCTATGCTATCGAAGGTAATTATAGATGCTACCAAAAGAAATATATCCAGAGCTTTTCAATCCCGGATTTTGATCTGCGAGAAAACCAGTATTTACGGGCGGAAACATCCTCGACCGCCATTGATGAGTTTCTTCGTGATCGTTATGGTTTATCAATCAGTATTTAGCATAACACCCATGCCGGAAATTCTGCGGAACAGATATGTTCACAGATGGTGGCTACTTCAAAGTGTATGTGTTTAGGTGTTTGGTAATGCAATAAGAGCGACTTGTGGTGACCAGCCAGACTGTCTTTGCGTGTTAAATGAAATAGCTGCAATCCAAGACGATCCGTTGATTTGGAGATGCAAAACAGCACCCAACGATTGTATCATCGTTGGGTGCAGTTATGGTGCCGGAGGTGGGACTCGAACCCACACGGTATCGCTACCAACGGATTTTGAGTCCGTCACGTCTGCCAATTCCATCACTCCGGCGTGTTTTTAATATATTAGCATAACCTAAATCCGCTTGTAAAGGCTTTTTTGGCTTTACTGGGACCGCTTAGTGGAATATAATGAGAATACAAGCCGTGTGGGTTAGATGTTACCCGGCTTGTTATTTAACTCATTTGTGGAGGCTTTTTGTGAGGAAGATTACCGCGTTATCAGCGGGTGTTTTATTGCTTATCCTGCTGCTCTCGTCCTGCAAGTCCCCGGAGCAGATTGAAGAGCATCTCAATAATACATACCCGCCTCTGGATATCAATATCACTCAAGAGGAGACTGGGGCCGTAAGGCTTGTAAAGTCGGATGGAATCTGCCGCATGCTGTTAAGCCCAGACGCCGCGTCCATAACCTTTTATTTGACGGCCTATGGCGATTCCCAGGAGAAGGCGCAGGCGGCTTATGACGGCATATTGAACAGATTGGAGGAGGGCACGACGCTGCTGGGAATTGAAAACAGCGACGTAAGCGCATCCGCCCCGCTTTCGGTCCCCCGGTTCGAATATCAGGATAATCAGAAGGCTTTGGTTGACGGTTACGATATGTCGGGCAGCGTTACGGTACGGGTTGAGCGTACTGAAATATTGAATTGCGTTATCAGCGCCGGGCTTAAGGCAGGCGCTTATGAAGCGCGGGATTTAACGTTCAGCCTTGACGACCCGCAGGATGCGTATACGCGGGCTTTATCTGAAGCGACGCATGATGCGGCGCGAAAAGCCGCTTTGCTTGCCGAGGAGGCCGGGATAACGATAAAACCGGAACAAACGTATTATATTGAGGAAAATGGGCCGCAAAACCTCACAACGATCATTTCCGATATGGAGTTTACGTTGGAAAGCGACCTTTCTCGGGCGATAAGCGTACCCGCAATACCGATTACCGCATCGATTCTAACAGCTTATGAGATTATTCAGCCCAATAAAGCGGAATAATGTAAACAGTATAACTTCCGGCTTGAGGAGATAATTTGCATGCGCTTAAATTTTGAGGATATAATGCCCGGCCATAAGGAGGCCGTTGAAAAACATATTCAACAATGGGAACTGGAGAATTCAGAGTATACCTTTACCAATTTGCTGATGTGGGGCAGGCAGGAAAATATTCAGCTGGCGTTTGAGAACAATACGTTGTTCATTCAGCTTACTTATGGAGGGAAGCCTCCTATTATGCTGGCGCCCTTAACAGAAAAACCAGAACGTGGATATCACGCGGCTGTTGAGGCGGCGGCTTCGCATTTACGTGAACAGGGAATAGAACCTGTATTCAGCGGAATTTGCGGCAAACTAAAAACCGCGTTTGAAAAGGAATGCCCGGATTACCGTTTAACGCAAGACAGGGATAATCACGATTATATATACAACGCTTCGGATTTAATCAATTTAAAGGGAAAGAAGTTTCACGGGAAGCGGAATCATTTGAATCAATTCCGCGCCGCGAACCCAGGCTTTGAGTACGTACAGGTAAATTCTGATATGGTAGATGAGTGCATGAACGTATATGAGCAGTGGGTGCGCCATAAGGAAGCGTCGCAGCCGGGCGTGCTTGGCGAACGCCGGGCAATACTGACGGTTTTAAAACACATGGATTATCTTGGCGTAAAAGGCGGCGGTATTCGTATTGACGGTCAATTAGCGGCCTTTTCGCTGGGTCAGCCGATTAACGAGAGAATGGCCGTCATCCATATTGAGAAAGCGCTTGCGGGCATACCTGGGCTGTATGCGGCGATTAACCAGCAGTTTGTGGAACATGAATGGAGTCAGATGGAACTGATTAACCGTGAGGAGGACATGGGACTAGAGGGCCTGCGCCGAGCGAAGCTTTCATACCACCCCGTTATGCTTCTGGAGAAATTCGAGGCGAGAAAGGCGGGGGAGTGATGGAGCTAAGATCGATAAAGCAGGAAGAGTACAGCCGCGCGAAACACGTATGGGAAATGTGCTTTGAGGGAGATAAAGGCGCATTTAGCGATTACTATTTTCAATCCCGCACCTCCTGGAAAAACGTTGTAGCCGCGTTTAGCCCGTGCGGCGATATGATGGGCGCGCTGCATATGCTGCCGTACTGCGCCAGCTTTTTTGGACGAGAGAAAAGATGCGCGCTTGTTGCCGGGGTTTCTACGCTTGAACGATACCGGAATCAGGGCGTAGCGGCCGCGCTGATGAGGTTTGCCGAAAAACGTATGCTCGCGGACGGTGTCTTAGCGGCGACGCTCCAGCCCTTTAATTTTGAATTTTATCAAAAATTTAGTTATTCAGTTTTTGTTCAAAGAAGGGAATACGAATGGAAAGGGGTAAATTCCGAGCGCGCAGTGTTAAATACGAACCGTATTGAACCAGATCGCATGCTTGATATTTACCGTTCGTTTATGCGGGATCAAAACGGATTTTCAATCCGAACGGAGCAGGATTGCCGGCTGTTGATTGAAGAATTCCAAACGTGCGGGGGGATGGCGGCCATGCTGGGAAATGCGTACGCGCTTGGCGAAAGACTTGAAGGCGGCGTTATTCACATTGCGGAGCTTGCAGGGCAAAGAAGCGACGCTATGGCGCTTATTAACGCATTGAAAACAGGTTGCACCAGAGTATTCGCGCCTTGGCCGCTTAACCGGGAAGGCCTTGAAGGAGCGAGAGAGTCACACAAGCCGTTTAATATGATAAAGATATTATCTGCCGGCGCGTTCTTTAACGATATTCCCGTAAAATCGGCCGAACAACTCACGGCCGAAGAAACGCTGTACGCCTTTGAGAGATACTAAGCCGTTTGTGGCGAATGTGTGTTATTTGCCGTTGACGCTTGACGCAGGCGGCATAATCATATAACATAATCTTGAAGTTTTATCTAGGATAAGGATGGTAAACAAATGGATCAAGGTTTTATAAGTTCGATCGGCAGCTTTTTCAGTAATCCGATGGTATTGATCATCCTCATGATGGTCGTAATGTTCGCAATTATGATAATCCCCCAGCGCAGGCGTGAGAAAAAAGTGCGCGAAATGCTTAACTCCGTAAAACCCGGCGACCGGGTGCGCACAATCGGCGGCATATATGGCACCGTCACCAATGTAAAGGACGATATTATTACGATTAAGGTCGGCCCTGATCATGCGCGGCTGGTGTTTGCTCGCGGCGCAATCGCTTCAGTTGAGGACGTGGCGGTTGAAAACACCCTCGATGAAGCGGTTAAGGAAGCAAAATAACTTAGCCTAACGCGATCTTTGATTTGTGCGTACTTGAGTTTTATTGAACAATGAGCTTTTAAGCGGTTGCTACGGGTGTTTGTTACAGCATGTACAAACACCCTTTACAGCTTAAGAACTTCAATGCGCCGTCAACATTAGTTGTTTCAGCGCGGTACAGAGATTTACTAAGTAGAAATGTTCTTTGTAGTCCTACCAACCATTCTAATACGGGAAATGTTCTTTGCATCTTCTCAAAATCTCATACCTATCCCAAGGTTCTGAAATTCCCGCAGAACAGCCAAATCACATATAACCGACCTGACGGATTTTCGCTTAGCGCGCTCAGGCATTTAAGGACCGAGCAGGCGATATTTTTCTACTGACTCCAAGTGTTTAATGTACGGCAATGTAGTACCTTCGTTACGATTGGGATATTGGGATTTCGCATCCATTTTACACATTATAGCTTGAAGTTTCATGATGGTTAAATATTACAACCTTTGCCATATATTGTCGCTTTATTGATCGCCTTTCATTTTAAATTTATCTAAAAAGCGCATGAACGATTAACGAAATAGAATATCGCGATCTGATATATTGTTCTGAGCAGATTAACAAGAAGGCGGCAGGCAGAGCCCATATCACGAACAATTTAAGTCGCGCATTGAAAAGCGAGTAAGCTTTTTAAAAAAACGTTTATATGGTTTGAACGCGCGGAATTTGCTTGCCCGCGGGCTCGGTTTATCCATGTTATATATACGGCCGGTATATTTTAATTTTCAGCGCATATTCTTTAACAACTTCAGATTTAAGGGGTGCGCCCATGAGTTCATCAAAAGGAACTGCGAAACAAGCTTCCAGCATGCCTGTAAAAATATTAAAGGGCGCGCTGATAGCATCCGTATTAAGTATTGTGTTGATTCTCATTTATGCAGTCGCTTTAATGCAGGGCTGGCTTGACGAGGCCAGCATGCCCGTTGTAAACTCAGTAATCAAGGCGCTGTGCGCGGCAGCGGCCGCCCTGCTGGCAATACGAGGCTGCGGCAGAAAAAAATGGATAATCGGAGCGATAACCGGAGCGGTATATATCGTAATGGCCTTTGTGGTTTTTTCGATTTTATCCGGGCAGGTATCCTTTTCTGTCGCGGTATTGAGCGATCTGCTGCTAGGCGTTTTGGCCGGCATGCTTACAGCGATGTTGTCCGGGTTATTCCGGTAAAAATGTGTTTACAATACAAAAGATTTAAAATATGAAGCTATTTATAAAGAAAGAGTGGAATGGGTCTGTTAAGCCGGGCGCGCCTGTTGATGCGCCCGGCATATCGCCTTTGCTTCAGGAGCTACTGTACAACAGGGGTATACGAACGAATGACCAGATTCGGCGTTTTTTAAATCCTTCCATTGAGTCGCTTTACGATCCGTTCGCCCTCAATGATATGAAGATAGCGGCGGACAGAATAAGAGTGGCCGCTGATAGGGGGGAACCCATTTGTATATACGGCGATTACGACGTGGACGGCATATGTGCGTCTTCCATCCTTTTCCTATATCTGACGTCAATAGGCGCGAATGTTACTTATTATATACCGTCCCGGCATCAGGAAGGTTACGGCCTCAATTGCGCGGCTGTGGAGCGGCTGCATAAAAACGGGATTAAGCTTCTTATCACGGTGGATAACGGTATATCGGCGATTGAAGAAGCAAAATTGTGCGAAAAGCTTAATATCGAACTTATTGTTACTGATCATCATCAGTGCGGAGCAGAGATTCCAGAGTGTTTAGCTGTTGTTGCGCATACGCGCCCGGATAACTCTTATCCGGAATCCATCCTTTGCGGCGCGGGGCTGGCGCTTAAACTGGTACAAGCTATTGGGGGCGTGGCTCGGTTAGAGGAGTTCATTCCATTGGCGGGGCTTGCGACCGTAGCGGACGTGGTGCCGCTCACCGGCGAGAACCGAGTTCTGACTGCGCTCGCGCTTCAAGCGTTAAACCGGGGGGAATGCAACCTGGGCCTTCGCCTTTTAGCCGACAAAAGCGGGGGCGCGGGAAGGATTTTTAGCGAGCGCGATTTGGCGTTTTTAATAGCGCCCAAGCTCAACGCCGCAGGGAGGCTTGCGGACGCGTGTCTGGGCGTGAAGCTGTTCTGTTCGCAAGACGAGGCGGAGAGGCGGAAAATTGCGGATTGCCTATGCGAGCTAAACAACCGGCGCCAGAAGGAAGAGCAGTCTATTCTTGAAGAAGCCGAGGCCGCGATAGCAGGTGATAACCTTGCGCATAAGCGCGCTATCGTTTTGTACAGTCCGGGATGGAATACCGGCGTAATTGGTATCGCGGCTTCAAAGCTTGCGGAAAAATATCACCGTCCGGTGCTGCTATTTGGCGGAAGCGGGGGGATGTTGGTTGGTTCGGCCCGTTCAATAGAGGGTGTGGATCTGTATCAAACCCTTCGTTTACACGCGCGGTATTTTGTCCGGTTCGGAGGGCATGCGCGCGCCGCCGGTTTGACGATGCATGAAAGAGAATTAGCGGGTTTCATCAATGCGCTCAACAGCTATCTAACCGACAGCATACCGGAGGAAATATTTATTCCGCGAAGGCGCTACGAGCTTGATTTAAAGCTCGACAAAGTTGACAGGGCGCTCATAAGGGAACTCGCCCTGCTTGCGCCTTTTGGTGAAGGGAACCCCCAACCCCTGTTAAGGGCGGAAAACGTACGGCTCTATTCGTTAAGGCGTATCGGCGCTAACGGAGAGCATCTAAAAGCCCGGGCCGCCGACGGCGTTTCCAGCCTGGACGCTGTTGGTTTTTCAATGGGGGAGCGCTTTAATGAAATCCTGGATATGGACAGGTGCGGCGTTTTATATTATCCGCAGGTAAACGATTGGAACGGGACAAGCGCCCTTCAGCTTCAGCTAAAAGAAATCAGGGCGGAGCAGCCTGTCTGTGAGCAGGAATATATCAAGGCGCGCGCGTATAAATTTTATGATGCATTTTATCGTAATCTTCTATATAATGATACGTGTAATAAAGCGAGCATTATTTCCGTTGCGCCGCCGGAGGCGTTGGCGCTTTGCTTAAAACAATCCATCAGCGGCTCGCTGATATTATGCTTTACAATGGATGGAGCGCAGAGGCTGCTCAAGAAGCTGCGCGAGCTTGGCCTAGATACGCGAGCGGACGTTTGTTTTCAACAGCTGCGGCCGTCGCCGTGCGCATACAACGCCGTTGTGCTTGCGCCTGTGCTTGATGAATTGGAGATTTGGCGGTATGAGCGGATCCTCGTATATGACTGCGCGATGAGCAAAGGTATTGTGGGCCGGCTGCACGAACTTGCGCCGAACGCTCGGATTTTCGCGGGTAACCGTCCGCAGCCTCAATGCGCGGATATGGTGCGCGCGCTGCGTCTGGAGCGCGATGGAATGAAGCTGCTGTACACGGCGGCACGGCGCATCGGCGCCGAGGGGGTTCTTAGGAAAAGCGAGCTCACAAGGCGCATGGCCCGAAATACAGGATATACGGAGACCCAATGCGCGTTTGCTTTAGGCGTGTTTGAAGAGCTTTCGTTCCTGAACGTACAGCAAAACGGCGCGGTTACTATATTGCGTAACGCACCGTTCCGCCCTTTGATTGAGAGTAAATCCTACGCGCTGGCGCAGGCGCTCGACGGGTATCTGGAAGAATATAACGCGGTAATTAACCGTATCTGAGGAGGAGCTGGCAATGAAGCTGGAAGACACGATAAGAACGATACCGGATTTTCCGACCAAGGGCGTATTGTTCCGCGATATCACGACCCTGCTTAAAAATAAGGACGCTTACCGGGAACTGATAGACCGCATGGTTGACAGCCTGAACGGGCGCGCGGTCGACGTCGTTGTGGGTCCTGAGGCGCGGGGGTTTGTTTTCGGCTCGGCGCTTGCCTATGCGCTCAAAGCGGGATTCGTTGTGGCAAGAAAGCCGGGAAAGCTGCCCTGCAAGGCCAACCGCTATGATTACGGCCTGGAGTATGGAACGGATGCGCTTGAAATCCATGAGGACGCTATCCTGCCGGGGCAGAGGGTCGTTATCGTGGACGATCTTTTGGCTACGGGAGGAACCGCGCTTGCGACGATACGATTGGTTGAAAAGGCGGGCGGAATCGTTTCGGGCGCGCGGTTTGCTATTGAACTTGCCGAGCTCAAGGGCCGGGAAACCCTCAATGGCTACGATGTGGAATCTGTAATGAAATTTTAAGTATAGGTAAGCTTAAAGTTGGTAAATTGTTTGTCAGCGCCGTTTCGGCAATGACGCGATTTTTTGGCTTACGCCCGCACTCATATTATAATCGTTATGGTCGTTTTTTGTATGCGGATTGGAGGCTGCGTTTATGGATCGGCTTAAAAATAAATGCGCAACCCGTTTTACGGATGAGGAGATGTCGCTGCTCATTAAGGCGATGGGTTTCGCGAAAGAAGTTCATGCCAGCCAGAAGCGCGCTTCGGGCGAGCCTTATTATATCCACCCGGAAGCCGTGGCTCTTCTGCTGTTTGAGATGGGCATGGATGCGCAAACGGTTATCGCGGGGCTTTTGCATGACGTGGTGGAGGATGGCGAAAATATTACCGTAAAAATGATAGCGGAGGAGTTTGGCGAGGATATTGCGACAATGGTGGACGGCGTAACCAAATTGACGCAATCAAGCTTTACGACCATCGCCACAAGGGAAGAGCAGCACGCTGAGAACCTGCGAAAAATGTTTCTAGCTATTGCAAACGACGTCCGCGTCGTTATCATCAAGCTGTCGGATCGCCTGCACAATATGCGCACGCTGCAGTACTGCACGCACGATAAGCAGATGCGTAAAGCACGTGAAACGCTTGAGGTATACGCCCCCCTGGCACACCGTTTCGGCATCGGCGCGATTAAGGGCGAGCTGGAGGATTTGGCGTTCGCATACCTGTACCCCGATGAGTTTAAGAAGCTGCACGATCTTATAGCGCCTCAGCAGCAGGAACGGGAAAAGCTTTTGCAAAGCGCCATGGAAACCATAGGTCAGCAGCTTGAGAGCGCTGATATCAAGGCGCATATCAGCGGCAGACCGAAGCATATTTACAGCATATTCCGAAAAATCAACAAGCTGAACAGTACGGTTAATGATATTTACGATCTTGTGGCGGTTCGCGTAATCGTCGACACGGTCAACGACTGCTACGCCGCGCTTGGGGTTATCCATTCGCTTTGGAAGCCTATGCCCGGCAGGTTTAAGGATTATATCGCCATGCCAAAACCGAACATGTACCGTTCGCTGCACACGACGCTCTTTAGCAGCGTGGGAATACCCTTTGAGGTACAGATTCGCACGTATGAGATGCATCGCGCCGCGGAATACGGTATTGCCGCGCATTGGATGTATAAGGAAGGGCGTACTGGACAGGATGATCTCGACAGCAAGCTGGTTTGGCTCAGGCAGGCGCTTGAATATGAAAGCGACGCGGATACAACCCGCGAGTTTGTGGATAACATCTGCAAGGATTTTTTCAGCGACTACGTGTTTGTACTTACGCCGAAGGGGGAAATAATTGATCTGCCCATAGGCTCAACACCGCTGGATTTCGCTTACCGCATACACACGAACATCGGTCACCACACGCAACACGCGCGCGTAAACGGCGTAATGGCAAGGCTGGATTATCAGCTGAAAACCAACGACGTAGTTGAAATCGTCACCTCTTCATCACAGCAAGGGCCCAGCAGGGATTGGCTAAAGATTGTTAAAACGCAGCAGGCGAAAGCAAAAATTCGCCAATGGTTTAAGAAAGCGAATCGGGAAGAGAATATACAAAAGGGCAAGGAAATGCTCACGGACGCTGTCCGCAGACAGGGCTATCTGCTCGGCGAGCTGCTGACCCCTGAATCCTTAGCGGAATTGTTTAAGCGTTATAATATACCGGATATGGAAGGCATATACGCGGCGATAGGCTACGGCGGGCTAGCGACCAACCAGGTTGTGCACAAAATGCTTGAGCAATACCGCAAGGAGCGCAAAGCCGCGGAACTGGCTCAGAGGCTTGAACTTAAGGAACAGGAGCAAAAGCCCATACGTCACGGTTCCGGACGGGGCGTTATCGTAGAGGGCGAACCAAATATGATGGTGCGATTCGCACTATGCTGCAGCCCTCTGCCCGGGGATGAAATCGTCGGCTACGTTACGCGAGGAAGGGGAGTTTCGGTTCACAAGCGGGATTGTACGAATTTTAATAAGCTCGCTTTGGAGGGGGACAGGATTATAGGTGTTAAATGGGCGTCTAATGAAAAATCCTCCTATACGGCAAACATCCAGATTATAGGCGTGGACAGGCCGGGGCTTATGATGGATATCTCACAGGCACTATTGAGCATGAACATAAGCCCAAGGACGATTAATGCCAAAACCGACAGGGATAATTACGTAACCGCCCAACTCTCTTTTGATGTATCGAATACTTCTCAGCTTGATTCCATCATAAAGAAGCTGCGCAAGGTTCAGTCCGTTTCAGAGGTATACCGGTCCAGCGCGCAGACGATATAGCTTATTAAGGAGGAAATGTATGCGTGCGGTGGTACAGCGCGTAAGCGAAGCCGAGGTCACGGTTGAAGGGCAGTTGATCGGCGGAATAAAAAAAGGGCTGCTGGTATTTTTGGGTGTTGGCGCTGCGGATTCGGAGGAAGATCTGAATTATATCTGCGATAAGCTGGCAGGGTTACGTATATTTGAGGATTCGGATGGAAAAATGAACCTTTCGGTAAAAGACGCGGGCGGTTCGATACTGCTCATATCCCAGTTTACGCTTTACGGTGACGCAAGAAAGGGGCGCAGGCCCAGTTTTACGCAGGCGGCAGCGCCCGACTGCGCTGAGGTTTTATACCGGAGAGCCGCGGCAAAGCTTTCCGATTCCGTACCGGTTCAAACGGGCGCGTTCGGTGAGCATATGCGGGTGAGCCTGGTAAACGACGGGCCTGTCACCATATTACTTGAAAGCAAGAGGCTGTTTTAATGGAAGTTGTAAGGCTATTATCTGGCCCTTTGGGCGTAAACACCTACATCGCGCGTAAAGGCGCGGCAAAGGATTGCTTTATCGTCGATCCCGCTGACGCGTCACAGGCGCTGGAGCACCTTGATAAACATGGCTTAAAATGCACGCACATTTTGTTAACGCACGGTCATTTTGATCATATACTCGGGGTTGCGCGCCTGCAAAAAGAGCTTGGCGCGAAGGTCGCCATCCATAAACAGGACGCCGACGGTTTATGGGATTCTAGAATAAACCTGTCCAATATGGCTGGAATCAGCGTTGCGCCCTGCAGAGCGGACTTATTACTTGAAGACGGCGATAGGCTTACGGCCGCCGGATTGACGGTAGACGTAATTGCTACGCCGGGGCATACGAAAGGCGGCGTTTGCTTCGTTATAAATGATGAACGCGTGATGTTCAGCGGGGATACCCTGTTTTTGCAAAGCGTGGGGCGTTGTGATTTACCGGGCTCCAGCTCTGAAGCGCTGTATGAATCCATTCAATACCGGCTCTTTGCGCTCAGCGGGGATTATCAGGTATATCCCGGGCATATGGGGAGGACAACGCTTGAATATGAGCGTAAAAACAACCCTTATATGAAGCAGTGGAATATGAACAAATGGTAAGGCTGTATACAAACCTGCCCGGATTCTATAACGATATATGTGAAGAAATCAGGCTTTTTATTGAAGAGGCTGAAATTATCCTACATGAGGGGCCTGTCGTACATGATGAAGAGTGCTTAAGCGTATTCATGTATGAAGAAGGCGGCGTTTGGCGGGCGCTGAGCAGCGCGCGCATGACGGTATCCGGTAAACCCATTGAGGCACGTTACGAGTACCGCATGCCTGCTCACAAGGAATCCGCGTTGGTTGAAAAACGATACAAAAAGCGCTGCGTTAAGATAGCGGTATTTCGTTTGATGCGTCTCTTGTATTCGGACAACAGGCCGGTTTGGGGCTCGCTGACCGGAATACGCCCCACGCGCCTTTTACGGGAACTGCAGGAGGAAATGGGCGAACAAAAGGCGCTTGAGACGATGCTTCAAGATTTTGACGTGCATCAGGAGAAGTTGGATTTGGCGAAAAAAATCGTTTACATCCAACACCCCATCCTTGAAGATCAGGATGAAAAGGACGTGGACGTGTATATCGGCGTACCGTTCTGCAAAAGCCGTTGCCTTTACTGTTCGTTTGCATCCAGCATACGCAGGGAGAAAACGGATATGCGCCCTTATCTTTTTGCTCTCAGGCAGGATATCGCCTACGGAGCTAAAATTGCGCGCGATGCGGGGATGCGCGTTCGCGCTATGTATGTCGGCGGGGGAACGCCGACGGTATTGACCGCGGAGGAGCTGGAGGACGTATTATCCTTCGCTCTTGACGCATACGGCGGGTTTGGCCGGGAGCTGACGGTAGAAGCGGGCCGGCCCGATACTGTCGATATGAGAAAGCTCGTCGCCATACGCAGGCTCGGCGCGGGCAGGATTTCCATAAACCCGCAGACCATGAACGATAAAACCCTTCAGCTCATAGGCAGAAGCCATACGTCTGAGGAGATAGAGGAAGCGTTCGCAATGGCGCGCGACGTTGGGTTTGCCTGTGTGAACATGGATTTAATCGCCGGCCTTCCCGGGGAGAAGGAAGCGGATATGCGCAACACGCTGGATAGGGTTATGCGCCTAAAGCCCCAAAACCTGACCGTGCATACGCTGGCCGTAAAGCGTTCGTCACTGCTCAAAGCGCGGCTGGATGAGTTCCCGCTGCCGGATGCCGAAACAGCGTCTCGGATGGTTTCCTTAGGGGCTGAGGCGGCGAAGTCTATGGGCATGCGCCCCTATTATATGTACCGCCAGAAATACATGAGCGGCAATTTGGAGAACGTCGGTTACGCGCTGGAGGGACATGAATGCATATACAATATCGATATGATGGAGGAAACCACCAGCATCATGGCGCATGGCGCTGGCGCGATGACAAAACGCGTGCTGGGCGGGCAGCGTAGGGTAGAGCGCATACCGCACCCAAAGGATATTGATACATATATTAATAAGCTCACTCAATTGAACGGGGAAAAAGCCCAGCTGTTTATACGATAACCTATGATGGTTTACGCGGCAGCTGCGTAATGACGCCCGGTATAGCATGAAAAGGCTGGCATGGATTAATTGAGCGTAATGTATATCCGTTCTGGAAAAAGATCCATTCTGAGGATTGACAGGCGGAATCTTTCTAACTATAATAGCATCAATAAAGGCAAGGAACGGAAGAGTAACCTGCGAAACGGGCTAAAGAGAGGATAGCGTTGCTGAGAGCTGTCCGCCGACGCCGCTGGTGAAGACGCCCGGGAGCCGCCGTGCTGAATGATTTTCGTAGGCATGGACGTAGTTCGGCGTTAACGGAATGAGCGGAATTCAACATGAGTTCAATCAGGGTGGCAACGCGGGTCTCTCGTCCCTATTTAAGGGCGGGGGCTTTTATTTTATAACGGAGGATTAAGTATGAAACAGGTGCAGGCGCCTAAGGGCGTAAAAGACGTCGTACCCTGCGAGAGCTATAAGTGGCAGTATCTGGAGGGCATAATACGAGACGTCTGCGCGCGATACGGCTTTTTGGAAACCCGTACGCCGGTTATCGAGCATACGGAGCTTTTTATGCGCGGCGTCGGCGATACGACGGATGTTGTTCAGAAAGAGATGTATACCTTTTTGGATAAAGGAGGGCGTTCAATAAGCCTGAAGCCGGAGGGCACGGCGGGGACGGTACGCATGCTGCTTGAAAACAGGCTTTTCAACGAGCCGTTGCCGATAAAAATGTATTATCTAAACAGCCCCGTTTTTCGCTATGAAAAACCTCAAGCCGGCCGGTTGAGGGAACATCACCAGTTTGGCGTGGAAGCATTCGGATCGAAAGAGGCGAGCGTTGACGCAGAATGCATTTCAATGGCGCTTGAGCTTATTGAGAAAATGGGCGTTCATGGTTTGAATGTTGAGATCAACAGCATCGGCTGCCCGCAATGCCGGCCGGATTACAATGAAAAGCTCAAAGCGTATTTTGAACGAATGAGCGGGGAGCTTTGCGCGACATGCACAGATAGGCTGAACAGAAACCCGTTGCGCATCCTGGATTGCAAGGAGGAGCGGTGCGCCTCAGTTGCAAAGGGCGCCCCCCTAATCAAAGAAGCATTATGCGACGAATGCGCTGGGCACTTTGATAATCTTCAGTCCTGCCTGAACGCGCTTAAGATACCCTATACGATTAACCCGCGTATCGTAAGGGGCCTTGATTATTATACCAAAACCGTATTTGAAATAGTATCAACAGGAATAGGCTCGCAGAGCACGGTCTGCGGAGGGGGACGGTATGACGGGCTTGTTGAGGAGCTTGGCGGGCCTCAAATGCCGGGCGTAGGATTTGGCCTAGGGATGGAAAGGCTGCTGCTCACAGCACAGAGCCACGGCGTACAAATACCCAGGCCGGAGAGCTGCCGCGTTTATGTTGCGGCAATGAGCGGGGATGCGAGGCTCGCGGGATTCAAGCTTACCCATGAACTCAGGGCCGCCGGAATGAAGGCGGAATGCGATCATATGGTGAGGAGCGCCAAAGCCCAGTTCAAGTACGCGGGTAAGCTCGGAGCCCGATTTGTGGCCATGCTGGGAGAGGATGAATTAACCCGCGGCGTGGCAAGGCTTAAAAACATGGATACGGGCGAGGAGCGGGATGTTGAAATTGAGGATCTCGCTCAGGCGGTGAAAGCATAGCGTGATAAGCGGTTGACAATTATAAGCGGCTACCGCATAACTTGAACAGGATCTGTATGCGGGCATGGCTTGGTCAAATATCAAAGAATGAAGCCCCAATAATGCGGGTTTCGAGAGCTCAGGCGGATGAATTGAGCGAGCAAATGCTACGGGCCTCGGCCCTTAAATATTATTAAAATAGGAGTGTAACTATGATTGAGTTGCTGCGGGGATGGAAGCGCACGCACTACTGCGCCGAGGCAGGCGAACAGGATATTGGCAAAGAGGTTCTTTTAATGGGCTGGACGGCCACATGGCGCAACCTTGGTGCGCTTATATTCATCGGGCTTAGGGACAGGACGGGGATTATCCAGTTAACCTTTGACGCGGGCGCGCTTGATGAGGACACGTTTAAAAGGGCGGAAACCATTCGCTCCGAGTATGTTCTGGCCGTTAAGGGTAAGCTTCAAAAACGCTCGGATGAGATGGTAAACCCCAACATGAAAACAGGCGCGTACGAAGTTTGCGTAAGCGAGCTTAAAATACTCAGCACGGCTAAGACGCCTCCTATCTATATTGAAGATGAATTGAACGCGCAGGAACAGGTGCGGCTTAAATACCGGTATCTGGATCTTCGCAGGCCGCGCATGCAGCATATCATGAAGATGCGCCATGAAATTATGCGAATAACGCGTTCATATTTTTCCGATAACGGGTTTATTGAGGTTGAAACCCCAATCCTTTGCAGAAGCACGCCCGAGGGCGCGAGGGATTATCTTGTACCCAGCCGCATACACCCGGGCGATTTCTACGCCCTGCCGCAAAGCCCGCAGCAGTATAAGCAGCTTCTCATGGTAGGTGGTTATGACCGGTATATGCAAATAGCGCGGTGCTTCCGCGACGAGGATCTGCGCGCGGACAGGCAGCCTGAGTTTACGCAGATTGACCTTGAGATGTCATTTGTTGAGGAAGAAGACGTGATGGCCGTTAACGAGGGCTTTCTCAAACGGCTGTTGAAGGAAACGCTGGGAATAGACGTTAAAACGCCATTCAGGCGCATGACGTATGCGCAGGCGATGGAACGATACGGCTCCGATAAGCCCGATACGCGCTTCGGCTTGGAGCTCGTTAACGTGAGCGACATTGTTGAGGGGTGCGAGTTTAAGGTATTTACCGGCGCAGTCGAAGGCGGCGGGAGCGTACGACTGATAAACTTAAAGGGCGGCGCGGCGCGGCTTACGCGAAAAAACATTGATGAGCTGACCGAGTTTGTAAAGATTTACAGGGCGAAGGGCTTGGCCTGGATGAGCCTCAAGCCCGATGGTATGCAATGCTCTTTCGCAAAATTTCTCACGCCGGATCAGCTAGAGTCGATACAAAAACGTGCGGGCGCTGAAAAGGGCGATATCCTGTTCTTTGTAGCGGACGCACGGGAGGAAACGGTTTATGCTTCGCTTGGGGCGCTGCGTTTAGAGCTTGCCAGGCGATTGGACTTAATTGAGCCTGGGCGTTATGATTTTTTATGGGTTACAGACTTTCCGTTGCTGGAGTGGGATGAGGAAGATAACCGTTATGTAGCGAAGCATCATCCGTTTACCAGCCCTAAGGACGATGATTTACATCTTCTTGAATCGGAGCCCGGTAGAGTCCGAGCGAAGGCTTACGACGTCGTGCTCAACGGAAACGAGATAGGCGGCGGCTCTATACGGATCCATTCGCCTCAGCTTCAGGAAAAAATGTTTCAAACGCTCGGTTTCACGAAAGAATCTGCATGGGAGCGGTTCGGCTATTTTCTGGAAGCCTTTGAATACGGCACACCGCCGCACGGCGGTTTGGCTTATGGGCTGGATCGTATCGTGATGCTATTGACGGGCTGCGCGAACATACGCGATGTTATCGCGTTCCCCAAGGTGCAAAACGCATCCTGCCTGATGACGGATGCGCCGAGCGCGGTAGATAAAAACCAGCTCCACGATCTGAGCATTCGCATAGACGTTTGACAGCGTCAGGAGCAAAGGCATGGAAAGAACGGGCGTAGTGATAAAGGTTGAGGCCGGCATGGCGACGGTGCGGTTTGAGCGCGCGAAGGCATGCGCCAGATGCAGGGGCTGTATAAGCGCGGGAGAGAACCATGCCATGGCTGTAATGGAAAACACACTGGACGCGGAGGTTGGCGATCGCGTTGCCATCTCTTTGCACGCGCGCAGCTTGATTAAGGCAAGCCTAATCATGTATGGAATCCCTCTGTTGGCTTTATTAGCCGGCGTATGGCTGGGTTCCGGCGCAGGGAATATCTGGGCGGCTGCCGGCGGCGTTCTGTTTGCGGCATGTGCATACATAATTATTCATATGCTGGAGCCGCGGTTTGAACGCATGAGCGAGTTCAAACCGCGCATGATAGATATTATTGAAGACGATAAGGAGGAATGAAAATGGTGCTTCATTTGACGGAGAAGGATTTTGACAGCGCTGTCCGCACGGATATGCCTGTGCTAGTGGATTTCTGGGCGAGCTGGTGCGGTCCGTGCCGCATGATCGGCCCGGTTATGGATGAACTTGCTCAGGATTACGCGGGCAAGGCGAAAATCTGCAAGGTGAACGTGGATGAACAGCAGGCATTGGCGGGCAGGTACGGAATTATGAACATACCCGCCGTATTCCTGTTTAAAAATGGCGAGGTTGTCGACCGTATTATCGGTTCCAACCCCAAGCGCGTCTACGTTGAAAAGCTTGAGCAGGCTTTGAAGGCATAACGGGAAGCTATAAAGGGCGTTATCGCCGGATGATTTTACACGAGCGTGATGCACGGGGAAGGTTTTTCTTCCCCGTGGATTCAACTTGAAATTTTTAAACGATAAGCGCAGGCCGCATTAAATGCGCGACAAATAAAGCAGGTTAAACGCGTTAATCGGGGTGGACTGAGGCTTGCCCGCTCTTTCACCGGTATGGGGATTAGTTATATATGGCTTTCGTTATCACGCAGATAACTCGCTATAATATCGATAAACTCTCCGGTATACGGCCTGTCCGGCAGATGATATCCCAGCAGATCCTCAAGCAATGCGATGTTGCCGCGCTCCCAGAGCACCTCAAGGACGGTGCGCATGGAACGCTCTACGCATGAGGCGGAAACCTGAAACTTCTCTGCCACGGCAGGATATAGGCGGGTTGTCAGGTTGTTTAGATAGGATTCATCCTTTAGCACAAGCGCTACGGCATATGTAAGCCGTCCAAACCCTGTGTAAGTCGCGCGCAGACCGATTTTACGCAGAATAAGCGTGATTTTGTACTCCATAAAAACGACTCCTTTATTTATTCTCATGCTTATTTGAAAGCAATAAAGACAACTCCTTTGTAAAGTAACATCGATGTTAATATGGATAAATAATATATTTAATTAACGAACAAAATCGTTAAAAAGTAGAGACGATAATAGAATCCGCAACCTCAATCAAATTGACTGAAATACGTATTGTATACGTTATACTAAAAATCATTTAAATGGGTTTCCGTCATGAACAAACTACAAACTACAAGCAGTAGCAAAAAACATAACGCTATAACACCTTTGTTACGGTTTTGTCACAATGGAAACCGGTCATACGCTTGACAAAGAAAGGCAGCGGTGCTATTTTATTATTGTTGCTTAGCACTCGATGGTTTAGAGTGCTAACAAGACAAATTTTACTGAAAGGGGAGACGACATGCTTTTGGATATGCGTAAAATGAAGATATTGCAGGCAATTATCGATGATTATATATTGTCCGCCTCCCCGGTCGGCTCAAGAACCATATCCAAAAGATCGGATATTGGCCTGTCCTCCGCTACAATACGAAACGAAATGTCTGATCTAGAGGAGCTTGGTCTTTTGGAACAGCCGCATACCTCGGCCGGGCGTATCCCGTCCGACAAAGCGTACAGGCTTTATGTAAACGATATGCTCAGGCGCTGGCAGCTTACCGATCAGGAAGCGCGCTTTATCAACACGCATATCGACCGAAGGGTTGATGAAGTTGAGGATATTATTAAGCAGACGGCCTGGGTATTGGCAAATGTTACGCATTATACCTCGATGGTGCTAAAGCCTCAGCTATCGGATATTAAGCTAAAGCAAATTCAGCTTATCCCCATATCGAGCGGGCGCGCGCTGGCCGTTATTATTACGGATGCGGGCATTACGCGCGATGCGGTTATACGCATACCAGCGGGTATGCGCGATAGCGATATGGAACGGCTTTCAAATATGCTTACGGCTAAACTTTCATCTCGCAAGCTTGAAGATGTACATTCGCGGCTTATGCCTGAGCTATCGTACGAGTTCTCTGAATATCGGGATTTTTGCGTTTCCCTTGTCCAGAAGCTGCAGCGGGACATTAAACCGGACGCCGCCGGCGTTGAGCTGAGCGGCGCCACAAATATATTTAATCATCCCGAATACAGCGATTTAGATAAAGCGAAGGGTATCCTTAACGCGCTGGAAGCAAAGGATATGTTATATTGCCTGCTCAGGGACGCGGTAAAGCTGGAGTTCAGCGTAACCATCGGCTCTGAACATCAGAACCCTGAAATGAAAAACTGCAGTGTGGTAACGGCAACGTACCGTATAGGAGACAGTCCTATTGGATCGCTGGGCGTAATCGGGCCAACCCGTATGGATTACTCACGAATTCTCGCGGTGCTTGAGTATGTTGGTCAAAGCCTCAGCGAAATATTAACGAATTTGCTTGAGGATGAAAGAACATAAATAAAGGAGTGGCTTTAATGAAGGATGAAAAGAACGATAAGAAGCTAAATGACCCGCTGGAGCAGCAGCCGGCGGCCGCCGAGGAGCTGCCCGACGAAATTACGATGACTAAAGAAGAGTTTGAGCGAGTCAAAGCGCATATAGACGGGTTAAAGCAGGAAAATGAAAAAATGGTGGCGCTTGCCCAGCGCGTTCAGGCGGATTTTGATAATTTTAGAAAGCGAAACGCCGCTATCCATTTGGACAGCGTTGAGGAGGGCGGAAGGAACGTTATCGCTGGTTTGCTGCCGGTTATTGATAATCTTGAACGCGCTCTTAGCAATGCTGAAGGGATTGATCTTAACTGGATGGAAGGACTTGTGCTGGTTCAGCGCCAATTGATGGATACGCTTAGAAAATACGGCCTGAACGAGATCCCGGCGGACGGTATGTTTGACCCGAATCTGCATGAAGCGGTTCTGCAGGAGGAAGCGGAGGGCGCTCAAAGCGGAAGCGTGCTGGAAGTGTTGCAGAAGGGATATAAGGTAAAAGATCGCATCATACGCCATAGTATGGTAAAGGTTGCGAAATAATAAATAGAAGAGATAAATGGGAGGAAAATAGATATGTCTAAAATTATTGGCATTGATTTGGGAACGACAAATTCCTGCGTGGCGGTACTTGAGGGCGGCGAGCCGGTGGTTATACCCAATGCGGAGGGCGCGCGCACTACCCCGTCTGTAGTGGCGTTCTCTAAGGATGGCGAACGCATGATTGGTCAGGTGGCAAAACGCCAGGCAATCACAAACCCAGACCGTACGATCACATCGATCAAGCGGGAAATGGGTTCAGGTTATAAGAAAACCATTGACGGAAAGAATTATACGCCGCAGGAAATCTCTGCGATGATTCTGCAAAAGCTCAAGCAGGACGCCGAGGCGTATTTGGGCGAAGCCGTATCGCAGGCCGTTATTACAGTACCCGCTTACTTCAGCGACAGCCAGCGTCAGGCGACTAAGGACGCCGGACGCATCGCGGGGCTTGAAGTTATGCGTATCATCAATGAACCTACGGCAGCTTCGCTCGCTTACGGTATGGATAAGGAAACAAATCATAAGATACTCGTTTATGATTTGGGCGGCGGGACGTTTGACGTTTCGATACTTGAGATCGGCGACGGTGTTTTTGAAGTGCTTGCAACACATGGAAACAATCGGCTCGGAGGGGACGATTTTGATCAGCGGCTTATGGATTACATCTGCGATCAGTTTAAGCGTGAAAGCGGCATTGATCTGAGAAACGACCGTATGGCGCTCCAGCGCTTGAAAGAGGCGGCGGAAAAAGCGAAGATAGAGCTTTCAAGCATGGTACAGACGAACGTCAACCTTCCCTTTATCACCGCGGATAGTTCCGGGCCGAAGCATTTGGATATGACGGTTACGCGCGCAAAGTTTAACGAGCTGACTTCTGATCTCGTTGATAAAACAAAGGATTGCGTGTATCAGTCGCTCAAAGACGCAGGGCTCAAAAAAGAGCAGGTGGATAAAGTAATACTTGTCGGCGGCTCAACGCGCATACCCGCCGTTCAGGATATGGTCAAAAGTGTAACAGGGCGCGAGCCGTTTAAAGGTATCAATCCCGACGAGTGCGTAGCCATCGGCGCGGCTATTCAGGCCGGCGTTCTTGGCGGCGAGGTGAAGGATATACTTCTTCTGGATGTAACGCCGTTATCGCTGGGTATTGAAACGGTCGGCGGCGTATTTACCAGGCTTATTGAAAGAAATACCACGATTCCAGCGAAAAAGAGCCAGATCTTCTCGACAGCCGCGGACGGACAGACCAGCGTTGAGGTACATGTGCTTCAGGGCGAACGCGAGATGGCCCAGTACAACAAAACGCTTGGCAGGTTTCAGCTTGCGGGCATTGCGCCCGCGCCGCGCGGCGTGCCGCAAATAGAGGTGACCTTTGATATTGACGCAAACGGCATCGTTCACGTTTCCGCTAAGGATTTAGGAACCGGCAATGAGCAGAAGGTAACGATTACGGCGTCGAGCAACCTGAGCGAGGATGAAATAAAGAAAGCTGTGCGCGATGCGGAGCAGTTTGCCAATGAGGACAAACAGCGCAAGGAAGAGGTTGAAACGCGCAATCATGCGGACAGCATGATTTATTCCACCGAGAAAACCATGAAAGAGCTTGGCGATAAGATCTCAGCCGAGGATAAATCGCGCGTTGAGGCGGAGATAGCGGCGGTCAAGACGGCGTTGGAAGGCTCCAATCAGGATACCATTAAAAACGCTGTTGAGAAGCTGACGGAGGTATCCTACGATGTGTTTGGAAAGATCTATCAGCAAAACGCGCAGGCGAACGCCGGGGAATCGCAGAGCGCAGGGCAGGATGCATCCGGCCCCTCTGATGATCATGTGGTGGACGCGGACTATGAGGTCGTTGACGAAGATAATAAATAACGCCCATCGAGCGTGCGGAGGCAAAATGGTATGATAGAGCGTTTGCCTTTTCCGCGGCGCGTGAGAAAAAACCCGATTGACGAAGTGCCGTGCTAGCGGCATTTCGTCATGCGCGGGCAAGCACAGCAAAGGAGCATTGGGGAATTGGCTAAAAAAGATTATTATGAGGTGCTGGGCCTGAATCAAAACGCTTCGGAAAGCGACATAAAAAACGCGTTCAGAAAGCTTGCGAAGCAGTACCACCCGGATTTGCACCCGGACGACAAGGAGGCCGAGCAAAAGTTTAAGGAGGCGAACGAGGCGTACGAGGTGCTTTCCGACCCGGATAAGCGCGCCAAGTATGATCAATTCGGGCATGCTGCATTTGATCCTTCTGCCGGAGGCGGGGCCGGGGGCGCCGGTTACGGCTTTGGCGGGTTCAGCGATATATTCGAGCAGATGTTTAACGGCGGTTTCGGCGGCTCCTCTTACCAGCGAACCGGACCTATTCCCGGTAACGATCTGCGATACAGCATGACGATAACGTTTGATGAAGCGGCCTTTGGCACGCAGCGGGAGATACAGATACCTCGGGAGGAGGCTTGCCCCACATGCAAGGGCAGCGGCGCCAAACCCGGGACTCAGCCTGTAAAATGCGCCGCCTGCGGGGGCAGCGGCCAAGTTCGCATACAGCAAAACACCGTATTTGGTTCTTTCGCAACCGTGCGCACATGCGACGCGTGCCATGGTACGGGCAAAACCGTACCGAACCCCTGTATGGATTGCAGGGGGAGCGGGCGCGTTACCAAAACAAAGCGCATATCGGTCAGCATACCGGCGGGTATCGATACCGGCCGCACTCTGAACATCCGCGGCGAGGGAGAGGCGGGCTTTCGGGGAGGGCCGAATGGAGATTTATATATTACCATACAGGTTAAACCCCACAGGCTGTTTGTGCGGGACGGATACGATCTGCATTTGAATATGAGCATCCCGTTTACTGTAGCCGCGCTCGGCGGGGAAATTCAGGTGCCCGTGCTCAAGGGCTCCGTCAAGTATATGGTACCGGAGGGAACGCAGCCCGGTACGGTGTTCCGATTGAGAGAGCAGGGGATTAAGCGCATGAACTCCAATTTAAAGGGGGATTTGCTCGTTAAAGTCAATGTGGAAATCCCAAGAAAGCTGAACGAGGAGCAAAAGGGACTTCTCAAGAGCCTTGCCGAATCCCTTGGCGATAAGGTTAAAGGGCCGAAGACCTCAAAGCGCGGATTTTTTGAAAAGGTTAAAGACGCGTTTAATGAATAAGTAATTTGGATTAAAAAGGCTGGACGCGACGGGTTATTAAAGAGCGGCTCAGCTGAGGGCCGCGTGAGCCGCTTTAAGCTGTTGGCGCGGACAGCCCCCGTGCGTGAGGCAGCATATTTCGTTATTATTTTTAAAATCTGTGGAAACGCTTTACGAGCACCAAGGTGTTTTTAACAGACTCAGGCTCCTAAAAAGTTGAGCACAATCGGAGCATTAAAAATGGTATGGACTAAAAGCGCTGTTTATTTAAAACAACTTAACCTGGCGTATTGTGAAATATGCCAGGTTTTGTTATCTTTCTACCACCAGAGGGGCTCGCAACCAACACAAAAACTGGTTTATTCGCTTTATTATACGCACGCGCCTTTTCGAAAATTCCGCAGCCGGCCCATTCGTGAAAACGCTTATCAATCTTAATCAGCCGTTGAGTAAATATATAGCCAGGTTCAGATAACCGGCAAAAGCCACCCAAATTAAGTATGGTATCTGCAGCAGCGCCGCTCTCTTATCTATACGATAGAATAGCGCTATCATGATAACTATCAGAGCGAGAAGCAGCAAAAGCCACACAAAGGAAAAGAGCAGCCAATGAAACCTGAAAAAGAAAATGCTCCAAAAAAAATTGACAACAAGCTGTAATCCGTATATCATTAGCGCTTTTGCTTTCTTCGGGTACGGCGCGTTTGAATGGTAAATGAGATAAGCGCTTATGCCCATTAAGATGTACAGTATTGTCCAAACAACCGGGAAAACCCAGGATGGTGGCGCCAGGGGCGGCTGCTTGAGGGAATTATAATAAGCGGTCGCATCTCCAATAAACAGCGCTGACAATGCCCCAACTCCAAGGCTTATGATCAAGCTTATGAACAAGGGCTTATATTGCTTCCATATTCGTTGCATGTTTTATGTCCCTCCATATTGTTTATATAGCATCTTATGGAATATCTGTAGGTTTAATACGATTATTTCTAAAGCGCGTATGCTTTATGTGAAGAAAAACAAAAGGTTATAAACCGAAAAGGAGAGTATTGTAAAGGAACGGGGACACCCCGAATAAAACAGGCAGTCACGCCACAGGCGGCACAGGCAGACGGGCGCGGAAAAGAACGCGCAAGGGAGTTACTAAGACTGTATAACACCAACAACAGAATATAAAAGGAGGCACCCCGTAAAGTCAGGTAATGATATTGGGGAACAAAAAAAGGTCGTCCTACTGATAACCCGAAAGATATTATGCTGATAATGTACTTCGATAAATAAACAGCGGAAAAGCTGGACGAGTGCATTGAAGAACTCGACGTGTCAAAGTCAGAAGTTGTCACAAGGTACATGACGACCTCAGAAAAAAATAGAAGGAAGCGGCGCACTTCTCACAAAAGTCACTACCACTTCCCCAGCCCTATTTTTCAAAAGCAAGAGCGGTATAAATATTATTTCATGCGTCGACTTCCCTTTCGAGCAATATCGGAACATAAAGAAAGGGGGGAATGTGAATGGGAAATATTTTAGACCCATTTGCAGATGATGAACTGTCTGTCAACCCGTCAACGTACAAGGGAAGCCCCCAAAAATAGGAAATCTGTGACACAATGCACAAAACCGCTGAAGAACTTGAAACAAAACTGAATGACGAGGAAAAGAAACTGTTTGCGCAGTTTCGTGACGCAAAAGCAGATGAAAACCACCTCTATCAGTTGGACGTATTTAAGCGGGGTTTTCGTATAGCCGTACTTATGTTATTTGAGTTATTCGCCGCTGGTAAAGACAAATTTATTCTCACCAAGGGGATGAATGAATGAAAACACTCCTACAACAACTTTACAGCGGTGAGATTTATCCATATAAAAAATCGTTGTAAGAACGCCAGAGTATAGGGAGCTAAACCGAAAAATCAGTGATGAAAAGACATATTTCAATTCTGCACTTTCCTCTAAAGATGGGGAACGCTTTGAAGATTTAGGAGATATGGTATTACATAGGTCATCAGCTTTTGCTTTTTGAAAACTTTATGTATGGTTTCCGGCTCGGCGTGAGATTTATGCTTGAAACACTCGACTCCTCGCCGATACATACAGAAGAATAACAGACACGAAAAAGGTATTGCCGCAGGGTAGTCTTTTTTTCGTGTCCGTTAATGAATTCAAATCAATAATCCGGAAGTTAACGATTCATGTAAAAGTTTACTACTTCTACATTCCCATCCATTTCTTTACTTCCTACACTAAAGCCACATCTATTAGTATAAAATTTTACATTCTGTTCTTTGTCAGAAGGCGTAACCAGAGTAATCTTTTTCCAGTCAGGACAAACAGACAATATATATTGAAATGCCTGCGTTCCTATCCCTATTCCTTGATATGCTGGTAACACACACAGACAACCAAGATAATAGTATCCTTTTTTTTCTTCGGAAACAGAAATCACCCCTACAGGAATCGTATTATTCATTATAATATATTTGACAGAATCTTCAATAGATGATTCCATTTCTTCTTTTGTTTTTCCATAACCAGGACATTTCCCATACCGAACATAATCTTCATAAAATGAAGCGTTATAAATATCAATCAGTAAATCCGCATCTTCTTTTACCGCTCTTCTATATGTTAATTCCATTTTTGACTTTCTCCAACTTTCAATTTGTCGATTTCGCCGAAGCGAATTGAATAATCACATTATACTGCATTTGCCTATTTCAGCCAATGGAAAGTTATTTTAATTTTGTCCGTTCCACCTATCCAGCCTGTCAATGGACGGGCAGTATTTTTTCGCAAAGTGCGCGAAAAAATCTCCACCCTTGAACCATTGACAAACTGAATTTTTGCCGTGACATTTCGCCGCCGAAAACAGAGAACAGGATAAATATCCTTGCCCGGTATCCGTCCGCTTCACTCTACGGCAAAACCGGCTCCACTGGCGTGGCGAATGTCGTTGGGTTTTACGGGGCTACGCGCCCCGCGCGCCCGGCCTCATCCAAAGAACAGAATTAAGGGCATAGGGTGACAGTTCGATATGGACATTTAGACTTGTTACACCGCCCCAAACCCCGCGTTTTTAGGGGCTTCTTGTCACGCTCAAAGCCACGTTTTAAGGGCGGTAAGG